>SESH01021225.1_pt1 | contig 46632 bp, 45 predicted proteins | sample 3171561 | NCBI WGS metagenome assembly SESH01 (sample SAMN10866947, study PRJNA518727) | freshwater metagenome | biome: subpolar coniferous forest; feature: holomictic lake; material: water; isolation source: holomictic Lake 442 2011 16.5 m and 2014 13 m | place: Canada: near Kenora, Ontario
CGAGCCGGGCTTCCAGGCCGAGGGCCCCGGCGAGGGGCAGGCGGAGGCCGAGGCCCCCCAGGGCCTGGGCGTAGCCGGAGCTGGAGCCCGCGAAGGCACCACTCACTTCAAAGAAACGAAAGGTCGGTCCAGCTAGGTCCGAGGCGAGCGCAACTGTGGCCAAATCCAGGGGCAGCTGGGCACCGCCGCTGCGGGTGCGGGCGGTGGCGCTGGGGTCCACTCGGCTCCAGGCCAGGCCCAGCTCGCGGCCCTCCCAGCTCACGCCACTGGCGAAGGGCAATCCCCCGGCATTCTCCGTCACCCAGAGCTCACGGGTGGGGAGGGCCAGGGTGAGCGCCACCTGGGTGCTATCGATGCCGCCATTCGGAAAGCGGAGGTGGCTCACTTCCGCGCCCAGGCTGAGGGCGCCAATGCTGGTCGACACGCCCAGGTGCGGCCGCAACATGAGCCCGCCCCCCTGGGGCGCGGACGCGCCGCCGCCGCCGCCCACGAAGAGTCCGGCCCGCCATGCCAGGGGCAGGGCTGGGCTCAGCTTGCCCCCCAGGCCGCCCTCCAGGCCGAAGGTAAAGAAGCCGCCCCGCTCCCCCCGCGCGGCACCGTAGAGGCTCGGCCCCAGATACCAGGGGCCGAACTCCGCGGTCGTGGCGATGCCCAGCAGGCCGAGGGCTTCGCGCTGGGGCAGACGCAGGGTCTCTGCGCTTAGGGTGGTGCGGAGCCTGAGGTCTTCCGGTGGTCCCCCAGCCAGGAGCAGCGAGGAGACCGTCGCCAGGAAGGCGCCCTTCACGCCCCTTCTCGGAAGGTGACCTTGTTGATCTCGCTGAAGGTGGTGAGACCCAGCCGCACCTTCTCCAGGGCGCTGTCCCGGAGGAACTGCATGCCGCCCCGGCGGGCCGCGATCTTGACTTCGCGCACCGGGGCCCGCTGGATGAGGAGCTCGCGGAGCTCGTCGTTCAGACCCATGAACTCGATGATGGCCTGGCGACCGCGGAAGCCGGTGCCGTGGCAGTCCACGCAGCCCACGCGATCGAAGAGGGTGGCCGTGCTGAGCCAGGCGGCGTCCACATCGTTGTCTTCCAGTTCCTGGGGGGAGAGCGGGTCGGCGGGCCGCTTGCACTTGGTGCAGAGCACGCGGATGAGGCGCTGGGCCAGGATGCAGTTGAGCGAAGACACGAAGTTGTAGACCTCGACGCCCATGTGCTGGAAGCGACCCAGCACATCCAGCACATTGTTGGCGTGGACGGTGGTGAAGACCAAGTGACCCGTGAGGGCTGACTGGATGGCGATCTGGGCCGTTTCGGGATCACGGATCTCGCCCACGAGGATCTTGTCGGGATCATGGCGCAGGATGGAGCGGAGGCCCAGGGCGAAGGAGAGCCCCTTCTTTTCGTTCACGGGGATCTGGGTCACGCCTTCGAGCTGGTACTCGACCGGATCTTCGATGGTGATGATCTTGTCCTCGGGTGACTTGATCTCACTGAGCACTGCGTAGAGGGTGGTGGTCTTGCCGGAGCCCGTGGGGCCCGTCACCAGGAACATGCCATAGGGCTCCCGGGAGAAGCGCCGCAGGCGCTTCAACTCGTGGTCAGAGAAGCCGAGGATCTCCAGGGTCAGGCTCTGGAACTCCTCCGTGAGGTTCTCCTTGTCCAGGATGCGGATGACCGCGTCCTCGCCGTGGATGGTGGGCATGATGCTCACGCGGAAGTCGATGGCCCGGCCGCGCACCTTGAGCTTGAAGCGGCCGTCCTGGGGCTTGCGCTTCTCTGCGATATCGAGCTCGGACATGACCTTGACGCGGCTGATGATGGGCGAGGCGAAGCGGCGGTCGATGGGATCGGCGGCAGGGTAGAGGCTGCCGTCGATCCGGTATTTGATCTGGAAGCCCGTGGACGTGGTTTCCAGGTGGATGTCAGACGCACGGCGCTGGAGGGCGTTGAAGATCGTGGTGTCCACCAGGCGGACGATGGGGGCCTCGTCCTTGTCCGTCAGGCGCTCGAGATCAAGCACCTCATCATCGAGATCCTCTTCGTGGAGCACCTGGATCTTGAGGGCCTCACCGGCCTCGTCCATGACCTTCTGGCCGCTCTCGGACTTCTTGAGGACTTCCTGGATCTGCGCCAGGGGGGCCCCGGCAAAGCGGAGGGGGCGCTTGAGGCGCATCCGGAGCATGTCCTGCACCGGAATATCCAGGGGATCGGCCATGGCAAGCCACAGGACGCCGGCCCGTTCCTGCACCGGCACGAAGTGGTGCTTCAGCATCAGATCGAGGGGCAGGGCCTGGAAGAGAGCAAAATCCACCGGCTCCCGGGTGAGATCCAGGGTGGGGTACAGGTCCTTCACCGGCCTGAAGTCATCAATGGTCTGGCCGCTGGGGGCGGCGGCTTGAAGAGGAGCCTGAGGGGTCGGTGAGGACATGGAAGCATCCTAGCGGAAGGGGGCCAGAGGCGGGGCGCGAGAATCGGGCATGAGTCACAAAGGACGCTCTGGTTGGCTTCCTGCGTTGACCTGCGCGGGACCGGCACGACACAATGAACGGTCCTGGAGGCTCCATGCGTGGGTACGCGTCCATCCTGCTTCTGATCCTGGTAGCAGTGGCCCTGCCGATCATCATCTGGAATTTATCGTGGCTGCTGCGCCCCAACTGGCCCAGCGCCGCCAAGTACGCGTCGTACGAATGCGGCATCACCGCCACCGGCGAGGCCCGGGAGAAGTTCTCGGTGCGCTATTACCTGGTGGCCGTCATGTTCCTCGTGTTCGACGTGGAAACGGTGTTCCTCATGCCCTGGGCCATCCAGATGAAGGAACTGGCGGTGTTTGGCTTCATCGAACTGGGCCTCTTCCTCTTTCTGCTGCTATTCGGTTACGGCTACATCTGGTCCAAGGGAGCCCTCACATGGGAGTAATGCAACCCACCGCCCTTGAGCAGATCCTTATCACCACCAAGGTGGAGAAGGTCATGAACTGGTCTCGGGCGACCAGTGTGTGGCCCGTGACCTTCGGCCTGGCCTGCTGCGCCATCGAGATGATGGCGGCCGGCGCCAGCCGCTTTGATTTCGACCGCTTCGGTGCCGGTATCTTCCGTGCCACGCCCCGGCAGGCGGATCTGATGATCGTGGCGGGCACGGTGACCTACAAGATGGCCCCGATCATCAAGACGCTCTACGACCAGATGCCCGAGCCCAAGTGGGTGATCGCCATGGGGTCCTGCGCCACCGCCGGTGGGCCCTTCGATTCGTACCACACGGTCCAGGGCGTGGACAAGGTCATCCCGGTGGATGTCTACATCCCCGGCTGTCCCCCGCGTCCCGAGTCCCTCATCTACGGGTTCCTCATGCTGCAGGACAAGATCATGACCAGCAGCCTGGCCGACCGCTACAAGGACATCTTCGAGGAGGTCGGCTGATGGCGGAAACAATCGACCCCCAGCTGCCGGAGACGCCCGAAGTCCCGACTGGCCCCTACGTCTACGACTATGCTGCCTCGCCCCAGCGGCAGGTGGTCATGCCCAAGACCGTGCCTCTGCCGAGCCGCCGGACCTACCTCGCCGAGGTGAAGGCCGCCGCCGAGGCAGACGAAGCCAAGTGGGTCAAGATGCAGGCCGACTACGAAACCGCCAAGGCCAAGGCCGAGGCAGATGGCAAGGACGCCCCCAAGCCGCCGGTCCGCCCCGTCCCCCGGAAGGACGACAACGATCTGAAGACCCCCTGGCCTGAGGAAGCAACGGATGCCGATCTCCTGCTGCTGAAGGAGCGCCTCGGCGACAAGGTCGAGGAGCTGTTCGAGCAGGCGGGGGAGCTTACTTGCCAGGTGGACAAGGCCTCGATTCTGGAAGTCCTCCACCTCTGTCGGGAAGATACCGGCCTGAACTACGAGATGCTGGCCGATGAAACGGCCACCCACTACCCCGCGGCCCCCAGCTTCGCCTTCAGTGTGGTCTACCACCTGACCAGCATCAGCCGTCGGAAGCGGCTGCGCCTCCGGATCCTGGTGCCTGAGGGCTTCGTGCCGGAGAGCGCCTGTGCGGTCTATCCCGGGGCCAACTGGATGGAACGCGAGATCTACGACATGTTCGGCATTCGCTTCGCCAACCATCCTGATATGACCCGCATCCTCTGCCCCGAGGACTGGGAAGGCCACCCCCTGCGCAAGGATTACCCCGTGGTGGGCTGGGGCCAGCGCGATGTGGCGTTCCGCGAGGACCGGGGCGGCATGGTCGAGCGCATCGCCCTCCAGAAGGCAGGCCAACTCGGCATCAACCTGAAGCAACCCAAGGCTGACTAGGAGCGGATGGTGTTCAAGAACGAGGAGATGGAGATCAACCTGGGACCGCAGCATCCGTCCACGCACGGAGTGTTGCGGGTGAAGCTGCGGCTGGATGGCGAGACCATCACGCACTGCCGGCCCGTGATCGGCTACCTGCACCGGGGCGTTGAGAAGATCTGTGAAAACCAGACCTTCTTCCAGGGCCAGGTCTGGACCGATCGCATGGACTACTGCTCTGCCGTGGCCAACAACCTGGGCTGGGCGGAGGCCAACGAGAAGCTCTTCGGCATCACGGTGCCCCGGCGCGCCCAGTACATCCGCACGCTACTGAACGAGTTCAATCGGCTGGCCTCACACCTCATCTGGCTGGCCACTCACGCCCTCGACATCGGGGCCATGACGGTCTTCCTCTACGCCTTTCGTGAGCGCGAGGACATCCTCGACCTCAACGAGGCCTTCTGCGGTTCCCGCCTGACCACCACCGCCTTCCGCATCGGCGGACTGCGTGAGGACCTGCCACCGGGCTTCGAGAAGCTGGTCAACAAATTCCTGGCGAAGTTCCCCAGCTGCCTCGAGGAATACGAGAACCTGCTGAACGAGAACCGCATCTGGAAGAAGCGCACCGTGGGCGTGGCCAAGTTAAGTGCCGAGGATGCCATTGCCATGGGCGTGACCGGTCCCGTGCTGCGGGCCGCGGGCGTGCCCTATGACATCCGCAAGGCCTTCCCCTACGCGGCCTATGCCGAGATGGACTTCGAGATCCCCACCCGCACCGAGGCCGATACCTACGCTCGGTACCTTGTCCGCATGGATGAGATGCGCCAGAGCGCCCGCATCATCCAGCAGTGCCTGGACGGCATGCCCGAAGGGCCGGTCATGGCCAAGATCCCCAAGATCCTGAAGTCCGAAGTGAATGAGGTCTACCACGCCACCGAGGCCCCCAAGGGCGAACTCGGCTACTACCTGGTTGGTGAGAAGGGGTCTGCGAACCCCTATCGCTTCCACGTGCGGGCCCCAGGATTCATCAACCTCCAGTCCCTGCCCAAGATGGCTGAGGGAGCCTTGATCGCCGATATCGTCGCGGCCATCGGCACCCTGGACATCGTGCTCGGCGAGATCGACCGCTAGCCGACGAGGATTCCCAGCCATGCCGACTCCGACCCTGACTCAGTCCATCGTGATCACGCTCATCCAGTGCCTGCTGGTGGTGATCTTCGTCTTTGTTGTTGTCCCCTTGACCGTCTTTGCTGAACGCAAGGTGCTCGGGTACCTCCAGCAGCGCCTGGGCTCCACCCGGGTCGCCAGCGGCCACATCGGCTTTACCGGCTGGATGAACCGGGGCATGTGGAAGATGGGCCGGGTTCCGGTGCTGTCCTACTGGCGCGGCATTCCTGGACTCGTGGCGGATGTGCTCAAGCTCATCCTGAAAGAGGACATCATGCCGGCGAAGGCCGATAAGTTCGTCTTCTTCCTCGCCCCTGCCCTCAGCATGGTGGCCGCCGTGGTGGTGTTCGCCGCGGTGTCCTTCGTGCCTGGCACCTTCTTCACCTTCCCGGTGGGTTTCCCCTTGGTCGGTGGGCTGCCGGTCTCCGGGGGCATTGCCGATATCAATGTGGGCCTCCTCTGGATTCTCGGAGTTGCCAGCGTGGGGGTCTATGGCATCGTCCTGGCCGGCTGGGCTTCCAACTCCAAATACCCCCTGCTCGGGGGCCTGCGCAGCGCCGCCCAGATGGTGAGCTACGAGGTGCCGCTGGCGCTGAGCCTGCTGGCCCCAGTGGTGCTCACCAGCAGCCTCAACTTCGGGGACATGGCCAAAGGCATGGCGATCGGTTTGCCCTTCTGGGCCTTGGGCCCACAGATCCTTGGCTTCCTGCTCTATCTGACCTGTGGCTTCGCGGAAACCAACCGCCTGCCCTTTGACATGCCGGAAGCGGAGAACGAGCTGGTGGCGGGGTTCCATACCGAGTATTCGGGCATGAAGTTCGGGTTCTTCTACTTGGCCGAATACATCAACATGACCGTGGTGGCGGCCCTGGCTTCGGGCTTCTTCCTGGGTGGCCCCTGGCTGCTGCCCTTCGGCCTGCAAGGGCTGGTAAACCCCTATCTTCCGGCCTTCCTGGCCTGGTTCGGCGAACCCCATGCGATCTTCTTCGTGGTGAAGATCATCTTCATCCTTTTCACCTATATCTGGGTTCGCGGCACCATCCCCCGCTACCGGTATGACCAAGTCATGAGTGTGGCCTGGAAATACCTGATCCCCATGACGCTGTTCAACCTGTTGCTGGCGGCGGCTGTTCGCTGCTTTGCGGTCTGAGGGGCCAGCTATGCACAAGATCCTAAGGACTCTCATCCCCTTCGACATCGCCAAGGGCCTGGCCATCACGGGCAAGCATTTCTGCAAGGTCTTCTTCACCGCCAACCGCCGCAAGGTGCCCTTCCACATCGTGTCTGAATACCCGGAAGTGGTCGCCAAGATCCAGCCCCGCTATCGGGGTCGTCTGACCCTGCTGAAAGACGAACAGGGCGAGATCAAGTGCATCTGCTGCCTCGCCTGCGAAAAGATCTGCCCCACCCAGGTCATCACCATCGAGAAGGGCAAGAAGGAAGGGCGCAAGCTGCCCTTTCCGGTGCGCTACGACTTCGAGATGGAGCGCTGTATCTTCTGCGAGTTCTGCGTGGAAAGTTGCGGCTTCGATTCCATCATCCTGAACCACCAGTTTGAACTGGCGGCCTACAACCGGGAGGATTTCTCCCTGGGCATGGAAGGGACGGACCAGAACATGTTCGTGCCTTCGCAGGTGGGCAAGTTCAGTGTGGCTGACGACTGATACCAACCCTTTCGCGCATTCCCGAGGACGCCCCATGGAACAACTACTCCTAACAATCGGCCGGAACATGTTTGCCATCTTTGGCGTCATGACCCTCGCCGGTGCCGCGCTCATGGTCGCCTCCAAGAGTGCGATCCACAGCGTGCTCGCCTTCCTGTTCGCGATGCTCTCCGTCGCCGGCTGCTTCCTGGCACTGGAAGCCGAGTTCCTGGGCATGGCCCAGATCCTGGTCTACGCTGGCGGCATCGTGGTGCTCTTCCTCTTCGTCGTCATGCTCGTGGAGATGAGCAAGAAGAAGGAGAGCGAGGTCTTCCAGCTACAGTCGCGCTATGCCGTGGTCGCGGTCCTGGTTGGTGCGGCGGTCTTCGCTGGGGTGTTCCGGAAAACGATCTTCGGGGCCGCTTCCGTCCAGCCCCTGGTGCTTCGTCCGGAACTGGCGCAGGGTCTGAATGTGGCCCAGCAGAACGCCCAAGCCATCAGCCGCAGCCTCTTTGCCGACTACCTTCTGCCCTTTGAGATCCTCAGCGTGATCCTCCTGGTGGCTCTGGTTGGCGCGGTGGTCCTGGCGAAAACGGAGAGGGTGTGATGGTCAGCCTGAACGCGGTCCTTCTCGTTTCCTTCCTGCTGTTCTCCATTGGCATCATCGGGGTGCTCATCCGGCGGAACGCCCTGGTGATCCTCATGTGCGTCGAGCTGATGCTGAACGCCGCCAACCTCAATTTCATCGCCTTTGCGCGCCACAGTGGCTCCGCTTCTGGCCAGGCCTTCGCCCTTCTGGTGATGGGCTTCGCCGCCGCCGAAGTGGCCGTGGGACTCGCGCTGGTGGTGGCCCTCTACCGCAAGCGTGACACCGTCCAGGTGGACGACATCAACCTGCTGAAGGGATGACGACGACCATGACTGCTGAGACAACCCTGGTCCACGCCGCCGCCACCGCCGCTTCCCAGCCGGGCGGACTGCTCTGGCTGATCCCCTTTCTGCCGCTCTTTGGCTTCCTCATCAACGGCCTCAGTGGCCGGAAGCTCAGAAACAACGCCATCGTGGACACCCTGGCCCTGGGCAGCGTGGGCATCGCCTTCCTCCTGACCCTCTGGCACTTCATCCAGCTTGCTGGTCTGCCCGCCGATGGCCGCTCCATCCATCAGAGCCTCTGGACTTGGTTCGATATCGGTGGTGCGCGCGTCCTGGGAGGGCTCAGCACCTACCGCATCGAGTGGGCCTACAAGTTCGATGCCCTCAGCGGCTGCATGGCCCTGTTGGTGACGGGTGCCGGCTTCTTGATCCACCTGTTCAGCACCGGCTACATGGCCGAAGAGCGGAACGATGGCCGCTACTACCGCTTCATGGCCTACCTCAACCTCTTCGTCTTCAGCATGCTGAACCTGGTGCTGGGCGCCAACATCATGATGATGTTCCTGGGCTGGGAGGGTGTGGGCCTCTGCTCCTACCTGCTCATCGGCTTCTACTTCGACAAGGAATACGCCGCCGTGGCCGGCAAGAAGGCCTTCGTCACCAACCGCATCGGTGACTTCGGCTTCATGATCGGCTTCTTCCTGATCTTCCAGATCTTCGGAACCCTGGACTACGACACGCTGATGGGCTCGGTCCGCGAGATCGCCAACATGAAGGCCATCACCCTGTATGGCCACACGGCCAGCCCCACCTGGTGGTTCAACCTCATCGGCTGCTGCCTCTTCGTGGGCGCCATGGGCAAGTCGGCACAGATCCCCCTCTATGTCTGGCTGCCGGACGCCATGGCCGGGCCCACGCCCGTTTCCGCCCTGATCCATGCCGCCACCATGGTGACCAGCGGCCTCTACATGATCACCCGGATGAACTTCATCTATGTAAACGCGCCGACGGCCTTGGCAGTGGTGCTGGCCTTCGGTTCTCTGACGGCCTTCGTGGCCGCCACCATGGGCCTGGCGCAATACGACATCAAGAAGGTGCTGGCCTACTCCACGGTGTCCCAGTTGGGCTTCATGTTCATGGGCATGGGCGCCGGGGCCTTCAGTGCCGGCATGTTCCATGTCTTTACCCACGCCTTCTTCAAGGCCAGCCTCTTCCTTGGTTCCGGAGCGGTGATCGCCGCCTGTCACCACGAACAGGACATGCGGAACCTAGGCGGCCTGAAGAAGGTCATGCCCATCACTGCCATGAGCATGATCTTCGCGACCTTTGCCATTGCCGGGATCTTTCCCTTCTCGGGCTTCTTCTCGAAGGACGAGATCCTCTGGAAGGTGTTCGAAGGCTGGTATCAGCACGGCCACTACGGGGGTCCCACGCTGAACCTGGTGGCCTGGATCCTGGGCATGCTCGGCGCCTTCTGCACCGCCTTCTACATGACCCGCCTCATTGCCATGACCTTCTACGGGGAATACCGCGGCGGGGGGCATGATCCCCATGGCCTGAGTGTGCCCTCGGAGGCCCACGGTCACGACGACCATGCGGCGGATGCCCACGGCCACGATGCCCTTGGCCACGACGATCACGCTCCGGTTCATGCGGTCACGGCCCACGACTCCCACGGTGCTGCCCACGCTCACGGCCCCACGGAAGTGTCCTGGCGCATGTGGCTGCCGGTGGCGACCCTCGCGGCGCTGGCCGTGGTGGGTGGCTTCCTCAACTATCCCGAGAGCCTCCATCGCCTCCTCCCCATTGTCCCTGCCGACCTCTTTGGCAAGTGGATCGAGCCGCTGCTCTACCAGGTGGCGCCCGTGCACCACGGCGAACACATCCCACCCGCCATCGAGTACGGACTGATGGCCTGGGCCACGCTGGTCTGGGCGCCCGGGGCCATGCTACTGGCCTGGTGGATCTACAAGATCGACCCCACCTGGAGCCGAGCCAAGGCCTTCGTGGCCCGCTTCCCCAACCTCTACCGCTGGTGCAACGCCAAATACTACGTGGATGAGTTCTACGACGCAGCAATCATCGAGCCCCTCAAACGCTTCTCTGCCCAGCTCTGGAGCTTCGATACCTGGGTAGTGGATGGCATGGTGAACGGGGCCGCCCGCGTCACCCTCATCTGGGCCGAGTTCATGAACTGGGTGGACGAGTATCTGGTGGATGGGGCGGTGGACCTCACCGAATACTTCGTGCAGGAGTCCAGCGCTGTGTTCCGCAGCCTCCAGACCGGCCGCGTGCAGAACTACGCCTTCGTGATGTTCCTCGGTTTCCTCGTCTTCGCATTCTGGAAATTCCTCGTCTAGTCGTTTCCTGGTTGGAGTCCCCATGTTCACCGCAAACACGACACTGATGCTGGTGGCGACCTTCCTGCCCGTCCTGGGCGCGCTGGTCCTCCTCCTTGTGCCCAAGGACCAGCGCAGGGTCTTCGAGATTGGCTCGCTCTTGATCATGATCGCGAGCCTGTTGCTCAGCCTGCCCTTCTGGTTCGGCTATGACCGCGCCAGCGATGCGGTCCAGTGGGCCGGGGTCTGGAGCTGGATACCCGCCCTGGGCGCCAAGTTCAGCGTCGGCATGGACGGCATCAGCCTCCTGCTCTGGCTCCTGACCACCTTCATCGGGCCCATCGCCATCGCCTGCTCCTTCGGCTCCATCCAGGAACGCCACAAGGAGTACTACGTTTGGATGCTCGTGCTCCAGACGGCCATGCTCGGTGTGTTCATCACCCAGGACATGTTCCTCTTCTACCTCTTCTGGGAAGTGATGCTGGTGCCGATGTATTTCCTGATCGGCATCTGGGGCGGACCGCAGAAGCTGTACGCGGCCATCAAGCTCTTCCTCTACACCCTGGCCGGTTCGGTGCTGATGCTGGTGGCCATCCTTGCCATCTACTTCCTGCAGCGCCAGACCACGGGTTCCTATGATTTCTCCCTGGCGAGCTTCCAGGCCATGGCCCCCGTGATCGCGCAGCAGACCAAGTCCTACCAGCACCTGATGGCCCTGGCCTTTTTCATCGGCTTCGCCATCAAGGTTCCGATGTTCCCGTTCCATACCTGGCTGCCGGACGCCCACGTGCAGGCGCCTACTGCCGGTTCCGTGATCCTGGCCGCCATTCTGCTGAAGATGGGCACCTACGGCTTCGTCCGCTTTCTGCTGCCCATCCTGCCGGGTGCCACCAAGGACCTGATGCCCTGGTTCCTCGGTCTGTCTCTGATCGGCATCATCTATGGCGCGCTGGTGGCCATGATCCAGAAGGATATGAAGAAGCTGGTGGCCTATTCTTCTGTCAGCCACCTCGGCCTCTGCATGCTGGGCATCTTTGCCCTCAATCCCTACGGCATCAAGGGCGGGCTGTTCCAGATGCTCAACCACGGCATCAGCACCAGCGGGCTCTTCCTGGCGGTGGGCATCGTCTACGAGCGGCGGCACACCCGCATGATTGCGGACTTCGGCGGGCTTTCGAAGTCCATGCCGGTCTACGCCACCATCTTCATGATCATGACCATGAGCAGCATCGGCCTGCCGCTCCTCAATGGGTTCATCGGCGAGGGCGTGATCCTCATGGGCGCCTTCCAGGCCTTCCCCTGGGCCGCGGTGGTTGCCACCCTCGGCATCATCCTTGGGGCCGCCTACATGCTCTGGATGTTCCAGCGCGTGATGTTTGGACCCATCTCTGCCGTAAACGAAAAGATGGAGGACCTGAACCTGCGCGAGGTTCTCTACTTCGCCCCGCTGGTGCTCGCTGCCTTCTGGATCGGCCTCTATCCCAAGCCGATCATGGATGTGATGGACGCCCCGGTCCGCAAGCTCGTCGAGCAGGTCACCCCGGGCTTCCATGCCGCCGAGGCCCTGGCCGTCAAGCAGGCCGCCGCTGCCAAGCTTGGCATGCAGGGCATGACTGCTCCGCCGGTGCCTCATGAGATTGCTCCCGCCAGTCACGAGGCTGTTCCTGCTGGGCACGCAGTTCCTGTCGATCCCCACGCCGCCCCTGCAGCACCAGCCCACGGGGGAGAACACAAATGAACGGCTTCGCGCAGGGGCTTCTGAGTGCGCTCCTTCGGGATGCGCACCTCATGGCGCCCCAACTCTTCCTCATGGTCGTGGCCACGGTCATGCTCTGGCCCGGCGATCTGTTCTTCCGCCGGAACGAGAAGCACAAGTGGGCCCCCATCACCCTGGTGATCCTGGCCATCACGGCAATCCTCGTCACCCGAGTGCCGGATGGCGAAGGCTTCTCCCGCATGTTCCGCATGGACGGCCTCACCCGGGGCTTCCAGATGCTCTGCATCCTGGCTGCCGCCGGTACCGTGGCCCTGAGCGTGAAGCTCCTTGATAGCCTGCAACAGCACACGGTCGAGTACTACGCCCTGATCCTGTTCTCTCTGTCGGGGATGCTGTTCCTCTGTGGCGCCTCGGATCTCATCTCGGTCTACTTCAGCATCGAGCTCATGGCCATCTGCATCTACATCCTGGTGGCCTACCTGCGAGACCGCGCCACCAGCGTAGAAGCGGGCATGAAGTATTTCCTCCTGGGCGCTTTTTCCAGCGGCATCCTGGTCTACGGCATCAGCCTGCTCTATGGCGCTGCGGGCGGTGTCACCACCAACCTCGCAGACCTGAACCAGGCCCTGGCCCTCGCTCCGGGGACCAGCAGCCTCCTGGTCTACGCGGGGGTTCTGATGGTGCTGGTGGGCATGGCCTTCAAGGTCGCAGCAGTACCCTTCCACATGTGGTCGCCAGATGCCTACGAAGGCGCCCCCACGCCCATCACGGCCTTCATGGCCACTGCTCCCAAGGCCGCGGCCCTGGCTGCCTTTCTACGGGTCTTTGGCGCAGGGCTCCACGGCGTGTCCAGCGACTGGGTGATGCCCCTGAGCTACATCGCCGGGGCCAGCATGATCCTGGGCAATGTGGCCGCCGTGAACCAAGTGAGCATGAAGCGCCTGCTGGCCTATTCCAGTATCGCCCATGTGGGCTACATGCTCCTCGGCGTGCTGTCGGGGGACCCCAGGGCTGGGGCTCAGGCGGTCTGGCTCTATATGCTCATCTACATCGTGATGAACACCGGTGCCTTCGCCGTGGTGATCTACCTCCAGGGCAAGGGCGAAGGCGAGCGCATTGAAGACTTCAAGGGGCTGGGTCGCAAGCATCCAGTGCTGGCCTTTGCCATGATGATCTTCCTGCTCAGCTTGGCGGGTATCCCGCCCCTGGTGGGCTTCTTTGGGAAGTTCTACCTCTTCAAGTTGGCCATCGAACAGGGCTTTGTCACCCTCACCGTCATCGCACTGCTCACCAGCGCCGTGGGTGCCTACTACTACCTGGGCGTGGTGAACCAGATGTACTTCCAGGAACCGGAAGGGGAAGCTGCACCCATGGGGGCCGCCTCGGTCTTCATCGTGACCGTGGCCTGTGTTCTGGTGCTCGTCGGCACGGCCTTTGGCCCCTGGTTGCTGGACTGGGCTGGGAAGGTGTTCTGGGTCTGATACTCTCCGGGGGTTCCGCGCTGCGCGCCTCCACCTGACGCCACGCGGTGCGTGGCTCCCACGCGCCTGGCGGCGCGCGGAGCTGGAGCCTTCCCCCGGACCCCCGCGCAAAGCCCGGCCCAGCCGGGCTTTGCTTTTCCTCACCGGGGCTTCCTTGCTGCGCCAGCACGCGGGGTGCCAAGTCGGGCTTACACTGGAAGGCGCGGAGCGCTCCGCGCCTTTTGCCTGGGAGCAGATGTGAGCCTGAAGCGGGGGGTCGAGGCCGATCCGGGGGAACGGGCGCTTTGGGGCGACCTCATGTCCCTGGGCTTCACCTTCCCCCTCTGCATTGTGCTGGGCTTTTTCCTGGGCCGGTGGATCGGTGGTTGGTTCGGCCACTCCGTCCGAGGGCAGTGGGTGGGGCTGGTCTGGGGCATCACCGCGGCCTTCTGGGAACTCTACAAGGTGAATCGGCGCATGGCCCGACGGGATGCCAAGGAACTGGCGCGGATCCAGGAAGACCAGGAGCCCGATGAGCGAAGGTGAGGACCATCTCCGGAGGATCACCGTCGCCATGTTGGTCCTGACTGGCCTGGGCATCCCCCTCTGGGGCTTCCTGCGCTCCTGGACGGCGGCCCTGGTCTTTGCGGTCGGCGCCCTGACCAGCCTGGCCTTCTGGGGCCTGCACCGCTATCTGACCGCCCGCATGCTGACCCCGTCGGTGCGCCGGAGGTGGCTCTATGGCTTCCTGTCCCTGAGTAAACTGGCGTTGATCGCCCTGGTTCTGCGTGGGATGATGGGATGGTATCCAGCGGAAGCAGTGCCGATGGCCGTTGGAGTGCTTCTGTTTGTGGCCGGCATCCTCCTGGAAGCTGTGCGACTGATGTTCCAGAAGCCTGAAACCACCCCCCCTTGACTGAGGTTCGACCGAGATGGAACACCACGCATCCTTGCTCGCCAAGTGGCTCACGCAGGTCCTGGGTCTCGCGCAGCATCCCTGGCCCGGCTTCGCCCACGGGGCGGCGCTGTCTGTCCTTGAGCGCTATGACCACCTGTTGAATGCGGCTCTGGCAGCCCTCCTGGCCATGCTCATCACCACCCTGGTCCGCAGGCAGCTTGCCCGCATTCCTGGCCCGCTGCAGCAGGTCTTTGAAGGTGTGGTCGGTGGTCTCAGCGAAATGATCAACGACAACATCGCGCATCACGGTGAAAAGTATCTGCCCTTCATTGGGACCATCGCCCTCTTCGTGTTCTTCAACAACCTCTTTGGCCTGCTGCCCGGTCTCAGCCCTGGCACCAGCAACTGGAACGTGACCCTGGGCGCCGCCCTCGTGGTGTTTGCCTACTACAACTTCCACGGCATGAAGGAGCAGGGCTTCGTGAAGTATTGGGCCCACTTTGCCGGTCCCATCTGGTGGCTGTCGCCGCTCATGTTCCCCCTGGAAATCCTGGGTCTGATCAGCCGCATCCTCAGCCACTCTCTCCGTCTTTTTGGAAACATTGCTGGTGAGCATCTGGTGGCGGGGATCTTCTTTGGCCTGATGCCCATCCTGCTGCCCCTGCCCATGATGTTCCTGGGCCTCTTCTTCGGCCTCATCCAAACCTTCGTGTTCACCATGCTCACCACGATCTATCTCAGCGGTGCTGTTTCGCACGAGCATTGATGCCGTCTGGGGGTGCGAGCTGCGCTCACAAGGCCCCCCCCCGCTGTCACCTAGGCGCGGCCTGGTTTCCACGCCCTCCCTTCCGATGAGTCACTTTTCATAACCGTTCCGGGGATTCCGAACCCCCTGGACACCCCCAAGGAGTACCACCATGAAGAAGTTCCTGACCACCGCCTTCCTGTTCACCCTGGCCGTTGCTGCCTTCGCACAGGGCGCTCCCGCCATCCAGAAGAGCCTCTTCGAAGGCCAGTTCGTGGCGCACCTCGCCCTCGCCATCGCGGCCGCCGGTTGCGGTCTGGGCCAGGGCAAGGCCGTGGCCGCCGCCGTGGAGGGCGTGGCCCGCAATCCTCAGGCTGCCGGCAACATCCGCACCACCATGATCATCGGCCTGGCCCTCATTGAGGCCCTGGTGATCTATGTGCTCGTCGCCGCCTTCGCCATCAAGTAGCGAGAACGGGTTCTCAGCAGGGCATCCATGACCTGGATGCCCTGTTTTTTATGATTCTTGAAATCGGCCGATAGAGAAGCTGGACGCCCCTGAATGAAACAGCAATCTCTGTTCCCCATGCCCCCTGAAGTCGCCCAAGTCATCCTGGGCGGTGGGTCGTCCATCGACCTGGATACCCTGCATATCCAGTCCCCGGACGAAGCCTGGAACTTTGCCCTGAACTACGGCTATGACATGGGCATCCCGGTCCAGCGCGCAGCGGTGATGCGAGTCTATGAGGATGCAGTGGATTTCCTGGAAGGGGTGGTCCTGGAGGGTACGGACCTGCATGTACCCCTGGCAGTGCGGGACCTCCTGGATCCCCTGGACCTGCTGGTCTGGGCTTCTGAACGCCCCCGGAACACACGCTGTCGGTGGTCCTGCGTGATTCTGCGACTGATGCACACGCTTTTCCATGTGGACCACAATGTGAACCTCCGCTTCCTGCCCGAGATCCAGCGCCAAGTGTTCGGACGCTATGATCAGTACTTGGTCTGCGAGAATGATCGGTGGTTCCTCCGGGGGGCCTACGAGGTACCCCTGGTGGCCATGGAGCGCAAGGAGAACAAGGACCGAGTGTCCATGCTGCTCAAGATGCTCCACAAGCCTGAGAATGTGGCTGAGACCATCTACGACCAGATCGGCATCCGCTTCGTGGCTGAGGATCAGTTGGGCGTCCTCATGGTCATCCGGTTCCTGCTGGACCACCATGTGCTCATGCCCACCCATATCAAGCCCAGTCGTAGCCGCAACCACATGATCGACATGGAGGCATTAGCTGCCTGGACCGAGGCCCTGCCACCGCTCTTCCAGATCCAGGATCTTGGTCCGGAGGAACGCAAGGCCCTCAGCCAGACCCTGGCGCTAAAAAGCCCGAAAAAGGACCCAAATCCCTTTTCCAGCCGCGAGTATTCCGCCATCCAGTTCACGGCCCGCACGCTGGTCCGGCTGCCCAGCCCCGCCACCAAGGCCCTGGAAATGCTCGAGGATCGCCTGCAGACCATGGGCGATACTGAACTTTCCGACCTCGCCCGGATTCCGGAGTTGATCCAGGAACAAGAGGAGTTTACTTTCTTCTTCGCACATGAAGTCCAAGTGATGGAACAATCAGGGTTTCAAAGCTCCCAATCAGGTCCTGCCTCCCATTCAGAATATAAACAGCGCCAGCGGGACGCCGCCCGGCGAAGAGTGCTTCAGGGAATCCTTCAGGAGGAACCATGCTGAACATCCAGACCCGCCAAGAAGGCACTGCCTCCGTGGTGTCCATCCAGGGCAAGGTCAACTTCGAAGTCACGGCCCAGCTCCGGGATGTCATCCGCGAAACCGTGGCCACTACCCAGCCGAAACTTTTGACGATCAATCTGGAAGGCGTCAGCTTCATCGATTCCTCGGGACTAGGCCTGCTGGTGGCAGCGCGGAACAGTGTGGACAAGTCCGGCGGCAAGCTGCATCTCTGCTGCCTGCCTACGCCTGTGAAGAAGACCTTCGACCAGACCAACCTCACCAACTACTTCTCGATTTTCGCCACGGAGCAGGACGCTCTGCGCGGCGCCTGAGCAGCCTCCCCCGCTCCGCATGGCAAAGGGTGTGGTCCTGGTGGTGGATGACGAAGCCCCCATCCGGGACATTCTGGGCTTCTATCTCAAGCGGGCGGGCTACCAGGTCCTGACCGCCGATCATGGCCTGTCTGCCCTCGCGGAAATGGGCCGCTCCCGGCCTGATCTCATCATCTCAGACTTGCGCATGCCGGAGATGCCCGGCGATGAGTTCTGCAAGCGGGTCAAGAGCGACCCCGCCACCCAAGACATCTACTTCATCATCCTCTCGGCCCTGGATGGCACGGCCTCCCGCATCGGTGGATTGGCCCTGGGTGCCGACGACATGATCTCCAAGCCCTTCCACGCACAGGAGGTCCTGGCCAAGGTGGATTCCGCCTTCCGCCTCATCGCCATGCAGAAGGAGATCAAGCGCCAGAACAAGGAACTGACGGCCTTCCAGGAGCGGGTCGGGGTGGAGATGGCGTTGGCGGCTGCACTCCAGATGGGGCTGTTGCCCAAGCTGCCGGGCGAGGCGCCAGGATCCCGCTATACCCATCGCTACTTGCCCGCTGCTGCCATCGGTGGGGACATCTATGCGATCCTGCCGCTCGCCGATGGGAGCACCGCCATGATGATCGCGGATGTGAGCGGCCATGGCGTCACCGCCGCCCTGATCTCATCCATGGTGAAGACCTCCTTTGAGAACCAGGTGCGCCTGGGCGGAGAACCCTTGGCCTGGGCCCGGGGGATGAACGAGGACCTCTGCCGCTCCACCCTGGCAGAGCAGTTCACCACCGCCTGGCTGGGCCGACTGGACCCGGTCGCGAACCGCATCCGCTACGTGGCGGCGGGCCACTGCGCCCCCTTGCGCATCGTCGGTGGGGCGAGGGGTGGTTTGCAGCGATCTGAGATTCTGCGGGGCAAGGGCTTCATGCTGGGACTGGATCCTCAACTGCCCTTTCTCGAGCATGACGCCGAGTTCTTGCCGGAGGATCGGCTGGTGCTCTACACGGACGGCCTCGTGGAAGTGGAACGGGAGGACCGCACCATGCTGGAAGAGGCGGGACTGCGCCGCATCTGCGCAGAACTTCCGGCCGGCGCCGAAGAGGCCGCCGATGCTGTCATCGCCCAGGCCCACGCCTTCAACCAGCCCGCGACCTTCGTGGACGACGTGACCCTGGTGATCCTGGACCGCCTGGCCTGACGATTGGTAAAGCCGAACAGACCTGGGCACTGACCGGAACACAGAGGACCCAGAAACCCGCAGAGGACGCGGAGAAAAATCCCTCATTAGCCGGGGAAGGCACAGACGGCGCCGGTTCTCTGTGGCTTCTGTGGTCCTCTGGGTCCTCTGTGTTCCTGCTGTTTTGGTCCGAGGGAGTTACAGCTCCACCAGGGTGGCGGTGATGCCGGCTTCCAGTTCGGTGAAGGGGGCGGCGTATCCCGCTGTGCGCAGGGTGCGCACATCGGCCTGAGTGAAGCTCTGGTATTTGCCGTTCAGCTCGTCGGGGAAGGGGATGTACTCGATGCGCCCCTGGCCGAGGTGGGTGACGAGGGTGCGAGCGATGTCGTTGAAGCTGCGGGCCCTTCCCGTGCCTGCATTCACGATGGTCTTCACCATCCCTGAGGCTGCGAAGTGCAGATTGATGGCGACGATATCGCCCACGAAGATGAAGTCCCGCTGTTGTTCGCCATCGCCGAAGCCGTCTGTGCCCCGGAAGAGCCGGCAGGTCCCAGTCTCCTGCAGTTGGCGCAGCAGTTGGTGCAACACCGACATCATCCGTCCCTTGTGGTGCTCCCGGGGGCCGAAGACATTGAAGTAACGGAGGCCCACCACGGGACTCTGGATGGCTGGCATCAGGCTGCGCACATGCTGGTCGAAGGCGAGCTTGGAGTAGCCGTAAACATTCAGGGGGGCCTCATTCTTCGGCACGGCCTCGAAGTCCGGGCTGGCCCCATAGGTGGCGGCGCTGCTGGCGTAGACCAGCGGCGTCTTGCGGGCCAGGCACCAGTGGAGCAGGGCCTTCGAATCCCCGTAGTTGTTCTCCATCAGGTAGCGGCCATCGGCTTCCATGGTGTCGGAGCAGGCCCCGTTGTGGAACACGGCCTCGGGGAACAGGTCCAGGGTTCCTGCGTCCAGCCTGGCTCTGAACTCGCGCTTGTCCATGTAGTCAGACAGGGTGAGATCCGCCAGGTTCCGAGCTTTTTCAGGCCGGGCGAGGTTGTCCACCACCAGAATGTTGGTATGGCCCTGACGGTTCAGTTCCCGCACCAGGTTGCTGCCAATAAAGCCCGCGCCCCCCGTGACGATGAACATGCCGACTCCTTGAATCCAGGATAGCGCTAACCGAGGGTCTCCTCGGCTTCGATGGGCGCGAGCCTGCGCAGCAGCCGCGGGCCAAGCTCGGCAACGAGGGTGGCGGCGAGAATGAGGCCGCCCCCCGCCAGTTGGGAAGGCGTGAGCAGTTCCCGGATGCCGGGAATCCAACCGCTCATGGCCAGCAGGGCCGTCCAGACGGGTTCTGAAGAAAACAGGATGGCCGTTTCCGTGGATCCGAGTCGGGACTGCATGGTGCTTTGCACATAGAAAGCGAGGGTGGTAGCGAGCAGCCCCATGAAGACCAGGGCCACCCAGACGCCACCCTGGCCCAGAGCGGGGCCCGCGCCTTGGAACCCGAAGGGGAAGGGCAGGGCCAGCGTAATGGCCAGGGATACGATGCCGGTCACGGCTACCTGCATGAAGGCCAAGACCCAGGCGGAGGAGCGTCTGGAGAAGTGGGCGGTCATGACGATATGGAAGCCGCAGAGTCCAGCGGCCAGTAGGGTTTCCGAATCCCCGCGATTCCAACCGCCCCAGGCGGAACCAGGCTCCCGCACCAGCAGGGCCAGTCCCAGGACTGCTACCAGGGCCCCCAGTCCGTGAGAGGGGCGCAGGCGGTCCCCGACCAGCAGAGCCACTATGGGTGTGAAGATGACATAGAGCCCGGTGACGAAACCGGACTTTGAAGTGGTCGTGAAGCGCAGGCCATCGGTCTGGAGCCAGAACAGGGTGACCAGCACCAGTCCCAACAACAAACCGTCCAGCACGTCCCGGCGGCGGAGGGGCACCTGCAGCAGGAGCAGCATCAACCCCAGTCCGGCGGTGCCGATGGCGAACCGGATGCTCAGCAGGGCACCCACGGAAAGCCCCGCCTGGAGGCAATACTTGGTGGCCGGAAAGCCGCCAGCCCAGATGAACGCGATCACCGCCAGCGAAAGGACGGCAAAAAGGTGGGACCGACGGGCTACAGGCATCCCTCCAGCCTATTTCCGATTCCGCGCTGCGGACCGAAAAAAAGCAGGAACACAGCAGGCGCTATTTCAGGAGGACCACCACCCGTATCGTCAACTCGGGCTGGTCGGGATCATCGGTGTTGAGGGCGAGGACTTCGCTGTAGCGTCCCGGCTTCTGGTTGGCGGGCAGGACGAGGGTCAGCTCCACGGTGCCACCCTTCTGGTTCATCCCCTCGACCCGCAGGCCCGGCAGGGAAGGGCGGGCCTCCGTGACTTTGAAGGCGCGGCCATCGGCCTGCTTGAGGGACAGCTTCTGGCGCAGCTCCTGGCCCGCCGCATCCTGGAATACCACCTCTGCTGGGGTAGCCAGGATCGAGGGCTTGAGGTCCCATTGGATATTCAGGGGCAGTTGGCTCAGCCGAGGGTTGGTGAAGCGGACAGTGGCCTGATCAACTCCGCGATACTGACCGGCGGCTACCTTCCGGCCATCAAAAGCGATGTCCAGCACCGTGTCCTTGCCCTCGATCCGGTGGTTGAAGGAGAGAAAGGGCGCGCCGGGGGCTTTCACCTCTGTGATCTGGACCGGTTCCCCATTCCCACTGGCGTAGCGGACCTGGCTGCGAGCGATGGCGGATTTCAAGGTGTGGTGAAAGTAGACGGACTCCACCGAGGGCATGATCTCCTGCACAACCTCCGCTTCGAGGGTGAGGCTGACGGTGGGTGTCTTCGGGTCGTTGCAGACCACTTCGATGGACTTGCGAACGCCGCCCTTGAGCCCCTTGGGATCGAACATGGCTTCGATTTCAGTGGCTTCCCCTGGCGCGAGGGACCACTTGCCCAGCATGGTGTAGGTGCAGCCACAGCTGGGCCGCACTTGGGTGATGCTGAGGAAGGCGTTGCCTGTATTCGTCACGCGATACTTCGCGGCCACCTTGCGATCCGGCGTGATACGGCCGAAATTATGGTGAACTTTGTCGAAATGGATGACCGGCGCCTGGGCCAGGAGCACCAGGGAGGCCAGCGGAAGCAGGAGAAACAGAGGGCGCATCAGGTGACCTCTCGGGGTTAAGGATGCTCGATTCTATCCACGGTTGCCGGCGCCAGGGTGCAGATCGGACCGGGGGATCAGCGCTGGAAGTGAAGAGATGGGATATCCTGTCCTTTTCCACGGTCGCAACGAGGCGAGGTAGGCATGAAAGCCGTCATTCTGGCTGGTGGCGCCGGAACGCGCATCAGTGAAGAAACCCAGGTCAGGCCCAAACCCATGGTTGAGATTGGGGGCAAGCCCATTCTCTGGCACATCATGAAGACCTACTCGAGTCATGGCCTCAATGATTTTTTGATTTGTTGCGGGTACAAGGGTTATATCATCAAGGAATACTTCGCCAACTACTTCCTACACACCTCGGACGTGACCTTCGACATGGCCAGGAACGAGATGACAGTGCATCAACGGCATGCGGAACCTTGGCGGGTCACCTTGGTGGATACCGGTGAGACCACCATGACTGGAGGTCGCTTGAGGCGCGTCAGGGATTACCTGGCCGGAGAAGAAGACTTCTGTTTCACCTACGGTGATGGGTTGGCGGATGTGGACATCACCCGCTTGATCGCCTTCCACCGGGACAGCGGACTGCTCGCCACTGTGACCGCCACTTGCCCCCCAGGACGATTCGGGGCTTTGGATATCCAGAATGGCATTGTGGAGTCCTTTAGGGAGAAGCCAGCCTCCGAGGGGGGCGTGATCAATGGTGGGTATTTCGTCCTGTCTCCCAAGGTGATCGACCTCATCGAGGGCGATGGGACCATCTGGGAACGCGAACCCATGGAGTCTCTAGCTCGCATGGGTCAGTTGGCGGCCTTCCTGCACCCCGGCTTCTGGCAGCCCATGGACACCCTGCGGGAGAAGTTGCAGTTGGAGGAACTCTGGAACTCAAACCGGGCCCCCTGGAAGGTCTGGTAATGAGCACTTCCTTCTGGAAGGGGCGCAGGGTCTTTCTGACGGGGCATACCGGCTTCAAGGGGAGCTGGTTGTCCATCTGGCTCAAGAGCAGGGGTGCCGAGCTGACCGGCTTCTCCCTACCGCCGGCAACAGAACCTTCGCTGTTCGAATTGGCGAGCGTGTCCGATGGAATGCAGTCCTTGTTCGGCGATGTCCGGGCTCCAGGTGTCCTTGCGGAGGCGATGGCGGTGGCACGGCCCGAGATCGTTTTGCATCTGGCCGCCCAGGCCCTGGTGCGGGACTCCTATAGCCTGCCGGTGGAAACCTACGCCACCAACGTGATGGGAACCGTGAACACTTTGGAGGCCGTTCGAAGGATTGCGGGAGTTCGTGCGGTTGTTGTGGTGACCAGCGACAAGTGCTACGAGAATCGGGAATGGGCCTGGGGCTACCGTGAGGACGAGCCCATGGGCGGGTTTGATCCCTACAGCAGCAGCAAGGGTTGCGCAGAGCTGGTGGTCAATGCCTATCGCCGCTCCTTCCTGCAGACCCAGGGCGTTGCCTTGGCCAGCGCCCGGGCCGGCAATGTCATTGGCGGTGGTGACTGGGCTAAGGATCGGCTGGTGCCTGACATACTTCGAGCCATCGAGGCTGGGCAGGAGGTGGTCATCCGGAATCCCAAGGCCCTACGCCCCTGGCAACATGTGCTGGAACCCCTGTCCGGCTACCTGGCACTGGCTGAGGCGCTCTTCGAACACGGGACGTCCTTTGCTGAAGGCTGGAACTTCGGGCCGTGGGATGCGGATACGCTGCCGGTGTCGGGGGTCGTTGAGGGGCTCACTCGGCGATGGGGCGGCGGCGCCCGCTACCGGATCGAGCAGAGGGATGGTCTGCATGAGGCCAACCATCTAAAACTGGATATCTCCAAGGCCAGGATGCGTCTGGGGTGGCAGCCCCGCTGGTCCCTGGACCATTGCCTTGACCAGATTGTCCAGTGGCACCGGGCCCATCTGGCGGGTGCGGATCTCCATGAGTTCAGCCTTCGGCAGATCGCCGAATTTGAGGCCTCTTGAGGTGGTGAGAAGGTGAATTCCATGGACCGTCTTGCTGACATCCGGGGGCAGATCGCTGCATTGGTGGACGAGTACGCCAGCCATGCCTACGCGCCCAGGACCTTTGTGCCGGGGACCACGCCCATTCCGCCAGCCGGTAAGGTGCTGGGAGCTTCCGAATTGAAGCACATGGTGGACGCCTCCCTGGATGGCTGGCTAACCACCGGGAGATTCAACGACGCCTTCGAGGCTCGACTGGGTGCCTTCCTGGGTGCCCGTTTCGTCCTGACGGTCAACAGCGGATCCTCCGCCAATCTGATCGCCCTCATGGCGCTGACCTCGCCCCGCCTGGGGGACCGCGCTCTCCGTCCTGGCGATGAGGTCATCGGTGTCGCTGCGGGCTTCCCCACCACGGTGAATCCCATCATCCAGGCGGGAGCGATTCCTGTGTTCGTGGATGTGGAGCTGCCCACCTACAACGTTGACCCGGCCCAGCTAGAAGCGGCCATTTCCCCCAAGACCCGGGCCATCATGCTCGCTCATACCCTGGGGAATCCCTACAACCTGGCTGTGGTGACCGCGCTGTGCCGCAAGCATGGGCTCTGGTTGATCGAGGACTGCTGCGATGCCCTGGGGTCCATGTACCAGGGCAAGATGGTGGGCGGGTTCGGTGATATCGGCACCCTGAGCTTCTACCCCGCCCACCACATGACCATGGGCGAGGGCGGTGCGGTCTTCACCCGCAATGCGGAGCTGAAGAAAATACTGGAGTCCTTCCGGGACTGGGGACGGGACTGCTTCTGTCCGCCGGGCCGGGACAATACCTGCTGCAACCGCTTCGGCTGGAAGCTGGGCGACCTGCCCCAGGGCTACGACCACAAATACATCTATTCCCACCTGGGCTACAACCTGAAGATCACCGACATGCAGGCCGCCTGCGGCCTGGCGCAGTTGGACCGGTTGGAAGGCTTCATCCAGTCCCGGAGAGCCAACTTCGCCTTCCTGAAGCAACGCCTAGCCTCCTGCGAGGAGCACCTGATCCTTCCTGAGGCCACCGAGGGTTCCGACCCCAGCTGGTTCGGATTTCTTCTGTCACTCAGGAAGGGATCGCGCTTCCGCCGCTTGGACCTGCTGAACTACTTGAACGAGAGAAAGATCGGCACCCGCCTGCTCTTTGCGGGCAACCTCCTCCGCCAGCCCTATATGGCTGGACGGAATGTGCGGATCGCGGGGGAACTCACCCAGACGGACTTCATCCTGGAGAATACGTTCTGGATTGGTGTCTTCCCAGGGTTGACCGAGGAGATGCTGGACTACTCTGCCGCCAGCATTGAGGCCTTTTTCCGGGGCCCCTGGTGAGTGCCACCCTGGCCTTCCGGGAACTGGGGCTGCCCGGCTGCTACGAGGTCCAGCCAAGGGTCCACCTGGATGCGCGGGGGACCTTCATCAAGAGCTATCGGGACGACCTCTTCCGGGAGCACGGTCTTTGCGCCGAATGGCGCGAGGAATTCTTTACGACCTCACGACAGGGAGTCCTGCGCGGGATGCACTTCCAAGTTCCCCCGGCACAGCACGCGAAGCTCGTCACCTGCCTGGTTGGGGAGGCGTTGGATGTGCTCTTGGACCTGCGGCCAGGCCCTTCCTATGGTCAGTGGATATCCCTTTCTCTCACAGGCGAACGGGGCAGTTCGGTCTATGTCCCCGAGGGATTGGCCCACGGATTCCTTGCTCTGACGGATCAAACCCTTCTGCATTACAAGGTGAGTTCCCGCCACGACCCCGCCGCTGACCTGGGTATTCGGTGGGATTCCTTTGGCTTCGACTGGCCCCTGGGGCAGCCCCAAACCTCCGATCGGGACCGCGGGTTTCCACCCCTGCAGGCGTTCTCCACGCCCTTTGCGAGTTGGTCATGACCCGGGCCCTTGTGACGGGTGCAGCCGGCTTCATCGGGGGGGCCTTGGTCCGGAGTCTGCTTAGCCGTGGCTGGGAAGTCCATGCCCTGCTTGGGCAGACTTGTCGCGTGGCGGCCCTGGAGGATGTTCGGGAGCGACTTGGCCTCCACAGTCATGACGGCAGCATGGCTGGGATGGAGGCCATCTTGGCTGCCACCAAGCCTGACATCGTGTTCCATCTTGCTTCCCTGTTCCTCTCGGAGCACCGGCCGGATGACATCGAAGGACTTATCCGATCGAATATTCTCCTGTCCACCCAGTTGACGGAAGCCATGACCCTCGCTGGCAGCACCCGCTTGATCAACACGGGGACCTCCTGGCAGCACTTCGAGCGTGCAGACTATCGGCCCGTCAACCTCTACGCCGCCACCAAGCAGTGTTTTGAGGACATCATCTCCTTCTACCACGATGCCCGCGGGCTTTCTTGCACCACGCTGAAGCTGTTCGATACCTACGGGTCCGGGGATTCCCGTGGCAAGCTCATCAGCATCCTCATGGAAGCCGCTCAACAGGGCAGGGCCCTCGATTTGTCGCCGGGGGGACAGGTGGTGGACCTGCTCCATGTGGAGGATGTTGTTGAGGCCTTTCGCCTGGCGGCTGAGCGGCTCTTGGCTGCGCCCGAGCCGATTCTGGATGCCTTCCTGTTGAGCGGCACGCGCCTGACCCTGCGTGAGTTGGTGGAGTGCCTTCAGCGAGCCACGGGCAAACAGATCCAGGCGAACTGGGGGGGCAGGACCTACCGCAATCGAGAGGTCATGGTTCCGCCGGTTCCTGGCGAAACATTGCCTGGGTGGACCGCGAAAGTGGAGCTGACCAAGGGCCTCGCGGACGGGTTCCGGGCCATGGAAGCGTCCCGATGAATGCCTCCCTGGCAGCCCTTGAGCCTGGCCTCCAAGCCGGGGGACAGGCGCCCCTGGTGTCCATTGTGATCCCCACCTATCGTCGCCCCACCCTGTTGGCCGAGGCCATTGCCAGTGCTCTGGGTCAAGACGGTGCCGATGACTACGAGGTGCTCGTGCTGGATAACGATGCCGAGGCCACGGCTCCGTTTTCATCGGAGGTCGTGGCGGCGTCATTCCAGGACCCGCGCCTGCGCTACGTCCGGAACGCCAAGAATCTTGGCATGACCGGGAACTGGAACCGTGGCCTGGAGGTGGCCCGGGGAACTTGGATGACCCTTCTTCATGATGACGACCTGCTCTATCCCGGTTTCCTTGAAGGGGTGCTCCCATTGTTTGATCGTAGCGACCTGATCACCTGCCGGGTCGCGGTCGGTAGCAGCCCACCCAGCGTGGGGGCAGCCCGTTCCAACCACCGCAAGGCCCAGGCCCATCGGCTCCACGAGTCTGATTTGGCCTTTTACAATGTCAGTCCTGCTCCTGGAATTATCTTTCGCCGGGCCGCGGCCCTTCACCTCGGGGGATTCCGGGAAGCTTGGTACCCCTGTGCAGACTATGATTTTTGGATCCGCTACGTGACTCATTGCCGAGCCTGGTCGGTGCCCGAGATCCTGGCCTTCTATCGGATCCAGGACAATGAGAGCTTGCAGACCACGACCCGTATCCAAATGGCAGAGAAGGCCGCCCTGCTCCAGAAGGACCTTGTCGAGCGCTTGATGCCACGGACGCCTTGGCGGCATTTTGTGGCTTCTGCGGGCGTCCAGAGCCTCCTGCAGTACTACTGCAAGGATCCCCTTTTTCGAGATAGTGAGGAGTTGGCGGTCTTCTCAAGGCAGGTCGGCTTTCGTCCTGGATCCCCCCGGTGGTGGATAAAGTTCCGATTGAGCCTGGCCAAGCGCCTGCTGCGATGGACGCCAAGGGGGGTGGCCTCATGAGCCATGTCCTGATGCTGGGAGGCGCGGGATTCCTGGGGGCCAACCTATCGCGTGTGTTACTCGAAGAAGGCTATCGGGTTTCCATCCTGGAGCGGCCTGGCAGCGACTATGGTCGCCTCACAGACATTCTTCCTTCGCTAACCATCCACGAAGTTTCACTGCAAGAGACGGAGCGAATCCGGGACCTGATGGCAACGAATGGCGTCGATTGTGTCATTCACCTCGCCTCCTCGCTGCTCCCATCGTCTCCCCTTGCTGCCTTGGAGGCCGAGCTGCAGGAGCTGGTCGACCCGACCTTGCGACTCTTTGACTGCTGCGCTGACCTAGGCGTCAGGGTTGCCTTCTTCTCTTCCGGCGGGACGGTCTACGGCAAGAGTGTGCGCGACTGCTTTCGCGAATCAGATCCTCGGACTCCCATTAATTTCTACGGTTACAGCAAGGTGCTCCTGGAAGATGCCATCGTGCTCCTCCATCAGATGAAGGGGTTGCGGTTTCTGATCCTGCGTCCTTCCAACCCATACGGCAGGTTCCAATCCCTGGGGGGCGGCCAAGGTTTCATTTCTGTGGCCATGGGGAAGGTGCTCAGAAACGAGCCCATCGATATCTGGGGGGATGGCTCCGTTGTCCGGGACTATCTGTATGTGGAGGATCTGGCCAGGGCTGTCCGGGACCTGCTGAGTCGGGATATCCAGGGAGACACGTTCAATATCGGAAGTGGCGTGGGGCACAGCTTGCTTGAGGTGGTGGCCGTTATCGAAGAGACCCTCGGCAAGAAGGCGGCCATTACCTTCCGAGCCGGCCGGGCAGTGGATGTCCATCGGGCTGTGCTAAATGTTGAAAAGCTAAAGCGGCATATCCCCTATGCCCCTAGGGACCTTCACGAAGGGGTCCGCAACCACTTCCACTGGCTCAGGGCTCAACATGGCTAATGAGAGGCTTGCTCTTGCTATTCCGACCTTCAATCGGCCGGAAATCCTGCGGCAAAACCTCGAAACCATGCTGCCGGAACTGCAAGCCCACAACATCCCCGTCTACATCTCTGATGACAGCACCACTGATGAAACCCAGCACCTAATCGAGACCCTTCAAGAGAGATACCCCGGCATCCACTACACCCGCAACCGGCCTGGACTGGGGCATGATCGCAACTGCATGGCCACCCTCGGCCTACCAGACGCGGATTACATCTGGTACCTAGGGGATTCCTTACTCATCCTCCCGGGAGTTCTGGTAAACGTGCTGGGAGTCCTTGAGGCCGACTACGATTTCGTTTTCCTGAATTCCAGAATCAAGGGCGCGGCTGATTTTTCGGTGATTCCCAGGAGCAGCGTGACCCCCTTCTTTGAAAAGTATGCCTGGCACCTCACGCTCACGGGAGTCACGATCTACAGCCGAAAATTCCAGGAATGGATGCGCGCGAATACCCATCCTAGGATGTACCAAAATTTTCAGCAGCTGGGAATGGTCCTGGAGTACGTCTACAGCAAACCTAAGGTCTTTACCCAGGCCTTCTGGTTCCAGCAACTCGCCATCGCCCACACTACGCAGAAGAAGAAGAGCTATTGGGTGAACCACTCCCTTTCGGTATTTGCTCAGGACTGGGTCGCACTCCTGGATGCCTTTTCTGATGCGATGGGTTCTCGGACCTGTGAAGCAATCATTCGATCACACGATCTCAACACCAAGGTTTTTCGTCTGGGGAAACTGATTGGGCTCCGGTCACTGGACCTCCTGAACGCTGCCATCCTCGAGTCCCATGGACCAAGTCTGCTGCGAGCGTGTCAGCTCTCCCCTCGGTTGGTGAGGTTAGTGGCGGCGCTGCCGATGCCGCTCGCGCGTGCCTACTCGAAGCCCTGGTGGAGAAAACAGAAGTAGCCCCCTGTTGACGGCAAGGAGTGGAGTCGCCTATCACGCAGGCAAGCCTGCCCACTCAGCGCCAAAAGGGGCGGGGCGGGCGGAACCAGAGCCTGAAGAGGGCCAGGGCCAACTTCGCCAAGATCCGCTCCAAACGGCGGCCGTGAAGGGCCGCATGCCGCTCACGGGCTTGAAACAGGAGGATTTGTTGCGCCGCGCCAGAAAAGAGCGGGGCGTTCTTTAGATTCGATTGCCAGAGCGTCTCGCGCAGACGGTTCCGCGCGGAGCGGTCTCGGCAGGCGTTAGAAGAGTGAAGTCGGTAGCGGGCCACGGGCCGGTTCACGAAGCCGAGGGCCTTTCGCGCCAGCAGGCGCAAGTAGAAATCCCTGTCCTCGAGGAAGAGTGCTTCATCGTAGAGGCCTACTCCACGCACAGGATCCCAGGCTTCCCGGCGGCAGAGCAGGACGGGCCCTGGAATGCTCCAGCGCAGCAGCAGCTCCATGGTGATCCGCTGGGGGTCCGCCAGGGCCATCAAGTCGGCTTCCTGCTCCTCCCGCAGATTGCTCTGCTGATAGACGGTGCCATCCCCATCCATGGTCTGAGCGTCTCCGAAGGCCGCCAACCACTCCGGGTGCTTCTGGAGGGTCTCGACCCGAGCACGGATGCCACCAGGGATGAGCGCATCATCGCTGGCGACCATGGTCGCGAACTCTCCTTTTATCTCGGCAACGAGGCGGTTCAGGGTTCGGCATAGGCCAGCGTTGGGCTGGGTCCGGCAGACCACTCGGCGGAATCGACCGCAGTTGGCCGCCACCCACTGCTGCACCCGCAGGAAGCTGTCATCTATGGAACCGTCATCGATGATCACCAGTTCCAGTTCGGGGTAGTCCTCTCCGGCGATGCTGTCCAGGCAGACTTCTACATAGGATGCGTGGTTGTAGACCGGCATGAAAACCGTGACGAGGGGATGGGGTCCAGCGCTGGGCAGGGTCATCGGTGCTGGGTGAACAGGCTGGGGAGGGCGAAGACCGCCAGCCGCCTGAGGGGCGGAGCAGCAGCTGGAGACTGGAGTTGGGGGCACATGGACGGCGGGGCCTGGAGGTGAAGGTAGCTGGTCATAGTACCCCGCAACGAGCCCAAATCGTAGCGGGCCCGCTATCGGTGCCGGCGCAGGTATGATCGACATCCAGAGGGATGGAATCATGGCCGAGACAGAGGCTAGGGGCGGCGAGCAGGCAGCGGTCGTGCTCGTGCACTACGGGGAACCCACACTCACTCGCACCTGCCTTGCATCGCTAACTGCCCTGGAGACGGCACCCCACTTCGCTGTGGTGGTGGACAACGGTCCCCTCCCTGGGGTGGGCCAGGCCCTCGAAGGCGCTCATCCGGCTCTGACGGTGCTGCCCAGCCTGGACAATCCGGGGTTCGGACCCGCCTGCAATCTCGGTGCCCGGCACGCTTTCCAGCGGGGGGCCTCCGCCGTCTGGTTCCTCAACAACGATGCCGTCATCACGGAGCCGGTGCTCCAACCCCTGCTGGAACGGGCTCGGGCCAACCCGGCGGTTGCCCTCTGGGGGACGCACCAGATCAATGGCCGCCGCTACCAGGGTTCGGACCGCCAGGCCGGCTGGTTTCACCGGGGGATTCTACCGTCCCAGGCCCCTGCGCCAGTGGGTGGGCGGTTGCTGGAGCCCAGGGAGACCCTGAGTGGGGCCTCCATCCTTGTGACGCGGGATGCGTGGGAGCGCCTTGGGCCGTGGCCGGAGCATTTGTTTCTGTATTGGGAGGATGCCGCCTGGTGCCGCCGGGCTCACCTCGCTGGGCTGCCCATCGCCCTTACGGACCTCGCCATCGTCCACCGCAGCGCCCGGACGGTGGGGAAGCGCAGCCCCCGGCAGGCGTTCTACAGTGCCCGAAATCGCCTCCTGCTCCACCGCGAGTACCATCCCGAAGGCTGGCTGGAGCGAATCTGGATCTGGTTCTACCTCTTTCAGATGCGCTTCTTCCAGGGGCGGCCGGACCTCTGTCGAGCCGCCTGGAACGGAATCTGCGCCGCCCACCAGGATTCCACCGGTCGAGATCCCCGCTACTGAGGGCAGGCCTTCAGCTCCTGCTGCCCCGTTTGGTTGCACTTCGGGATTGGGCCATAGGGGAATTGCCACCATGATGGAGGCTGCTCCTTCAATTGTCCCCTCAGGTGGCCATGGCCCTTTCCACGACCCAACGGATCTTGCTGGTGGAGGACGAACCGGGCCTTCGGGAGGTCCTGACCCTGGCCCTGGAGGGTGCGGGCTTCTTCTGCGAGCCCGCCTCAGGCATTGCGGAGGGACGGCGGGCCCTGCAGGAGACCGCCTTCGATGGCGTGCTCTCAGATCTCAAGCTCAAGGATGGGTCTGGCATTGAGCTGCTCATCTGGATGAAGGAGCAAGGCATCGAGACGCCGGTGGTCATCATGACTGCCTACGCCACCACAGAAACCACTGTGCAGGCCCTGAACCAGGGGGCCGTGGACTTCATCACCAAGCCCTTCAAGCACGAGGAGCTCATCGCCTCGCTCAAGGGACTGCTGGCGATCCCCGAACCCGAGACCCCGCCCCCGAGCGACCTCGGCGAGCTGGTGGGTGTGGGGCCCATCATGCGTCGCATCAATGCGCTCATCGGCAAGGTCTCCCGGGCTGATACCACCGTTCTGCTCACGGGCGAAAGTGGCACTGGCAAGGAGGTGGTGGCCCGCCTCATCCATCGCTATTCCGACCGCGCCAAGGGACCCTTTGTGGCGGTCAACTGCGGCGCCTTTCCGGAGGCCCTGCTGGAAAGCGAGCTCTTCGGGTTCGAAAAGGGAGCCTTTACGGGCGCAGGCGCCATGAAACGGGGCCTTTTCGAAGAGGCGAGCGGCGGCATCCTGTTCCTGGATGAGATCGGCGAAATGCCCCTGGCCCTGCAGGTAAAACTGCTTCGGGTCCTGCAGGAACGCCGCTTCCGTCGCCTCGGTGCCACCGAAGAGCGGGCCGTGGATGTGCGCGTCATCGCCGCCACCAACCGGAACCTGCGAGCCCGGGCAGAGAGCGGAGCCTTCCGGGAGGATCTCTACTACCGCCTGAACATCCTCCAAATCGAGTTGCCCCCCCTGCGGGAACGCCCTGAAGACCTGCCGGTGCTGGCCGAGCACTTCCTGCGTCGGTTCTGTCAACGGCAGGGCAAGCCCCCCATGCAGCTCCATGCGGAGGCCATGTCCCAGTTGCTCTGCCACCGCTTCCCGGGCAACGTGCGGGAGTTGGAGAACCTCATGGAGCGCTGTGTGGCCCTCAACCCAGGGGGACCCATCACACGGGACCTGCTGCCGGAGGGGTTTGGGCAGGCGGCCCAGGGGGATCTGACCTCCCGCCCCGAGCCCCTGCTCATCCCGCCCGATGGGTTCGACTTGGAGGCCTGGATTCAAGCCCTGAAGGGACACTTCCTTCGGCGGGCCCTGGATGAGGTCGGTGGGGTCAAGACGAAGGCCGGCAAGCGCCTCGGCATGACCTTCCGGGCCTACCGGTATTGGCTGGCGGAACTGGGGGGCCTGGAGGCTCTGCCTAAGGAATTTCCTTGGCCCGCGGATTTCCCCGCTCCCGCCGATGAAGAGGCTGGGGGAACCGAGAGCCCGAAGGAGGCATGATGCCCATGAATGCTTGCTTTTTCAGCCATTGCTGGCACACTGGACCGCTCGGATGTGACGCATACGAGCCCACTCACTGGACCCGCCCATGACGACCAATCCTGCCCTCCGCAAGCACCGAGGCTTTTCGCTGCTGGAACTGCTGGTGGCGATGATGATCATCGCTGTGCTCGGTACCCTGGGCTTCTCGCAGTTCCGGAAGCACTCCGCCCAGGCCCGTTACCTCAAGGCCGGGGACGACCTCAAGATCGTGTCCGAGGGTCTGGATCAGTACTACCTCAAGCACGGCCGTTTCCCTGACTTTGGTAGCTTTGAAGCCATGGTGGACAACAACTCCCTGCTGGTGAAGGAGAGCCTCATCAAGGTCTCCATGTCCGCCATGGATCCCTTTGGTCAGCCCTATGAGGGCAAGTCCAGTCGGGGCACCTACGAGTTGAAGTGCGCTGGGGATCCCAATAATCAAGAAGACTCCGGTCCCATTGTCCGGAGCCCGAGTCAGGTGTCTGGGTCCTCGCCCGTGAGTGGACCCCGTGGCGAAGCCGGCGCCAAGGCCGATGCTCCAGCGGACGCCGGAGCGAAGAAGTGATCGAACTCCGCAAGCTGCCCCCTGAGGGCCTGCGACTGAAGGGCACCACCGAACTCCTGGCGCTAGAAGGGGATGTGTCCCTACGCGACTTGGCCTGGGGGGTCTTTGCCCTGGCTTCGGACGGGGATGTGTTCCTTGAGGTGAAGGGAGAGGCCGTCTGGCAGGGCACCTGTAGTCGCTGTCTGGCGCCCCTGGAGCGGCCCCTGTTGGTCGCAAGCCAGTTCCTGGGCAGCAAGGATCCCGACCTGGTGGGCCGCGGTTCGCACACCCTGGGAACCCAGGATCTGGACGTGGTCTTCCTGCCGGAGGATCACCTGGACGAAGCGGAACTGGTGCGGGAGCAATTCGAACTGCAGGCGCCCATGCACCCCCTCTGCGCAGACCAGTGCAAGGGCCTCTGCCCCCACTGTGGCAAGAACTGGAACAAGGGCCCCTGTCAGTGTCACCCTGAGGCCGACCGGGTTCCTTCGGCCCTGAATCAGGCCCTGACGAAGGCCTTGGCGGGAATCAAGCTGGACCCGCAATCCTGAAACCCTTAACCTGAAACTTTGCATTTTATCCCTAGGAGCATGTCATGCCGAATCCCAAGCGCCGCCATTCCAAGGCTCGCCGCGACCGCCGGCGCACCCACGATTCGCTCGAGGTCATGAGCGCCAGCACCTGCCCCAACTGCCAGACCCCCAAACTGCCCCATCGCGTCTGCCCTAGTTGCGGCTTCTACCGCGGCAAGCTGGCCGTTCGCGTCGCCGCGACTGCCTAAGAGCTTCGCGGGTGGACGGCCACCGCATAGCGCTGGATGTCATGGGCGGCGACTTTGCCCCCCACGCCACCCTGCAAGGCGCCCGAGAGGCCCTCGAGGCCTGGCCGGGGCTCTTTCTGCTGCTGGTAGGCAATGAGGGAGTGATCCGCCCCTTGTTGGGCAAGTACGGCTTCACCCCTGAATGCCTGACCCGGGTGGAGATCATCCATGCCTTCCACACGGTAGTGATGGAGGACAAGGCCACCTGCATCCTGAAGGAAAAGAAGGACAGCTCCATTCGGGTGGCCGCCCAGCTCGTTCGTGAGGGCCGGGCTCACGGCGTTGTTTCTATGGGCCATACGGGGGCGGCCATGGTGGCCAGCAGCCTCATTATCGGCAAGCTGGAGGGTGTGGACCGACCGGCCCTGGCCAGCGTCCTGCCGAACATGAAGGGAACCCCCACGGTGTTGCTGGATGTGGGCGCCAACGTCGACTGCCGAGCGGAACATATCGCCCAATTCGCAGTGATGGGCTCGGTCTACGCCGAGGAAGTCCTCGGACTGGAGCGCCCCCGGGTGGGCATTCTCAGCGTGGGCGAAGAAGATGCCAAGGGCACGGAGGTGACCAAGGATGCCTCGGTCATGCTCCGGCGCCTGGAGATCCGCTTCGAAGGCAACGCCGAAGGCCGTGACATCTGGAACGGGAACTTCGATGTCATCGCCTGCGATGGCTTCGTGGGGAACATCGTGCTGAAATCCAGCGAGGCCCTGGCTGAGGGCATCATCAACGGCCTGCGGGAGAGCTTCATGGCAAGCGCCATCTCCAGGTTCGCGGGCCTGCTGGCCAAGCCCGCCATGAAGCGGTTCAAGAAAAAGCTCGACTACTCCGAGTACGGCGGAGCGCCGCTCCTGGGCGTGAAGGGCGTGAGCATCATCGGTCACGGCCGCAGCGATGCCAAGGCAGTGCGCAATGCCATCCGGGCCGCCCTCCGAGCCGCCGAGCACCACCTCCACGAGCGCATCCAGGAGCGTGTCGCCCTCCTGCTGCCGCAGGATTGAGCCCAGTCAACACTGGCACCAAGGATCTACCAGCAAGACACCAAGAATACCAACAGGCTGTTATGAATCAGTTCCTGGTGACTTGGTGGTGACTTTTTGTTTTTTCGGGGGTTTCCATGAGCAAGGTGGCGTGGCTGTTTCCGGGGCAGGGCTCGCAGACGGTGGGGATGGGCGTGGCGCTCGCCGAAGCCGAACCAGCGGCCAGAGCTGCGCTTGAAGAGGCTGACTCGGCACTGGGCTTCCCGCTTTCCAGGCTGATGGCCGAAGGCCCCGAGGACACCCTGAAGCTCACCGAACACACCCAGCCAGCCATTCTCACCCACAGCCTCATGGTGGTGCGGGCCTGGGCCCATCGCCTGCCCCAGCCGGACTTCGCTGCCGGGCACTCCCTGGGGGAGTACAGCGCGCTGGTAGCCCTGGGTTCTCTTGGCTTTCAGGACGCGGTCCGAACAGTCCGGGAGCGCGGCCGAGCTATGCAGGAGGCCGTGCCCGTGGGTGTGGGGGCCATGGCCGCCCTGTTGAGCATGAGCCTGGAGGACGTCCAGGCCAGCTGTGCCGAGGCCGCCGCCGCCACGGGCAGGATCGTGGTGCCGGCGAACTTCAACGGACCTGGCCAGATTGTGATCGCCGGCCACGCGGAGGCGGTGGAGGCGGCCATGGACGCAGCCAGGACCCGGGGGGGGCGTAAGATGCTGAAACTGCCTGTCAGCGCCCCTTTCCATTCACCCCTCATGGAACCCGCCAAGATCCGCATGGAGCCCATCCTCCGGGGCTTGGCCCTGAAGGTCCCCTGCTGCCCCCTGGTCAACAATGTGGATGCCCTGGCCATAGCCGACCCCGAGAAAGTGCGGGACGGTCTCCTCCGCCAGATTCCCGGAGCGGTACGGTGGCAGGCCACCGTGGACCTGCTGCTGGACCAGGGTGTGACCCGTTTCTTCGAACTCGGCCCTGGCAAGGTGCTGGCAGGCTTGGTGCAGCGGCAGGCCAAGCAACGGGGCCTGGAGGTTTCCGCAATTAGCCTGGGTGGACCGGAGGATCTGGGGCAGTTGGGCTGAGGTCACTCCTGGGGCTTGATTCCGGGAAGGTGTGATGGAAAGCAACGCCCTTCAACGCTAGGGTAAAGGAACGCCACGATCGCGGTATTTCGTGTGCGGGATGTCGGCCTGCGAACCATTGTCCGGCCTCCCCATTACCACTCCCAGCCTGGAGGTGCCCATGCGCAAGGATCTCGTCTTCGGAATGGCCGGATCGGGAGGAGATGGCATCGTCTCAGCCGGTGAATCCCTCCTTCAGGCCGCAGCGGCCGAGGGCTACCACGGCGTGATGACCAAGAGCTTCGGTTCCCAGATCCGCGGCGGCGAGTCCTCCTGCCGGGTGCGCATCAGCACCACCCCCATCCTCAACCCCGGTGGCAACCTGGACGTGGCCGTGGCCCTGAACTGGGAGGACTTCCTCAAGTTCGGCGCTGAACTGCCCGTGAGCGGCAACACCGTGGTGATCTACGAGGCCGCCACCAAGATCCTCGAGGCGGACATCCCGCTGGTAGGCGTGACGCCCCTCCAGGTCATCGCCGTGCCCATTGCTGAGATGGCCAAGGCTACCGCCGGCACTGAGCGCGCCAAGAACACCGTGGTGCTCGGCCTGATCGCTGGCTGGTTCGGCATCGGGGCCGTGGCGGTGATGAAGGGCATCCGGAAGAAGCTGGCCAAGAAGGGCGAGGAACTGGTGGAAGCCAATCAGCGCGCCTTCGATGCGGGCCGGGCCTTCGCCATGGAGCACCCCCTCAAGACCAGCATGAACGTGGCGGTCTCCGACAGCAAGGGCCAGGTGAAGCTCATTACGGATGGCAACGACATGTGCGCGGCGGCGGCGATCTTCGCCGGCTGCCAGTTCTTCGGTGGCTACCCCATCACCCCCTCCACCGAGATCATGCAGTTCTTCACGGACCATGTCTGGAAATACGGCGGTGCGGTACTCCAGGCCGAGGACGAGATCGCCGGCATCGGAGCAGCCGTGGGCGCCTCCTTCGCGGGCAAGAAGTCCATGACCGCCACCAGCGGCCCCGGTCTCTCACTCAAGTCCGAGATGATGGGCCTGGCCAGCATCGCCGAGTTGCCCCTGGTCATCATCGATGTACAGCGCGGCGGCCCCTCCACGGGCCTGCCCACCAAGACCGAGCAGTCCGACCTTTTTGCTGCGGCTTTCTCGGCCCACGGCGACGTGATCCGCCCGGTCCTGGCCCCGACCTCCGTGGCTGACATCTTCCGCATCACTATCGAGGCCTTCAACATTGCCGAGTACTACCAGACGCCGGTGATCGTCCTCTCAGACCAGGAGATTGCCTCCCGCAAAGAGACGCTGGATCCCATCGACACTACCCAGTTCAAGATCATCAACCGCCTGGTCCCGGCGGGCGCCGATCTGGTGGACTACAAGCGCTTCCAGCAGACCGAGAACCACATCAGCCCCATCAGTCATCCGGGCATGCTCGGTGGCACCTACCTGGCTTCCGGCATCGAGCACGTCGAGTCCGGCGCCCCCACGAACAGCGGGGACGTCCACCAGCGTATGAACGAGAAGCGCACCCGCAAGTTTGATCCTCTCAAGGAGCGCAAGGACCTGTTCGAGCTCACCGGCAACCCCGATGCGCCCATTGGCATCATTGCCTGGGGCAGCGTTGCGGGCATCTGCCGCGAAGCCCTGGAGATGGCCCAGGCCGAGGGCATCAATGTGAAGCTGCTGGTGCCCTACATGCTTTACCCCGTGGCCGAGAACGTCTACAACGACTTCTTCAAGTCGGTGCAGAAGGGCCTTGTCGTTGAGCAAACCCACCTTGCCCAGACCTTCAAGCTGCTTCGCATGCACGTTGACCTGCCCAAGGGCCTCAAGTCCCTGGCCCGTAGCGGCGCGAATCCCTTCCTGCCCGGCGACATCGTCGCGGCTCTCCACCATCTCCTCTCGGAGCTGCAGCGCAGCCACGAGGGCCAGCTTCAGCCCCAGGAGTGAGGTCAACCATGAGCGCAACCTGCGAATTCCAAGCAAAAGACTACAAGAGCAACCTCAAGCCCATCTGGTGCCCCGGGTGCGGCGACTTCTCTGTGGTGCAGGGCATCTACCGTGCCCTCGCTGCCATCGGTCGTCCGCCCCATGAGATCGCCTTCGTGTCTGGCATCGGCTGTTCCAGCCGCATCCCCGGCTACACCACGGCCTACGGCTTCAACAGTGTCCACGGCCGGGCCCTGCCCATTGCCCAGGGCATCAAGCTGGCCAACCCCAACCTGCTGGTGTTGGCTGCCGGCGGTGATGGTGACGGCTTTTCCATCGGCGGCGGGCACATCGCCCACCTCATCCGCCGCAACATGGACATCACCTACATCGTGATGGACAACCAGATCTATGGCCTCACCAAGGGACAGCTTTCGCCCACGTCCCAGCGTGGTCGCGTCACCTGCACGTCCCGCTTCGGCAGCCTGGAAGAGCCCGTCAACCCCCTGCTCTACGTGCTGGCCTATGGCGCCGGTTTCGTGGCCCAGGCATCGCCCACGGACCTCGTGGGCATGGCTGCGACCATCGAGGAGGCCATCCGCTACCCCGGCTTCGCCTTTGTCAACATCCAGTCCCCCTGCGTGACCTACGGCGAGGAGGCCCAGCAGATCAAGGGCCTCAAGTCCATCAGCGAGAACCTCTCGGCCATGGGCCACAATCCTGCTGACCGCCTGGCCGCCATGGATCTGGCCCAGCAGTACGGCCAGAAGATGCACCTGGGCGTGTTCTACCGCAACCCCGAGCCGGCGCCGACCTACGATGGCCTGGTGCGGGAGCGGCAGGTCCAGCTCTCCAAGGATGCTCCCCCCAAGGAGCGCATCCTGGACCTCTTCATCAAGAAGTGATCACAGGAGTCCCCATGGCTACCCCCGGCATCGATTTCAGCAAGCTCTCTCTCATGGATGCCCTCGACTTGGCGGTCTTGGTGGAGGAAGAGGCCCAGGAGCGCTACGAGGACTTCGCGGCGCAGATGGACAGGCACCGCACCCCTGAGGCGGCGCAGTTTTTCCGCTACATGGCCGAGAACGAAGCCAAGCACGGCCGGGACCTGGCTGCCCGCCGGTTCGCGAAGTTCAGCGATCTGCCGCGGCTGGTCAACCGGGGGATGATCTTCGATATTGAGGCGCCAGACTTCGATGCCGCCCGCGCCTTCATGAGTCCCCGCAAGGCCATGGAAGCCGCCCTGGCCTCGGAGATTAAGGCCCACGCTTTCTTCGTGGCAGCCCTCCCCGTGCTGAAGGACACCGAGGTCCGCGCCCTCTTTGAGGAGCTGCGGGACGAAGAGGTCGAGCACCAGGACTTGGTCAAGGCCGAGCTGGCCAAGCTGCCTCCGGATAGCGGCCTGTCGGACGAGGACTTTGTGGACGAGCCCGCCGCCCAGTAGCCTCCCATCCAGCGCCAATCATCCGGGGAAACCCGGATGAGAATCAGCGGAATACAGAGGACGCAGAGCGCCGCGAAGGCACAGAGATAAGCGCTGTGTGCCTGTGGGGCAGCTGGCTGACGCCCATTCCCTCTGTGTCCTCTGTGATCCGGCTGTACAGCAAAGCCCCTCAAGGCCGCAGCAGGCTGACCTCAAATTTCTCTGTGTCCTCTGCGGGATTTCCGCGTCCTCTGGGTTCTACAGATGGCTTTTCAGTCAATGGCGACGGCGCCCTGGACTCGGCTCTTGCGTAGGAGGAAGAGCAGGGGGAAGAGGGCGAAGCAGAGCATGCCCATGAACCAGAAGGTGTCGGAGAAGGCCATCATGTTCGATTGCCTGACCACGGTGCTGTAGGCGGCACCCTGGGCCAGGTGGGAAGCATCCACCGGTGAGAGCCCTCCGCGCAGGACGCCCAGTTGGGTGGCCCGGTCCAGGAAACCCTGGTAGGCGGGTTCACCGGGCGCTAGGTGGCCGACCAGGTTGGCCTGGTGGAACTGGGCCCGGCGGGCCAGCATGGTGGTGGCGATGGCGATGCCGGTGCTGCCGCCGATGTTGCGGACCAGGTTCATGAGGCCCGCCGCGTAGCTGGTCTTCTCCGGCGGGATGTGCTGGAAGGCAAGCACGTTGATGGGAATGAAGAGGAACGCGAAGCCGAGGCTCTGCACCACCCGCGACATCATGGCGGTCTGGAGATCGACTTGGAGGCTGAAGCCGGACATCTGGATAAGGCCCAGGCCGCAGAGGAAGAAGCCCACCGCGATGAGCCAGCGGGTATCGACCTTCTTCAGCAGCATCGCCACGATGGGCATCATGAACAGCACCGCCAAGCCGCCCGGACTCAATACCCAGCCGCTCAGTAGCGCCGTGTAGCCCAGGAGGGTCTGCAGGAAGATGGGCAGCAGAGCCAAGCTCCCGTAGAGCACGAAGCCCAGGACGAAGAGCAGCAGGATGGAAACGGCGAAGGTGCGGTCCTTCAGTAGGCGGAAGTCCACGATGGGGTGGTCCTTGCGGAGCTCGTAGAGGACGGCGAAAACCAGGGCCGCAACCGCGAGGACGGTAAAGAACACGATGAATCCCGAGGAGAACCAGTCCTTGCGCTGGCCCTCATCGAGGACGATCTCCAGGGAGGCCAGGCCCAGCGTGAGAATGCCGATGCCCATGTAGTCGAACTTCGCACCTTCCTTCAGGGAAATGCGCTTGAAGGTCGGTGGATCCTGCACCAGGGCGTTGGTGAGGGTGAAGGACAGGAAGCCCACCGGAATGTTGATGAGGAAGATCCAGTGCCAGCTGAAGTTGTCGGTGATCCAGCCACCCAGCACCGGTCCGATGATGGGGGCCAGTACCACGCCCATGCCGTAGACGGCCATGGCCGCACCGCGCTTTTCGTGGGGGAAGGTCTCGACGAGGATGGCTTGGGAGATGGGCTGCAGGCCGCCGCCACCCAGGCCCTGGAGGATGCGGAAGAAGATGAGCCAGCCCAGGGAGGGCGCAATGCCGCACAGGAAGGAGGCCGTCGTGAAGATGATCACGCAGGTGAGGTAGAACCGCTTCCGGCCCATGAGGCTGGAGAAGTACCCTCCCAGGGGCAGCACCACCGCGTTGGCCACCAGGTAGGACGTCAGCACCCAGGTGGTCTCCTCCACCGTGGCCGAAAGATTCCCTGCGATATGCGGCAGGGCCACATTGGCCACGCTGGTATCGAGGACCTCCATGAAGGTCGCAATCATCACCGTCAGGGCGATGACCCAGGGGTTGATGGCGCGGTGCGTGCTCATGGCGCAGGAGCAACAAGGAAGAGCAGCACCGCCAAGACGCCAAGACGCCAGGCAGGACCGGGCTGGACCAGTTGGACCAGCGTCCCGGATAATCCGTGGCGCGCCCAGTTCTCCGGCTTGGTCATGAGAAGTGCATTCGTCATCAGCGTCTTTCTTTTTACTTGCCTTGGTGTCTTGGCGGCTCGGCGGTGATCGGTTGTTTGTTGCTCGCCATGTTCAATTGACGAGCACGGTGGCTTCGACGTTCATGCCGGGGCGCAGGACGAACTTGTCGGCCTGGCCTTCATCAATGCGGATCTTCACGGGGATGCGCTGGACCACTTTCACGAAGTTGCCCACGGCGTTCTCTGGGGGCAGCAGGCTCATGCGCGAGCCAGTGGAGCCGGCGATGGAATCCACACGGCCCTTGAGCACTGCTCCGTTCATGTCCACCTTGATCTCCACGGGCATGCCGGGTTGGACTCGGGCCAGTTGGGTTTCCTTGAAGTTGGCGGTGACCCAGGTCTGGTGCAGGGGGATGAGGGTAAGGAGGCCTTGACCTGGCTGGATGGTCTGGCCGGGTTCCACGAACTTGCGGGTCACCACCCCGGCCACCGGCGCCTTGATGCTCGTGTAGCTCAGTTGCAGCTCCAGGGCCTCCAAAGCAGATTTGGCCTGTTCCACCTGCGCCTGGGCGGAGGCGAGACGCGCCTCCGCGGCACCCACAGCTACTTTGCGGATCTCGGCCTCGCGCTGGAGCGAACCCAGGCGCTGCTGGGCGGCTCGCCACTCACCGTCCGCCACGTCCACCTGGGTACGGAAGCCATCGAAGTGCAGGGCCGAGATCTCCTCCCGTGCCGCCAGCGGCTGCATGCGCTGGAGATCCGCTCGGGCCTTGTCGATGCTCGCGCGCTTGGCGTCCAGATTGGCTCTGGCCATTGCGAGGTCGGCCTCCTGGGCCTGCTGATGGGCCACTCGGGACCGCTCCAATTCCGCCTGGGCGGCCAGTACCAAGGCGAGGGCCTGGCTGCGGGCGGCCCGAGCCTGATCCACCTTGGCCTGGATATCCCTGGGATCGATGGAGACGAGGAGCTCGCCGACCTGGACGGCTCGGTTGTCCGTTGCCGCCACCTTTTCGACCGTTCCGTAGACGCGGCTGGACACCGGCACCAGCTGGCCGTCCACCTGGGCATCGTCCGTGCTGATGCGGTTCCGGGAGTAGAGCCAGAAGCCGCCGATCAGGAGCAGGGCCAGAGGACCACCGATCTTGAGGGCCAGGAAACCCCGGCCAGGGGCTGCAGAGGATTCAGTGGTTACCGGCGTGTCCTGACTCATAGCGAACTCCATCAGCGGGTGAAGAGAGATTCCAGCTGACCCATGGCCCGGGCCAGATCCGCGCGAGCCTGGTTCAAGCGGTAGAGGGCACTGATCCGGTTGTCGTGGGCCCGGGCCAGCTCGTCCTGGGCGTTGATCACCTCAATGTTGTTGCTGACGCCTGCCTCGAAGCGATGGCGGGCCTGGACCAGCACTTCGTCCGACAGACTGAGCGACAGAGTGGCAACCTCGACCTCGCTCCGGGCCGACTCAAGTTCCGCCTGGGCCACCGTTACCTCCAGGCTGACCTGGGACTGCACATCCCGGCGAGCTTCCTGGACGCGGGCCTGTTCTGATTTCGCTTTCGCCACCTGGGCCGAGACCAGTCCGCCCGTGAAGAGGGGGACCCGGATACCCAGCGACAGCTGATAGGTGGTGGCCCAGGGCTGGGACTGCAGCCCCGTGGAGCCGTAGTTCCCGCTGGCGAAGAGGCTGGGCAGACGCAGGCCCTGGGCGGATTCGCGCAGGCTCGCTGCAGCCCTTTCGCGAGCCTCCAGGGCCGCCAGATCAGGGCGCAGCCGCAGCCCGGACGCATAGGCCTCCTGGAAGGTGAGGACCGGCAACACAGGGGCTTCCAGGGTGTCGAGAAGATCCACCTGGGTGCCGGGCTCCAGGGTGAGGAGCCGCGCCAGACCCGCCAGGGCGGTGGTGCGCTGGGTCTGGGCCTGGAGGAGGCGCTGCCGCTCCGTCTGCACCTGGACCTGGGCCCGGAGGGTGTCCAGCCGGGTACCCACGCCCTGCTTCTGCTGGCTTATCGCCAGGAGGGCCAGGGCCTCGGCCAGTCCCACGCGGGACTGAACGGCCTTCAGGGATTCTTGGGTGCGCAAGGCCCGCAGGTACTGGCCAACGACCAGGGCTGTGATCTCTTCGCGAACAGCCCGACCCTGGGCGCGGACCGAATCCTCCGCGTGCTGGGAAGCCCGCCAGCGCTGCCATAGGCTGAGGTCGAAAAGAGAAACGCGGGCCTCCAGTACCAGTTGGCCCCAGTTGAACGGTCCCACCACCTGGGGGCCGTGGGGCGTGGGGACGCCGATGAAGGCATCCAGGTTGTTCTTGGCGCGCTGGCCCATGGCCTGGGCGGTCACGCTGGGCAGGAGCACAGCGGCGGCGGCGCGGCGGTCCTCTCCGCTTTCGGCCAGGGCGAGCAGGGACTGGTGGACCCGGGGGTTCTGGTCCAGCGCGGTGCGGATCGCCTGGGCCAGGGTCAGCTGGACGGTGGGGATCTGGGTGGCGGCGGTTACCGGTGTTGGCCGTTGGGCCCAGACTGGCCCGCAGCCCATCAGCGCGCAGAGCAGCGCTGTTCTTCCGCTGGGGGCACGGAGGGCGGCCTGGGGCCAAGGGATGCTGCGCAACATGAAGACCTCCATCCCGCATCCACTCCTTGCCAGCGTCAGGTAAGCGCGCATTGGCTGCAGCGGGGGGTGGCCTTGGGCCGCCAACGGCGCCAGACCGGACTTCTAGTTTAGGCGCTCCCGGGCGCAGAAAACGCTTGTCCATGCGCATTTCCAGAGGAGCTGGATGTTGTCGAGAACCAGTTGGCGCGCAGCACTCTGGGGGCGCACGCTTTTTTGCGAGATCGGCACAAGGAACTCCTCACGCAACTGCGGCATCCTGGACTTCAGACGAGGTGTGCATGTTCCCCATTCTGCTCCTGGCTGTTCCCGCGCTGATCCAGGTCCCGCCCAATGCGCCGGACCGCGAGCTCGCCCTGCTCGGCTTCAACGGCCTCCCCCTGAAGGGCAGCGTGAAGGCGGGCAGCACTCACTCCTACTTTGCCGTCATGGTGGCTGGATCCGGGCCCACGGACCGGGACTGGTCCACGCCTCTGATTCCCATCCCCAGCCATGGTGGGCGGGACATCGCCGGCTGGCTGCAAGGACAGGGCATCGGCTCCCTGCGCTATGACAAGCGCTTCATCGGTGCGAAGGACCCCAAGCTCGACATCTCGCTGGACGCGCAGCTCGGTGATATCAAAGCGGCGATGAAGGCTGCCCGCGCCCTGCCCGAGGCCCGAGGCAAGCAGCTGCTGCTCATCGGTCACGGCGAGGGCGCGTTGCTCGCTCTGCTGGCGGCGGGAGAGGCCGACGCGGCGCTGCTGCTGGCGATGCCGGGCCTGCGGATGAGCCGACTCATCATGGCCCAGGTGAAGGGGCAACTGGATGCGGCGGGAGCGCCGGCGGCGGTCTCTGCTTTGAATCTGGCCTACCTGGAAGCCGCCCTGGAGGCCATCCGTATGGGCCAGGAACTGCCCAGAGCGGCGGCGACCGTGGCGCCTGGCATCGTGGCCCTGGGCCAGGGCCTGGCCCGCCCCGAAAGCCGCAGCTTCGTGCGGGACCTGCTGGATCTGGATCCCTGGGGGACGCTGCAGCGGCTGGCCGTGCCCTTCGCTTTAGTGTGGGGCGACCGCGATATCCAGACCTGGAAACCTGAAGCGATGCCTCCCGACTTCAAGGGCACGGTCATTCAGGTACCCGAAGCCAACCACCTCTTCAAGCGTGAAACCCGCTCACGGGTGGGGCTGGCGGGCCCCGTCGCCGCGAGCACCTACGGCGACAGCACGCCCATGGCGGATCTCACGCCAGTGGCCCTATGGCTGAAGCAGCTCAAATAGGTCACCAGAGTGCGGCCCTAGCGACCGGCGGTGACCTCTCTGAGCTTGGCGGCCAGGGCCGAGATCTGGTAGGGCTTGGCCAGCATGCCCGCAGCACCCCTGGTCAGGAGTTCCTGCACCTCTTCGTTCTCCCCATAACCGGTGCACACGATCACCGGCACGCTCGGATCAATGTTCTGCAGTTCGAAGAAGGCTTCCCGGCCAGCCATCCGCGGCATCTTCAGGTCCAGCAGGACGGCACAGAGTTGCTGGTGGCGGGCTCGGTACATGTCAACAGCCTCCGCGCCATCTGCTGCCAGAGCCACCTGATAGCCCAGGGATTCCAGGACCGTCATGCCCACCTCCCGGAGCAGGGGCTCATCCTCCACGAGCAGGACCAATCCTTGCCCGCGGGAGGAAGGGGCTGCCATCGTCTTTTCCACAGAGGACAGGGTCCCCACCGGCAGATACACCCTGAAGGTGCTGCCCTTGCCCCGGGCGGATTCCACCGCGATGGCGCCACCGTGGGACTGGATGATGCCGTAGGCCGTGGAGAGCCCAAGGCCGGTGCCAGACAAGCCTTCGGAGACCTTGGTGGTGAAGAAGGGCTCAAAGATGCGCTGGCGAATCTCTTCGCTCATGCCCAGGCCGGTATCAGCCACTGAGAGCTCCACGTAGGTCTGTGGTGTGTAGCGCAAGCCCGAGGGCAGGGCTTCCGCCCCGGCGCAGATTCTGCAAGAAAGGCTCAGGGTCCCGCGCTCGGGCATTGCCTCGATGGCGTTGATGCAGAGGTTCACCAGCACCTGATGGATCTGCGAAGGATCACCATCCACCGTGGGGCAACCCTCCATGGCGATGAGTACCTGCAGGTCAGGGCTCATGGAGGGCCGCAGCATGTCGAGGCATTCCTCAACCATGCCCTTGAGTTCCAGCGCCTCCACGCGGTTCTTGCCCCGGCGCCCGAAGGCCAGCAGCTTCTGGGTCAGCTCAGCAGAACGAGTGGAAGCGGCAAGGATGGCGCGAAGGTATTTCTGGCGGTTGGGTTCAGTCTCCCTGGCCAGCAGCAGATCGGTGTAGCCCATGATGCCAGCGAGCATGTTGTTGAAGTCGTGGGCTACCCCTCCCGCCAAGCTCCCCAGACTGTCCATCTTCTGGGCCTGCTGCTTCTCCAGTTCCAGTAGTTGGTTGGCCTTATCCGCCAGCTTGCGCTCCGAGATCTCGCGGTGGAACGTGAGGATGACGGGCTCTCCCTCTGTGGTGATGAGGCTGGCCGAGACCTCAAGCGGAAAGACGTGACCGTCCTTGTGGTAGTGCTCCACCTCGAAGGTCAGGGCCTCCCCGGCAAGGAGGCGC
>SESH01036314.1_pt1 | contig 45920 bp, 42 predicted proteins | sample 3171561 | NCBI WGS metagenome assembly SESH01 (sample SAMN10866947, study PRJNA518727) | freshwater metagenome | biome: subpolar coniferous forest; feature: holomictic lake; material: water; isolation source: holomictic Lake 442 2011 16.5 m and 2014 13 m | place: Canada: near Kenora, Ontario
CAGCGGCAGGCCCAGCAGGACGCGGGGGCGGGAGCGGGCGACGCAGGCGAGGAAGTTTTTCAGTCCCATGCCGGGGTCGATGACGACCGGCACGGCGCCGAGGCGGAAGAGGGCGAAAACGGCGGCGATCAGCGGCAGGCCCTGGCGCACCATGACGAGGGTGCGGTCGCCGGGCCGGACGCCGGCGGCGGCGAGCTTCCGCCCCCAGGCGGCGGCCTCGGCGTCGAGCTCGGCGAAGGTGAGGGTGAGGTAGTCGATCCGGCCGGTGCGGGTGCGGCCGCGGGGGAGCTTGAGGGCGGGCCGGTCCGGCTGCGCGGCGGCCATGAGCGCGAGGTGGCGCGCGATGTTGGCGTTGGCGTCAGGCGTGGACACGGCGGTGGCGGAAGGCTCGCGCAAAGCGGGCGCGGCGCAAAGCAAAACCCGGCCGGGCGCCCCTACGCGGACCGCAGCGCCGGCTCGGCGCGGAGCAGCCCCGCCTGCCAGGCCAGCAGGATCTGGTCGAGCTGGCCCGGATCCCGGGCGATTTGCGCCAGCTGGGCCCGGTTCGCGATGAGCGTGGGCTCCATGCCGAGCCGCTGGGCGATGCGATCGCGGTCGGTTTTGATCCGGTCCTGAAGCTCAACCTCGGACTGCGTGAGCGAAACATGGTTGGGATCGCGGCCGGGGCGGCGGGGCAGCGTCTTGGGATCGCGGGCGAGCCCGGCGCGCACGACCGGGACGAGCGACGGGAAGATCCGATCATGGCGCCGGCCGAGGTGGATGCGGGCCAGGATGGAGGCCTCGGTGTCGCCCGCCTCGGCGGCCTCGGCAATCTGGAGCAGCAGCGAGGCGCCGCAGACCTTGAAAGGGGGGGTGTCGAGGCGCCGGGCCTGCTCTTCCCGCCAGTGCCAGACCGCGTGCAGGACGCTGAGGCCGGGACCGCGGAGCCGCTCGCTGCGGCCGATGCGCCAGTCGTTCTCGGTGGCGGGGGCGAAGCCGGTGGAGCCTGAGGCGATCTGCGCGCGGCACTGCTGCTCGAGCCAGCCGAGCCGGTCGCGCTTGGTGAGTTCGCGCGTGAGGATGTCGCGCAGGGCGGGGAGATGCCAGACGTCGAGGGCGGCGTAGTTGAGCAGCTTGGGGGTGATGGGCCGCGCGGACCAGTTGGCCTTCTGGCCGGACTTGTCGACGGCGACGCCGAAATGATGCTCGAGCAGGGAGGCGAGCCCGATGCGCTCCCGCCCGAGCAGTTGGGCGGCGAGCATGGTGTCAAAGATGCTTTTCGGCCGGAAGCCGCAGAGGTCGTGGAGCAGGCGCAGGTCGAAGTCGCTGCCGTGCATCAGCAGGTGCTTGGTGGCGAGTCGGGTGAGTAGGGGCTCGAGCTTCAGTCCCGGGGCCAGGACATCGACGAGGAAAACCTCCCGGCCGACGAGGAACTGCATCAGGCAGACCCGCGTCTTGTAGTGATACATGTTGTCGGCCTCGGTATCGAGGGAGACCTCGTCGACGCGGTCGAGGGCGGCGAGCAAGGGCGCGAGGGACCCGGGTTGGTCGAGGAGCTGGTAGGTGGGCGGGCGGTTGGGCACTTTCACGCCGAGCAAACGGCGAACCGGGAGGGGAAGGAAGCGGGAAATCATGCGGCGCGGGCGGGGTTCTCCCATGCGGCGAGAAGGGCGGCAATCCACAAAGCAAGGCCCGAGCGGCGCCGGGCGGGGCGCGCCGGGAACTCGGCTGTTTTCTGTTTGTGACTTTTGGGGCGATGCGGGCCAATGTTCGGGCATGAAGGTCGTGGTGCTCTGCTCGGGTGGCATGGATTCGGTGACGGCGCTCTACTGGGCGCGGCGGGAGCACGCGGTGGTGGCGGTGGCGAGCTTCAACTACGGGGCCAAGCACCACGCCCGCGAGCTGCCCTGGGCGGCCGCGCACGCGGCGCGGCTGGGCCTGCGGCACGAGGTGATCGACCTGGAGTTCATCAACCGGCTGTTTGTCTCGGATCTCCTGCAGAGCGGCGGGGAGATTCCCGAGGGCCACTACGAGGCGGCGAGCATGCAGCGCACGGTGGTCCCGTTTCGCAACGCCATCATGCTGTCGGTCGCGGCCGGGCTGGCGGAGAGCCTGGGGGCGGAGGGCCTGGTGATCGCGGCGCACGGCGGCGATCACGCGATCTACCCGGATTGTCGCGAGGAGTTCATGCAGGCCATGGGGGAGGCGATGCGGCGGGGCACGTATGCCCGGGTGCAGCTGCTGCGGCCGTTCATCGCGCTGACCAAGGGGGAAATCGCCGCCGCGGGGGCGCGGCTGGGGGTGGATTTCGCGCAGACCTGGTCGTGCTACAAGGGCGGGGCGGTGCATTGCGGCAAGTGCGGCACCTGTGTCGAGCGGCGTGAGGCCCTGGGCCAGGCCGGTCTGATCGATCCGACCGTTTACGCCTCGACCGATCCCCTGCCCTCCCCGCCCTGAGCGCGGAATCCCTGCGATGCTGATTTCCGAGATCTTCCATTCGATCCAAGGCGAGGGCCTGCTGGCCGGGATGCCCTCCGTCTTTGTGCGCACCAGCGGCTGCAACCTGCGCTGCAACTGGTGCGACACGCCCTATGCGTCCTGGCGCCCCGAGGGCGAGCCGCGGACGATCGGGCAGATCGTCGCGGAAATCGAACGGCATCCCGCACGGCACGTCGTGCTGACCGGCGGCGAGCCGATGATCGCGCCCGAGGTGCGGGGCCTGGCGGCGGCGATCAAGGAGCTGGGCTATCATCTCACGATTGAGACGGCGGCCACGCTCGCGCCGGACGGCATCGCGTGCGACCTGGCGTCACTTTCCCCCAAGCTGCTCAATTCGGCGCCGGATGCGCGGCTGGGCGCGGCCTGGCGCAAGCAGCACGAGGCGCTGCGCTGGCAACCGGACGTGGTCCGAGCCTGGATGGAGTTGGGCGACTACCAGCTGAAGTTTGTGATCGCGCAGCCGGGCGACGTGGATGAGGTCGAGGGCATGTTGGCCGCGCTCAAGCGCGAGATCCCGCGGCACCGCGTGCTACTCATGCCGGAGGGCGTGACGCCGGAGGCCGTCCGCGGGCGGGCCGGCTGGCTCAGCGAGCTGTGCAAGGCGCGGGGCCACCGCTACGCGTCCCGGCTGCAGCTCGAACTTTACGGCAACCAACGCGGCACCTGAGGGTCCACCCAGTACCGTGTTTCACCTTCCTCCCACCGGCCAGGACCCACTCCGGAAGCTCTCTGCGGAGCTGCACGCGCTGGCGATCGAGTTCGCGGAGCGGAAGGTCACGCTGCGCGAGGTGATGGACGTGCTGGGCGAGCGGGCCTCGGGACTGCTGATCATCATCATCACCCTGCCCTTCTGTGCGCCGGTTTCCATCCCGGGGCTGTCCGTGCCGTTCGGGCTGGTGATCCTCTTCATTGCCGCGCGGTTTGCGCTGGGGTTGCCGCCCTGGCTGCCCGCGCGGTTGCTGGCGACGGAGCTGCCGCCGCGGTTTTTCCGGGCCGTGCTGGAGGGCGCGAGCCGGTTCCTGGGGTGGATCGAGCTGCAGCTGCGCCCCCGTTGGCTGGGGTGGACAAGTTCGCCGGCTCGCCTGCGGCTGCACGCCGCGATGGTGGGCTTCTGCGGCTTCCTGCTTCTGCTGCCGCTGGTCGGCCTGCCGTTCACCAACACCCTGCCCGCCCTGGTGATTGTCATCGGCATGCTCGGCATGATGGAGCGGGACGGCGTCGCCATCGCCGCGGCCTACGGCCTGCTGGTGGTGACGCTGGCCTACCTGGGGATGTTCGCCACCGTGCTGGTGGAGCTCTTCGAGCGGTGCCGCCACGGGCTCGCCGGAGGGTGGTAGTCCCCTTCCCTCCCCCCGCCCGCCGGGAGGGGCGGGCTCAGTCGTAGCGCTGCCAGGGCAGCTTGTTGGTGTCGATCCAGCGGTAATGATCGGCGAACTGCAGGGCGGAGGCGGACGCCTCGTCGACGACGACGGTGGCGCGCGGGTGCAGCTGCAGGGCGGAGGCGGGGCAGATGGCGGCGAGCGGGCCCTCGATCATGCGTTCCACGGCGCGCGTCTTGGGCGGCCCGAAGGCGAGGAGCAGGCAGCGGCGCGCGTCGAGGATGGTGCCGATGCCCATGGTGATGGCGTGGCGGGGCATCGAGGCGCGGGAGCCGAAGACGTCGCTGTTGTCCTCCAGGGTCTGCTCGGAGAGGATCTTGATCCAGGTGCGGGAGCGGAGCGAGCCGGACGGCTCGTTGAACCCGATGTGTCCGTTGCGGCCGAGGCCGAGGAGTTGCAGGTCGATGCCGCCGGCCGCGAGAATGCGCTCCTCATAGGCGCGGCATTCGGCATGGAGGTCGGCCGCGGTGCCGTCGGGCACATGGGTCCGGATGGGATCGATATTGAGATGGCGGAAGAAATTCTCCCGCATGAAATACCGGTAGGACTGGTCGTGGGTCGCGGGCAGGCCCACGTACTCGTCGAGGTTGAAGGTGGTGATACCGCTGAAGTCGAGGCCCTCGCTGCGGTGCATCCGGATGAGCTCCTGGTAGAGCCGGAGGGGGGTGCGGCCGGTGGCGAGCCCGAGCACGGCCCGGGGTTTGTCGCGCACGAGTCGGGCGATGATCTTGGCGCCGAGGAGGCAGCCGGCTTCAGCGTCGGGGCGGATGATGACTTCCATGGGAGCGGTTAGTGGGGGCCGGCGGCGAAGACCTGGCCGTTGATGACGGTGCCGATGCAGTGCGAGGTGTACTCGAAGGGGTCGCCGTCGTAAAGCGCCAGATCGGCGTCCTTGCCCGGGACGAGCGAGCCGGTGCGGCCGGCGATCCCGAGCAGCCGGGCGGCGTTGAGGGTCACGCTGGCCAGGGCCGGCTCGAAGCCGAGCCCGTTGGCGGCGGCGACGGCGGCCTCGAAGAGCACGACGCGCGTCTTGGGCACGTAGGCCTCGTAGCCGCTCTGGATCGCGAAGGGGATGCCGGCCGCCTGCAGCTGGGCGGCGGTCTCGACGCTGAGGTTCTCGGCGTCCCCGAAGCTGCGCGCCATCGAGGGATGCAGGATCACCGCGCAGCCGCTGGCCTTGAGCTCGGCGAGGACCAGCGGGGCGTCGGCACAGCCGTCGAGCACGATGTGCACGCCGAATTCCTGCGCGACCCGGAGGGCTGAGAGGATGTCCTGCTGGCGGTTGGCGTTGATCAGCAGAGGCTGCGAGCCGTCGAAGGCGCGCAGCAGGGTCTCATACCTGAGGTTGCGGTCGGGGCGCTTCGCCTCGTCCTTGCCGGCGCGCTTGGCCGCGTATTCCCGGGTTTTGATCAGTTCGGCGCGCAGCATGGCGACGGCCTTGGCGCGGGTGCCGGGCGCCTTGTCGGCGGGGGCGCCGCGGCCGGGCGCGACGTCGGGGCTGGTGAGGCCGTTGTTGCCGAGCGACACGGTGGTCATGGCGGCGGGGTTGACCACGTCCTCGTCGGCGGTGCGCCCGAAGGTTTTCACGATCATGGTCTGGCCGGAGATGAGCGCGCCGGGCGCATGGCCGGTGTTGACGGTGGTGACGCCGAAGGAGCGCACATAGGCGACGAGCGGGTCCTGCGCGTTGTAGGCGTCGAGGGCCCGGAGCTCGGGCTGCATGGCGGCGGACTTGTCCAGCATGTCCTGATCCTGGGGCTGGTTGAGCAGGCCGGAGAGGCCGACGGTGGCATGCGCGTCGATCAGGCCGGGCGTGACGACCTGGGCGTGGAGCACGCGGTGGTCGGCGGAGTAAGCCTGGCCGGCGGCGGGGCCGACGTAGGCGATCTTGCCGTCGCGCACCAGAACGAGGCCGTCCTTGAGGGGGGCGCCGGCGGCGGTGTAGACCGTGGCGCCGTGGATGGCGAGCGGCGGGGACGCGGCGTGGGCCGCGGCGGCGGCGAGGAGAGCGGCGGCGAGGCGAAGGAAGGCTTTCATTGTTCGTCCCCTTGGTTGGCCATGCCGAGGTCGGTGGCGGCGGTGAAGCAGCACAAGTGGGCGCGGCGGGGGTCGCCGGCACCGGGTCCGCCGACGGCGTAGAGGTGATCCGAGGGATTGGCGCGGTCGAAGACCTTCGCGCCCTCGACCCAAGTCTGCTCGACGTGGGTGTAGGTGCTGAGGGGGTCGCCGGAGAGGAGAATGAAGTCGGCGTCCTTGCCCGCCTCGAGCGAGCCGAGGTGGTCCGCGAGCCCGAGGATCCGGGCGTTGTTGATCGTGAGGGCCTCGAGGGCGCCCTGGCGGGTCATGCCGGCCCGCACGCCGAGGGCGGCGGAGCGGAGGAAGCGGCGCGAGTCGCAGATGGGGTCGTCGGTGTGGAAGCCGACCCGCACCCCGGCCTGCTGGAGGACGGCAGGGGTCTTCCAGTCGACGTCGCGGGTCTCCAGCTTGCCGCCGGGGGAATCGATCATGATGACGGAGCAGGCGACGTGGGCCGCGGCGATTTCGCCGGCGACCTTCCACGCCTCGCTGACGTGGTGCAGGACGATCGGGTAGCCGAACTCCTGGGAGATCCGGAGGGCGGTGAGGATGTCGTCGTGGCGGTGGGTGTGGTGCTGCACGATGCGCTGGCCGTTGAGTACCTCGACGAGTTCCTCCAGGGCGAGGTCGCGGGCCGGCATTTTTTCCGGGTCGCCGTGGGCGCGCCGGATTTTTTCCCGGTATTCCTGCGCCTTGATGTACTGCTCGCGGACGAGCGAGGCGGACTTGGCGCGGGTGCCGGGGAAAGGGGCGCTGCGGATGGAGTTGGTGCCGTTGGCCATCTTGAGGCCGCCGGCGTTGGTGCCGTCGGCGAGCTTGATCAGCAGGCCGTCGACGGTGGCGGCGGCGCGGAGCTTGAGGTAGAGGGTCTGGCCGCTGATGAGGTGGCCGGAGCCGGGCATGACGTTGACCGTGGTGAGGCCGCCGGCCCGGGCCTTTTGGAGGGACGGATCGCGGGCGTCGACCGAGTCGAGCACCCGGGTGTCCGGCTGGAGGGGGCCGGAGCCGTCGCCGCCGCTGCCCGCCCCGATATGGCTGTGGGAATCGACCAGGCCGGGCATGAGCACCCGGCCGGTGGCGTCAATGATCTGGGCGCCGGCGGGGATGGCCACCTGGCCGACGGCGCCGAGGGCGACGATTTTTCCGTGCTGGACGACGAGCACGCCGGAGGCGATGGGATCGCCGACGATCGGGATGAGCTGCGCCCCGGTGAAGACGAGGGGTTTTTCCTGGGCGCTGACCGCGAGGGCGAGGATCGTGAGGCAAGCCAAGCCGCGAAGAGGGCGAAGATGCATGTCGCGGGAAGGTAGCCGGCGCCGGGACCCGCGCAATCGGTAAAACCGGGCGGCCTAGGGGCGCCGGGGTTGCTTGACCGGCGGCCGCAAGGCGGAGGCCGGGCAGCTGCAATCGTGGCCGCAGCCCGGGTGATTGCGCCGAACGATGGCCCGCCAGACGAGCCCGGTGGCGGCGAGGGCGACGAGGGCGAGGGCGAGGAGCGTCTGGACCTGGGGGCTCATGCTAGAAACCGAGGGCCGTGCCGGCCTGGTAGAAAATGAAGGAAAGGATCCAGGCGGTGCCCGTCATGTAGAGGGTCTGGAAGAGGGGCCACTTCCAGCCGTTGGTCTCCCGCTTCACCACGGCGATCGTGCTCATGCACTGCATGGCAAACACGTAGAAGATCATCAGGGTCACGCAGACCAGAGGGGTGAAGAGCCGCCGGCCGTCGGGCCAGCGGGCGGCCAGCAGGGCGGTGCGCAGCGGGGCGGTGTTGTCGTTCGTGGTCTCGGCATTGAAGACCACTCCCAGGGTGGAGACAAAGACCTCGCGGGCGGCGAACGAGCTGATGAGACCGATGCCGATCTGCCAGTCGAAGCCGATCGGCCGGATCACCGGCTCGATCAGGTGGCCGGCTTGGCCGGCAAAACTCTGGGCCAGCTGCTGGGTGGGGGTGGCCCCGTCGGGCGCCTTGGGATAGGCGGCGAGAAACCACAGCACGATGCTGATCGCCAGAATCACGGTGCCGGCGCGCCGCAGGAAAATCCAGGAACGCTCCAGCATCTGCAGCGCAACATCCCGCAGCCCGGGCAGGCGGTAAGGCGGCAGCTCCATGATCATCATGGGGGGAGCGCCTTTCAGCAGCGTCCGCTTGAAGAGCCAGGCAAAGCCGAACGCCCCCAGGGTGCCCAGCGCATACATCAGGAGCATGAGGCCGACCTTGGCGCCCAGCGGCATCAGGTCGCCCGGCAGCAGGGCCGCGATCATCAGCAGGTAGACGGGCAGCCGCGCCGAACAGCTCATGAGCGGGGCGACGAGGATGGTGACCAGCCGGTCCTTGTGGTCCTCGATGGTCCGCGTGGCCATGATGCCGGGAATGGCGCAGGCGTAGGAGCTGAGCAGGGGGATGAAGCTTTTGCCATTCAGGCCGACCCGGCTCATGAGGCGGTCCATGATGAAGGCCGCCCGGGCCATGTAGCCGGTGCTCTCGAGCAGGCCGATGAAGCAGAACAGGATCAGGATTTGCGGCAGAAAGGTGACGATGCTGCCGACCCCGCCGATGGCCCCGTCGGTGATGAGGCCGCGCAGGTCGCCGGGCGGCATCTGGGCCTTCACCCCGTCGGCCAGGAGCGCCATGTGGTCGCCAATCCAATCCATCGGGCCCTGCGCCAGGGTGAAAATGCTGACAAACAACAGGGTCATCACGCCACCCAGCACCAACCATCCCCAGACCGGGTGGGTGACCACGGCGTCAATCCGGTCGGACGTGCTGGGGCCGGCCACGCCGACGCGCTGCACGACCTCGGCGGCCAGCTCCCCGATGGCGTCGTAGCGCGAGTTCACGAGGGTGCCGGCCCAGTCGGTGCCCTCCGCGGCCCAGCGCTGCTGCCAGCCTTGGAGAATCTCTGTCGTCCGCGGGCTGAGCGGGCTGGAGCCGGCGACCCGGACGGAGTCCTGGTCGGTCAGGAGGAGCAGGGCCTCGGCGCGGGCGGTCAGCGGGAGCTTGTGGTCGTGCTCCACCAAGGAGGAGGCGAGCTCGGACACCGCGGGGGCGATGGGGGTCGGCACGTTCCACGCGTGGCGGGCGAGCGGCAGGTCGGACCGGCTCATGGTCAGGCGCAGTTCCATCAGGCCCTTGCCGGTGACGGCCTCGCAGGGGATGACGGGCAGGCCGAGCTCCTTTTCGAGGCGGGCGACGCGCACGTTCAGGCCGGCCTGTGCCGCCAGATCCATCATGTTCAGCACGAGGATCACGGGCCGGCCGAGGTCGAGGATCTGGTGTACGAGGTACAGGTTTCGCTCGAGGTTGGTCGCGTCGACGATGCACAGGATCCGGTCGGGCGGGGGCGTGTCGCTGCGGCGGCCGAGCAGGACGTCGCGGGTGACCGCCTCGTCGGGCGAGCGGGCGGCGAGGGAATAGGCGCCGGGCAGGTCGATGACGGTGATCGGCTGGCCGTGCTGGGAGTAGGTGGTGCCGATTTTTTTCTCGACGGTGACGCCGGGATAATTCCCCACCTTTTGCTTCAGGCCGGTGAGGGCGTTAAAGAGGGTGCTTTTGCCGCAGTTGGGGTTGCCGACCAAGGCGTAGGTCGGCGCGCGCGCCGGGGCGGAGAGGTGCGGGGGCGGCGCCATGTCAGGGGGTGGGTTCGACCTGCACGTGGGCGGCGTCGGACTTGCGGAGCGTGAGACGGTAGCCGCGCAGCTTGATCTCCAGCGGATCGCCGAGCGGCGCGGTGCGCACCAAGGTGACCGTGGTGCCAACGAGCAGGCCCATTTCCCGCAGGCGGATAAACGCCGGATCCTGCGGAGGGAACGAGCGCACGGTGGCGCTGGAGCCGATGGGCAGGTCGGAGAGTTTGATCAAGGCGGCGGCCATGGGAAAAGTCAGTGGGCGGACGGGAGGAGTTCGACGACGATATGTCCGGCGGCCTGTTCGCTCAGGGCAATCCGGGTGTGGCCAACCAAACAGAGCAAAGTCCCCTGCCCTGACATGCGTTTGACGACCACGCCTTCCCCAATGCCCATTTCCCGCAGCCGCTCGCAAACTTCCGCCAGACCCTCCAGCGCGCAGACCCGGCCGCTGGCGCCGTTGGCGATGGCTGTTAATTGCATGCGCTGGGGGCGAAACGGCTCGCGCGAGGAATTCATGCAATAAATCAGTGTTCCGAACGAGACCCAGTTTCAGTAAGGGCGCAAGAAAAAGGCCCGAGCGGAGAAGCCCGGTCCCGGCCAGGGGGATCAGCGGCGACGGCGTTTGACGGCGAGCTGCACGCCCGAGTAGCGGACAAGATTTTGCAGGCGCTCGTACTGTTGGGGATCGATGCCCTGGGCGTCGCTGAGCTGCTGCTCGGCGCGCTTGAGCGCGTCCTCGACGGCATTCACGTCGATCTTTTCCTCGGTGATGGCGTGCTCGGCGAGCACCCGGACCTTGTCCCCTTCCACCTCGGCGAACCCGCCGCTGACGGCGAGCCACAGGGTCTGGCCGTTTTTCGTCACCCGCAGCTCACCGTTGGCGATCTGGGTCAGCAGCGGGATATGGCCGGGCAGAATGCCGACCTCGCCGGAACTCGTCGGGAGGACGACGGTGTCGATGGTGTCGGAATAAACCCGGGCCTCGGGCGTGACGATTTCAAGGGTCAACGGCATGGAGGAAGGAGGTGGGCGGAAGGATCAGGGGATCGCAAGGGTGGCGGCGGACGGGCCCGGAGGGCCGGGCGCCGGGCGCGGATTATTTCTTGGCGGCGGCGGCGGTGACCTCATCGATGCCACCGCGCATGTAGAAATCACCCTCGGCGACGTCGTCGAGTTGGCCGTCGAGGATCATCTTGAAGCCGCGGACGGTTTCCTTGACCGGGACGTACTTGCCGGGCGTGCCGGTGAAGACTTCCGCGACGGCGAACGGCTGGGAGAGGAAGCGCTGGATTTTGCGCGCGCGATAGACGGTCTGCTTGTCCTCGGGGGAAAGCTCGTCGAGGCCGAGGATGGCGATGATGTCCTGGAGATCCTTGTAGCGCTGGAGCACGCGCTGGACCTCGCGGGCCACCCGGTAGTGCTCCTCGCCGACGATGTCGGCCTGGAGGGCCTTGGAAACGGAGGCGAGCGGGTCCACGGCGGGATAAATGCCGAGCTCGGCGATGGAGCGCTCCAGCACGATGGTCGAGTCCAGGTGCGCGAAGGTGTTGGCCGGCGCCGGGTCGGTGAGGTCGTCCGCGGGCACGTACACGGCCTGGACGGAGGTGATCGAGCCCTTCTTGGTCGAGGTGATGCGTTCCTGGAGCAGGCCCATCTCGTTGGCGAGCGTCGGCTGGTAGCCGACCGCGGACGGCGAGCGGCCGAGGAGCGCGGACACTTCGGAGCCGGCCTGCGAGAAGCGGAAGATGTTGTCGATGAAGAGCAGCACGTCCTGGTTTTTCTCGTCGCGGAAATACTCGGTCATCGCCAGCGCGGAGAGCGCGACGCGCATGCGGGCCCCCGGGGGCTCGTTCATCTGGCCGTAGACCAGGGCGACCTTGGACTTGCTGAGGTCCTTTTGGTCGATGACGCCCGCCTCGGACATTTCGTGGTAGAGATCGTTGCCCTCGCGCGAGCGCTCGCCGACGCCGGCGAACACGGAGAAGCCGCCGTGCGCCTTGGCGATGTTGTTGATGAGCTCGAGAATGACGACGGTCTTGCCGACGCCGGCGCCGCCGAAGGCCCCGGCCTTGCCGCCCTTGATGAACGGGCAGATCAGGTCGATGACCTTGATGCCGGTCTCAAGAATCTCGGCCGTGGTGTTTTGCTCGGACAGCGTGGGCGTGGGCCGGTGGATCGGGTATTTCTTGTCGAACTGGACCGGGCCCTTGCCGTCCACCGTGTTGCCGGTGACGTCGAAGATGCGCCCGAGCACGCCGGCGCCGACGGGGACCATGATCGGGGCGCCGGTGTCCTTCACGGGCATGCCGCGCACGAGGCCCTCGGACGAGGACATCGCGATGGCGCGGGCCACGCCGCCGCCGAGGTGCTGCTGGATTTCCAGCGTCAGCAGCTCCTGCTTGCCGCCGACGGTAAACTCGATCGTGAGCGCCTGGTAGATGGGCGGGATCGCGTTTTCCGCGAACTGGACGTCAACGACGGGGCCGATGACTTGGACGATTTTGCCGGTGTTCATTATGAAAAAGTGGGTAAGCGAGTCGGGGTTGGGGTGAATCAGGCGGCGAACTGCGCGGCGGCGATCTCGAGGATTTCCTGGGTGATGCCGGCCTGGCGGGCCTTGTTGTATTCGAGGGTGAGGTCGCCGAGCAGCTTGGTGGCGTTGTCCTTCGCGGTCTTCATCGCGACCATGCGGGCGCTGTGCTCGGAAGCCTTGGCGGCGAGGGCCATCAGGTAGAGCCCGCGGTTGACGTAGAGCGGGAGGAGCGCCTCCAGGACGGAGGTGGCCGCGGGCTCGAAGAGCATCTGGCTGTCCGTGGCCCGGGGGGTGGACGCGGGGGTCAGGCCGGCGTCGGAGACCAGACCGTCGATCGCCTCCTTCAGGCTGCTGAGCGGAAGCAGCGGCATGAGGGTCGGCACCTGGACGAGCGTGTTGCGGAAGCGCGGCCAGACCACCTCGACCGTGTCCACGTTGCCCTCGAGGAACTGCTGCACCATGAATTCGGCGACGACCTTCACGTCGGCAAAGGTGGTGCGGTCGTTGGCGGGAAAATCCGCGAGCAGCTGGCGGCGGGTGCGGGCGATGAACTGCGCCCCCTTGCGACCGATGACGGCGTATTTCGCCGGGGTCTTGATGTCGGTGACGAGCTTGAAGAGGTTGGAGTTGAGCGGGCCGCACAGCCCCTTGTCCGACGTGATCAGGATGATGCCGCGGACCTTGATCTCGCGCTGGGCGAGGAACGGGTGCTGGGACTGCTCGACGCGGTCCGCGAGCGCGGCGAGCATCTGGGACATGAGCTCGGCGTAGGGCCGGCCGGCGAGGGCGGCCTGCTGCGCCTTCTTCATCTTTGACGCCGCCACCAACTCCATCGCCTTGGTGATCTGGCGGGTGTTCTTGACCGACTTGATGCGGCGGCGGATGTCGCGGGTGGAGGCCATGGAGGGGGGGCGGTGGGTGAGGGATGGCTAGCGGCGGCGCGGGGTCGGCCCGGGGCTCATCGCTCGAGGGTGGCCGCGGGAATTAGGCGGTGAAGGTGGCTTTCCACTCGTCGCACGCGGCCTGGAGCTTGGCCTCCAGATCCTTGTCGAGCGCGGCCTTGGTGCGGATCTCGGTGAGGAGCGCGTCCTTCCGGGTGGTGAAGAAGTCCTTGATCGCGGCGGCGGCGGCCACGACCTGCTTGGCGTCGATCGCGTCGAAGAAATTCTTCTGCATGGCGAAGAGGATGGCGACCTGGAGCTCGATCGGCACGGGGCTGAAGGCGGGCTGCTTGAAGAGCTCGACAATGCGGGCGCCGCGCTCGAGCTGAGCCTTGGTCTTGGCGTCCAGGTCGGAGCCGAACTGGGCGAAGGCCGCGAGCTCGCGGAACTGGGCGAGCTCCCCCTTGAGTTTGCCGCCGACCTGCTTGGTGGCCTTGATCTGCGCGGCGGAACCGACCCGCGAGACGGAGAGGCCCACGGACACGGCGGGACGGATGCCCTGGTTGAACAGGTCGGTCTCGAGGAAGATCTGGCCGTCGGTGATGGAGATGACGTTGGTCGGGATGTAGGCCGCGACGTCGCCGGCCTGCGTCTCGATGATCGGCAGCGCGGTGAGCGAGCCCTTGCCGTCGAGGCGCGCGGCGCGCTCCAGCAGGCGGGAGTGCAGGTAGAACACGTCGCCCGGGTAGGCCTCGCGGCCGGAGGGGCGCTTCAGGATGAGCGAAATCTGGCGGTAGGCCACGGCGTGCTTCGAGAGATCGTCGTACACGATCAGGGCATCCATGCCATTTTCCATGAACCACTCGCCCATCGCCGCGCCGGAGAACGGCGCGATGTACTGGTTGGCGGGGTTGTCGGCGGCGGGAGCCGCGACGATGATGGTGAACTCGAGCGCGCCGGCCGCCTCGAGCGCGGACATGGTGCGAACGATGTTGGAATTCTTCTGCCCGATCGCGACGTAGATGGAGTAGACCGGCCGGAACTTCGGATCACCGCTGGCCAGGCCCACCTTGTTGATCTTGGCCTGGTTGATGATCGTATCGATGCAGATGGCGGTCTTGCCGGTGCCGCGGTCGCCGATGATCAGCTCGCGCTGGCCGCGGCCGATCGGGATCATCGAGTCGATCGCCATGATGCCGGTGAAGAGCGGCTGCGAGACGGATTTGCGGACGATGATGCCGGGGGCGATTTTTTCGACGGGGTAGGTCTCGGTCGCGGCGAGCGGGCCCTTGCCGTCGACCGGATTGCCCAGCGCATCGAGCGCGCGGCCCAGCAGCGCGCGGCCGACGGGCACGGAGAGCAGCTTGCCGGTGGTCTGAACCTCGTCGCCCTCCTTGAGCATCGAGACGTCGCCGAGCACGATGCAGCCGACCTCGTCCTCCTCCAGGTTGAGCGCGATGCCGATGGCGCCGCCGGGGAACTGCACCATCTCGTTGTACATCACGTCGGAGAGGCCGTCGACTTTGGCGACGCCGTCGGCGACGGTGCGGATGTTGCCGGTGTTCTTTTTGACGGCCTTGCTGGAGAGCTTGGCGATCTGCTGTTCGATTTGGTCAAGGACGGTGCTCATCGGAAAAAGTAAGGTTGGGAGTCGGTCGGGGGAAAGGGGCTCAGACGGCCGCGGCGAGCTGGGCGAGCTGGCCGGCGACGGAGGATTCGTAGGTGTCGTCGCCGACGCGGACGCGCAGGCCGGCGAGGAGGGACGGGTTGGGCTGCGCGACCGCGGAGATCGGGCGGCGGTACTTCCGGGTCATGGCGGCGGCAATGGTGGCGAGCAGGGCCTCGTTGACCGCGCCCGCGTGCTCGACGACGGCCTGGCCGCGCGCGGACTCGGCGGCGATGAGGCGCTGGTAGGCCTTGAGCACGGCCACGGTGTTGGCGGGGCGGTGGCGGGCGATGTATTCCAGCACGCCGCCGACGCGCGCGGCGGACAGGACGCCCTCCTCAAGGCTCAGCTTGAAGAACTGGCGGGCGAGCAGCTGGATTTGTTTTTTACCGGAGGCCATGGCGCGGACGCGGGAGGAAAGGAGGGGGCGGACGGATCAGGCGTTGGTGAGCTCGCGGGCCGCGGCTTCGTTGTAGGCGGCGCGGTCGGCGGCGGAGAGCTGCTTGGTGAGGACGCGCTCGGTGGTGAGGACGACGAGCCGGGCGATCTCGGTGCGGGCGTCGGCGAGCATCTTCCGGTGCTCGAGCTCGATGGCCTGCTGCGCCTTCGCGAGCATGTCGCCGGACTTGGCGGCGGCCTCCTGGGTCTGCTTGTCGAGGAAGTCCTTGGCGGACTTGCGGGTGTCGTTGATGATGCGCGTGGCCTCGAGCTGGGACAGTTTGATGATCGCGGCGCTCTCCTGCTGGGCCGCGGCGAGCTTGGCCTGCATCTCCTCGGCGTATTTGAGGCCCGACTCGATCTTGTGCTGGCGCTCGTCGAGGGTCGCGAGGACCGGCTTGAAGGCGTACTTCCACAGGACGAGGGCCACGATCGAGAAGCTCAGGATCTGGGCGAGGATGAGCGGCAGGCTGACGCCGAAATCCAGGAAGATCTTCGTGATGCCGTTGGGAGCTTCGCCGTGGGCGGCCGCGGCCTCGACGGCGTGGCCGGTGGTCTCAGCGAGGACGAGCAGGGTGGAGAGCATGATGAAAACAGGGAGCGGGAAAGGAGCCGCGCCGGCGCGGAGGCACCGGCGCGGAAGGCGGGAAGGATTACTTGCCGAGGAACAGCGCGTAGAAGGCGACGGCTTCCGCCAGCGCCATGCCGATGATGGACTGGACGAGGATCTTGCCGGAAGCGCCGGGGTTGCGGCCGACGCCCTCGACGGCCTTGGCGCCGACGAGACCGACACCGATCGCGGCGGCGAGACAGCCGAACGCGCCCTGAATGCTACCGGAGATTTCTGCGATGACTTGGATCATGGTGGGATGTGTTATGGTGGGTTGAGTTTCCGCCGTGCGCACGCGGGGCACGCTCCCGGCGGGAAAGGGTTTAGTGGGCCGCTCCCTTGGCCTCGCCATGGCCGGGCTCGGGGTGCTCGTCGCCGTGGTTGCAGATCAGGCCGATGTAGACGCTGACGAGCAGCGTGAAGACGAGGGCCTGGACGAAGCCGATGAGGAGCTCGAGGAAGTAGAAGGGCACCGGCAAAATCCAAGGGGTGATGGCGGACATCGAGTGCAGCAGGTTCTCGCCGCCGAAGACGTTGCCGAACAGACGAAACGAGAGCGAAATGGGCCGGAACAGAATCGAGATCACTTCAATGAGGCCGACGGCGAAGAAGACGACAAACAGCGGGTAGTAGATGATGGCGGGAACCTCGCTCTTGTCGGCCTTGTTGCCGAAGATGTCCTTCAGCACCAGCTTCGGGCCGGCGTAGCGGAGGATGAAGTAGAGCCAGCAGACGAAGGAAACCGCGGCGAGGGCGAAGGTGCCGTTCAAGTCGGAGTTCCCGGGGCGGATGAACTCCAGCCATTCGCCGGTGGCGTGATCCGCCAGGAAAACCGTGCCGACGCCGGGAATCAGGCCGCTCCAGTTTTGAATCAGGATGAAGGTGAAGAGCGCGACGAGCAGGGGGAAGGTCGGTTTGGCCATTTTCTTGCCGACGATGGGGGACGTCAATTCGAGGACCCCCTCCACCAGACTCTCCACGAGGGCCTGTCCCCGGGAAGGGACCAACTGCGGTCGCTTGATCGCGAGCCGGATGGCGATGACCAGCACCGCGGCCACCACCCAACTCGTCACCATGCTGTTGGTGATGGGCAGCGGACCGAGATGAAACAGGGCCTCAGCCGAGGTGGGAATGCCGCGCGACTCGCTCGCAAACGCCGTCAGGCCGGATGTGAGCGAAAATAGGAACAGGGCGAGTTTGTTGACTCGAAGCATGGGTGCGCTGGACGGTAAAGAGGATTGGAAAGGGAATGAGTAGGCAAAGCGTTATCGCTCCGTCAACCCCCGAAATAAGCCGGTGTTAGGACGCCGCGAAGAAATAACCTCGGCGGGCCGCCGGACCGGAAAAATTAGGCCTCCCCCACCCTGCGACTGGCGATCAGGGAATGATGGAGCGCGGCGCGGCTTTGGAAGACCGTCAAATGCTCAAAAGGCCATGGCTCCGAGACAATTTTCCAGTCGGGGTGAGCCTGAATCACAGCCACGGAATCCAGGAAATACGGTTCATGGTCCGTGCGAAAATGGAGCCGCATCCCCTGCCCTGCCCGCTGGGCGGCGGCGGCCAGGAAGGCTGGCTGGAGGATCCGATTCTTGTGATGGCGGCGTTTTGGCCAGGGATCCGGGAAGAGCAGATAGATTGCGGAGAAAGTCGCCGGAGCCGGCAATGCCTCGAGAAAATCGAGCGCGTCGGCGTGGATGAAGTGGAGGTTGTTTAGCTTGGCGCGATCACGCTTGCGGTTTCCGCGTGCAATGCGGTCGAGACAAATATCGACACCGATGCACAACTCAGCCGGATGGGCGGCGGCGTAAGCGGTCAGGAAATGGCCATGGCCGCAGCCAATTTCCCAGACGAATGGTTTCGAATCTGGAATCAAACGCGCAAGCAATGTCCTCAAAGCATCGCGGCGCTGGGTGATACGGGATAGGTGCTCGGCAGTCCGGCGGGCGTTTTCCATGGAGTCGCAATTACTTCAACCAGCCTGAGGATCAACTGGCTTGATCGACTCAATAAATACCATTAAGATGCTGATATCAGATGGGTTTACGCCACTAATACGACTGGCTTGACCCAAAGTCATCGGCTTGAACTCAGCGAGTTTCAGGGCGCTTTCGCGACGAAGCCCCCGGATGGCAAGATAGTCCATGGATGCAGGAAGGCGGATTTTTTCAATGTGGGACAACTTGTCGATCTGACGCTGCTCACGGAGAAGGTACCCTTGATAACTGACCCGATAAAGAACCTCGTCGCGGATTGGGGCAGACTCGCGGGTCAAATCCTCAGGGACGGCCGCCCCTACCCGATCGCGACGGATACCATCGGCCCAGGTGCCTCCAGTTGTCTTATTTTTTTCCAAAAAATCGATCCAATGAAGAACCCGAGCCTGCTTGGCCTCGATCTTAGTTATCCTACTATTAGACAATAGATTATAATTTATAGAATGCGGCAGCATTCGGAACTCAGCACTGCCGTGGTTAAAAAGCAGCCGATGTTCTGCCCGACTGGTAAACATGCGATAAGGCTCATGGGTCCCCTTGTTCACCAAGTCATCGATCATGACGCCTATATATCCCTGCTGGCGTTCTATTAACATGGGTGGAGTTCCTCGCACCTTATTCACAGCATTCACGCCAGCCACCAAACCCTGCCCGGCGGCCTCCTCATAACCTGAAGTTCCGTTAATTTGTCCGGCGAAGAATAGATTCTCAACTTTCTTAGATTCAAGCGATGGAAAGAGTTGGGTAGGATGAGCGAAATCATACTCCACAGCGTAGGCGGGCCTAAGTACCACGGCATTTTCGAGACCTGGTATGCTGTGAACCATGTCTAACTGGACGTCGAAAGGCAGACTTGTTGACAAGCCGTTGACGTAGTATTCGTCCGTTGCCCTACCCTCTGGCTCAAGGAAAAGTAGGTGACGCGGCTTGTCCGCGAAACGGACGAACTTGTCCTCGATACTAGGACAGTACCTTGGTCCCACCCCTTGGATCTCTCCGCTATACATGGCAGACTTATGGAGATTGGCTCGGACGATCTCGGCGGTTTGAGGTGTCGTGTGAGTCATCCAGCACGACACCTGGTCCGAACCTGGGACCCATCCTAGCTTACGTTCGCCGTGCTGTTCCACATGGAACAATCCGGATGAATCACGAGTGTCATGAAACGCAAAAAACGTCGGATTCGAGTCGCCTTTTTGTTCATCCATCTTGGCGAAATCTAGACTTCGGCCAAGCAGTCTGGGTGGAGTTCCGGTTTTGAGGCGCTCCAAAGTTATTCCGGCATCAAGAAAACTGGCTGACAAGGTCTGAGCGCTGAAATCGCCCATTCGACCGCCTTCGTTTTTATTCTGACCGATATGCATCAACCCCCGTAAAAAAGTTCCTGTCGTCACCACGAGAGTCTGCCCGAGAAAATCGATATCCAGATTGGTATGGCATCCTACGACTTTGGTCCCCTTGAAAATCAACCCGGTCACCGTGGCTTGGAATATCTGCAGATTTTGCTGGAGTTCGAGGGTGTGTTTTAACCGAAATTGATACGCCTTCTTATCGCACTGAGCCCGGGGTGACTGGACAGCAGGGCCCTTGGACTCATTGAGCAACCGGAATTGGATGCCTGTGACGTCTGCATTGATGGCCATTTCACCGCCCAGTGCGTCGATTTCTCGAACGATCTGTCCTTTCGCCTGGCCGCCGATAGCCGGATTACAGCTCATCTGAGCGATCGTATCGATATTCCCGGTGAGCAGTAGGGTGGAGGCGCCCATGCGCGCTGCAGCCAGCGCGGCTTCAACTCCAGCGTGTCCAGCGCCACACACGATCACATCAAACTTTAAAGCGTTATATATCATCTATATAACTATATTTCTTCCTGAATCATATGCATTAATTAGAAAGCCATAAGTCATTTCCCGATGCAGAAAGTTGCGAAGAGTTGGTCAAGGATTCGCTCGTTATCGATTTTACCCACGATCTCACCGTAACTCGCCAGTGTTTCGCGCAGGTCGCTTGCCAGTAATTCAATGGGTCCACCGGTGGTGATTTTCCCTAGGGCATTCTGCAGTCCCGATTTTGCTCGGGTCAACGAGTCGGAGTGTCGCGCGTTAATAGATATAAAATCTTCTTTATCAATAGTAAGCAATGAGTCGCACAGGTTGGTTATTTCCGAAACAAGGCCGTCAAAGCCATCTCCGCTCAGGGCAGAAAGCCTCACAACTGGAAGGGCTTTAATAAAGGGTGGGGCAACCAGGACGGGCGCCAGGTCTATTTTATTGATCACGACAAGCGAGCGACCAGGTATAAGCTTGTCGATAAGGGCTTTGGGTAAATAGGGCAGGGGAGTGCTCGATTCGAGCACGAGCATGATCAGATCCGCCTCGGCGATGCGCTCCAGGGATTTTTCGATCCCCATTTTCTCGATCGTGCCCGGATTGGAGTTCAGGCCGGCGGTATCAATCAGCCTCAGGCAATGAGGCCCCACCACGATGCGTTCTTCGATGAAATCACGGGTTGTCCCGGGTTCCGCGCTCACCAGGGCGCGTTCATGACCCACCAGACGATTGAGCAGGCTGCTCTTGCCGGCATTGGGCGCGCCCACGATCACCGTCTTGACCCCGTCCCGCAGCAATTCGCCGTAACGGCGGGTGGCGAGCAGTAGCTCGGTGTCGGCCGCGAGCGCTTGCAGAGCCTGCTGGACTCCGGCGCGGTCTTCCGGCGGCAAGTCTTCCTCCGGAAAATCAATGTAGGCCTCGACGCGCGCAATCACACCGAGCAACCGGTCGGTTAATTCGTTCATTCGCCGTCCCAGGGCGCCGCGGAGCAGTTGGTGGGCGGCGGCCAGCGCGCGTTCGCTGCGGGCATGGATCAAATCCATGACGGCCTCGGCCTGGGTCAGGTCCATGCGGCCATGCAAAAAGGCGCGCTGCGTGAATTCGCCCGGCCCGGCCGGGCGGCAGCCGCGGGCCAGCAGGTCCTCGAGGATTTTCTGGGCGATAAACGGGCTGCCATGGCAGGAAATCTCGAGGAGATCCTCGCCGGTATAGGAGTGGGGTCCGGGGAAAAAGGTGGCCAGCACGTCGTCCACCCACTCGCCGGCTTGCGTGCGGTAGCCGGTGTGCACGGCGCGGCGGGCCGCCGGCGGACTGGGGCCAATCTCCCGCGCCAGCCGGCCGGCCTCCGGCCCGCTGATCCGCACGAGCGCGATCGCGGCGGTGCCGGCCGCGGTAGCCAGGGCGGCGATCGTCTCGGAGTGGCGCGGCATGGCCGTCACGCAACGGCGGGTTGGGCCCCGCGCCAAGTCTATTTCCGCGCGACCGGCGTAACAAGCGATGCACAGCCTTCAGCAATCCGGGCGGAGCACGGACCGGGCCGAGCGGCTATCTTCGCGGGGCAATGAGCGCGCGCGATCCCCTTGGCCAGTTTCAGGAATGGTTTCAGGAGGCCCGGGCCCGGGAAAAGACGGATGCCACCGCGATGTCGCTGGCGACGGTGGATGCCGCCGGCCGTCCGTCCGTGCGCATGGTGCTGCTCAAGGCGGCGGATGCGCGCGGGTTCGTGTTCTACACCAATCTCGGCAGCCCCAAGATCGCCGACCTCACGGCCAATCCCCGGGCCGCGCTTTGCCTGCACTGGCCGATCCTGGAGCGCCAGGTGCGCATCGAGGGGCGGGTGGAGGCGGTGAGCGAGGAGGAGGCGGACGCCTATTTTGCCTCGCGGCCGCGGCTCAGCCAACTGGGAGCATGGGCCTCGTCGCAGTCGCAGCCCATGGCCGGCCGCTTCGTGCTGGAGCAGGCGGTGGCGGCGATGGCGCTCAAGTTTCCGGTGAGCGCGGTGCCGCGGCCGTCGTTCTGGTCCGGCCGGCGCGTGGTGCCGGACCTGATCGAGTTTTGGCAGCAGCGGGCCTTCCGCCATCACGACCGCGAGCGTTTCGTGCGCACCGCGGAGGGCTGGCAGTCCCAATGGCTGTTCCCGTAGCGGGAACGCCCCGCCGCGCGGCGGCGCCGGCCGGGGTCAGCGCTCGCTGACCTTGATCGGATGGAGGCGCGTGCCGTCGGTCACTTGGTCGCCCGGATACACCACCACCTGGTCGCCGGCGCGCAGGCCGTCGAGAATCTCGACCTCAACTCCGTTGCTGTGGCCGGCCCGCACCGTGCGCAGCCGGGCCCGGCCCCCGGCGAACACAAACGTCTGGGTGGCGCCGGCCTGCTGGAACAAGGCCCCGCTGGGCACGTGCAGCACGTCGGGATGTTCCCAGGTGACGATCCGGGCCTCGACGCGGTAGTTGTCGCCCAGGGTGGGGCGCTGCTCGAGGGGATCGGTGAAGTCCGCGACCACGTAGACGCGCTGCTCCTCGACCCCCAGGGCCGAAACCTTGGTGAAGGCCGAGGGCTCCACCAGTCGGACGCGCGCGGCCAGCGGGGCGGCGCCGCCCCATTGTTCGAGCCGGACGCGGGCGCCCGGGCGGATCCCCACGCCGTCGCGCGACAGGACCTCGATGCGCACCTCCAGGTCGGTGGGATCGCCCACCTCCAGCAGCGGAAAACCACCGGGCACCAGGCGGGAGCTTTCCTGCCACACCCGCAGGATCCGGCCGTTGACGGGGGACGTGATCACGAGGGGCTCGGCCTCGCCGCCCGGCTGGGCGCGGGAGAGCAGGGCGCGCGCCTGTTCCAGTTCGAACTCCGCCACCTGCCCGCCAAACTCCGCGGCGCGCGCTTCCTGCTGGGTAACGGTGGCGCGCATCTGGGCCGCATCAAACTCCTGGGCGGACAAGACCCGCTGGTTAAAGAGCTGCTGCAGGCGGGCCAACTCCGTCCCGTACAGTTTGGCGGCGGCGGCGGCCCGCTCCTGCTGGGCCCGGGCGGCGTCGCGGGCGGCCTCGGCCGCCTTCACCCGCGCCACGGCCTGGGCCTGGCTGCGGGCGTCGAGCAGGTCCGCGCCGCTGGTCTCCAGCGTGGCCAGCACCGTGCGGCCGGCCGTGACCGGCGTGCCGGCCTTCCAGTCGATCCGGCGCAGTTGTCCGCCGACCGGGGCGGAAACCGCATAGCGGTTTTTGACCCGGGTCATGCCCTCCTCGTCGACCGTCACCACCAGGGGGCCGCGGACCGCGGAGCTGACCTCGACAGGCACCGCCCGCGGCCAGAGGCCGATGACGATGAGCGCCACGAGCAGCGCGCCGCCCAGCAGCGGCAGGCGCCGGCGCCAGGGGGAGGCGTCAGTTTTTTTCGCGGCGGCAGGGGGGAGCGGGGCTTCGTTCATGGGAAAAGGGGCGTCAGTCGAGCGCCTTGAGGGCGCTGACCAGGTCGATGTCGGCCAGCTTGCGCGCGGCGAACCAGGCCGACAATGCCGAAGCTAGGGCGACGGTGAGCACGGCGAGGGCGTAGTTCGCCGGCGTGAGCACCAGCGGCAGGCGCACCGTCTCGGTGTTCACCGTGGTGATGATCCCCGCCGCCAGGCCGGAGCCGAGCAGCAGGCCGAGCGGCAGGGCCACGAGGGTGAGCAGGACCAGTTCCCCGACCAGCACCGCGCCCACCTCGCCGCGGGTGAAGCCGAGCACGCGCAGCGTCGCGAGCTCGCGCGCCCGCTCGGACAGCGAGATCCGCGCGCTGTTGTAGATGATGCCGAACGCGACGATGGTGGCGAAGAGCGTGTAGATTTTCTGCAGCAGGCCGATACTCTCGGCGGTGGTCTGGCGAAAGCCCTCGCGGACCGAGGTCTTGACCACGCAGCCCGCCAGGCGCGGGGTGTTTTTCACCGCGCGCAAAAACTCCCCCCACTGGCTGGCGGCCACCATGGCGTGCGCGCCGCTGATGCGGTCGCCCTCCAGCAGCAGGCGGTTGAGGGCGTGCCACTCCATGTAGGCGGCCATGCCGGCAAAATCCTCCGCCAGCCCGGCCACCGGCACCGCCAGCTCGCGCTCCTCGCCCTCCAGAACCTTGGCGATGATTTCGTCGCCCGGCCGCACCCGCAGGATCTCCGCGAGCTTGGCGGAGATAATGATGCCGCGTTCCGGCAAGGCGAGTTGCTGCGGCCGGGCGTCAATCACCCGGCTCAGCGTCCCGCGCGCGGGCAGGCCCTGGAGCAGGATCCGGCGGGAGACCGGACCGGCGCGCAACTCCACCGGCACGTAGCGGAACGGCTGGGCGAGCACGACCCCCGGGAGGTGGCGGAAATCGTCGAGGGCGCGCGCCGGTCCGGGCTCGACCAGGGAGAGGGTCACGGTCTGGCGCTGCACGATGTCCCATTGGAAATCGATGACGTAGGCGATGCCGTCGCGAAAGGAGTTGGGCACGATCAGAATGGCGGTGGCGAGGGCGAGGGCGAGGCAGGTAAGCGCGCTGCGCACCGGCCGCCGCTCGATGTTGCGCAGGGACATCCGGAACGACGGGCTGAACCAGCGCGCGGCGCCCAGCCGCTCCACGAGGGCGGGGCGGTAGCGGGCGGGAGCCTCGGGGCGCATGGCCTCGGCGGGCGGCAGGCGGACGGCGCGGCGGACGGCGCCGGCCACGCCGGCGAACGCCGCGAGGGCGCTGATCAGGGTGGCGGCGACGAGCACGCGGGTGTCGAGGAGGAAGTCGAGCCGGGGAAAGCGGAAAAACAAATGGTACATGCCCACCAACTGGTGGCCGAGCACGATCCCGCCGAGGGAGCCCAGGCCGGTGCCGGCGACCACGATCGCGAGCGAGAACTTGAAATAGTGCGCGCCGACCTGGGCGTTGCTGAAGCCGCACGCCTTAAGCATGGCGATCTGCTCGCGCTGCAGCGTGATCTGGCGGCTCATCACCGAATTGGTCATGAACGCCGCGACGCTGAGGAACACGAGCGGGAAGGCGATGGACAGGCCCTGCAGCACCCGGATCTCGTCGTCCACGCGGCGGTGGGAGGGGTGATTGGCGCGGCCGAAGGCCCCGCGCCCGCCGTAGGGCGCGAGCAGGCGGTCGACCGCGGCGATCACGGCGCCCTCCGAGGCGTCGGGGGCGAGCGTGAGCGCCACGTTGTTGAACGCGCCATAGAGCTGAAACGCCGTGGCGAGCTCCTTGTAGGGCATCCAGAAGACGCCGTAGGTCTTGTTGTCGGGCAGGGCGGACCCGGGCGGGGCCTCGAACACAAACTCGGGGGACAGCGCCACGCCGGACAGGTGAAACGTCTGCTTGGTGCCGTTGAGCACGGCGGAGATCGTGTCGCCGGGGCGGAGGCCGTGCACGTCGGCGAACGCCTCGCCGACGGCGAGCTCGTGCCGGGTGGTGCGGCCGACCGGCAGCCGGCCGGAGCGCAGGTAGACCTGGTTCAGCACCGGCGCGCCGTGCTCGGGCACCGAGTTCAGCAAGCCGACCGCCGGCAGGTCGAGCCCGGGCACGTCGAGGGTGACCTGCAGGGCGATGCCGGTCTGGACGGTGGCGACGCCCGGAATGGCCGCCAGCTGGTCCCGCACGGAATTCGGCGCGCGCTTCAGCCGGGCGAACACCTCGGCGAAACGGTGCTCGCGGTAGTAGGTGTCGCGCGTCGTCTCGAGCGAGAGGATCAGCGAGCGCGTCATGATCATCATCGCCAGCCCGCAGGCCATCACGAGCGCGACGGCGAGGGCCTGGGATTTGAGGGCGCGCAGGTCCCGCAGGAGCTTGCGGTCGAGGAGGAGCATGCGGCGCGCGGGGGGCTACCAGGCCAGTTCGCCCACGGCGCCGCGCCGGGCGTTGCGGCGCTCGGAGATGATGCGGCCGTCCGACAGGGTGAAGACGCGGTCCGCCATGTCCGCCAGGATGGCGTTGTGGGTGATGATGACGGTGAGCGTGCCGAGCTCGCGGTTGATCCGCTCGATGGCCTCGAGCACGGTGATGCCGGTGTGCACGTCGAGCGCCCCGGTGGGCTCGTCGCAGAGCAGCACGGCGGGGCGCTTGGCGATGGCGCGGGCGATGGCGACGCGCTGCTGTTCGCCGCCCGAGAGCTGGGCGGGGAAGTGGTCGAGGCGCTCGCCCAGGCCGACCAGCCGGAGGGCCTCCTCGGCGTCCATCGGCTCGCGGCAGATCTCCGTGATGAGCGCGACGTTTTCCCGGGCGGTGAGGCTGGGGATGAGGTTGTAGGCCTGGAAGACGAACCCGACGGAGTGGCGGCGGAACTGGGTGAGTTCGGGCTCGCTGGCGGTGCCCAGGGCCCAGTCGCGGTAGTGCAGGGTGCCGTGCGTAGGCGAGTCGAGGCCGCCGAGTTGGTTGAGCAGCGTCGATTTTCCGCTGCCCGAGGCGCCGAGGAGCACGACCAGCTCGCTCCGGAAGAGGTCGAAATCGACGCCGCGCAACGCCGTGACGGCGGCGGTGCCCTCGCCGTAGACGCGGGCCAGCCCGCGCACCCGGAACACCGGCGTGCGCGCGTCGGCGGGGTCCGGCAGGGGGGTCGCGACAGACGGCATGATGGGGGTGGATCAGACCCGAGAAGCGGGTGCGCGGCAACGCGCAAACGGCTCCGTGGATCGGACCGTCACAGCCGCCCACGGGAGGCGCGGGCGAAGCCCGCCGGGCGTCACGCGTCGGGGGCGCCGCCGGTGATGACGGCCCCGCCGGTCACTTGCACCTTCTCGAGAATGGCCCGGCCGATCTTCTCGGCGAGCTCGGGCTTTTCCTTGAGCGCGGCCTTGGCGGCGTCGCGGCCCTGGCCGACGAGGTTGCCCTCGTAGGCGATCCAGGCGCCCTTTTTCTCGAGGATCTTGTGCTCCAGGCCGAGGTCGAGCAGCGAGCCGATCTTGGAAATGCCCTCGTCGTACATGATGTCGAACTCCACCTCGGTGAACGGCGGAGCGACCTTGTTTTTCACGACCTTGATCTTGGTCCGGTTGCCGATGACCTTGCCCTCGGGCGTCTTGATCTGGTCCTTGCGGCGGATGTCGATGCGCACCGACGAGAAGAACTTCAGCGCGCGGCCGCCCGACGTGGTTTCGGGGCTGCCGAACATCACGCCGATCTTTTCGCGGATCTGGTTGGTGAAGATGCAGACGCAGTTGGTCTTGCTCACCACGGCGGTGAGCCGGCGCATGGCCTGGGACATCAGGCGGGCCTGGCTGCCCATGGTCATGTCGCCCATCTGGCCGTCGAGTTCCGCCTTGGTGATGAGGGCGGCGACGGAATCGAGCACGATGACATCGATGCTGTTGGAGCGGATGAGCGTCTCCATGATGTTGAGCGCGTCCTCGCCGGAGTCGGGCTGGGAGACGAGGAGGTCGTCGAGCTTCACCCCGACGACGCGGGCGTATTTCGGGTCGAGCGCGTGCTCGACGTCGATGAAGGCGGCGAGGCCGCCCGTTTTCTGGGCCTCGGCGATGACGCTGAGGCAGAAGGTGGTCTTGCCGGACGATTCCGGGCCATAGATCTCGATGATGCGGCCCTTGGGCAGGCCGCCGACGCCGAGGGCGAGGTCGATGGCGAGCGAGCCGGTCGAGAGGGTCTCAACCTTCATCTTGGCATTGCTGCCCAGGCGCATGATCGAGCCCTCGCCGAACTGCTTGCTGATGGCGGAGAGGGCGAGCTCGATGTTTTTTTCGCGACCGGGCGTGGAGGAAACAGCGGGGGCGGCTTTGGCGGGGGCGGCTTTGGACATGGGAAGGCGAGGGCTAAGGGTTGGCGTGGAAAAAGTAAAAGTCAGGGTGAGCCGTCGGCGCGGGCCGAGGCAAGCGTGGAGCGGGAACCTTAATGCGAAGGAGCTGCGCCGGCCGGCTTGAAGGCGGTGGCGAACCACACGGCGAGGATGATCAGGGCGAAGCTCACGGCGTAGTTCCACGCGAGCCGTTCCTTGAGCACGAGCCACGCAAAGACCACGAAGACCCCGAGCGTGATGCATTCCTGGATGATCTTGAGCTGATAGCCGCTGAAGCCATCGGTGAAATAGCCGCCGCGGTTGGCCGGCACCATCAGGCAGTACTCGAAGAAGGCGATCCCCCACGAGACCAGGATCACCACGACCAGCGACTTGGCCTCCAGCCACTTGAACTTCAGGTGCCCGTACCAGGCCAGGGTCATGAAGACATTGGAGCAGACCAGCAGCAGGACGGTCTTCATGAGTACCGGTGGTAGCGCTTGAACCAGGCGACGAAATGGCCGAGGCCTTCCTCCAGCGACACCCGCGGGACGAAGCCAATCGCGGCGTGGAGCCGCTCGATGCTGGCGCCGGTCTCGAGCATGTCGCCCGGCTGCGGCGGGAGCAGCTCGAGCTGGGCGGTGCGGCCGAGCAGCTGCTCCAGCATGCGCACAAACAGCAGCACCTCGACCGGGCGGTTATGGCCGATGTTGAAGATCCGGAAGGGCGGGGCGGGCGGCGGGGTGGGGGGGTAGAGCAGCACCTTCACGACGCCATCCACAATGTCGTCCACGTACGTGAAATCGCGCCGGCATTTGCCGTGGTTGAAGAGCGGGATCGGCCGACCCTCGCAGATGGCCTGGGAGAAAATCGTCGGCGCCATGTCCGGCCGGCTCCACGGGCCGTAGACGGTGAAAAAGCGCAGCCCGGTGATCATCAGCCCGTGGAGGTGCGCGTAGCTGTGGGCCATCGCCTCGTTGCTTTTCTTGGTCGCGCCGTAGAAGGAGATGGGATGGTCGGTGTTGGCGTCCTCGTGGAACGGCACCGTGGCGCCCGCGCCGTAGACGCTGCTGGAGGAGGCGAACACCAGGTGCTTGGGGGGCAGGCGGCGGCAGGCCTCGAGCACATGCAGGAACCCGGTCAGGTTGCTGTGCACGTAGGCCGCCGGGTTTTCCATGCTGTAGCGCACGCCGGCCTGCGCCCCGAGGTGGATGACGTAGTCGGGCGCGAAGTGGCCGTAGAGGCCCGAGAAAACCCCGGGGTCCCCAAAATCCGCCTGCACGAAGCGGAAATTCTCCAGGGTCGCGAGCTCGGCCAGCCGGGCGCGCTTCAGCTCGACCGAATAATAGTCGTTGAGGTTGTCGATCCCCAGCACCTCGCAACGCTTGGTCGCCGCGAGCCGGCGGGCGACGTGGTAGCCGATAAAGCCGGCCGCGCCGGTCACGAGGACTTTCATCCCGTGCGTGATAGGCGAGCCGGCGCGAGGCGGCTAGGAAATAGTACGCGCCCCGCCCGCCTCAGCAGGCCACGTTGTTGCCCTCGCCGCCGAAATGCTTCAGGCGCTCGGCCGGGGCCACCTTGGCCGTGCCGGCGGGGGCGTAGTGAAACTGCAGGGCCCGGCGGCGGTGCGGCGAGGAGTTGTGCGGGGTGCCGTGGGGCAGCATGCCGTCGAAGAGCAGCGCCCCGCCCGGCCGCAGCGGGACCGCGACGGACTTGGTCCCGAGGATCGTCTGGTCGCAAATCTGCCAGTCCCGCCGCTGATAGTGGAGGATCGGCCCCTCCCGGTGCCGGCCGGGGAGGAGCTGCATGCAGCCATTCTCGATCGTCGCCTCATCCAGCGCGATCCACACGCCCACCACCGGGGTGCCGAGGGGGTACTCAAAGTAGGCCTGATCCTGATGCCACGGCTTTTCGCGGCCAAGGCGCGGCGGCTTGATCAGGGCCATGTCCTGAAACAGCTCGGCGCGGGCCCCCCGCAGGAGGGACGAGAGGGTGGCGTGCAGCCCGGCGTGGTGCGAGAGGTCCTTGAGCCGGGAATCAAACTCGATGAAGGACCCGATTTTCCGCACGGCATCCTGCCGCTGCTCCGGACCGAGGGTGGGGAGCAGTTCCTTCGCCTTCCCCTCGAAGTAGATGTGCGTGAAGTCCGGCCGCCGGCCCATGATCAGGTCCACCAGGCCGGCAATCGCCTGCTGGACCTCCCCGCCCGTGAAGGCCTGGTGCACCACGAGGTAGCCCTGCTCGTGGTAGCGCGCGATTTCCGCGGGGCCGATGTCGGAAAAATGCGCGACGCCCTGCGCGACGGCGTGCGGTCGATAAAGCTCGGGCGCGTGCATCTCGGCGACGACGTCAAACTTGGCCTCGGGGGTGGGCGGGTGGCTCATGGGGAAAGCGGCGGGAAAGGGCCAGCCTAGCGGAAATGCAGTTGCCGCGCCATGCACCTCCCCGCTATTTATTTGTAGTTATCCGCTCTGATGAAATTATCCGGCCAATCCTGTTCCGTGGTGCTGGGCGAGGTGGGGCGGGTGCGGTGCGAGCCGGGCTGGCATCTGGGTCCGGACTGGGGGCGCGGCCTGCGCGACCAGGATCTCTGGTATGTCTGGGCCGGCCGCGGCCGGATCAGGGCCGGGCAGACGGAGCGGGTGCTGGGGCCGGGGAGCTGCGTGTGGCTGCGCCCCGGCCAGCCTTACGAGGTGGAGCAGGATCCGGCGGCGCTGCTGGGGGTGAACTTCATCCATTTCACCCTGCGGAAGCCGGGACAGAATTTGGCCTGGTCCGCTTTTGTGCCGCCGTTCGAGATCATGCGCACCCGCCAGCTGGACCTGGTGGATGGCCTGATGCGGCGGGTGATTGAACTGCGGGCGGAAGCGGCGACCGGGGTGGCCACGGCCCTGCTGGAGGCGCTGCTGATGGAACTGGCCCGCGAGCAGGCCGCCGCCCCCGGGCCGGATGAGTCCGGCCTGGGCCAGCACCATCGCGAGGTCATGCTGCAGGTGGCGGCGCAGATCCGGGAGAGCCCGGGCCGGGTCCCGCCGATCGCGGCGCTGGCGCGCCAGGCCGGCTACAGCGTGGACCATTTCTCCCGCCTCTTTCTGCAGATCACCCGGGCGCGGCCCCAGGCCTACGTCATCCAGGCCCGGATCGGGCGGGCGCGCGAACTGCTCGCCGAATCCGATCTCACTGTCGGCCAGATCGCCGAGGCGCTCGGGTTTCGGGACATCTTTTTCTTCTCGCGGCAGTTTCGGCAGAAAACCGGGCAGACCCCGTCGGAGTTCCGGCGCGGCCTGCGGCGCATATGACGGAAGTTTCATGAAACTTCCGCTTGCCCGCCCGGAAACGCGCCCTATACCTTGCCCCGCTTTGCCTACCGCATACTCTCTCGCATGACCATTAAAGCCTATCTCAAGCCCTCGTGCGGCTGGTCCAACGGCGTGCGTGCGATCATGCGCAAGTACCACCTGGCCTACGACGATGTGGACATCGTCAACAACCGCGCGAACTACGCCGAGATGGTGCAGAAGTCCGGCCAGCCCCTGGCCCCGTGCGTGGAGGTCGACGGCGTGATGCTGGCGGACGTCTCCGGCGAGGAAGTGGAAAATTACCTGCTCAGCAACGACCTGGTGAAATCCACCGACGCGGCCGCCGACGTCCCGACCAATGCGGGCTGCTCGGACGCGGACCACGCCAAAATGGCCACTAAAACGGTTCGCTTCTTCTAACGCTGAGAGCTCACCGCACGAACCACGCTCCGGGCCGGCTCTCGCAAAATGCGGCCGGCCTTTTTTTTGTCCCCACGCCTCCCGCCCACCACCCCGCCCCCGGTTACCCCCTGCTCCGTGGCCCAAGACCAGCTCCGCCAACCAGCTTACTCTCCGATGTCGAACGCACCGCAGCCTGATGCCCCGTCCTTCTCCGCGGAAACTCCCGCCCCCGGCCGTCCCGCCAAGCAGGGGCTCTACGACCCGTGGTTTGAGCACGATGCCTGCGGCGTGGGCTTCGTCGCGAACCTGCACGGCCGCAAGTCCCACCAGATTCTGCAGCAAGCCCTGCAGGTGCTGACCAACCTCGATCACCGCGGCGCCAGCGGCGCCGAGCCCAACACGGGCGACGGCGCGGGGGTGCTGCTGCAGCTGCCGCACAAGTTTTTCCAGGAAGCGGCGAAAAAGGCCCGCCTCACCCTGCCGGAACCCGGCCACTACGGCGTCGGCATGATTTTCCTGCCGCGCAACCCCACCGTCCGCCGCCGCGTGGAGGAGAAGTTCGCCCAGCTGGTCCAGTCCGAGGGGCAGATTTTCCTCGGCTGGCGCACAGTCCCGACCGACAACTCCTCGCTGGGCGAAACCGCCCGGTCCTGCGAGCCGTCGATCCGCCAGGTGTTCATCGGCCGCAACCCGGAGCTGGCCGACGACATGGCCTTCGAGCGCAAGCTCTACATCATCCGCAAGCGCGCCTACACCGAGATCCGGACCTCGACCATGAGCGGCGCCGAGTTCTGGTACGTCGCCAGCCTGTCCTGCAAGACCATCGTCTACAAGGGCATGCTCCTGACCGACCAGCTCGCGAAGTATTTCCCCGACCTGCAGAACCCCGCGATGGAGACCGCCCTCGGCCTCGTCCACTCGCGCTTCAGCACCAACACGTTTCCCAGCTGGGACCGCGCGCATCCCTACCGCTACGTCGCGCACAACGGCGAGATCAACACCCTCCGCGGCAACATCAACTGGATGCACGCCCGCGAGGCGCTGTTCGAGTCCGAGGCCTTCGGCGACGACATCAAGAAGACGCTCCCGATCGTCAACCCGAACGGCAGCGACTCGGCGATGTTCGACAACACCCTGGAACTGCTCGTGCTCGCCGGGCGGCCGCTGGCCCACGCGATCATGATGATGATCCCGGAGCCGTGGTCCAACGACCAGAACATGGATGCGGCCCGCCGCGCGTTTTACCAGTACCACGCCTGCCTGATGGAGCCGTGGGACGGGCCCGCGGCCATCGCGTTCACCGACGGCAAGCAGATCGGCGCCATCCTCGACCGCAACGGCCTGCGCCCCTCGCGCTACTGCGTCACCAAGGACGGGCTGGTGATCATGGCGTCGGAAACCGGCGTGCTCGACCTCCCGCCGGAGGACATCGTGAGCAAGGGCCGCCTGCAGCCCGGCCGGGTGTTCCTGGTGGACACCGAGCAGGGCCGCATCATCGAGGACGAGGAGATCAAGCGGCAGCTCGCGACGCAGCATCCGTACGGCGAGTGGATTCAGGAGCATTTGGTGCACTTGGAGGACCTGCCGGCCGCCCCCGAGGTGCCGCCGCCCGACCACGAGACCCTGCTGCAGCGCCAGATCGCCTTCGGCTACACGCATGAGGACGAGCGCATCATCCTCACCCCGATGGCCCGCGACGGGGTCGAGGCCATTGGCTCGATGGGCAACGACGGCGCGCTGGCCGTGCTCTCCAACAAGCCGCGCCTGCTCTACGATTATTTCAAGCAGCTCTTCGCCCAGGTCACCAATCCCCCGATCGACTGCATCCGGGAGGAGATCATCATCTCGGCCGAGACCCGGCTGGGCTCCGAGGGCAACCTCCTCAACCCGCAGCCCACCGCGTGCCGCCGGGTCGAGCTGAAGTGGCCGATCCTGACCAACGAGGAGTTCGCCAAGATCCGCCGGACCAGCCTGCCGGGCCTGAAAATGGGCGTGCTGCCCACGCTCTTCCGCGTGGTCCGGGGCGAACGGGGCCTCGCGAAGTCGATGGAGGAAATCTGCATGATGGCCCGCCGCATGATCGAGGAGGACGAGGTCAACGTGATCATCCTCAGCGACCGGGGCGTGAGCCGGGACTTTGCGCCGATCCCGGCGCTGCTGGCGCTGGCCGGCCTCCACCACTATCTCATCCGGGAGGGCCTGCGCACGCGGGTCAGCCTCGTGGTCGAGACCGGCGAGGCGCGCGAGGTGCACCACTTCGCGCTGCTCATCGGCTACGGGGCCAGCGCGATCAACCCCTACGTGGCGTTCGAGACGATCGACGACCTGATCCGCGAGGGCTCGCTCACCGGCCTCGACCACAAGACGGCCTGCAAGAACATGGTCAAGGCCGCCTCCAAGGGCGTCATCAAGGTCATGTCCAAGATGGGCATCTCGGCGATCCAGAGCTACCGCGGCGCCCAGGTGTTCGAGGCGCTCGGCCTGCGCCAGGACGTCATCGACCATTATTTCACCTGGACGGCCTCGCGGGTCGGCGGCATCGGCCTCGACGTCATCGCGCAGGAAGTGCTGGCGCGGCACCACCTCGCCTATCCCGACCGGCCGGTCGACGGCCAGGTGCTGCCCGTGGGCGGCATTTACCAGTGGCGCGCCGAGGGTGAGGCGCACCTCTTCACCCCGGAGGCGATCCACCACCTGCAGAAGGCCACGCGCACCGGCAGCTACGCCGCCTTCAAGAACTTCACCAAGCTCATCAACGAGCAGGGCCGCAACCTCTGCACGCTGCGCAGCCTGCTGGACTTCAAGGCCGCCACCCCCATTCCGCTGGCGGAGGTCGAGTCGGTGGACCGCATCGTGCGGCGCTTCAAGACCGGCGCCATGTCCTACGGCTCCATTTCCCAGGAGGCGCACGAGACGCTCGCCATCGCCATGAACCGCCTCGGCGGCAAGTCCAACACCGGCGAGGGCGGCGAGGATCCCGCGCGCTTCCTCCCGCTCGCGAACGGCGACTCGAAGAACTCCGCGATCAAGCAGGTGGCGTCCGGCCGGTTCGGCGTGACCAGCGAATACCTCGCCAGCGCGCGCGAGCTCCAGATCAAGATGGCCCAGGGCGCCAAGCCCGGCGAGGGCGGCCAGCTCCCCGGCACCAAGGTTTACCCCTGGATCGCCAAGACCCGCCACTCCACCCCGGGCGTCGGCCTCATCTCCCCGCCGCCGCACCACGACATCTACTCCATCGAGGACCTGGCCGAGCTGATCCACGACCTGAAGAACGGCAACCGCCATGCCCGCGTGAGCGTGAAGCTCGTTTCCGAGGTCGGCGTCGGCACGATCGCCGCGGGCGTCGCCAAGGCGCACGCCGACGTGGTGCTTATCTCCGGCTACGACGGCGGCACCGGCGCCTCGCCGATGACGTCCCTGCAGCACGCCGGCCTGCCCTGGGAGCTCGGCCTGGCCGAGACGCACCAGACGCTCGTGCTCAACAATCTCCGCTCGCGCATCGCGGTTGAGACCGACGGGCAGCTCAAGACCGGGCGCGACGTCGTCATCGCCGCGCTGCTCGGGGCCGAGGAGTTTGGCTTTGCCACCGCCCCGCTGGTTTCGACCGGCTGCATCATGATGCGCGTCTGCCATCTCAACACCTGCCCGGCCGGCGTCGCCACCCAGGATCCCAAGCTCCGCGCCCGGTACTCCGGCAAGCCCGAGTACGTGGTGAACTTCATGCGCTTCATCGCGGAGGAGGTGCGTGAGCTCATGGCGCAGCTCGGCTTCCGCACGATCGAGGAGATGGTCGGCCAGGTCGACCGGCTCGAGCCCCGCCAGGCCATCGACCACTGGAAGGCCAAGGGGCTCGATTTCTCCAACATCCTCTATTCTCCGGATGTCGGGCCCGAGGTCGGCCGGTTCTGCTCGATCCCGCAGGAGCACGGCCTCGAGAAGTCCCTCGACCTCACCACGCTCCTGCCCCTGTGCCAGCCGGCGATCGACCGCGGCGAGCGGGTGGACGCCGCGCTGCCCATCCGCAACGTCAACCGGGTGGTCGGCACCATCACCAGCCACGAGGTCACCAAGCGCCACGGGGCGAAAGGCCTGCCCGACGACACCATCCGCCTCCGCTTCACCGGCTCCGCCGGCCAGAGCTTCGGGGCCTTCATGACCAAGGGCATGACCTTCTCCATCGAGGGCGACGCCAACGACTACGTCGGCAAGGGCCTCTCGGGCGGCAAGATCATCATCTACCCGTCCGCCGCGGCCACGTTCAAGCCCGAGGAGAACATGATCATCGGCAACGTCGCCCTGTACGGCGCGACCGCGGGCGAAGTCTACATCCGCGGCATGGCCGGCGAGCGCTTCGCCGTCCGCAACTCCGGCGTGGATGCCGTGGTCGAGGCGATCGGTGACAACGGCTGCGAGTACATGACCGGCGGCCGCGTCGTCGTGCTCGGGCCCACCGGCCGCAACTTCGGCGCCGGCATGTCCGGCGGCGTCGGCTACGTGCTCGACGAGATGGGTGACTTCGCCAAGCGGGTGAATCCCCAGATGGTCGGGCTGGGTAAGGTCGAGGCCCCGGCGGAGATCGCCGAGCTCCGCGCCCTGATTGAGCGGCACCGCGACCACACCCGGAGCACCCGCGCCGGGCAGATCCTCGCGGCGTGGGACCAGTACCTCCCCAAATTCGTCAAGGTCCTGCCCAAGGACTACCAGCGCATGCTGGCCTGCATCGAGCGCGCGGAGGCCCAGGGCCTCACGGGCGACGAGGCCGTCATGGCCGCCTTCGAGGAAAACGCCCGCGACCTCGCGCGAGTGGGAGGCAACTAACGGGAGAGCCTTCCTGCCTCCCCCCGCGCCACCCACCGACCCGACCCCCACCACCCCTCCCCCCGCCACACTCTCACCATGGGCAAACCAACCGGATTCATCGAATATCTGCGCGAACTGCCAGTCGACCGCCCGCCGCTGGAGCGCGTGCGTGACTGGAAGGAATTCCATCACCACATGGAGGCCAAGAAGCTCCGCCACCAGGGCGCGCGCTGCATGGATTGCGGGGTGCCGTTCTGCCACACCGGCAAGCTGATCAGCGGCATGGCCTCGGGCTGCCCGGTCAACAACCTGATCCCCGAATGGAACGACCTGGTGTACCGCGGCCTCTGGAAGGAGGCGCTCGCCCGCCTGCACAAGACGAATAACTTCCCCGAGTTCACCGGCCGCGTTTGCCCCGCCCCGTGCGAGGGCTCCTGCGTCCTCGGCATCAACAGCCCGCCGGTCACGATCAAGAACCTCGAGGCCGCCATCACCGATCGCGGCTGGGACGAGGGCTGGGTCGTGCCGTCCGCCCCCAAGGTCCGCACCGGCAAGAAGGTCGCCATCATCGGTTCCGGCCCCGCCGGCCTCGCCGCCGCCGCCCAGCTCAACCGCGTCGGCCATGCCGTCACCGTCTTCGAGCGCGCCGACCGCCCCGGCGGCCTGCTGATGTACGGCATCCCGAACATGAAGCTCGACAAGCACGAGATCGTGCTCCGCCGGATCAAGCACATGGAGCAGGAGGGCATCAAATTCATCTGCAACGCCAACGTCGGCGACAACGTCGAGCCGCAGATCTTCCTCAAGGAGTACGACGCCACCATCATCTGCACCGGCGCCACCCAGGCCCGCGACCTCCCGATCGAGGGCCGGGCCCTCCGCGGCATCCACCTCGCGATCGAGTTCCTCGGCACCAACACCAAGGCCGTCCTCGCCAACCAGGGCCCGAGCCCGATCAACGCCGTGGGCAAGGACGTCGTCGTCATCGGCGGCGGCGACACCGGCACCGACTGCGTCGGCACCTCCATCCGCCACGGCTGCCGCAGCCTCGTGCAGATTGAGATTCTGCCCAAGCCCCCGCTCGAGCGCGCCGCCGACAACCCGTGGCCCGAGTGGCCCAAGGTCTACAAGCTGGACTACGGCCAGGAGGAGGCCGCCGCGAAATTCGGCGCGGATCCGCGTATCTACCTCACGACGGTGAAGCGGTTCATCGGCGACGCCCAGGGCCAGGTGAAGGAGCTCGTGACGGTCGAGATCAAGTGGGAGAAAAACGCCCAGGGCCAGTTCGTCCCCCAGGAGCAGCCCGGCACGGAGCAGACCCGGCCCGCGCAGCTGGTGCTGCTGGCGATGGGCTTCCTCGGGCCCGAGCAGGCGCTGCTCAAGGAGCTGGGCCTTGCGACCGACCCGCGCAGCAACATTCAGGCGGATTATGGCAAGTTTGGCACCAACCTCCCGGGCGTGTTCGCCGCCGGCGACTGCCGCCGCGGCCAGAGCCTGGTGGTCTGGGCGATCAACGAGGGCCGGGCCGCCGCGCGCGAGTGCGACCGCTACCTGATGGGCGCGACCGACCTGCCGTAGCCGGTGCGCGCCGCCGGGGATTGCCTTGCGCGGCGGAGCGCGTTGCATGGCGGGCGATGCCTTCCCTGCCCATTCCCGGCTCGACGGGTGAAGTCCTGACCTGCCTGCCGTCGCCCTACCTGCCGCACCCGGCCACCGGCCTGCTCTACCTGCCGCGCTTCCTCGCGAAGTGCCGCTACGTCCAGGCGCACGGCGCGCTGCCGGCGAGTTACGCCAAGAACTACAAGCGCGGGCTCGACCGGTTCCTCTGCCTGCACCTCGGCGTCGATCCCGCCGCCGTGGAAAAAATCGTGTTCGAGTCGTCCGGGGACGCGGAGGTGGAGGCGCGGCTGCGCGCCCTGCTGCCGCCCGACGTGCGCGCCGCCCACTGGAACCGCGAGCTGGTCCAGAAGGGGCTCACGCCGTCCGGCCAGGAGTTCATCCAGGCGGCGCTCACCGCCATGGGCTGCGCCGACCGCGTGGGGCAGATCCGCACCGTGCCCGACCTGATCGACTTTGACGAGGGCCGCATCGCCTGAGGCGCGCGGACAAAAAAGAGCCGCCCCCAGAAGGAGCGGCTCATGATTTTGACGGAGAAGAGAGCTTACTTCTTCTTTTTCTTCGCCGGTTTCTTCTTAGCTGCTTTTTTAGCCATGCTGTGTGTTTCCTTTTTTGGGTTTGGAGCCCGTCCGCATTCAAACCTAAGTTCGCTCATGCGCGCTCGGGCGAGTGTGAAGGTCACGCCCGCGACGCGGCGGCGCAACATAAATGAGCGAGGGAAAAAAATCCGCGGGCCGGCCGCGGCTCAGGCCAGCAGCTCGCCCAGCGGCGCGGCGCGAGCCGGCTGGCCGATCGCGCGGCGGATCGACGCGAGGCTTTCGCGCACGAGTTCGCCCATCGACGCGCAGCGCAGGAACTCGGTCCGCTGGTAGTGCGCGGCGAGCCCGGCGCGCAGCTCGGCGACTTTCTCCACCGGGGCGATCGGGTCGCCCACCATTTCCGCCAGCAGCCGGCCGAGCCGCAGGTGCGCGAGGTCGGCCCGCTGCAGCATCAGCGTCTGCTCCTCGCGCTGATACTGCCGGGCGGTCGGCGCGTTCAGGTGCTGCATGCAGTAGCGCACGACCGCGGCGTTTTCCTTGAAGAACTGCGGCCGGTAAAAATTCAGCCGGCCGTGGTAGGACTGCTGGTCGAAGTCCATCGCCCGGATCCGCACCTGCGCGCCCTCGAAGTCCGGCGTGATCACCACGACGTAGTTGTAGGAGCGCATGTCGCCCAGCAGGCGCACGAAGGAGCGCTCGTTGAACTTGACCATCTCCTTGGCGACCCGCACCGGGCTGAGCTCCCGGTCCTGCAGCCAGCCCGTGATGAAGCTGTCGCCCGGAATGCCCGCGATGTGCTCCTCCACCAGCGTGCGGCTGTGCGTGATGAAGTTCAGGCGGTTGGGGGAGAGCAGGTGCTCGAGCTCCAGGCCGTACACCCGCGAGGCGTCGGCCTTCTTGAGGTAAAAATAGTCCTGGTTGTCGTTGTAGGCATTGACGATCCGGACGCGGAACGGGGTCGAGTTGCCAAAGCTGCAGAAATCGACGCGGTCGATGTAGAGGTGCTCCATGACGGAGAAGTCGCCGTCCACCTTGAGCAGGGCATAAATGTACTTCAGCCCCTCGTAGAGTTCATCCATCTCGTCCGCGCGGTAGATCACGGTGTCCCAGAGCGTCGCCCGGCCCCGGTCGTCGGTCAGCGGGATGGCCTCCTGGAAGTCGAGCATCCGCTCGTAGGTGACCGGCAGCTCGCGGTCGCGCTTGTAGCGGGCGAGATAGCCGCGCAGGCCGGCCGTGATCGGGAAGGCCGGTTTCTTCGCGGTCGGGGCAGGGGGGACGTCGACCTCGGACATGCCCGGACGCTAGCCGGGACGCCCGGATTGGCGAGCCGGGCTTTCTCCGGATCCGGGCGGGCGGAAGAAGCTTTCGCGCCGCGGCCTACGGGGCGAAGTAGCGCCGGAGGGCGGCGCTGACCGGCGGGACCGGCAGGGGCACGCCGTGCCGGCGCAGCGAAGCCGTGGCCTGGCAGCCGGTGGCCACGCTCTCCCGCGCGGCGAGGGGGGAGGTGGCGGTGGCGCCGCCGTCGCGTGCGTAGCGGATGAATTCCGCCATGATTTTGGGATCCGCCCCGCCGTGGGTGCCGCGGCCCACGGGAATCCGGTGGGTGGCGTCGCCCTGCGGGCGGTAGTTGGAGCGGCGGTTCCAGATTCGCAGCACGGTGCCCGGCTCGCCGTTGCCGAAATTCTCGATGCGGCCCTCCGTGCCAATCACGGTGTAGTTGCGCCAGTAGTCCGGCGTGTAGTGGCACTGCGCGTAGGAGGCGAAGACGCCGTTATCCAGCCGCATTTGCACGGTGCTGAGGTCCTCGACGTCGATCCGGTGGTTCAGCCGTCGCGCGCGGGTGGGGGGAAACAGGTCGAGCTGCATGTCGCCGGCCTGGATCGGGCGCGGCCCCGGGCGGGGAGACTGGCGGCCCGGGAGGTCGCCGTAGAGGGTGAGGCCCCCGAGGGCGTTGACCAGCCGGCTGTAGCCGCCGCAGAGCCAGTGCACGATGTCGAGGTCGTGGGCGGCCTTCTGCAGGAGCAGCCCGGTGGTGTAGCGGCGCTCGGCGTGCCAGTCGCGGAAGTAAAAGTCGCCGCCGTGCCCGACGAAGTGCCGCACCCAGCAGGCCTTCACCTCGCCGATCGCGCCCTGGTCGATCAGCGACTTCATCTTCTGCACAAACGGCATGTGCCGCATGTTGTGCCCGACGTAGAGCCGGGCGCGGGTCCGCATCGCGGTCCGCAGGATCCGGTCGCAGCCCGCGATCGTCAGGGCCATCGGCTTCTCGAGGAACAGGGCCCGGCCGCGGGCCAGCACGGCCACCGCCTGCTCCTCGTGGAGAAAATCCGGGGTGGCCAGGATCACCGCGTCGAGCTCGCGCGCCAGCAGGGCGCGGTAGTCGGGGGTGGTGTAGAGGTCCGGGCCGTAGTCGGCCCGGTTCCGCGCGAGCGTGGCGGGGTTCCGGTCGCAGCAGGCCACCACCCGCGAGCCGCGGCCGGGACGATGGGCCAGTTGGCCGAGGCCGGCGCCGCGGCCGCCCGAGCCGATGAGGCCGATGAGGAGGTCAGGGGATTTCATGGGTGGGGGCGGGTGGGGGCGGGGAGCTGGTGTTGGCGGCGGTACTGCAGCGGCCGGATGCCGCGGGTGTGGACGGCGAACGCCGCGTAAAAGGGGGCCACGGACGAAAACCCGCTCTCCATCGCCACGTCGAGCACCTTCATGTCGCCCGTGATGAGCAGCCGCTGGGCATGCGAGATGCGCAGGCGCGTGAGATACTCCCAGACGCTGACCCCGCAGAGTTTCTTGAAGACGCGCATCAGGTATTTCGGGTGGAGGCCGGCATGGCGGGCGATGGCCTGCACGCTGAGCGGCTCGCGGTAGTGCTGGGCGATGAAGCGCGTGATGCGGGCGATCTGGCCGCTGCCGCCGGGTGTCGCCCGGCCGGGCCCGCGCTGGCGCGGCATGCCCAGCGCCAGCCGGTGGAAGCGCGCCTCCAGCTCCAGCTGCAGCACGCGCCGCCGGTCCGGGTCCCCGCTCTCGGCGTCCCCGATCCAGCGCTCCAGCAGCGCCCGGTCGGCCGCTTCCGGCGGGGCGGAGACCACCGCGCCGGCCAGCAGCCGGTCGGGCAGGCCGTTGGGCAGCCGCCATTGCAGGAACCACGCGAGCGGCAGCGTCATCCAGATGCCGTCGCTGACGATGCCCGCCCCCAGCGTCTGGTGCGGCACGCCGCCCCACAGCACGGTGAAGCGCCCGGCCGTGACCGGCGCCACCCGCCCGCCGTGCAGGTAGGAGAACTCCCCGCTGAACAGGTAGTTCACCTCGATGTCCGGGTGCGTGTGCGGCACGTCCATCCGGCCCCCGTGGTGCTGGCGCCAGAGGCGGAAGCCGAGCGCCGGCTCGTGGCGATCCGTGGGGCGGAGGGGGTGGTGGCGGGGCATGGGCGTCGGTCGCTGCGGTTACTATTAAAGAAATAATCCGGCCTAAACGGAAAGATATTTTTGAATAGGTCGCTTAGAGTGCTGCCATGGACCCACGCTTTCACGGCCACAGCACCCTGCCCCCCAAGCTCGAGCACCCCCACGCCCGGGTGCCCAGCCCCCTCGACGAGTACCTGTTCGACCTCAACGGCTTTGTCGTCCTGCGGGGCGTCCTCAGCCGCGAGGAGGTGGCCGACGCGAACGCCCGCATCGACACCATTCCCCGCGCCCTGCCGCGGCAGGGCTGGCACGGCTGGGTCCAGCGTGAGGACCACCCCGAGCACCGCGGCATCAGCTACCAGCAGGTCTATGAGCTGGGCGGGGCGTTTGAGCGGATGATCGACCACCCGAACTACCTCAACTACGTCCTGCGCTTCGTCGGCGGCCAGGACACCTTCGACTACCATCACGGGCCGCTCTTCATTGATGAGAACTTCTTCTCCATCCGCGGCCCCGGCGAGGCCATCACGCTGCATGCCGGCGGCCACGACATCAGCAAGCGCATGGGCTTCCGCTACCACAACGGCCGCTTCCAGTGCGCCCAGATCAACGTGCTGATCGCGTTCACCGACATCGGTCCCGGCGACGGCGCCACCATGGTCATCCCCGGTTCGCACAAGTCGAACATGGTGCATCCCGAGTTCCTGAACCCCAAGCGGGCCGGGGAATGGCAGGAGGGCCAGGGCGGCTCGGTCGACGGCGTGGCCGGCGCGCAGGAGGTCCATCTGCAGGCCGGCGACGCGATCGTGTTTGTCGACGCCACCTGTCATGGCTCGGCCAAGCGGATCAACCCCGGGGAGCGCCGCATCAGCGTGTACCGCTACGGCTCCTCGTGGAACCGCACCCGCTGGGGCTACCATGCGTCGCCGGAGGTGCTGGCCCGGGTGAATCCCTTTGCCCGCCAGCTGATCCACCCGCAGGAGTACGTTCGCCCGCCCGGCACCGCTCCGCGCTGGTGAACGGGGGCGGGTTCAGGCCCTGCCCGCCGCCAGCAACCGCTCGCCCCACGCGATGAGTTGCGCCCGCAGCGGCTCACCCCGCGCGGTGAACGCGCGCTGGGCCTGCTCGTACTCGGCCCGGCCGGCGGGTGTCTCGATCCGGATGGGCGCGAAGCCGAGCGCCCGCAGGTCGTAGGGGCTGGCCCGCATGTCGGCTTCCCGGATGTCCCGGGCCAGCTCGAAGCAGTCGGCGACCAGTTCGCTGGGGACAAACGGGAGCAGTTGGCCGGCCCACTTGTACAGGTCCATGTTCGCATGCAGGCAGCCCCGCTGCTCGTGCTGCCGCCGCGAGTCGTGCGCCAGGGCCAGCTGGTTGCGCGGCCGGGCCGCCGGGGTGAAGAACCGGAAGGCGTCGAAATGCGTGCAGCACACGGACTGGGACTCCACGAACCGGGCGATCTCGTCCGGCGGGAACCGCAGCGGCCACGCGGGGTGGCGCACCTCCGCGGGGGTCAGCCGGTAAACCATCGCCCACTCATGCAGGCCGAAGCAGCCGAAAAACGGCGGCCGCTCCCGCATCATGACCAGCAGGTCGTGGCTCCCGCGCAGCCGGGCGCGCACCCCGGGGGTGGCGGCCGCCGGATCCGCCCACACGCCCTGGGCCGTGGCGACATAACCGCGCCAGCGGAGGAAGTCCTGCGCCGCCTCGCCGGCGAGGGCGAACGCCGCGCCCGGGTGCCAGCGGCGCAATCCGGACGGGCGGAACGCGTAGTAGTGGAAGAGGAAGTCATAGACCGGATGCCGCTCGCCGCGCGCGGCCCGGGCCTGGTGCGGCCCGAGCCAGGCCTGCACGCGGGCCACCTGGGCGGCCTGGCGCGCCGTCCAGTCCGCCTCGTCCAGCCGCATGACGGCGGGGGCGTCAGGGCCGGGCGCGCCGGCGCTCACGGGCGGAGCAGCAGCCGGCGGACGCCCTCGATCGGGTTTTCCGCGATGGGGACGAGCGTGAACGGCGCCCGCGCGGCGAGGGCCTCATGGACGACCGGGTGGTTCAGGATGGGTCCGCTCAGGCCGGCGCTCACGGTCGGCAGGAGCGACGCGGAGAACAGCTGGGTGGCGACGCTGGTGGCGAGGTCGAGCAGCCGGCCGGTGGAGGCGAGCACGAGCTCGCGCGCCCCCTCGTCGCGGTCGCCGGCGAGCTGGAGCACGATCGGGGCCAGGGCCGCGATGTGGCGGTTGGGCTCGGCCTGCTGATAATAATGACGCGTGACGGCGCCGGCGTCGGCGTGCTCCCCCAGCTGGCTGTGCGCGCGCACGGCGGCCCCGAGCCGGGTGGGCGGGGCCCAGCCCTGCAGTTCCAGGAGCCCGCGGGAAATGGCGCGCCAGCCGAGGTCGTAGCCGCTGCCGGGGTCGCCGAAGCGCCAGCCCAGGCCCCCGGCAAAATGGATCGCGCCGCCGGGGGCGCGGGCGGCGACGAACGATCCGGTGCCGGCGTGCAGGACCAGTCCCGGCCGGCCGGCGGTGGCGAGCTCCAGCACGGGCAGCGAGTCGTCGCTAGTGGCGACGCGGCCGAAGCCGGTGAGGCCCGCGGCCAGCTCCCGCCAGAAGTCCCGGTGGCCGGCCATGCACAGCAGGGTGCGGGTGACCAGGGTGGCGGGGTCGGCGGCGCGGCCGTGGGCCTGCGCAAAATGCGTCGCCGCCTGCGCCCGCAGGGAGTGGAGCGCGGCGGTGACAATCGAGGCGGCCGACTCCAGCCCGACGATGCTCGGGTTGCAGCCCACGCCCACGTGGCCGGCGACCATCCGGCCGGCGGCGTCGATGAGGATGCACTCCGTCTTGGTGCCGCCGCCGTCAACGCCGATCAGGTAGCTCATCGCGGGTCGGGGGTCAGCTCAGCTGCCGGCTCAGGCGGTGCTTGTACTTCTGGCCGAGGGCGCGGTTGTGCTCGATCGTCCCGGGCAGATTCTGGCTGACGAGGACGGGCAGCGGGTGCCCGTGCGCCCGGAGCCAGTCGGTGACCTCCAGCATCAGCAGGTTCAGCAGCAGCGCGCTGACGAGGGTGGAGGTGGGACCGGCGCGGGTGCCCGGGGCGACCTCGACGAGGGCGTCGCCCGGCACGCCGCAGTTGTCGAGGACGTAGTCGGCGACGGCGTGGAGATTCTGGCCGCCGGGATGCACGGTGGCATAGGTGCTGGACATGGCCACCGCGGTCAGGCCGACGACGTGCAGGCCCTTTTGTTTCGCGTAGAGCGCGACCTCCAGCGGCGAGCTGTTTTTGCCGGAGTTGGAAATGACGATGATGGTCTCGCCGGGCAGCAGCTGGTACTGCCGGTCGTAGCGCTCCGCGAGCGTGGTGCCGTAGCCGACGAGGTTCTCGATGAAGCCGCCGGTGGGGTCGATCAGGCCGTTGACGCAGACGAGCCCGCCGGCGCGGCCGATGATCTCGCGGGCGAGGACCTCGCTGTGGCCGCTGCCAAACAGGTGGAGCACGCCGCCCTGGGCGATGGACTGGCCGATGACGGGGGCGAGCCGCCGGAGGACGTCGGCGTTTTTGGTGCGGGCGGTGTCGAGCAGGGCGAGGACGCGGGCGTGGAACGTGTCGGCGAGGGAGCTCATGGCGCAGACAGGAAAGACTTCCCCCGACCGAAGTCGCGGAAAAAGTGCAGGCCGGCCCGTCCGGAGCCGGCCCGCCGGCGGGGTTACGCCTCCCAGCGGCCGTAGATCCCGCAGGGCAGCACCTTGCCGTCGCTTTGCACCGGCAGGCCGACTTCCCCGGCGGTGATCGTGCCGCCGCGGCCGGCCAGGAGTTCAGCGAGGAGGTTGGCGACGACGGTGGGGGAGAGCCGGGCGGTGTAGGCGTTGATCAGGAAGAACAGCGGCTGCTCGGCCAGCAGCGCGCGGCACTCCGTCAGCAACTCCCAGAGATGGTCCTCGAGCCGCCACATCTCGCCGGTGCTGCCGCGCCCATAGGTCGGCGGATCCATGATGATGGCGTCGTAGCGCCGCCCGCGCTTCAGCTCCCGGCGGGCGAACTTCAGGCAGTCGTCGGTGATGTAGCGGATCGGCGCCTCGGCCAGGCCGCTGAGGGCCGCGTTTTCCCGGCACCAGCGCACCATGCCCTCGGCGGCGTCGACGTGGCAGACGCTGGCCCCCGCGGCGGCGGCGGCGACCGTGGCGGCGCCGGTGTAGCCGAAGAGATTGAGCACCGAGACTTCGCGGCCGGCGGCGCGGGCGCCCTTGATTTTGGCGCCGAGCCAGTCCCAGTTTACCGCCTGCTCCGGAAAGAGGCCGGTGTGCTTGAAGGAGGTGGGGTGGATCTTGAAGGTCAGCGCGCCGTAGCTGATTTTCCAGTGGTCGGGCAGCGCCCGGCGAAACTCCCACCGGCCGCCCCCCTGCTCGCTCCGGTGGTAAAAGCCGTCCCAGTTGTCCCAGGCGCCGGCGGGCGCCGCGCCGGCCGCCCCCTGGCGCGGCCAGATGATCTGCGGGTCGGGCCGGACCAGCGTGTAGGCCCCCCAGCGCTCCTGCTTCATCCCGTTGCCGCAGTCGAGCAACTGGTAGTCGCGCCAGCGGTCGGCGACGAGAAGGGCGGGGCGTTGGACGGGCGCGGGCATGGGCGGCTGACGATGAAAA
>SESH01063847.1_pt1 | contig 45791 bp, 38 predicted proteins | sample 3171561 | NCBI WGS metagenome assembly SESH01 (sample SAMN10866947, study PRJNA518727) | freshwater metagenome | biome: subpolar coniferous forest; feature: holomictic lake; material: water; isolation source: holomictic Lake 442 2011 16.5 m and 2014 13 m | place: Canada: near Kenora, Ontario
ATTGGGACTGCTGTCTGTTGTCGAGGGTTCCGTCGCATTGTAGGGACAAGCCATGGCTTGTCCCTGCCCTACAACATGAACAAAGCAAGCCGATACACGACGAACGAAAGTATCCATGCCACTGACAGGGAGTAGGCCGAGTAGAGCAATACCGGCTTCCACTTGCCAATCTCTTTTTTCATCACCCCAATTGCTGCTACGCAGGGGATATAGAGCAGCACAAAGACCATCAGGCTGAGTGCGGTTGCCCGGCTGAATGAGGGGTCGTGTCGGAGAATTGATTTCAGCTCTACCGGAGTGTCGTTGCTCTGTCCGATAGAATAGATGGTGCCAAGGGTGGAGACAACCACCTCTTTTGCTGCCAGACCGGTCACAAGGGCGATACCAATTTTCCAGTCGAAACCAAGCGGCTTGATCATCGGCTCAAGCACTTTACCTGCACGTCCAGCCAGAGAGTACTCCAGTTGTTCCGATTTGATGCGCAGTTCAAGCGCTTTTCTCAATTCTTTCTTGCTGGCTTCGCTCATGCCGCTCACCGCGAGACCTGCGTTCACCGTGGAGTATGTTGCATCAAGAGCACTGTTGTGCGGATAGTTGCTGACTGCCCAGATAATGATGACCGCGCCCAGAATGAGCGTTCCCGCTTTTTTCAGGTACATCAAGGCTTTGACTTTTGCCTGAAAAAATACCGACGCCAGCGTTGGCCAGCGATAGGGTGGAAGCTCCATCACAAAGGGCTCGGAATCGCTCTTCATCACCGTTTTTTTCAGGATCAATGCCGTCCAGAGGCCCACAACGATACCGAGCAGATAGATGCCGAACATAATGTTTGCGGCAATTTTCGGTGGAAAAAAAGCCGCAGTGAGAAGCACATAGACCGGTAATTTAGCCCCGCAACTCATGAAAGGGATGATCATGATGGTGACCAGTCGGTCGGTGCGACTTTTCAGTGTCCGCGTTGCCATAATGGCAGGAATTGAGCAGCCAAATCCTGTCACCATGGGGATAAAGGATTTGCCATGCAGGCCAAAGCGGTGCATCACGCGGTCAATCACGAAAGCGGCGCGGGCCATATAGCCTGATGCCTCCAGAAAAGAGAGTCCAACAAACAGAAGCACAATGTTGGGCAGAAAGACCAGAACGCCTCCCACCCCGGCGATAATGCCGTCAATGACAATGGAACGGAGAGTCTCATTCGGCAGCATAGGTCCTATGGTTGAGCCGATAAAGCCGAAAAGAAGCTCCAGCCACCCCATCAGGGGCGCGCCCAGCGTGAAGGTCAATTGGAATATCGCCCAGACCACCAATAAGAAGATAGGCATGCCAAGTATTCTGTTGAGCACCACCATGTCGATATAATCCGTTGGAGTGGCTTTTACCCCACCAGGCAGGTGAACGCACTCCTGCATTGCGCCACGAATGAATGCGTGACGATCTTCAGTAATGAGAATCTCCGGTTCCGAATCGTGCATCCGTTCAGCCTCTTTGAGCGCCTCCTGAAGGGCAAGTTCAACCTTTACCCACACAGGATGACGTTGAACCTCCTGATAGACTGCCCGATCATTTTCCAGCAGCTTGATTGCCAGCCATCGGGGGTTGAAGCCCTCCAGCTCCTTCTGACGCGTGAGTATCGCGGTGATTTTTTCAACCGATGCTTCCAGACCGGGACGGAAAAAGAGCTTGTTTTTGCGAATCGTTATATCCTTGCGTGCAACCCTTATGACATGGTCGAGCAGTGCGTCCAGTCCGATACTTTTTTTTGCCGATGTTGGAATAATGTGACAGCCGAGCAGTTGCTGCAACCGTTTTATCTCAATGACGATGCCTTTCTCTTCTACTTCATCGATCATGTTGAGGGCAACGAGAAAATCGACCTCCAGCTCCATGAGTTGGGTGGTCAGCAGCAGGTTGCGCTCAAGGTTCGGCCCTTCGAGAACGTTGACCACCACATCAGGCGGCTCTTTGATGAGGTACTCTCTGGTGACAATCTCCTCAGGGGAGTACGGTGTGAGCGAATAGATGCCAGGCAGGTCAACCACCGTAATCCTGTTTCCCTTGTAGTCGAGATAGCCTTCGTGCTTTTCAACCGTGACGCCGGAAAAATTTCCCACTTTCTGATGAGCACCAGTAAGGGCATTGAAGAGAGATGTTTTCCCGCAGTTTGGATTGCCTGCAAGCGCGATGCGTATCTCATGCTGCTCATTCATGGTCACACTGACCCTTTATCAGGCTGTTCAACGACAAAAATTCCCTCAGCCTCATTTTTTCTCAGGGCAAGATGGAGCCCCTTGAAAAAAATCTCCATTGGATCGCCGAGGGGGGCGACTCTGACCACTTTGAATCTGGTGCCTTTGATCAGTCCCATATCCATAATTCTCCTTCTCACAGCCCCTTCAGCCTTGACCGCTGTCACTTCAGCCTCCTTGCCAACCTTCAACTCTGATAACCGCATTCCATGATCTCCAGTACTAACAATGAAAAAATAAATCGGACTGATTATAACCAGTATAACAGCAAGGAGCAAAAAAAAATTCATGGGCATCAATAGTTTCTGGAAAAACCGTCCCGTAAAGCGGCAAAAGCCATGGTCAGGGAAATGGAGGCCAGCCCATCTGCTGACCGCCAATCAGATGGCCGTGGATATGAAAAACACTCTGCATGGCATCAGCGCCGGAGTTAAAGACCAGTCGATAGCCCGATTTTTTGATGCCAAGAATTTCTGCAACAGTTCCGGCGGCAAGAAGGATCTGCCCTGCGATTGCATCATCTTCGGACCTCAGTTCACTGAGTGAGGAGATATGCCTCACGGGAATAATCAGAACATGCTGTGGGGCAACAGGGGTAATATCGCGGAATGCCACAACGTGCTCGTTGCGGTAGATGACCTTGGCGGGGATCTCTTCGCGCACTATCCGGCAAAAGAGACAGTTTGCTTCGTGATGTTTCATAAATGATTAACTTCAAGTGTGTTAGGAGTACTCGTGTTTTGCACTGGCCCACAGACAATGGACAGAATTTGCCCTTATTACTCTGTTGGCGCGGGAGTTGCCGTGTTTCCGGCTTCTTTTTTTTGCGTTACATCGAGCTTATAAGCAAGAACTTTATCAATCCTCTGGCCATCAAGATCTACAATTTCGAGGGACCAGTTTTCCCAGGTCATAATATCTCCAGTTCGAGGCATACGCCCGAGCAGCCACATCATAAGGCCGCTGAGCGTGTGGTAGCGGCCTTTGTCTTCTTCCGGCACGCATTTCAGTGCCAGGGTATCTTTAAGTTCGGGCACAGGAATCAGACCGTCGAGTAGCCAGGAGCCGTCCTGTCGCTGTACAGCCCAGGAATCCTCAAGATTTCCAGGCACAAACTCACCAGTGACAGCCTCCAACATATCCTGAAGGGTAACAAGCCCCTGAATTTCACCATATTCGTCCACAACAAAGACCATCTGGGTGCCAGATGTTCTGAAATGGTCGAGCAATTCCATGCCAGTAAGGGTTTCGGGCACATAGACGCATGGCTGCAGTTGCGAGGTAAATTCCGTCAGTCCCCCCCTCAAGGTCTTCGACAAGAGCTGTTTGGCATTGACTACACCGATCAGCGACTGAAGGCCACCGTTGCAGACCGGAAAACGGGAGTGCTCCGACTCGATTACCCGGCAGATATTTTCTTCCAGCGGAAGGGTGACATCAAGAGAGACAATGTCTGCTCTGGGCACCATGAGCGAGCCAAGTTGACGATCATCAAGACGGAAAACATTGCGCACCATCTCATGTTCATGCTGTTCAATGACGCCAGCCTCTGAACCCTCCACAAGCATCGCATGAATCTCCTCCTCCGTAACGCTTGGCATGGCCTGTGAATGGTTTCCCATCAGACGGAGAACCGCATCGGTTGAAGCCGAAAGCAGACGTCCAAATGGCCGGGTTATTGCCGAGAGGGCGAGCATTGGGCGCGCAACCAGGCAGGCAATTCCTTCAGGATTCAATTGGCCAAGTCGTTTCGGTACAAGCTCACCAATAACAATGGTGATGTAGGTGATGGCAAGAACCACAACTGCAGTCGCAATAATATGGCTTGGTTCAGAATTCATTCCCAATGTTTGCAGCGTCGTCGCCAAAGGGGCGGCAAGAGCGCTCTCTCCGACAATACCGTTAAGAATACCAATAGAGGTAATGCCAATCTGGATGGTTGAGAGAAACCTTGTTGAGTCTTGGCCAAGTTTCAGTGCTGTAACCGCAGCTCTCTCTCCATCTTCAGCCAGTTTTGAAAGGCGTGAGCGTTTTGCCGTGACCAGCGCAATTTCTGACATGGCAAAAAGACCATTGATAACAATCAGAACAAAAAGAAAAAGTATCTCCATAATCAGGGTTTGAACTTTTCGGGGAAATGGTCATTAAAATCGAGATCCCCCTGAAGCTCCGTTATTAAACCAAAACTTTTACCATGATAATATTACCATGGTGCCTTTCACATCGTTCTATAAACAACGGTTGCTGACATTCCGTTGCCGCGACAATCGCCACCCGGGTTTCCCGTGAGCAATAGTTTCCTTGCATGTCAGCCTTCTGCAGGAAACCCGGCAAGCGAGTACAGCTATCGTTGAACGGAAAAAGCAGTTTTTACTTTCGCAATAAGCTGATTTTCGCTCATCCGTTCACAGGTTTCAACTGTAGCTACTTTTTTGTGCAGTTCACTGACTTTTTCGATCTCTTTGGCAAGTTCAATTTTTGCCTCACCCGGCCCGAAAATTGCGACACCCGCTGAATCGCCAAGCAGTTCAATTACTTTCTTATAGAAAGCATGGTACTGATGTTTTCGTCGTTCATCGGCGGTGTGTTCATTAAAGACGGTCTGTGCAACAGCAGTCCCGGCTGCTTTCCAGCCGCCTGATGGCTTGAGATGACTTTCAGCACCAGATTCCACGTGCTGAACAGCAGAATGGCCACCCTCAATTGAAACCAGAAAAGCCTCTTTATGATCAATCCAGAGCCCTGTATTTTTTTTCATGTTGATTCAACTCCTTCTGTGATGATGTTAACGGAAAGGTTTGATAGGTTTTCAATGAACGAGACGCTATCTTTACGGAGAACAAAATCCCTCCCCGTAAGCTAACGTGTTCTCTCTGATTCAGCAAGCACTCTTTACATAAAAAATATGATGGATTTTACCTGGTGCATGGAACTGGCTTTTCGGGAAGCAATCAAGGCGTTTGAGCGGAAGGAGGTTCCTGTGGGGGCGGTAGTGCTCGACAGCAGTGGTCATGTTGTCGGGAGGGGGTATAACCAGGTGGAATCGCTTTGCGATGCTACAGCGCATGCAGAGATGATTGCGTTGACTGCGGCCATGGCAACGATAGGCAGCAAGTATCTCAACGATTGTACCCTTGCAGTTACCCTTGAGCCCTGCCCGATGTGTGCTGGCGCAATCGTTAACGCAAAGGTCGGAAGAGTTATCTTCGGTGCTTATGATCCGAAAATGGGCGCCTCAGGCACGGTGATGAATGTGACCGGGTGTCAGCAGCTCAACCATCAGCCGGAAGTATTCGGTGGTATCATGGAGAATAAATGTCGCACGCTTCTACAGGATTTTTTTCGGGAACTCCGTCAAAAGCCCTGATCGCCATACCTCCTCAAAATTACGTTCTCCTTGAAAAGTCAGCCTTCTTTGAGAATATTTTTCAGTGAGCTTGCCAAATGTGAAACAATATCCTGGGCCATGCCGCTCCCCGACGAGGGCGGCTGTATGGTGTCGAGGCTTTCGATGCCAGCTTTTTTTACAGCTTTGCTGATGGTGACCGATAAAATCGGGTTGCACTCCCTGACGATCTCCTTCAGCATGAACGAAGCCTCAAACATGCTTTGTTGAATGATCTCTTTTTTGTCCTCTTCAGTTGTGCTCTGGCAGTGGCGAGTTGCAATAATACCTGCAAGGCAGGTGAGGTAGGTGTTGGTGGCGCCTGCCAGAAAAAGGTTGAGAAAAAAGGGGGCAAGCAGGTTGCCTGCGGGGAGCAGTGAGGAGAGTGTGTTGCTGAATGCGGACTGTATTATGGGCTTGATATGTACCTGAATCTCTTCCTTTTTAAAGTCAGAAAGCGGCAGGCATCCGTAGACGGAGCGAATAAGGGTGACGAACTCCCTGAGATGTTGCTCGCGATTGTGTATGGTGTATATATTCCATAACACCTTGAGGTTGTTGAGGAGAGAAGAGGTTGTGCCGTAGGATGTGTTCTGGGCAAAAGCTCCCACAAAAAAGTTTTTCGTGGCAATCTCTTTGGTCACGTTGAGCGATTCGCTGTCGAGCAGCTTGAGGTTGGCGCGTAACCAGCGCTGGTCTTTTTGACTTTTTGACGGATCAGGATGCATGGGGTGAACTGGCAACCGGCGTGTCAGATAGCGAACATACGTGGCCATATCCCCGGAGTTCCCGTTTTCAGGCAGTGCGGGCTTTTTTGGAAGAGAAAAAAGACGGAGCCCGGCATAAAGCGCAGAGAGTATGATTGCTGTGCTGACGAGAAGGAAAAGCGCCCCTGCTTTCGGGTGCAGGGAGTTGAAAAGTCCTGCGGCAGCACTCAACTGGTTAACGGTAAAAACAGCCATCAGGAGAATGAGTACCGCCAGCGCAGTATAAAGAGAGAGAGTTGCTTTTTGTTTCATGTCACTTCTAGTTCAGGAAGCGTGATGGTGTGGTCGCTGCTGAACTGATAGTCACGGAAAATATCCTCCGCTTTCGGAAGTTGCCATGCTCCGTTTGCAAGGCGGTTTGTTGTCTCCTTGAGGCGGTAGGCTGTGTGGCCGCAGGTCCAGCAGTCGTAATTGGCCATGCCGGTACACAGGCAGGTTTTCTCCTTTACAACAAGCGGTTCCCCCGCCTTTTTCTCAGCAACAGCCGCGTAATAGGCATCGATATAGGTGCATTTTCCGCCGTTTTCGAGCAGGTAGCCGAGCCCCTCACAGTTGGGTTTTATCGCATAGCGCAACGTGGGTGAAGAGGTGAGCATCCGCATGGGATAACCCGTGGTGGAAGCCATATTGACGACAATATCCTCCTCTCTTGCATTGAGATAGTTCTGCTTGACATCAGCAGGAAGTCCGGCTTCCTTGCTGATGGTAAATCGGGTTGCAACCTGAACAGCTCCAGCTCCCATCTGCAGGTAATCGACAGCATCTGTTCCTGTGAAAATGCCTCCCGCCGGTATGACCGGAATGTTCAATCCCTCTTTTTTCAGAAAAGCGAGCACTTCGGCAAATATTGTTTTGAGATCGAAGGTGTGCCAATCGCCCGGACCAAAGCCCAGATGCCCTCCGGCAAGTGGTCCTTCAACAACAATATATTCCGGTAGTCGGTTCACTCGCACGGCGCGTTTCAGGAAGATGGAAAGCGCCCGGACGGAGGAGATGATAATGCCTATTTTGACGTCATGGAACCTTGGGTGATCCTGGATAAGGTCAAGCGTCCTGAGGTTAAGGCCTGCTGCAAGGGTCAATCCGTCTATGCCAGCATCCATTGCAGCGGTAAGTCTCACCTTCAGCGTTTCAATGCCGCTGTTCATGGTCAATTTCTCCATGCAGTTCAGAAAAATGGCACCCTTGCCCGTTTTTTGGGAGATGGTATAGTCGATATATTTTTTTTGCGCTTCAGCAATCTCTTCGAGGTCAAACAACACTGCTGACTTGTCGGGGTTGTTGCTGTATTGCGTGTATCTTTTCCTTTTCCGGCTCACGAAGTTTGTGCTGAATATCCTGTCGCAGACATAAGTGACTATAGCGTCTGAAATATGGCCTATTCCCCCGAGTTTTTCGGCTGCAAGAGCAAGTTCGGTGGTTGAAATGTTCACCCCCATGCCTCCAATAATGATGGGGACATACTCTTTTCCGCCCAATTGCAACCTGAAATTGTCTACGTTCATTGTCGTTATTATCAGTATGAGAGCATTTAAAGATCAATCATCACCGCAGAGAAGTTGCTGCGCTCCCGGTAATCTGCATCCTGCGCCAAAAATTACTTAAGATATCATATTTCGATTTATAAATCTACAGACAATTCTTGGAAAAGCCCCTCCTTTTCAACTATTCGCACCTTTCTGAAGTAAACTTTAGTGCTCAGAAGAGGATGAAGTTTGAGAAAAGGTGCAGAGAATATTAAATTGCGCACCAAAACAACGGGACTGAAAAGTTTCCGGAATAATTAACAAATCCAGAAAAGGGGAGCGATGCTATGATCAAACTTGTCTTGTTGCGGCATGGAGAGAGTCAGTGGAACCGTGAAAACCGCTTTACTGGATGGCACGATGTTGACTTGAGTGAGCAGGGACGGGCAGAGGCTTCAAATGCAGGCAAATTGCTCCGGGATGGAGGATTTGTTTTTGATGTAGCCTATACCTCACTCCTGAAACGTGCAATCAGGACTCTCTGGAGCGTTCTTGATGGAATGGATCTGATGTGGATTCCGGTCTTCAAGAGCTGGAGATTGAATGAGCGCCACTATGGTGCCTTGCAGGGGCTCAACAAATCAGAGACCTCGCAGAAGTATGGCGACGAACAGGTTCTTGTGTGGCGGAGAAGTTACGATACACCGCCACCACCTTTGGAGAAGAGTGATGAACGTTATCCGGGCTCTGATCCCCGTTATGCAACCTTGACAGAAGAGGAGATTCCGCTGAGCGAATGCCTCAAGGATACGGTAGACCGGTTTCTTCCCCTGTGGCATGAAACGATAGCGCCTGAAATCCGCAAAGGACGGAGGGTTATCATTGCCGCTCATGGCAACTCCTTGCGTGCCCTGGTCAAGTATCTTGACAATATCGCTGAGGAGGATATTGTTGGCCTTAACATTCCGACAGGGATTCCGTTGGTCTATGAGCTTGATGATGAGCTTAAGCCCCTGAGGAGTTATTACCTTGGTGATCAGGATGCGTTGAAAAGGGCTGTTGACGCGGTTGCTGGCCAGGCGAAAGCATAACCCTGGCGGGTTAGGGTAAATTGTGAAAAAACATGTATACTTCGGGCCAGGATCTTTCTGTCGCCTTTTTTTTGAAACTGATTGAAATGTTGTGCCTGAAAATATGAATGTTACGTTAAATGCGGGGCTCTATGATCCTCAGTTTGAGCATGACGCTTGTGGTGTGGGTTTTGTAGCCCACATCAAGGGTGTCAAGTCCCATAGTATTGTAGAGCAGGGGTTGCAGATCAATGAAAACCTGAAACATCGCGGAGCATGTGGCTGTGAAAAAAATACCGGCGATGGAGCCGGAATTCTTCTTCAAGTGCCCGACAAATTCTTGCGCCGGGTTTGTGCCGAGATTAATATTGATCTTCCTCCTGACAACAAGTATGGTGTCGGCATGCTTTTTCTGCCGCCGGATATATCCCAGAGGCGAGCTATTGAGGATATTTGCCGTCAGATGATTCAGGCTGAGGGGCAGAAATTTCTCGGTTTCAGAAGGGTGCCGACCTGCAACGACTCACTTGGCGATACTGCCCTTTCGCAAGAGCCGGTTGTCAAGCAACTTCTTGTTGGCTGGGGCAAGGATACGCAGTCAGATCTCGAATTTGAACGAAAGCTTTATATTATCCGCCGTCGCATCACCAAGCGGGTGAAATATACTGCGGGTCTTCTTGGCAGCAGTTTTTTCTATATATCCAGCCTCTCCGCGAGGACTATTGTCTATAAGGGGATGCTGCTTCCCGAGCAGGTCGGATTGTATTATCCTGAGCTGCACGATCCTGACATGGAGAGTGCGATTGCCATGGTACACTCCCGTTTCAGCACCAACACCTTCCCAAGCTGGGACAGAGCACACCCCTATCGCTTCCTGAGCCATAATGGTGAGATCAATACGCTCAAGGGTAACGTTAACTGGATGAAGGCGAGGGAGAAAAATATTGAGTCAAAGGTTTTTGGCAATGCGCTGGAGAGTATCAAGCCGGTTATTCTGGAGGATGGCAGCGATTCGGCCATTCTCGACAATGCCTTTGAGTTTCTTGTGCTCTCCGGTCGTTCGCTGGCCCATGCAGCAATGATGATTATTCCCGAGCCATGGTCGGGCAATGATGCAATTTCCCCGGAGAAAAAAGCCTTTTACGAGTACCACAGTTGTCTTATGGAGCCCTGGGATGGCCCGGCATCAGTCACTTTTACCGATGGCGTGCAGATTGGCGCGGTTCTTGACCGTAACGGACTTCGTCCCTCACGCTACTACATCACAAAAGATGATCTGGTGATTATGGCATCAGAGGTTGGAGTGCTTGATATTGCCCCCGAGAGAATTCTCAAAAAAGACCGTTTGCAGCCGGGTCGCATGTTTCTGGTTGATACGGCTCAGGGACGAATTATTTCAGATGAAGAGATCAAGCAGAGCATTGCCAATGAGCAACCTTATGCTGAATGGATTGAGCGGAACGTCATCGACCTTGACGCATTGGCCGATCATCCGCAGATGAAAAATCCTGATGAGGAGAGGTACAGCCTGACCGCCCGGCAGAAGGTCTTTGGCTATACCCAGGAAGATATCTCCCTGCAGATAAAGGTGATGTGTGAAAAAGGGGTGGAGCTGGTCGGTTCAATGGGCAATGACACTCCTCTGGCAGTACTCTCCAACAAGCCAAAACTGCTCTACGACTATTTCAAGCAGCTTTTTGCCCAGGTCACCAATCCCCCGATTGATTCGCTCCGGGAGGAGCTTATTACCTCGACAACCGTTATGCTTGGCACCGAAGGAGATCTTCTTGAGCCTGCGGAGGTGAACTGCCGCCGTATCAGGTTGCCGCATCCGGTTTTGACCAACCAGGCACTTGAAAAAATTCGAGGCATTGATAAACCAGGGTTCAGGGCTGTCACTCTTCCGATTTTTTATGCGGTATCGCAGGGGGGCAAGGGTATTGAAGCTGCCATGCAGGATCTTTACCGCCAGTCCGAGCAGGTGGCAAGCAAGGGAGCAAATATCATTATTCTCTCCGACAAGGGTGAGATTGATCGTGACCGTGCGCCGATTCCTGCGCTGCTTGCAGTTTCCGGCCTGCATAATTTCCTCATCAACGCTGGCATCAGGACGCAGATCGGGCTGGTGCTTGAATCGGCAGAGCCGAGGACGGTACACCACTTTGCCATGCTTGTCAGCTATGGGGCTGGCGCAGTTAATCCCTACATGGCGTTTGAAACTATCCGCTCGCTGGCCTCATCTGGTCGCATCAAACTTGATGAAAAGGTTGCCGCCAAGAACTATGTCAAGGCTGCTGTCAAGGGGGTGGTGAAGACAATGGCCAAAATGGGAATTTCAACCGTTCAGAGTTATCGCGGTTCCCAGATTTTTGAGGCAGTTGGTCTTAATTCGCAGCTTGTTGATGCCTACTTTACCCGCACACCGACCCGCATTGAAGGCATTGGTCTCGATATTGTAGCCGAAGAGGTTCGCCGGCGCCATGAAACGGTCTTTCCGGCTACAGGCAACAAGGTTGACCGCGGACTTGAGGCTGGTGGAGAACGGAAATGGCGCCATAGCGGGGAATTTCACCTCTTCAGCCCCGAGGCGATTCACCTTTTGCAGCACTCATGCAGAACGTCAAACTACGGGTTGTTTAAAAGATATGAGAACCTCATTGATGATCAGAGTGAGCATCTTTGCACCATCAGAGGACTGATGGATATCAGGTTCAGTGAGCAGGCGGTGCCGATTGAGGAGGTTGAGCCAGTTGAGTCGATCCTGAAACGGTTCAAGACTGGCGCGATGTCTTATGGTTCCATCAGCCAGGAGGCTCATGAAACCCTTGCTATTGCCATGAACAGGCTCGGCGGGAGGAGCAACACCGGCGAAGGTGGCGAAGATCCGGCACGTTTTCAGAAGGATGCCAACGGCGATTCGCGCAAGTCGGCCATCAAACAGGTCGCCTCCGGAAGGTTCGGTGTGACGAGCGAATATCTTGCCAGTGCCAATGAGATTCAGATCAAGATGGCCCAGGGCGCAAAACCAGGTGAAGGGGGGCAGCTTCCGGGCTCCAAAGTCTATCCGTGGGTTGCAAAAGTGCGTCATTCAACGCCCGGCGTTGGCCTTATCTCACCTCCGCCCCATCACGATATTTATTCTATTGAGGATCTGGCGCAGCTCATTCATGATCTCAAGAATGCCAATCCCGAGGCGCGTATCAACGTCAAGCTTGTTTCCACCGTTGGTGTAGGTACCATTGCTGCCGGTGTAGCCAAGGCTCATGCGGATGTTGTGCTGATCAGCGGCCACGATGGCGGAACCGGCGCTTCGCCTGTTTCGAGCATTATGCATGCAGGCATGCCCTGGGAACTTGGTCTGGCCGAAGCGCATCAGACCCTGGTGCTCAATAACCTGCGGAGCCGTATTGTTGTCGAAACCGATGGCCAGTTGAAAACTGCTCGGGATATTGTTATTGCAGCCATGCTTGGTGCCGAAGAGTACGGTTTTGCCACCACCGCCCTGGTGGTCATGGGATGCGTTATGATGCGCTGCTGCCAGGATGACTCCTGCCCGGTCGGCATTGCCACCCAGAACCCGGAACTGCGCAAGCATTTCAAGGGGAAGCCGGAGCATGTGGAAAATTTCATGCGCTACCTTGCAGAAGGGGTGCGTGAGTACCTGTCGCGACTTGGTGTTCGTACACTGAACGAGCTTGTCGGACGTACCGAGCTGCTCAGCATGAAAAAATCTGTCCATCACTGGAAAGCGCAGGGCATTGACCTTTCCAAGATTCTCTATCAGGCGGAGGTGGGGGAGAACGCAACACGATACTGCACGACCAGGCAGGAGCATGGCCTTGACGACAGTCTTGACCGTAAGATGCTGCTCGCTCTTTGCGAACCAGCGATTCAGAGAAAGGAGAGGGTTGTCACGACGCTCCCTATCAGAAATACCAACAGGGTTGTCGGCACTCTTGTTGGCTATGAAGTTACAAAGAGGCGTGGTGCAAAAGGGCTTCCAGACGACACCATCCACCTCAAATTTATCGGTTCAGCCGGTCAGAGCTTCGGCGCATTTATTCCGAGAGGCATGACCCTTGAACTTGAGGGAGATGCCAACGACTATGTGGGCAAGGGGCTCTCCGGCGGACGGATTATTGTCTATCAGTCCAAAGGTTCATCGTTTGTGCCGGAAGAGAATATCATTATCGGTAATGTCGGTTTTTATGGTGCGACCTCTGGAGAGGCCTTTATTCGCGGGATGGCAGGTGAGCGCTTCTGTGTACGCAACAGCGGTTTACGTGCTGTGGTTGAGGCTATTGGCGATCATGGCTGCGAATACATGACAGGAGGAGCCGTGATTATTCTTGGCAAAACAGGCAGAAACTTTGCCGCAGGGATGTCGGGCGGTATCGCCTATGTGTACGATGTGGATGGCAGCTTATCCTGCAACTGTAACCATGATATGGTTGCTCTCTCGGCAATTGATGACCGGGCGGAGTTGGCAGAACTTCAGTCGATGATTGAACGGCATGTTGCCCTTACGGGAAGCACTCTTGGTCAGTCAATTCTTGATGACCAGGAGGCGCTTCGCAAGAAATTTGTCAAAGTGATGCCGCATGATTATCGTCGGGCGCTTGAGGCCATGAAAGAGGTTGAGGCTGCAGGGCTCAGTGGCGATGAAGCGGTTATGGCAGCATTTCATATAAATATTAACGACCCGGTGCGAGTTTCAGGGAATTAATGCTCAAAAAGATTAACTCATTGATATGGGCAAAATAAAAGGTTTTATGGAGTTCAAGAGAGCATTGCCTGCCGACAGGGAGCCTCTGGAGAGAATAAAAGACTGGCAGGAGTTTCATAAGGTGATGCCAGTCGTGGAGTTGCAGAATCAGGGTGCTCGTTGTATGGATTGCGGTACGCCCTATTGCCATACCGGATTCATGCTGAGCGGCATGGCCAGTGGTTGCCCGATTCACAATCTTGTGCCCGAGTGGAATGATTATGTCTACAACGGCTTCTGGCATGAGGCTTTCGACAGATTGTTGAAAACCAATAATTTTCCGGAATTTACCGGAAGGGTTTGTCCTGCTCCCTGCGAGGGCTCTTGCGTGCTCGGCATAATTGAGCCTCCGGTGACCATCAAAAACATCGAGTACTCGATTATTGAGCGTGCTTTTAAGGAGGGGTGGGTAGAACCGAAACAGATTCTCAACAGAACCGGCAAACGGGTGGCAGTGGTGGGATCAGGCCCCTCCGGGCTTGCATGCGCAGACCAGCTCAACAAGGCAGGTCACAGCGTGACTGTTTTTGAGCGGGATGATCGTTTTGGTGGCCTCATGATGTACGGCATTCCGAACATGAAGCTCGATAAAAAGCTTGTGCTGGAACGTCGTTTTGACCTGATGAAACGGGAGGGGATCACCTTCATGGAGAGCACCGAGGTTGGGGTTGACTATCCTGCCGACAAGCTTCTTGATGAATTTGATGCCGTTGTGCTCTGCACAGGTGCCACAAAGCCTCGCAACCTTGCCGAAGAGGGCCGTGAATTGCCAGGCATCCATTTTGCCATGGACTTTTTGCGTTCCAGTACCAAAGCACTGCTTGATGAAAGCGCTCCGGTTTTGTCCGCGTTCGGTAAAAATGTTGTTGTTATCGGTGGGGGCGACACCGGCACCGACTGCGTTGCCACGTCATTGCGCCAGGGGTGCAAAAGTGTCATCCAGCTCGAAATCATGCCCAAACCACCGGTCGAACGTCAGCCCGATAATCCATGGCCCGAATGGCCGAAAACCTTCAAGGTTGACTATGGGCAGGAGGAGGCTTTTTTTGTTCAGGGCGAGGATCCCAGAAAGTACTCCATGATGACCAAGAAGTTTCTTGCCGATGAAAAAGGTATACTGCAAGCTGTGGAAGTGTCAGGGGTGGAGTGGGTCAAGGCGGATGGCCGCTTTGTGCCACAACCCGTTGCAGGAACTGAGCAGATTATTCCAACTGATCTTGTGTTGCTTGCCATGGGATTCATCGGGCCTGAAGAGCATCTTTTGCAACAGCTACAGGTACTCCAGGATGAGCGGTCAAACATCAGGGCAACAGACAAAACATATCTTACCAACCGGGAGAGAATTTTTGCAGCAGGCGATGCCCGTCGAGGCCAGAGCCTTGTGGTCTGGGCAATTCATGAGGGCAGAGCTGCGGCGCGTGAGTGCGACCGGGTTCTGATGGGCGAAACACATCTTCCGTAAATTTTTTAACCAGGGAGAGTTATGGAACAGCAAAAACTCAGGGAACTCCTCGATACGCTTCATCAGGAGCTGGAACAGGTGGAGTCCATTGATTCAACTACTGAAGTTGTAATGACCAACCTCAGGGCTGATATGAAGCGACTTCTTGACGAAAAAGTTGACTCAATCCATGAGGATGAGTCGCTTATGGAGCGCATGCATGAGGCGCTCGACCATTTTGAGACCGACCATCCCAAACTGAGTCTGACCATTCAGCATCTCCTGGATAGTTTGGCAAAAATGGGATTTTAGGCATATACCTTATTAAATGACAGAAAGCGTGATAGTTTCATGACAAGAGAACCGGTAAAGGGAAAAACAAGAGGCGGCAACGGCACCACAGATCAGGTTTTCTGCTCTTTTTGCGGCAGAAGTGCGCAGGAGGTCAACAGCATGATTGCTGGCCCGAAAGCATTTATATGCGACCGCTGTATCAAAACATCGTGGGAGATCCTGTGCAAAGAGGTCGGTGCGCATCCGCAACCCGAGCGGGTTCAGGAGCAGCCCTTTCAGCCCCGTCTTGCCAGTCCGAAAGCGATCATGAATGCGCTTGACCAGTATGTCGTCGGGCAGGAGAGAGCCAAAAAGTCACTCTCAGTGGCCGTCTACAACCATTACAAGCGCCTTGATTCACAGGTGATCAAGCATGAGCATGATGAGGTGGTTATTGAAAAAAGCAATATCCTGCTCATCGGGCCGACCGGGACGGGGAAAACTCTTCTTGCCCAGACGCTTGCCAATTTGCTTGAGGTGCCCTTCTCCATCGTTGATGCCACCTCACTGACCGAAGCGGGATATGTGGGCGATGATGTCGAGACCATTCTCGCCCGGTTGCTCCAGGCTTCCGACTTCAACCTTGAACGGGCGGAACGCGGCATTATCTATGTTGACGAGATCGATAAAATTGCCCGTAAATCGGCCAATGTCTCCATTACCCGTGACGTTTCAGGTGAGGGAGTCCAGCAGGCGCTGCTGAAAATTCTTGAAGGAGCAGTTGTAGGTGTTCCTCCAAAAGGGGGACGCAAGCATCCAGAACAGCAACTGATTAACGTCAATACCAAGAACATCCTCTTTATCTGCGGCGGCGCATTCGAGGGGATCGACAAGCTCATTGCCAAAAGGGTTTCAAAATCCTCCATGGGTTTTGGTGCAAAGGTCAAAACAATGCAGAGCGGCTTTGACCCGGAGATACTCAAGCTTGTCATGCAGGACGATCTGCATGAGTACGGGCTTATTCCCGAATTTATCGGACGTCTCCCCGTTCTTTCGACCCTCGACAGGCTCGATGAAAAGGCGCTGCGTAGTATTCTTGTTGAACCGAAAAATGCCATTACGAAGCAGTACAAGAAGCTCTTTGATATGGACGGGGTGGAGCTTGAATTTACTGAAGAGGCGCTCGACAAGGTGGTGAAGATTGCCATTGAACGTGGCACAGGAGCCCGGGCCTTGCGCTCGGTGCTTGAAAACGTGATGATCGACATCATGTTCGAGATTCCATCAATGAAGAGCACCCATAAATGTGTTATCACTGCCGATACCATTGAAAACAAGGCAGATCCGGAATATTTTTCGGATGACAAGAAAAAGAAAAAAATTGCATAAAGCACTGAATCGGAGTCCCCGGGCTTTGTGTTTTGTCGTTGAAAGTCTATATTAACAGCCTTTCAGAGAGGGCGATTAGCTCAGTTGGTTAGAGCGCTACATTGACACTGTAGAGGTCAGTGGTTCGAATCCACTATCGCCCACATACTTCACCAAAAAAGCACGGAGCTTCCGTGCTTTTTTTTTAGGTGACAGATGGATTACGAACTATTTCCAAATTAATTGCACATTAAGCCCTACATTGACAGTGGAGTGTATGAGCTGGTATAGCTCTTTCTTGAGGAGCAAACTGGATGGTTTGCCGCGTCGCTGTTTTGTTGACGTTACTATACCCGTCAATCGGGAATATTGTCAGCCATTCTATTCTGCACTTTTGATGCTGTATGGCTGAAGGCCGAACAAAATGCAATTATGCCAAATCCTTCAATATCTTCTGGTACGGCGACCTTTCTTTTGAACGGTACTGGCACCATTGATTCTCTGCTCAACGAAGGGTATCAAAAATGGAGTGTTACCTCCGAGTCTGGAGTGGTGCTTTCTTATAGTTTTCCCTGGAGTAATGGAGTTTATGCCTTTTGGCAATCTGATTACAGCCAGAAGATGGAACAAAATGCGGCACAGCATTTTGGCATGGATGCTGCACAAATGTCTGCGGCAAAACAGGCACTGCAGGTTTGGGCAAATGTGGCTGCGATCACCTTTACCGAAGTTCCCGATAGCAAAAATAATGTTGGAGACTTCCGTTTCGCTTTTTCTTCTTCTGTTCCTCAAGCTGTATGGGGTTACTGTGGTTATCCCGACAGTCATTGGGCGAGTAGTGCGGATGTCTGGATCAATCCATCAGTTGCACAGGGTGACTGGTCAATCGGCTCCTTTAACCAGCTCTCCCTTATTCATGAAATTGGCCACGGACTCGGGCTTAAACACCCTGGCCATTATGATGTCTTGGGGAGTAGCGCACCAGGCCCTTACCTGGCAGCAAACCTGGACTTCAGGGACAATACGGTTATGTCCTACATTAGCCGGAATCAATGGTTTTTGAATCCCGACCAGCTCACCTATTCAGGGGTTCACCCTTCAACGCCGATGGTTTACGATATTGCGGCAATCCAGTATCTTTATGGTGCCAACAATAGTTACCATACAGGGGATGACACCTACCGCTTTGATCCATTGACTCCATTTTATTTTACCATTTGGGATGCAGGTGGTAATGATACTCTCGATCTTTCCAATTTCACCACCAAATGCGATATCGATTTAACACAGGGTCACTATTCATCCATTCGTTATACCAGTCCTGGCACGGTAGCCGACCTGTATGATGGTACCCATAATCTTGGTATAGCATTTGGCGCTATCATTGAAAATACCACGGGGGGTTCCGATTCTGATACCATTACCGGCAACAACGTCAGCAATACGTTGGCTGGCGGAGCAGGCAATGACACCTTAATCGGCGGAGCAGGCAATGACACCTTAATCGGCGGAGCAGGCAATGATACTCTGGACGGTGGTGATGGCACTGATACCGCGGTGTTCAGTGGCAATTTTGCTGAGTACGTCATGAGTTATGATGGCGATCATTTCACGATAACGGATACGACAGCCGGACGTGATGGCAGTGATGTAGCCAGTGGAATCGAACTCTTTCAGTTTGCAGATGGAACGAAAGAGAACATTTTTGCTCCAACGGTTGTTACCCTCGGTAGCGTTGACGGGGCAGACCAGGCTGGAATTACTACGCTTGATCCTGGTTTGGTCAAGGATACGGCAAGCAACAGTAACGCAGGTGCCTCAGTTTATGATTTCACAACAGTTGCCTCCCCTGGTGGTGGTACAGGAGCTGAAACGGTATTGGCCGGTGTTGGTGGGCTGGGGCTCCTCGCCTGGGTGCTTTTCTGAATCTGCTCTCAGCATCAAAAGCACGGTAATCCAGCATTTTTAATATATTCCGCTTCAACGTTGGAATGTGAATCGAAAATCAAAATCTTTCAAAGGGAGAAAAAGTATGCAGACTATCTATGCTGACGGGATTGCCAACATTACGCTGATTGATGGCGTTATTCGTATGGATGTTGTCAATATCACACAGCTCGAACAAGACAAAGCCAATATTCGTCCGGTTGCAGCACTTGCGCTTTCTGTGCCCGCGCTACTTCGTACCCATGAACAACTTTCTCAGGCAATTGACAAAATGGTTGAAGATGGTATTTTGAAGAAGAATGATCCTGCCCAGGCAATCACGGGTGGGACAAATTCCTCAATGAGAAATTGAGTTTTCTCGCCACTTCACGCATACGTTGTATTTGCGAAAAAAGCGACGTAGTGTGGTGTTCGTGACATGGGGATTCAGTCGATATGGATCAGAGCTTGACAGATGTTCCTGAGCATTGGTCAAGCTTTTCCTCAAGTGGCCTGTTGGGCACCAATAACCGGTGTCGCCGCCTTTATCGTAAAGAGATGGTAGTTCATACTGTCCTGAAGTGCAAGCAGGCTTGCTTCAATGACGTTGGTCGAGACGCCTACAGTACCCCAGGTGTTACGGCCATTGCTTGATGCAATAAGCACTCGCACCTTGGCGCTGGTGCCCCGTTTCTCTTCCAGAACCCGCACTTTGTAGTCAACCAGTTTGATGCTCTTGATCTCTGGATAAAAATGGATCAGCGCCTTGCGGAGGGCCTTGTCAAGAGCATTGACCGGGCCGTCCCCGTCGGCAGCAATATGCTCTATCTCCTCTCCGACCTTCACCTTCAGTACCGCCTGATCTACATTTTTCGCATTCTTGCTCGATTCGATATGCACCTTGGTTTCAAGCACTTCAAAGAAGGGTGTGAAGTGCCCAAGCTCTTTTTGCAGGAGCAGCTCAAATGAGGCTTCAGCGCCGTCAAACTGGTACCCTTTGTGTTCGAGTTCCTTGATGGAGTGGACAATATTTTTGAAAAGCTCGCTTTTATCGGGCAGGGCAATGCCGAGTTCCTGCGCTTTGTAGCGAATGTTGCTCTGACCTGCAAGTTCTGAAACCAGAACCCGCTGGTGGTTGCCGACAAGTGTCGGGTCGATATGCTCGTAGAGCGAACTCTCCTTCATCACCGCGCTGACATGAATCCCACCTTTGTGGGCAAACGCTGATTTCCCGACAAAGGGCGCCCTGGTGTTCGACGGCATATTCAGAATCTCATAAACAAACTTCGAGAGTGAGGTCAGTTGATTGAGATGATTGACAGAGGCAAAAGTGCGCCCCAGTTTCAGCATAAGATTTGGAATAACGCTGATAAGGTTAGCGTTGCCGCACCGTTCACCGATACCGTTGATGGTGCCCTGGATGTGGGTAGCACCGGCCATAATGGCGGCGATGGTGTTTGCCACAGCCAGATCGCCATCATTGTGGCTGTGAATGCCCACTGGCACACCGATGACAGTCCGCACATCCGCCACAATAGAGGCTACTTCGTGAGGTAGTGAACCACCAGTGGTATCGCACAGCACCAGTCGTGAAGCTCCACCCTCCACCGCTGAGCGGAGCATGGTCAGGGCAAAGTTACGGTCGTCCTTGTACCCGTCAAAAAAATGTTCCGCATCAAAAAAGACCTCTCGTCCCTCTTGCTTGAGGAAGGCAACGGAGCGCTGTATCAGCTCAGCATTCTCTTCATCGGAGATGCCCAGGCTCTTCATAGAGTGGGCTCTCCATGTCTTTCCGAAGATGGTGATAACCGGAGTTTCGGAGTGAAGCAGACCGAGCAGGTTTGGGTCGCTTTCGACGGTTGCCACAAAACGGGCTGTTGAGCCGAAAGAGGTGAGCTTTGCGTGCTTGAGCTTGAGCTTTCGTGCTTCTATGAAAAACTCCTCATCCTTCGGGTTGCTGCTGGGCCATCCCCCTTCAATATAGTCCATGCCAAACTCGTCAAGCTTTAGCGCAATCAGCAGCTTGTCCTGAACCGAAAGGTTGATATGCTCACCCTGCGTACCGTCACGCAGGGTAGTGTCGTAAAGTTCTATAGCACCAGTTGCAGCGGTCATAAATCAGCCTTGAGCCATTAAATTTTCCTGTCGGGCGTAGGCAAAAATACCTCCAGCCTCGACGATGTTAAAAACACTGCCAAGTGGATTGAGCGTCCAGGTGACTTTGCTTGTCAAGTTTTCGATGGTGTTCGCCTCAACATCAATTTTCAGCTCATCACCAGTCTTGATAATCTGGTTAAGCTGCTCAGCGGTTTCATAAGGAATCGCAAATCCGCCATCGACACAGTTGCGGTAAAAAATTCTTGCGTACGACTCTGCAATAATGGCTTTTACCCCTGCCACTTTAAGTGCAAAAGGCGCATGTTCCCTTGACGATCCGCACCCAAAGTTCTGGCCGGCAATGATGATGGTGAATGCTGAGCGCACTTCGCCCTCTGCGATAAAGGGGATATTTCCTTTCGGTAGTCCGCCCTGCTCGGGTGGGATGCCAGAGAGTGCATATTTGCCATACAGCACCACCTCCTCAGGAACGGAGAGGCTGTAGACCAGATGTTCTGCAGGAATGATCTGGTCGGTATCAATATTTTTGCCTAAAACGTAGGCTTTGCCCTGAATAATTTTTTCCATGATAGTTGTTCTCCTGTACAAGTGCGATCAGAGAAAATCTCTCGGATCGGTGAGTTTGCCCGTAATTGCCGAAGCGGCTGCCGTGAGTGGCGACGCAAGATATACCCCCGCATGTTTGCTGCCCATTCGTCCGGGGAAATTACGGTTTGTGGTAGAGACCACGACATCGTTGTCAACCGAGCGTCCGACGGTATCGGCAGGGCCACCCAGGCATGCTGCGCATGAGGGGAGGGCAACGATGCATCCCGCATCTTCAAAAATCTTTTTCAGGCTTACCCCTTCGTACTGTTCGGTCTCAAGGCTCCGAGCGACCAAAACTGTGGCAGGAACAATGTTTGTGGTTACCGAAACCTTCTGCCCCTTCAGGATTTTTGCCGCCATCATAAAATCGGTCAGCTTGCCACCGGTGCAGGAGCCGATGTAGGACTTGGTGATTTTTGTGCCGGCAACACTTCTTACCGTTGCAAGGTTGTCAGGGCTGTGCGGCTGGGCAACAACTGGCTCTAGGTCACGGACGTTGTAATGGTACTTGCTGTGATACTGTGCGTCGGGATCACTCTGGAAAAGTTCGTAAGGTTTGTTGCTTCTTGCCTTCACATACTCCTCGGCAATCTTGTCTGCGGCAATAATACCGTTCATGCCACCGCCTTCAATAGCCATGTTTGTTAGCGTCATTCTCTCCTCCATCGGGAGTGAAAAAATCGCCTCACCATCAAACTCCATTGCCCTGTAGGTCGCGCCGTCGGTGGTGATATCGCCGAGAATCTGCAGAATGAGATCTTTGGCGGTCAGCCAGGCGGGCATCTCTCCATCAAAAGTGAACTTGATGGATTCAGGAACTTTTTCCCAGAGTTTACCGGTGCCAAGAATGAAGGCAGCATCCGTGTTGCCTATGCCGGTGCCGAACATACCGAAGGCTCCTGACGTGCAGGTGTGGGAATCGGTTCCGAAAAGCACGGTGCCGGGGAGGTTGAACCCCTCTTCGGCCAGAGCGACATGGCAGACCCCTTTGTATCGGTCAGTGCCAACATCGTAGTAATGCTTGAGCCCCTGCTCTTTGGCAAACTGCCTCAGGAGGTCAATGTTGCGGTGAGCGTGCTCGTTGGCTGTAAAAATATAATGGTCGGGAAGCACGACAACCTTGTCGGTGTCCCACACTTTTGCGTCGGAGCCAAACTCCTCCTTGAAAATATCAATAGTGGGGGGGCCGCAGACATCGTGGGTGAGCAGGATATCGACATTCAGCCACACACTTTCGCCAACATCGACGAAGTTCCGGTTGGCGGCCTTTGCAAGGATTTTCTGGGTTATGGTTTGTGCCATGGTTTCAGTAATAGTATTGTTTCATCAGGCGCCAAGATGTTTCACAATTGCCTCGGTCATCGCCGTGGTTGAAATGACTGGATCACCCGGATTGGCGATGTCGGCGGTGCGCAATCCCTCTGCCAACGTTGCCTCAATTGCCAGCTCAATCTCAAGCGCAATCTCCGGTTTCTTGAAGCTGTGCTCGAACATCATGGCGACCGATGCGATAGTGGCAATTGGATTCGCCTTGTTCTGCCCGGCAATATCCGGGGCGCTGCCGTGAATTGGTTCGTAGAGCGCATGTTTTGTGCCGATACTTGCCGACGGGAGCATACCGAGACTTCCGGTAATCATCCCTGCAATGTCGCTCAGAATATCACCAAAGAGGTTGCCGGTGACGATGACATCAAACTGTCTTGGGTTGCGTACAATCTGCATCGCGGCGTTATCCACATACATGTCGCTCAGCTCAACATCAGCAAAATCCTTATGTACTTCATGCACCACATTGCGCCAGAACTGTGAGACCTCAAGCACATTTGCCTTGTCGATAGACATCACTCTGCCTTTGCGTTTGCGGGCAGCCTCAAAGGCGAGACTGGCAATGCGCTCGACCTCATAGCGCTCGTAGACCATGGTGTTCCACCCCTTGTGCTCATCAAATCCGCGTGGCTGGCCAAAATAAATGCCACCGGTAAGCTCCCTGAAGACCACAAAATCGGTGCCGCGAACCACATCTGCTTTCAGTGACGAGGCATCTATAAGTGCGTCATAGACTTTGGCTGGCCTGAGATTGGCAAAGAGTTCAAGCTCTTTGCGGATTTTAAGCAGCGCCGCCTCCGGTTTGTGTTCGTGCGGCAACTTTTCCCATTTTGGGCCACCTACGGCACCAAGCAGCACGGCATCGCAGTTCCGGCAGGCATCAAGCGTTGCCTGGGTGAGCATTTCACCATGCAGGTCGTAGGAGGCACCACCGAACGGGTGCTCCTCAATGACGATTTCAAAGCCATGTTTTTTTGAGAGCTGCTCCAGTACTGCAACAGCTCCCGCAACCACCTCCGGGCCGATTCCGTCACCCGGTATTGAGACAATCTTGTACATTCTTTTTTCGAAATGAATTATTTTTTGATCAGCCAGCTCATCATATCACGAAGTTTCGATCCTACTTTTTCAATCGCATGGCCGCTGTTGTCTGCTCTCAACTTGTTCAGGTTCTTGTAGCCGCCGTTACACTCGTCGATAAACTCTTTGGCAAAACGTCCATCCTGAACCTCTTCCAGAATTTTTTTCATCTCAGCCTTGACCGCTGGTGTGATAAGGCGTGGTCCGCGGGTCATGCCGCCGTATTCAGCCGTATCGCTTACGGAGTAGTTCATTCTTGAAAGGCCGCCTTCATAATAGAGATCCACAATCAGTTTCAGCTCGTGCATACACTCGAAGTAGGCAAGTTCTTCAGGATATCCGGCTTCGACAAGTGTTTCAAATCCAGCCTTGATCAGCTCAGCCGAACCGCCGCAGAGGACAGCCTGCTCCCCAAAGAGGTCTGTCTCGGTTTCGTTCTTGATGGAGGTCTCAATAACACCCGCTTTGGTGCCGCCAAGAGCTTTTGCCCAGGCGAGCGCCTGCTGTTTGGCATCGCCGGTGTAGTCCTGGTGCACAGCGATAAGGCAGGGAACACCGTTGCCCTGGGTAAAGGTGCGGCGCACAAGGTGGCCTGGGCTTTTCGGGGCAATCATGATGACGTTGATCGTCTCTGCCGGAATAATCTGTTTGTAATGAATATTGAAGCCATGGCCAAAGGCAAGGGTGTTGCCTGCCACAAGGTTCGGCGCAATTTCTGCGTCGTAGACTGCCTTCTGGTTCTGGTCGGGGAGAAGCACCATCACAATATCTGCCCATTTTGTCGCTTCTGCAACCGTGGTGACCTCCAGACCGGCCTCTCTTGCTTTTTTACATGATGCACTTTCAGGGCGAAGGCCGACGCAGACGTTCAGTCCGCTCTCCTTGAGATTCAGGGCATGGGCATGGCCCTGACTGCCGTAACCGAGGATGGCAATATTTTTCCCCTGCAGATAACTGAGATCGGCATCCTTCTCATAATAAACGTTCATCGCATACAATGGTTTTGATTAATATATATCGTGCAAATTCTTTCACTCTCCCCGGTGGATTGCCACTGCACCTGACCGAGCGAGTTCTTTGATGCCGTAGCCTCTGAAGATATCAATGGTTGTGTTGATCTTGTCCGGCGATCCAATGACCTCAATAGTAATGGATTTTTGTTTTATATCCACCACCTTTCCTTTAAAAACATTGATCAGCTCAAAAATTTCGTGCTGCTGTGTCTTGGTGAGTTTCAGAGTCATCAGGAGCAGCTCCCGCTCTACATGTGGCTGTCGGGTCAGGTCGATCACCTTGATGGTATCGACAAGCCTGTTCAACTGCTTGAGCACCTGGCTGATAATCTGGTCGTCACCCCGAGTGACAATAGTCATGCGCGAAATTTCCTTATCCTCGGTCTCGCCAATAGAGATACTCTCAAGGTTAAATCCCCGGGCGCTGAACATGGCGGCTACCCGGTTAAGGGAGCCAAACTTGTTTTCAACCAGTACTGATATGAGATGTTTCATAGATTCAAACCATTGTTTTAGGGTTTAACCGCGCAAGCAGCATGTCGGAAATTGAGCCTCCGGCGGGTACCATCGGGAAGACCATATCTTTTTTGACCACCCGAAAATCAACCAGGATCGGCCCGTCATTCCAGGCAAGTGCCTCCTCAATAGCCGCTTTTGCTGTATCGGGGTTATCTGCCTTGAGTGCCCTGCACCCGAATGCTTCTGCCACCTTCACAAAGTCGGGATTGCTGTCGCCCAAGTCGGTAAAAGAGTATTTCTCCTTATGGAAGAGCTCCTGCCACTGACGAACCATGCCGAGAAAGCTGTTGTTGATGAGGAATATCTTGATCGGTATTTTGTGATGAACTGCCGTCACCAGCTCCTGGATATTCATCATGAAGCCGCCGTCTCCGCAAAAGAGTACAACCGGGCGATCCTTGATGCCGAAAGCAGCGCCAATGGCAGCAGGCAGACCGTAGCCCATGGTGCCCAGTCCGCCGCTGGTAATGATGGAGCGTGGATTGATAAAGGTATAAAACTGCGATGTCCACATCTGGTGCTGACCAACGTCGGTAACCACAACAGCATTGCCTTTCGTCTGTTTTGACACCTCTTCAATAACAAATTCAGTTCTCAGCACGTCCTCCTCGTTGCTGTAGGTCAGCGGGCACTGCTCACGCCATGCGTTGATTTCTGCCAGCCAGGGGTCACGGTTCTCTATCGTTTCCGGCATCACTTCAAGGAGTCCTGCGAGAAAGTTTTGGGCATCACCAACAACAGGCAGGTCAACCTTGACATTTTTATCAACATTGGTTGGATCAATGTCGTTATGGATTTTGTATGCCTGTGGCGCAAAGGTCTCTACTTTTCCGGTGACCCGGTCATCAAAGCGAGCGCCGACGGCAATCAGCAGGTCGCATCGGTTGACCGCCTGATTTGCCCAATAGGTGCCGTGCATTCCGAGCATCCCCATACTGAGCGGATGGTTCCCGGGAAAGGCACCAAGTCCCTGCAAGGTCATGGTAACCGGAATATTGTGCTGAATCGCCAGCTTTTGCAGCTCTTCGGATGCTTCAGCGCTGATAACACCGCCACCGATATAGAGGAGCGGACGTTTGGACGCAGCAATTTTTTGCGCTGCCTTTTCAACCTGGTTGATGTGGCATTTGATGGTAGGTTTGAATCCGCGGATTTCAACGGTTTCGGGCCACTCAAAAATGCACGACGCATTCAGGATATCTTTTGGCATATCGACAAGCACCGGCCCCTGCCTGCCGGTTGTAGCCAGATAAAAAGCCTTGCTGATGGTTGCGGCAAGCTCTTTAACATCCTTGACAAGGAAATTGTGTTTGGTGATTGGCCGGGTGATTCCAACAATATCAGCCTCCTGAAAGGCATCGTTGCCAATCAGTGAGCTTGGCACCTGTCCGGTAAAGACAACCATCGGCGATGAGTCCATGTAGGCATTGGCGATGCCGGTGACGGTGTTGGTTGCTCCAGGGCCGGAGGTGACAAGTACCACTCCAGGTTTTCCTGTAGCACGGGCATACCCTTCGGCCATGTGGGTTGCGCCCTGTTCATGACGGACAAGGATGTGCTGAATGTCTTTGACGTCATAAAGAGTTTCATACACCTTCAGCAGGGAGCCTCCCGGATAGCCGAAAATATACTCAACGTTTTCACGTCGCAGAGATTCGATAAATATCTCTGAACCATTCAGAGTCTGACCCGATGCATGCATGGCTGGATTATTTGGGTTCACAGTAAACAGGACTTTTCAGGATGGCGCCGGTATTGGCCGAGGTGACCATTTGTGCATACCTGGCCAGATAGCCTTTTTTAATTTTAGGCTCAAACGGTTTCAGTGCGGCAAGCCGTGCGCTGATGATCTCTTCCGGCAGATTGACCGAAATGCTTCTTCCGGGAATGTCTATAGTAATAATATCGCCACTCTGCAGTGCGGCAATTGGCCCTTTTTCAGCGGCTTCAGGAGAGACATGGCCGATGCAGGCACCCCGTGAACCTCCTGAGAAGCGTCCGTCCGTGACGAGCGCTACTGAATCGCCGAGCCCGCGTCCCATGATGGCGCTGGTGGGTGAGAGCATCTCGGGCATTCCGGGTCCACCTTTGGGTCCTTCATACCGTATAACCACCACATCTCCAGCCTTCACGGAGCCCTCCATAATGCCTTTGATGGCATCATCCTGGGAGTCGTAAATTTTGGCCGGGCCACTATGCGTCAGCATCTCCGGGCTGACGGCGCCGGTTTTAACAACAGCACCCTGTGGCGCGAGGTTTCCATAAAGTACGGCAAGTCCACCGGTTGCTGAGTAGGGATCTTCAACAGTCCTGATAACAGTGTTGTCTGTGATCTCCGCATTTGCAATATTTTCGCCAAGGGTCTTGCCGGTAACCGTCATTGCGGAGAGGTCAAGAAGACCCTCAATCTTGCTGAGCTCATGCAGAATGGCAGAAACGCCTCCGGCCCGGTCAACATCCTCGATATGTACTGCCATGGTGGCCGGGCTTACCTTGCAGATGTAGGGAGTTTTTGCCGAAAGTGCGTTGAGTTCGGAAAAATCAAAATCAAGTTCAGCTTCATTGGCAATGGCAAGCGTATGCAGGATGGTGTTGGTGCTGCCACCCATCGCAAAATCAAGGGCAAATGCATTGAGCAACGCACTCCGCGTCAAAATATCTCTTGGCTTGATATTCTTGTTGACCAGATCAATTATCCGGCGCGAAGCCTCCCTGACCAGCTCATTGCGTCTCGGGTCAATAGCCAGTATCGTTCCGTTTCCAGGCAGGGCAAAGCCAAGTGCTTCGCTGAGGCAATTCATGGAGTTTGCCGTGAACATGCCGGAGCACGATCCGCATCCGGGGCAGGCGCTCTCCTCTATCGACTCCAGTTCACGTTCGTCAATTTTTCCGGCACTGAACTGGCCGACCGCCTCAAAAACAGAGATCAGGTCAACGGTTTTGCCTGAAGGGGTGTGGCCAGCCTTCATGGGGCCGCCGGAGACAAAGATGACCGGGATGTTGATGCGGAGTGCTGCCATCATCATTCCCGGAGTGATCTTGTCGCAGTTCGGGATGCAGACAAGTCCGTCAAGACAGTGTGCTTCTGCAACAGTTTCAACACTGTCGGCGATCAATTCACGGCTTGCCAGTGAGTAGCGCATCCCTATGTGGCCCATGGCGATGCCATCGCATACCCCTATGGTGTTGAACTCAAAGGGAACTCCTCCCGCCTTGCGCACCTCCTCTTTTGCAATTCTGCCCAGCTCCTGCAGGTGGGAGTGGCCGGGAATCAGTTCATTAAATGAGTTGCAGATTCCAATAAAGGGCTTGCGGAAGTCGTTGCTGGATACAATAGAGCCGGTAGCTTTCAGAAGGCTACGGTGCGGTGCTTTTTCAAAGCCCGTTTTTACAGTATCAGATCTCATTCTTTATGAAAAATTAGCAATTATAATTAAACAAACACTCCCGGGGTAGCCGTGCCCGAAGTTACTGTGGAGATTCGTGTGAAAAATTTGGACTTGGGTGCGGCTCAATATTCAGAGCACAATAACAGGTGCCGGGACGATCACGACAGGGACGACTCTTGAGTCAGGGGATTTAAACAGATATGCGGGAACAATGCAGGGTGCAGTTGCCCTTTGTTGCGCAGGTATCTCAGAGTGGTGGTGTATGCTGAAAGTGTGTAAACGAAATAGAGCCATTGATTTTCGTGATAAGGAATGCGAAGAGTTTTTTCCGGTAATAAACGAAAACTTGGATTAAATTACATTTATTGTTTATTAAAACAAAAATTAAAAATGCTATAATCAAGCGGGAATGTATCTGTTCATTCCTTAACCAAAAATCGGTACAATGCTGAATCTTCAAGCCGCTTTACCCCAGGATTTGCCAGCCTTTTTTCTGACGCTCTGTTTTGCCGCTCTTTTTGTTCTTTTGGCAGAACTGCTGGCCAGGCGCTTCAGTGTCAGCGGGCTTGTTGTAAGGAAAATTGTACATCTCTCCATGGCTGTGGTGATTTTTTTTGTGCCAGGCTACTTCCAATCGAATTTTTATCCCGCCCTGGCTGCGCTGCTTTTGCTGCTTTTCAGTGCTCTGAACATTCGCTTCAAGTGGTGCCTCTCTTTGCTGGCTCTTCCTGATGAAGATAAAACTCATGCGCCTGCCGTAAAAAGCTATGGCACTCTTCTTTTTCCTCTTGTTTTCCTGGTACAGCTTCTTTTTCTCTGGGAATCCCACAAATGGATATTGCAGACCTCCATGCTTGTGATGGGCGTCAGCGACTCCCTTGCTGCGCTTGTTGGCAGTTCGGTCGGCAAAAAGCATATTGAACACCTGACAAAAAACCCCAAGACGGTTGAGGGATCGCTGACCATGTTTTTCAGCGCTTTTGTGTTGCTCAGCACCTCACTCTTTGTTTTCAGCCCATTTTTCACAGGATCCCTTGCCAATGTTCCGATAGTGATGCTTGTTGCTCTGGCCCTTTTGCTGGCGCTCGTTGCCACCGCCGTTGAAGCTCTTTTGTCTCATGGACTTGACAATTTTTTTATTCCGGTTTCCATTGCCTACATACTTTACCTGCTCCAGATGAATCAAACTGTTTTTCTGGAGCGCTTTCTTTTTGGTGGTCTTTTTGCCTTTCTTCTTGCATTTTTTTCGATCAAGGTCAAGTTCCTTACAAACAGTGGCGCAACAGCGACTTTTCTTCTTGGAACAACTATTTTTGGTATTGGTGGCATGGCATGGACAGTGCCACTTCTCACATTCTATCTCCTCTCATCGGTGCTTTCAAAACTTGGCAAGAAACGGAAGGCGAAATTTGACCTTGTTTTTGAAAAGGGATCCCAGCGGGACGCAGGTCAGGTCTATGCCAATGGGGGGATTGCCTGGGTTCTCATGGTTATTTATTCGCTGACCAATGATCCGGCAATTTTTTTCGCCTATCTCGGAACCCTTGCAGCCGTACAGGCAGATACCTGGGCTACGGAAATCGGTACCCTGTGGCCAAATCCCAAGGCATGGCTGGTGACTACCTTCAGAGAGGTGCCTGTTGGAACCTCTGGTGGTGTCTCGGTACCTGGAACCTCCGGCGCATTTCTTGGCTCACTCCTTATCTGTGCAAGCGCCATGGTGGTTAATATCAAGTGGTTGATTGATTTCGGGTTGCTCCAGTCGTTTCTTCTCATCGGCTTTTCGGGGCTTCTGGCCAGTCTGGTTGACAGTTTTTTTGGAGCAACAGTACAGGCTCAGTATTTTGATCCGATTCGTGAAAAGGTGACCGAAAGAACCCATAGTATGGCTTCAGACGGCTCGCTGGTTGCTAACAGGCTCATCAAGGGCACTCCATTGGTTAATAATGATCTAGTCAATACTCTTTGTGCCTTGTCGGGTTCAGCACTGGCCTATACGGTAATACGGAATCTTCACCTGTTTTAATGAAACTCCAACTCTCTCTATCTCTATGTTTGATCTAAAAGTCGGGATCTTTCGCCTTTTTTCTGAGGCTGGCGTTGTTGTGTTGTTTGTTCTGTCAGTATTGCTTCTCTTTTCGGTAGTGTCGTGGGCAATCATTGCCTTCAAGTTTGGTTATCTTCGCAAATCCCTGAAGGAGTCCAAAGCGTTTCTTGACTATTTTTTCGAAGTTTATAATGTTGAGAAGGCCTTCACAAAAAGCGAAGGGTACAGGAGTGGCTCTCTTCCAAAGATTTTTCGCTCAGGCTACATTGAGTATCGGGCTCTCGAAAACAAGGCGGACATCAGGCAGGCAGGAGCACGCATAGCCCTGGCTGTCAAGCTGGAAGCCAATGCAGAGAATAAAAGACTTGCCGCTCTTGTGCCATTTCTGGCAACGGTTGGCAATACAGCCCCCTTTATTGGGCTTTTCGGGACAGTATGGGGTATTATGACCTCGTTTCATGCCATCGGCCAGACCCAATCAGCGTCAATTGCTGCTGTGGCACCAGGTATTTCGGAGGCACTGATTGCCACTGCCGCCGGTCTTGCTGCCGCCATCCCTGCAGTTATTGGTTATAACTATTGTACGCAGAAGATCGGTATAATCGAGAGGGATATTGAGGAGTTCGCCCCTGAATTTGTTGCCGCATTCATTAACAAACCATAGATGCAACCAGGGATATGAAAACGTCAGGAAAAGGTAGATTGATGAGCGACATTAACGTTACCCCGTTCGTTGATGTCATGCTTGTCCTTCTTGTTATTTTTATGGTAACTGCTCCCATGATGACACACGGAGTCAAGGTCGAAGCGCCACAAACCAGTCACAAGAAGATGGCCGTTAATGAAGACGCTCTTGTAATCACTGTTGATGCTTCGAGGCGGGTCTTTATCAATAGTTATCAGTTGAATGCTTCGGATGTGCGAAAAAAGTTGCCAACTATCCTTGATGTCAAACAGAGCAGGGAGGTCTATCTTAAAGCCGATAAATCACTTCCTTACGGGCTGGTGATGAATGTTATGGCACAAATCAGGGATGCCGGGATTGAAAAGATCGGAATGGTGACTGAACCTGCACCTGCGGTACAGGAAGGTGGAAGATAGGTCTTGCGTATGAAAAAAGGTCAGAAGCGAATATCTGCGGAAGGAAATTTTTATATATGGCTTGCCGTTGCTGCCATATTGCATGCTTTTGTACTCTTTGCAACCGTTTTTTTCCAGATAAGGGATGGTGGTTTGCACGCTAAAACCAAAATTGTGAGCATTACTCTTGTATCATTGCCAGGCTCAGAAGGTTCTCGAAAGCTTCCTGAAGTGACGGGGTTGGCAAAGGCAATCCCGGCCAAGCCGGTTTCTTCTCCTGTTGCAAAACAGTCACCAAGGCCTTCCATTGCAAAAAAGTCTCCCGTTGCTGATAAGGCAGCTCATTCGCCTGCGGGAAGTAAAACTCTTCAGCCATCTCAGCCATCCAGGATTGGGGCTCGAAAATCCCCGGAGCCAAAGTTTGCCGACCGGCAGGAGATGATTAACACGGCTCTCGACCGCATCAAACAAAGTGTGGGGAACAAAACTCCACCACCGCCCTCATCCATGAGCACGCTGAACAGTGCTTTTGCCCAACTTCAGCAAAAGCTCAAGTCGGAGGAGGTGCCACCAGGAGGTTTTAGTGGAAGAGGCAATGTATCTTCCGGAAAAAGCGGCGCAGGAAAAGGATATGGAGGCGGAGGAACATCTTACACCTACAAGGCGGAAATTGCCTCTATTATTCAGAAAAACTGGGAGTTTTCGAGGATGTTCCTTAAAAATAGCGGGGGGATGGAGGCTTATGTTCGCATCAATATTCATTCTGACGGGATGGTTGACCAGATTATATTTGACAAGAGAGCTGCGAGCGAGTATTTTAACAATTCCGTAAAAAAAGCGATAGAGAAATCGTCACCTCTTCCTGTACCCCCGAGAGATGACGCTATCGGTGAGGCTTGGATCGGCTTTGTTTTTACCCCAGCGGGGATTGAGAAGTCTGGGAAATGACTTTATTATGTAATGGGTTCCAAATTTTAACTATTGGTCGTATCGATATGCAGTGTTTCAGTCGTAGCGTTTCAGCTATTTTTATTATGCTCATTTGCCTGACCACTTTCTCCTGGCGTGCGGCTGCTCAAGAGAACGGAGAGTATATAGCAATTCGCAAGGAGGGGTCAGGCAATATTGCGCTGGTGCTTAACAAGCTGGATGTGCGTGGTCAAGGCAATGCCGGAGCGCAAAGGCTTGATACCATTATTCACGATGGCCTTGATTTTACTGGCATATTTGCCTTGATTTCACCTCCACTGAATATCAAGAGTAACAGTGATGGGGAACATGCGGTTATAAATTTTGGAGTGCTTGATTCTGTTGCAGCAGAGGTCTATGCTGGCGGTACGCTTACCACGAAATCAACCACACTAAATCTGGATATGGAGGTGTACGACATCTCAGGTGCTAAATTACTTTTCAAAAAAACATATCGAGGCAAGGATCCGCGTGCACTTGGCTATGCGTTTTGTGCTGATCTTGTTGAGAACCTTACCGGAAAGAGGTCGATTTTTGGCAGCAAGATTGTTTTTATCTCAACCAAAACAGGGAACAAGGAAATCTATGAGTGCGACTTTGACGGTCAGGGAGTGGAGCAGTTGACCAGTTCACACTCAATTATCATGACTCCAGCACTCTCCCCCGATGGCAGGTATCTCGCCTATACTGATTTTATATCAGGGGCTCCGGTTCTTTCTATCAGAAACCTTTTGGATAAGAAAACCGTTGCAGTTGCACGGAGCGGTGTGGGTATAGACCCGGGCTGGAGGAGTAGCAGTGAGGTGGCGACAACACTTTCTTTTGAAGGTGACCAGGAGATTTATCTCATAAAAACCAATGGAGTTATATCCAGCCGTCTTACCAATAGTCCAGGTATAGACATTTCGCCAACGTTTTCTCCGGATGGCAGTCAAATGGCATACGTTTCAGCACGGAATGGCCAGCCCCAGATTTTTATTCAGGATATGCATTCTGGCCAGGCAAGAAGACTTACCTTCAGTGGAAACTATAATACACAGCCATCATGGTCTCCCAATGAGGATAAAATCGCATTTACTATGTGGGAAAATGGTGGAGAACTTAATATATTCGTAGTAAATGTTGATGGTTCGGGTCTTGTGAAGTTGACCGGGAATTCTGGCAATAATGAGTCGCCCTCCTGGTCGCCGGATGGGCAGATGATTGTGTTTACTTCCAGCCGTCAGGGGTCGAAAAAGCTGTACACGATGAATGTGACCGGGAAAAATCAAAGGCAACTTTTATCTATGGGGGGGGAGCAGATGCAGCCTTTCTGGTCTTTGTTCAGGAAGTAATTTTTATTAAACCTAAAATTTGTGGGCTCAATAAAAAGTCCAATCTGCTTGCGAAGTAGCGGCAGGGAATAAAATTCGTAAAATGTTGATCTGAATTTTAAGGTTAGTGCGTGAGTTTTATTAATGCTAAAATGGAGTTGTATTCATGAGAAAAAAAATTAATGGCATGGTTTTTCTTGCCTTGATGGTTACTGCTGGATGTTCATCTGAAAAAGCAGCTACCACAGCTTCCGAATCTGAAAAAAATGCGGCGATCCCGCAGGTGGTTTCATCGCCAACCCCAGCTCTTTTGCCACCAAAGGTGCCTACGCCGATTACAGCACCAGTTCCATCTGGATATGGATTTGACCAGTGGCAGAGGGGCCAGCTAGGTGATGTGTTTTTTGACTTTGACCGTTCTTCTCTTCGTGCCGAAGATCAGGAACGACTAAAGCAAAATTCAGCCTGGTTGGCAAGCAATCCCGGCAAAAAAGCGCTTATTGAAGGTCATTGTGACAGCCGGGGTACCTCTGAATACAATCTTGCTCTCGGAGAACGCCGTGCGTCAAGTGCGAAAGAATATCTGGTTAGGCTCGGTGTTGCATCACCCCGCATTGAAACAGTCAGTTTTGGCGAAGAGCGCCCCTTTGATACAGGGCAGGGTGAAGCCGCCTGGGCTAAAAATCGCAGGGCGCATTTTATTGTTAATTAAAAAATAAGGCTTTACCGGCGAATAAAGGGATGGCTAACGGCTTGTAAGACATAATTCCTTGCATCAATGAATAATAAAATGAAACCTTTTCTTTTTTTGCCGGTTTTTGCTTTGGCGGCATGTGCGTCAAAGGGTGATTTTATAGTAGTTCAGGACGACGTTCAAAAGCTGAAAACGGAGGCTGAAACGATTAAATCGCAGTCAGCTGTCTCCTATTCAGATGTTCAGCAAGTTCGCGACGAGGTTTCACGATTAAGGGGTGACATTGAGGAGAGTAATCACAAGAACAGTAAATCTTTGAGCCGTCTTGGAATTGAAGATTCCCTGCTGGTACACCAGGTTGGCGATCTGGAATCAAGATTATTAAAAATTGAGCAATATTTGGGGATCGGCAAAGGGTTGATTTTGTCAACAGCTACATCACCGGAGCAAAAAGATTCAGTTGCCGTGGCTAAAACCCCAGGCAAGCTCAGTGATGCTGCATTGCTCAAGGCAGGAGTGGAATCGCTTGCAAAAAAGAAGTATGTTGCGGCTCGAGAGAGTTTCAATGCTCTTTTAAAGAGCTACCCAAAATCAGTAGCTGTTGATAGTGCCCAGTTTCTCATTGCAGAAAGTTATTTCAGCGAGCAGTGGTATGAGAAAGCAATACTTGAGTATCAGGTAGTGATTGCCAAGTTTCTTATCAGCACCAAGCGCCCGGCTGCGCTCTACAAGCAGGCACGCTCTTTTGAAATGATAGACGATCTGGTCAATGCAAAAGCACGGTACAAAGATTTGATAAACGTTTATCCAGCTTCCCCTGAAGCTGGATTAGCGAAAAAGAGATTAAAATTGCCAGAGTTACGACGTGCATAATCCGAATAAATCACAGTCGTTGCCATGATATAAAAAACGGGGAGATGTTGAATCGTTAAAAGTGACAAAGCTTACTTGAAAAACTCATCAAGGGTGTAGGAGTGCCGGTCAATTTCAATGCAAAGCTTTTGTTCGAGCGAATTGTAAAAGACCGGAATATCCCTCATGGTCCACTTGATACCCCGCTTATCAAAATCGATGACATATCGGTTTTCATTGTCAACTATCTTTTTTGCGAGGTCAATACCGATATCGGGCTGTGTGGAGAGAACGAAAAGCTCAATTTCACCATCAATGATTCTATTGATCATCTCTTTGGTGGGCGACAACTTTCTGCGTCCAGCGACGGGTGTTATCTGGACTTGCAGATTCCCGTAACCATCCCTTTTTGCCGAAGTGATATAATATTTTTCTGCTTTATGATTTGCATTACCCGACCATGGCCCCGACGTGCTGACCCTGACCTGATTTTTGCTGGTATTTGGACGGCTAAGCTGAGATTGCATGGTATTGCATGGTTTATATGTTCGCAAAGGTAAAACGGACACCCCTCTTCTCAAGACCAAGTAAATTAGTAAAACCCTGTCAAATAACAAAGGGATTCACGATGAATCCCTTTGCTTGAAATGGCCTCTTTTTTGTCAGGTTACTTGTCGTTGATGACTTCGTATTCAGCATTCTCAACATTCCCGTCATCGCCGGTTTTCTTGCCTTTACCTGAGCCATCACCCTGAGCTCCAGGTTCAGTCTGTGAAGATTCCGGGCTCTGGGACTGATAGAGATTGGCTGCGATGTCGCTCCACTCCTTATTGATCTCTTCCATGGCGCTTTTAATGGACTCAATAGTGCCGTTTTTGTAGGCCTCTTTTAGTTTGTCAAGTGAACCTTCGAGTGCTGGACGCTTCTCAGCAGGAATTTTATCCCCAAGCTCCTTCAACTGCTTTTCAGTGCTGAAAATCAGGGCATCTGCTTTATTTCTGGTATCAATCTCTTCCTTGCGTTTTTGATCTTCTGCAGCATGATCTTTGGCATCAGCCTTCATTTTATTGACTTCAGCGTCGGTAAGTTTGCTGCTCGACTCTATTTTTATGGTCTGTTCTTTTCCTGTTGCCTTGTCTTTTGCTGCAACATGGAGAATACCGTTTGAATCAATGTCGAACGTCACCTCAATTTGCGGGATGCCTCTTGGAGAAGGTGGAATATCGCCAAGGTGAAAACGTCCCAGTGTTTTGTTATCGGTAGCCATGGGGCGCTCACCCTGAAGGACATGCACCTCAACCGAGGTCTGGTTGTCGCCAGCAGTAGAAAATACCTCCTGCTTTTTTGTTGGAATAGTGGTGTTGGCATCGATCAACTTTGTCATCACGCCGCCAAGGGTTTCGATTCCAAGTGACAGGGGAGTGACATCGAGCAAGAGAACATCAGTAACATCGCCCTTCAGAACGCCACCTTGAATTGCCGCACCTATGGCAACAACCTCGTCAGGATTTACGCTTCTGTTTGGTTCCTTTCCGAAAAACTCCTTGACCAGTGTCTGCACTTTTGGTATACGTGTTGAACCACCAACCAGCACCACCTCGTCAATCTCCTTCATTTCGACTTTGGAATTCTTGACTGCACGGCGGCAAGGGTCAAGAATCTTGTCAAACAGGCTGGAGCATAATGCTTCGAATTTGGCGCGGGTCAGATTGATTACAAGATGCTTCGGCCCTTCCTGGGTAGCGGTAATGAATGGAAGGTTAATCTCGGTGTCAGTCCTTGATGAGAGTTCAATTTTTGCTTTTTCCGCAGCCTCCTTCAGACGCTGAAGCGCAATGGCGTCACTGCGCAAATCTATCCCTTCCTGCTTTTTGAATTCATCAGCAAGATAGTCGATAATTTTCTGGTCAAAGTCATCGCCGCCGAGATGGGTGTCGCCATCGGTGGATTTAACTTCAAAAACGCCGTCGCCAAGCTCAAGAATAGAGATATCAAATGTACCACCCCCAAGGTCAAAGACAGCAACTTTTTCACTCTGCTGCTTTCGGTCAAGGCCGTAGGCAAGCGCGGCGGCAGTTGGTTCATTGATAATCCGCTTGACCTCCAGCCCAGCAATGCGTCCGGCATCCTTTGTGGCCTGCCTCTGGGCATCATTGAAGTACGCTGGTACGGTGATAACCGCTTCGGTAACCTTTTCACCAAGAAAATCTTCTGCAGTCTGCTTCATTTTCTGAAGGATCATTGCTGAAACTTCCTGGGGAGAGTAAATTTTGTCGTTGATTTTTACTCGAGCCTCACCACCTTCATTGATGATTTCATAAGGGGCAAGCTTTTTTTCATTCGAAATTTCATCGTACTTGCGCCCCATGAATCGCTTGATCGAAAAAATGGTGTTCTTGGGATTGGTAATAGCCTGCCTTTTTGCCGCTTGTCCCACCAAACGATCTCCTGTCTTGGTCAAGGCAATAATGGAAGGTGTTGTCCGGTTTCCCTCTGAATTCTCAATAACTGTTGGTTGCGACCCCTGCATCACTGAAACACAGGAGTTCGTGGTGCCAAGATCAATGCCGATAATTTTACCCATAATGCTTGCTCCTTTTCGTTGAGAGTATTAAAAATTTTGTGCCCGCGATGGCTAACCGCAGGCATATACCTTTACCACTTTATGTAATCGTAATTTCTTTCGTTTTCTTGACTGGCGCAGCTTTCGGCAAAGTTACATGAAGGAGGCCGTTTTCGAAGCTAGCCTGGATATTTTCCTGATCAATCATCTCTCCAAGGTTAAAGCTTCTTGAAAAGCTCCCGGACATCCTTTCAACACGGTGGTAATCCTTTTTTGTTTCCTCCGTTTTCTGTTTTCTTTCTGCCTTGATGGTCAGCACATCATCCTCAATATTGAGCGCAACCAGCTCCTTCGCGATACCCGGAAGCTCGGCATCAATATGAAACGCGACCGCGTCTTCAGAAATATCAACCTTGAAAGCCGGGGCAGAGGGCAACTGCACGCCTGACCAGATATCATCAAACAATTTAAGCGGGTCTTTTGATAAATTTAACAGCATGGGTTTCTCCTTTTTATTTGGTGCGATATAAATTTTCACAAAAAAACTCGGGCAAGACTATCTCGCCGAAGAATTATAAGGCAAAAATCATGCCAGAGGCTTATAGGTGCCTCTTTCTATAAAGGATGTGTCAAAAATGTCGGTGTATTGATAAAAACGTCGCATTTTTAACGCGTGAGGGTAAAAATGTCAGAAAGTGGAGGTGGGCGGTGGCAACAAGGTACTCTGCCCGTTGGGGACTGCGATAAATGTCGGAACAGCTCTTTCTGCGTTTGGCTGAAGTGGAGAGTCTCAAAAAAAAGATATCAACTCACAGCACGTTCTCTTGTTTACTTGTACAGGTAAGTTGCATGATCGAATTAATAAGCGACCGGGGGGCCTTAAACCTGTAAATTCGCTCTTTAATAATAAGCTTGTTTTTTTTTGCACGCTCAAACTCGCCGCCACACTCCAAACATTCCGAGATGTGCCGCTGAAACCGCTGTACCTCCATAAAAGAAAGCTCGCTGTCAACAGCGGCACTCATAAGTATGTGGGCTTTTATACAATTCATGGTGCGGGGGTTTCTTCCTGTTAATTTTGTTGACCGTCACTTGTGTTAAAACCGTACTTTTTGGCATACCCGTCCAGTTGAACACGAAGCAGTTTTCTGCCTCTGAATAGTCTTGATCTTATTGTCCCGATAGGACTATCAACCATATTTGCAATCTCCTCATAAGTAAATCCTTCAATATCACATAATTGGACCACCTCTCTGAACTCCTCCGGCAACGAGTGGAGTGCCTGATAAATCTCGTCATGCAGCAATGGGTAGAAATAATCATTATCACTCTCCGAGGAGTCATTCCTTGAGTCCTTGATGGTATGATAAAAATCTTTTATAAGATCATAGTCGACTTTCGCGAGTTCCTTCGAGTTTCTACGGAAGAGGTTGATATGGTTGTTCTTCAATATTTTAAACAGCCAAGCCTTGCAGTTTGTTCCCCGCTCAAAAGAATTAAAAAAACGATAAGCTTTCAGATAAGTATCCTGTACCAGATCTGCCGCATCATCAGGATTCATCGTTAAATGAAGTGCGTAGTTATAAAGAGAATGGAGGTGAACTACGGCCTCATTTTGAAACTCAAGCTGTTTTCGTTGCTCCAATTGCGAGAATGACTCTTTTTTTTCCAAAGTATTTATGTGACGAGTTGGTTCAGGCTTATTCATGATCTAAAATCTTCCAAGTTCAAAAATCGTTGGTGACATCATTAAAAACCTCCGGACACGGCAGTGCGTCCAACCGACTCCAATATAATACTTTTCAGTAAGCATCGCTTAATCTCCTTAAAAACAGCTCATTTTTATCACATTGCTCCATATATCTTATAAAAGCTTTTAACCTTTCCCTATATTGCCAGTCCGGATGTTGGACGGCATCCCAAAGCTCCGGGCGCGCCATGGTAATTGATTCTGTAATAAAATAGCCAAGGCACTCATGATTCAAGCAACGCTTAATGCTGGAATTACTTTTGGCTAAGCGCTAGGAACAGGGTACAATCATAATTCAATTGGTATAGTTATTTATTAACAAGCGCTATGGTTGATAAAATCAGATCGACTGATGTTATTGTTATCGGTTCAGGAATAGGTGGGCTGACTGCTGCGGCGCTGCTTCAGGAGCGGGGTTTTGCCACTGTTGTTTTCGAGAAGAACCGTTATCCGGGCGGAAGTTGCTCCTCCTTTCGGCGGGAAGGCTACCGCTTTGATGCGGGTGCATCGGTTTTTTACGGCTTTGGTGAAAATGGCACCAGTGGCACACTGAATCTGCATACCAGAATATTCAGGAAACTGGGTGTTGAGGTGCGCACTATTGCGGATCCTGTTCAGATTCATTATCACCTCCCAAACGGTTTTGCAGTGCCAGCACACTATGACCGTCAGCTATTTTTTGATGCTTTGGTGACCCGTTTTCCCCTTGAAGCGGAAGGGATTAAAAAGTTTTATCGTGAACTTGATGAGGTTTATGAAATTCTGAGTTCCATGCCAGCAGGCTCACTTGAGGATCTGACGCATCTGCTGTCGGTTGGCGTGGCCAATCCCCTTAACACGGTGGCTCTGGCCATCAAGAGCTTTCGCTCAATGGGTAAAACAGCGCGTAAGTATATCAGCGACGAGGAGCTTCTTCACTTTATTGATATTGAGGCATACTCCTGGGCAGTGCAGGATGCCGTGTCGACACCGCTGGTTAACGCAGGGATTTGTCTTGCCGATCGCCATTATGGAGGCATCAACTACCCAGTTGGCGGCTCCGGCGCTATTCCAGAGGCTTTGTGCAAGGGAATTGAGAATTTTTGTGGGCAGATTCGTTATCAAGCAGAGGTTACCGAAATTCTTGTCGATAATGGAGAGGCACGTGGAGTCAGGCTGGCCGATGGCACCGAGCATTTTGCCAGAGCGGTTATCAGTAATGCCACAGTTTGGGATACCTTCAACAGGCTTGTCACCGATTCGCGCTACAGGGTGGATGAAAAAAAGTTTTTGAGAGCGCCGAGCTGGTTTCAGCTCTTTCTTGGTGTAGATGCTGCGGTTATTCCCAAAGGGTTTTATGTTCACCACATACTTGTTGATGACTGGAAGAGCTATAACCAGCCAGGCGGCACCATCTATTTTTCAGCGCCGACCATTCTCGACCCTTCGCTGGCACCGCCTGGCAAGCATATTGTTCATGCCTTCGTTACCGGTGAGGTTGAGCAGTGGGAGCAGTATGAAAGGGGAAGCAGTGCATACGGGGCAGCAAAAGAGCAGGTTGCTGCAGCAATTATTGACCGTACCGAAAGAATTCTGCCTGGCCTGTCACACTCCATTGAGCTGAAAGTACTGGCCACGCCGCTTACCCATGAGCACTTCCTCAATCGCTTCAAGGGATCCTATGGGCCGTTGCTCAAGCCGGGGCAGAACATCCTGCAGAAACCCCAGAACACAACGCCCATAAAAAACCTCTTTGCAGCAGGTGACAGCACCTTTCCGGGACAGGGCGTCATCGCTGTCACCTATTCCGGAGTCTCATGCGCATCCTATATTGCAAGAAAATTTGGCAAGCCGCTTGATGCGTTGCTGTAGGGGCAGCGCTTAACTGGCGGCAAGCAGCATATCGATCTCCCTGAACGGGGCATCGGTAAGGTCGGCAAGAATTTTTTTGGTGACATAACCTTTGAACAGATAGGTACCTCTTCTCAAGCTATGGCTTTTCCAGAGAATATCGGAAATTGTTTCATGCCCTGTCAGCTTCAGAAGAAAAGGCAAAAGGGTGTTGGTCAGGGCGAATGAGGCTGTCTTTGCAACAGCGGAGGGAATGTTAGGCACACAGTAATGGGTCACGCCATGCTTGACATAGATCGGGTTTGTGTGCGAGGTGTGCCGGCTGGTAGCAAAGCAGGCTCCCTGATCAATCGAGACATCAATAATGACCGAACCGGGTTTCATCGATTTTACAATCTGCTCACTTACCAGCGGCTTAATTATCTTTTGCTTCGGGCTTAACGCGCCGATCAGCACGTCCGACATCCTGGCAAGCTCCGCAATGTAATGTTCGTTGGCGATGGCCGTGACAAGGTGTCGGTTGAAAAATGCCTCGAACCTTCTCAGCCGGTTGATTTCCTTGTCGATGACCGTGACCTGGGCGCCCAGGCCAAGTGCGTCCTGTGCGGCAAAAAGCCCAACGGTTCCTGCGCCGATAATGGTGACATGAGCCGGAGGAACGCCAGCAATGCCGCCAAGGAGGATGCCGCTGCCTCCATAGCCTGTTTCAAGATATTTGGCCGCAGTCTGTACAGCAAGCGATCCCGCTATTTCACTCAATGTCCGTACAATCGGCAGTTCGCCATCCCTTGTTTCAATAAACTCGAATCCGATGGCCGTGATATTTTTTTCAAGCAGCACCTTAAGCAGCCGGGGAGTGACTGTTCCAAGGTGCAGGGCGGAGATGAGCAACTGGCCCGGCATAAAGAGCGAAAGCTCTTCGGCCTGAGGGGGAGAGACCTTTACAATCACGTTGCATTGCTCATACAACTCCTCGGGCGATTCGGCAATCAAAGCACCCGCTTCGCCATAAGCGAGATCGGTAAAGTTGCAATAATTACCGGCAGACTTTTCGATGATGACCTGAATTCCCTCTTCAACCAGAATCTGGACGCCGGGCGGTGAAATAGCAACCCGGCGTTCATCCTGCGCCCGCTCTCTTGGAATGCCGAGCACAATACTCATGGTCTTCTCAGGCTTGATCAGCCAGCGTTCAAGGGTCTTTGCGCCAAGCTCAAACTCTACATTTCCGATTTCAGAAGAGTACCCCATCGGCAGTTCAATGGTTGAGAGACCAAAAACAAAAATATAACTATTTTGTTGGCACTCTCAATCAACCCATTTTGGTGCTGCACAGGCAACCCTCCTTTTTACAACAGTTCAAATCCTGAAAAGCCCTGCCAATTAATTGAAAAGCATCCCCTATGCCACCGACCACATCCGAAAGCAACAGCCAGAGATCCCACTCCCTGTTTGCCTGCAATTGCATTGTGTCGGGAAACTTGACCAGCGCCTCCCATCCCATTTTAGCAGCATATCCACCTAATGCCACCGGATTACTTTTCAACATCTGCTCAACCTCTTCGACTGCCGAGACAAACCGTATTCTTCCTTCTTTTTCAACCGTTGCCTGACATGCCATTCTTGTTCCCTCCCGAATGAGATTATCCGACAGGATTGCTTTTTCCTCTTCATTCAGCGGAGAGAGCAGTTCACTGCCTTCAAGCATTTTGACATAACAAGTCTGGCAAATACCGTTACCTCCGCAGAAATAGCCTATATGTTCATGGTTAAGCCGAGCTATATCAAGCAGGCGGTCACCAGCGTTCGCCTCATAATCGTTATTATTGATCGTGATTTGCATGGTAAGATGATGTTACGTTTTAAAAAAACCGGACTTATTTTGTCCTACTATTAATAACATCAAAGCCGGGGTAAAAAGTTGCATTTTTAGTTGAAAATGTAAAAGAGAGGGTTGATTATGGGGAATGGTTATGCCTGTTGCTCTTTTGATGCGGACTCTATTTTTTTCAAAAGTTCAGCGTACCGCCCAATCAGCATTGTCGGGGTTGTATTGGAGCCTGAAGGGTGGTGCAGCAGCAGTTTCATCTTTTTCTCGATCTTGAATCCAGGTTTGTACTCCTGCATCCATGGTTCCTGAACTGAAATAAAGAGGTATTGCAGGAATTCGCGGTTAGAAAGATTTTCAGTGTTCTGATCCGGGAGAAAAAGTATGGTGCTTTGCGGCTGGATATCGATTTTTTCAAGGCCAAGAGCTGATGCCGTGAGTTTGAGCTTGGTCAGCAGCAGCATGTTTGAAACTTCCTCAGGCAGGGCGCCAAACCGGTCAAGAAGTTCAGTTGCAAGGGCATCGACATGTTGCTCAGACGGTGCCTTCGAAATCTTGTCGTAAAAGGCGAAGCGCTCATGTGTTGCCGTAAGATAATAGTCCGGGATGAGGGCATCAAAAAAGAAGACAAGGTCACAGGGTTTCGATTTTCTGGCGGCCCTGGCACCTTCGGCAGTAAACATGTGACTGAACTCGGTCGATTTCAGCTCTGCCACCGTCTCTTCAAGCATTTTCTGGTAGAGATCGAAACCAAGTTCGTGGATATATCCCGACTGCTCCGCCCCCAGCAGATTTCCGGCACCTCGAATATCGAGGTCACGCAGGGCGATGTTGAAGCCTGAACCCAGTTCTGTAAAGCTTTCAATAACTGCCAGTCGCTGCATGGCATCCTTCTTCAGGGTTTTCAGTGGCGGAGTGACCAGGTAACAGTAGGCTTTCCGTTCGCTTCGTCCCACCCTCCCGCGCAACTGATAAAGGTCGGAGAGGCCAAACATATCGGCGCGGTTGATGATGATGGTATTGGCGTTCGAGATGTCGAGCCCGGAGCCTATGATGGTGGTGGAGATGAGCACATCAACCTCCTTCTGCATGAAATCCATCATGATTTTCTCCAGCTCTTTTGCTGGCAGTTGACCATGAGCAAAGACAATTCGTGCGGAAGGAACAAGCTCCCGGAGTGTTTTCAGGACATCATCCAGTGCTGAAATACGATTGTGCAGAAAGAAGACCTGCCCTTCCCGCTTGATTTCTCTCAGAATTGCTGACTGAATCAGCACCGGATCATAATCGGTGATGAGAGTCTCCACCGGCTGGCGGTTTTTCGGCGGGGTTGAGACAATGGAGAGATCCCGTGCTCCAAGCATCGAAAATTGCAGGGTTCTCGGGATGGGGGTGGCCGACATGGTGAGGGTATCAACGCCGGGGAACTGTTCGCGCAGCTTCTCTTTTACCTCAACGCCAAAGTGCTGCTCCTCATCAATAACCAGCAGGCCAAGATCCTTGAAGAGCACATCCTTCGACACCAGCCGATGGGTGCCGATAACAATATCAATATGCCCCTTCTCGATTTTTTTGAGTATCTCCAGTTGCTCCTTGCGCGTTACAAAACGGCTCAGCACTGCTATCGAAATCGGAAAATTCTCAAACCTTTTGGTAAACGATTCGGCATGCTGGTGGGCGAGAATGGTTGTCGGGGTCAGGACGGCAACCTGTTTTTGTGATTCTACCGCCTTGAATGCCGAGCGCATGGCAATTTCAGTTTTTCCAAAACCGGCATCACCGCAGATCAGCCGATCCATGGGGTGAGGCTCCTGCATATCCTTTTTTACCTCATTGATTGCCCGCAGTTGATCGGGCGTCTCATCAAAAATAAACGAGGCCTCGAACTCCCGCATGAAAATCGAGTCATGAGCAAAGGCAAAGCCAGGCTGCATTTTCCGCTGGGCATAGACCTTGATCAGGTTTATGGCAATGTCGCGGATCTTTTTGCGGACTTTATCCTTTTTGGCCGCCCACTTTGAGCTTCCCAGTTTTGAGAGTGAGGGGAGAGAGCTTTCGGATGCAGTATATTTCGAGAGCAGGTTGATATTCTGCACATTCACAAAAAGTTGATCTCCTCCCGCAT
>SESH01021378.1_pt1 | contig 45720 bp, 52 predicted proteins | sample 3171561 | NCBI WGS metagenome assembly SESH01 (sample SAMN10866947, study PRJNA518727) | freshwater metagenome | biome: subpolar coniferous forest; feature: holomictic lake; material: water; isolation source: holomictic Lake 442 2011 16.5 m and 2014 13 m | place: Canada: near Kenora, Ontario
GTCCACGATCCAGGCCGAGCCCGTCAGGTGCCCGGTGAGCTGCGTGCGGAGCAGACAGTCGGCGTGGCCGGCGACGAACCGGAGCGTCGCCGCCGTCATTGCCGCCTCGGCCGCGTCCAGCGGCCGCCCAGCGTGGGCGCGCAGCAGGTCCAACACGGCGGTGCGGTGCATGGGGGCGGAGGTCGGACGCTAGCGGGTCTCAAACCACTTGGTCTCCGCCGGGGTGCCGGCCGCGTGCTCGATCTGGTCAAAGATGTCCGGCACCGTCGTCGCCACCCGGAACAGGTCGAGGTTCGACGGCTTGAAGAATTTCTCCCGCACCATGCGGTCAAACAGCCGGAGCAGGTCGTCGTAAAACCCATCCTGGTTGAAGAAGACGCAGGGCTTCCGCACCACGTCCAGCTGGCGCAGAGTGAGGATCTCCAGGCATTCCTCAAGCGTGCCGAATCCGCCCGGCAGCGTCACAAAGGCGTCGGCCCGCGTCTCCATCAGCAGCTTGCGCTCGCGCATGGTGACGACCGTCACGAGCTCGTCCGCCTGGTCATAGGCCAGTTCGCGCAGCTTCATGAATTCCGGGATGACGCCGACCACGTGGCCGCCGCTGGCCTTCACCGCGCGCGCCACCGCGCCCATCAGGCCGGTCTTGCCTCCGCCATACACCAGGCCCCAGCCGCGCGCCACGAGCAGGCGGCCCAGCTCCGCCGCGGCGGCGGCGTATTTCGGATCAATCCGGTCGCTGGAGGAGCAATACACGCAGAGCAACTTGGGCATGGCTTCTTTGAACCCTGAATCCGCGCGGATTCACGCTAATTATCATGACCTCGGCCCGAATTTGTGAAGCGTAGGGAGATCAGTGGTGACCCCTGCTCCAGCTTACCGCGGCCGGCTCGCGCCCTCGCCCACCGGCCACCTGCACCTCGGCCACGCACGCACCTTCTGGGTGGCGGCGGAGCGCGCCCGGGCGGCGGGGGGCACGCTGGTCCTGCGCAGCGAGGACCTGGATGCCGTGCGTTTCCGCCTGGATTTCGCCGCCGCCATGCTCGAGGACCTGCACTGGCTCGGCCTCGACTGGCAGGAGGGCCCCGGGGTCGGCGGCCCGCACGCCCCCTATGAGCAAAGCGCCCGGCGCCCGCTCTACCGCGCGGCGCTGGAGCGGCTCCACGCCGCCGGGCTGATCTTCCCCTGCACCCGGACGCGGCGCGACGTGCTCGAGGCCATCGGCGCCCCGCATGAGGGGGCCGGCCCGGACGACGAGCCGGTCTACCCCCGGGAGTTCCGCCCGCCCGCAGGCGCCCCCCTCCCGCCGCTCGGGGCCACGATCGGCGTCAACTGGCGGCTGCGCGTGCCGGACGGCGAGGAACTGGCGTTCACCGACGGCCGCCGCGGCGCGCAGCGCGCGACGGCCGGGCGCGACTTCGGCGACTTCCTCGTCTGGCGCCGGGACGACGTGCCGAGCTACCAGCTGGCCTGCGTCGTGGACGATGCCGCCATGGGCATCACCGAGGTGGTGCGCGGCGACGACCTGGTCCGGAGCACCTTCCGGCAGCTCCTGCTCTACCGGGCCCTCGGGGCCGCCGTCCCGGCCTTTTATCACTGCCCGCTGCTGCGCGACGCCCAGGGCGAACGGCTCGCCAAGCGCCATGACGCCCTGAGCCTGCGGACGCTGCGGGGTCAGGGAGTGACCCCGGCGGAGCTCCGCGCCCGGTTCGCGGCGGCCGAGGGCTGACCCGCGGCGCGGCGGGAGAGGTTGCAGTCCGGGCCACACCGGCTCAGTCTGGGTTGGTCCAGCCGTTCCGTTCCACGATTCGCACCCCCCACGCCCATGCCCTACCTCAAAATCCAGACGAATCTTCCGATCGGGAAAAAGTCCCAGCAGACCATCCTGCGCAACGCCTCCGCCCTCGTCGCCCGCGAACTAGACAAGCCCGAGGAGATGGTGATGATCGCGCTGCAGCCCGACACGACCATGCTGTTTGCCGGCAGCGACGAGCCGGTCGCCTTTCTGGAGCTGAAGAGCGTCGGGCTCCCGGCGCGCGGGACGAAGCGGCTCAGCCAGGCGCTGTGCGAGCTGATCGAGGAGCACCTCGGGATCACCACGGACCGCGTCTACGTGAAGTTCATCGACGTCAACCGCGGGATGTGGGGCTGGAAGGGCGACACGCTCTGAGCCCTGACCCCGCGCCAACGCGTCCGCCTCATTTTTCATGATCAACTACCAACATCCCGATCTCACCCAACATCCGCCCCGCAGCGTGCGTGTCCGCCTGGGCGGCTACGTCCATCTTCCCCGCCTGCTGGACAAGGCCCGGGCCTCTCTGCGCCGCAAGGGCGGCGAGTACCACTACAACTGCCCCCTGGACCAGCACTTCTTCGTCTTCACCGGCATCAACCACCGCAAGATGCTCGCCGCGGTCAAGACCGGCAAGTCCGACACCGCGATGCTGGCCTGGGTGACGCGGAACACGAAGCGCACGGCGAGTGAAATCGCGGCCTGGTCCGCCTGGCTCGACCAGCACGGTCCCGGCGGCGCCGAGGGGCACGCCTGGGTCGCGGAGACGCTGCAGCGGCTCGCCCCGAACCGCACGGACGTGCACTCCTTTGCCGACCTGCTGGATCTGGACGATTACGTCAGCTACGGCGGCCAGGGCTGAGCACGGCCACAGTGGGCGCGCGGAGTTCGGCACCGGGGGCCTAACTCCGGGCGCAGCAGCCCGGAGGCATCAAAGCTCGGTGTATTTCTCCGAGCGGCCCCGCGACTTCTCGACGGGGTATTTTTTCGCGTTGGCCGCCATCTTGGCGTCGATCGCCGCCGCCACATCGAGCTGGGTCGCATTGGCGAACTCCAGCGCGTAGATCACCACGTCGGCCAGTTCCTCGGCGATCTTCGCCCGCTTCACCGGGTCGTGGACGATCGCGCGCGACTGCTCGGGGGTCGCCCAGAGAAAATGCTCCATCAGCTCCCCCGCCTCGGCGGCCAGGGCCATGCTGAGGTTCTTGGGCGAGTGGAACTGCTCCCAGTCCCGCTCCCGCACAAAGGCGAGCACGCGGGCCTTGAGTTCGGCCGTCGTCGTCGTGGCGTCGTTCATTCCGCCAGCCTGCGGATCCCGCGGGGGTCGCGCAACCTTCGCGTGACGCCCGAAAAAATCCTTGGCACGACGCCGCGACTCTGCAGGATTCTTCCCGTTCCCATGACCGTTCAGCACCAGCATCTCCGCGGCTCCGCCGGCACTTCGATTACGAAGGCCGTCGCGGCTTTCTGTCGCGGCCAGATGCGACCGGTCGTCCTTAATTGGGGTAAACACCAGACCGGCTCGGGCTTCCAGGCCTAAACTTCCGTTTAACGGACCACGTTTAGAAAATCCTGAAGCCCGGCGGCCCACCAGCCCCGAGGCGCAGCCTCCATTTTTTCCCATGCACACCATCATCCACCCCCTCCGTCCGGCTCGTCGCCCGCGCAGCGCAGATGTTTCGTCCTCCCCGGCCGGACACCGCAAACCGAGCTACGACTGCCGCGAGCAGGCCGATGCGGTGAAGCTCACGGTCTACGTCCCCGGCGTCGAGGCCGCGGGCGTGGAGATCGAGGCCCGCGGGCCCGACCTCGTCGTGACCGCCCGCAAGGCGCATTTCGTCCGCGTCAACTGGCAGGCCCTCCACCTCGAGGGCGCCCAGCGCGACTATCAGCTGCGGCTGCGGCTCGGCCACGGGCTGGACTTTGGCGCCCTGCAGGCGGAGATCCACCAAGGGGTCCTGACGGTGGTCCTGCCCAAGCGGGTGCCGCTGCGGTCCGCCGCGCCGGCCCGGCGAGTGGCCTGAGCGCCGGGAGACGGCCGGCCGGCCGATCACCGGCGCCCGGGACCAGAATTTATTAAATTTTTGGCACCTTGCGCCGTAGGAGTGGTCAGGGTGTTCACCGCCATGCATCAATCCAACCTCCATTCTCACTTGCCGCCGGCAAGCGCGGTTCCCGCCATCGTCCGGGTGATCACGCGCGAGGATGTGCTGTGGGACCGGCCGACCTTCAAGGCGCCGCCGCTGATTGTATCCGTGCCCCCGGCGGACCAGCTGTTTGCGGTCAGCGCCGTCTCGGTCAGCCGCTCCGGACGCTGAGCCCGGCCGTCAGGCCCGCTCCGGCACCAGCCAGCGGGACTTCGCCCGGCCGCCCGGTTCCTGCGCCAGCGCGCCGGCCAGCCAGTCCAGCATCCGCCGGGCCTCGCCGTCAAACTGCCACGGCGGGTTGATCACCACCAGTCCGCAGCCCTTCATCTTCAGGGCCGACTGCTCCCCCGCCACCGTCAGTTCCAGTTCCAGGGTCGGCGGCAGCGGCAGGGCCAGCAGCTCGGCAAAGAAGGCGTCCACCCGGGCCCGCTCGGTCAGGGGATACCAGATCGCGTACACCGCGCTCGGCAGCCGCCGCAGCCCCTCGGCCACCGCGCGGGCCACCCGCGCAAACTCGTCCTGCGCCTCAAACGGCGGATCGATCAGGACCAGCGCGCGCCGCTCCGGCGGCGGCAGCAGCGCCCGCGGCGCGCCGTAGCCGTCCAGCGCGGACACCTGCACCCGCGCCGCGCGGCCGAACTCCAGGTCCAGCCGTTCGCGCTCGTCCGGCTGTTTCTCGCAGAACACCAGCCGATCCTGCGGCCGGGCCAGCAGCTGGGCGATCCAGGGCGAGCCGGGGTAGTAGCGCAGCGTGTCATCCGGCGCGCCCTTCTGCTCCGCAAATTTCCGCACCAGCGCCACATACTCCGCCAGCCCCTCCGGCAGGTCGGGGCGGGCCCACAGGCGGCCAATGCCCTGCGGGTATTCCGGCGCGCGCGCCAGCGTGTCGCCCTGCGCCGCCACCGTCAGGTCGTAGCCGCCCCGGCCCGCATGGGTGTCGAGATAGAGGAAGCCCTTCTCCTTCCGTTGCAGCGCGGTCAGCAGCCGCCCGAGCAGGGCGTGCTTCATCACGTCGGCGAAGTTCCCGGCGTGGAAGTGGTGGCGGTAATTCATGCCTCCGCCCGGCTACGGCCGGCCGGTGGCGCCGGCCGGGACCGGAACCTTGATCACCGTCTTGCGCACCAGGGTCGGCGCGGCGTCCGGCCGCAGCCCCGGCATGTGGCCGTCGGCCGGGAAAAACACCGCCACCTCCCCGGCCCGCACGCGCAGCACCGAGGCGTCCGGGCAGTCGGCATAAACGATGACATCGCGCTCGGCGTGGTACGGCTGCCGCGTGGTCAGGCGCGCGATGTCGGCCAGTTCCATCGCCTCGACGCCCTCGAACACGACCTGCACGTCAATGTACTTCCGGTGCGATTCAAAAAAGGCATCCGCGCGGACCTTGGCCGGGTAGACCTGCTCGAGGGCAAACGACCCGCCGGCCAGCTCGATCCGCTGCGAATCGCCCGCCGCCAGGCCGCGGAGCCGCGCCGCCGCCGGCGACCCGTCGCGGAAGAGTTCGTCCAGATATGCAAAGGCCGGGCCGAAGATTTCCAGCGGTGCGACCTGCGCGCGAACCGGGTCCAGTGCGCCATGTAGAGCCATGCCCCCATCCACGCTCTCCCCCGCCACGCTGGCAAGCGCCGAAACGGCCGGGGCGGACCCCGCTCGTCGCCCTTGCCAACCCGCCCTCCCCACGGCGGAATCCGCCCTTGCCCGTGCCCTCCGACGTCATCCGCATCCTTTCCGATCTGCACTACGGTGACCGGGGCAGCCGCCTGCGTTCGTGGCCGACGCTGCGGCCGCTGTTCGAGGGGGCCGCGGCGTTGGTGCTGAACGGCGACACGCTGGACACGCGGCCCAGCCGGGTCCCCGGGTCGGCGTCGGCCCTGCGGGCCGAAATGGAGGAGTTTTTCCGCCGCTCGGCCCCGCCGACCACGTTCCTGACCGGCAACCACGACCCCGACCTTTCCTCCCACCACACCCTCGACCTGGCCGGCGGCCAGGTCTTCGTCACGCATGGCGACATCCTCTTCGAGGACCTGGTGCCGTGGAGCCAGGATGCGCCGCTCGTGCGCCGGCTCATCGCGGAGCAGCTCGCCGCCCTGGCGCCGGGGGCCCGCGACGCCCTGGAACCGCGGCTGGCCGTCTTTCGCCGGGTCGCCGCCGCCATCCCCCAGCGGCACCAAGCGGAGCGCAACGGCCTGAAATACGCCGCGGGCTTCCTCGCGGACACGGTCTGGCCCCCGGCGCGCATCCTCCGGGTGCTGCGCGCCTGGCGCCACGCCCCCGGGCTGGCCGCCGCCCTGACGCGCCGGCATCGCCCGCAAGCCCGGTTCGCCCTCATCGGCCACATCCACCGGCCGGGCTGCTGGCGGCTGCCCAACGGCGTCGTGGTCCTCAACACCGGCTCGTTCTGCCCGCCGCTCGGCGCCGCCCTCATCGACGTGCGCCCCACCCGCCTGACCCTGCGCGCCGTGGTGCGGCGCCGGGGCGAATTTCGGCCCGGCGCGGTCCTCGCCGAGTTTCCGCTCGGCCCCGCCGCCTAGCCGCGGGCTGCAGTCGCGTCTTGCGGCCGGCCGCCGACCGCCGTCTTACTGTCGCCATGAGCATCGAGTTCGGCTGGTGGAACAAGGATCCCGACGGGAAAAAATTCCAGGTCAGCGCGGTCGTGCACGGCGGCAACATCGAATGGACCAAGCACCAGGGCCACCACTCGTCCTGGGATCCCTACACCCCGGACGATGACGACCGCGAGCGGCTCATCTACGAGGCCGAGAAGCGGGTGCCGCGCCGCCTGATTTCCACCAAGCAGTTCGAGGAGATCAAGCGGCTGAGCGACAATACCGGCCCGGGCAAGATTTCCGGCCGGCGCGTCACCGGCAACGGCCCGTCGTACAACTGAGCCGCCGGGCGGCCGGCGCTACCGACCCACCAGCGACCAGATCAGCCGGAACGGCCGGCCATAGTCCTGCGGCCGCGCCGCCATCCGCCGGGTCAGCTCCCCCGGCTCGAGCCAGGCGCCGGCCTGGATCTCCTCCGGGTGGAGGACAAACGGCCCCTCGTGCCGCAGTCGGTAGACCCAGCAGAACTCCCAGCCGGTCTCCGCGCACGCCTCGATCCGCCGCCAGCGTTCCGGCGGCGCCGCCAGGTGCAGCCCGAGTTCCTCCCCCAGTTCGCGCACCGCCGCGGGATCGTAGTCCTCGCCCGCATCCACGTGGCCCGAGCAGGAGGAATCCCAGAGGCCCGGGGACAGGTCCTTCGTCCAGGAGCGCTGCTGCAGGAAGACCTCGCCGGCGGCATTGAACACCAGCACATGGACCGCCCGGTGCCAGAGCCCGCGCGCATGCACCTCCCGCCGCCGGGCCCGGCCCACCGGCTCGTCCCGCTCATTCACGACGTCAAAATATTCGTCCGGCCCGGGCGGTCCGCCGCCGGCCCCGACCCCCGCGCCATGCCCCGCCTTTACATTCCCGTTCATTCGTGTCCATTCGTGGCTCCCCAACCGGAAAATACCATGCCGAAAATCGATGTCAGCAAAGTCGCCGAGATTCTGAAGAAGAACCAAATTGATCCCGCCGTGCTGCGGCGCGTGATCGAGGAAATGAACATCGCGGTGCAGCCCGACACCGGGGAAGAGAAGCCGCCGGCGGTCAAGAAGCAGTGGGTCATCGTTCTGTCCGATCCCGAGGGCCGACTGCCCAAGGGCGACTTCGTCGGCTGGGTGCTGCAGATTCCGGAGAATGAGAGCGTCGTCACCACGCCCGACCGCGTCTTCCGGGCCATCTACGACTTCAACGCCTCGAAGAAAGGCCGCCTGCTGCCGGTGAAGACCGTCGGCGAGGCCTTCGAAAACGTCCCGGCCAAGCACTTCAAGGACGCCGACGTCTGGGTGAAATCCAAGATTCCGGTCCTCATGCTGCGGACCGACAACGAAATCCCGAAGGAGTAGCGCGGGGCCGCCGGGCTAGCGTCCCAGCCCGAACAGCCGGGGCTCAAAGTCGCGCGCCTGCAGCGCTGCGGCCAGCGCGGTCAGGTCGAGCCGGGCGCCCGGCGGCACGCCGTGGGCGCGGTACCAGCCCTGGGGCAGCTCCACGGCAAACTGCAGCCGGTCGCTCCGCGAGCGCACCGTCCGCTCGTCAAACGGCAGCAGGGGATAAATCTCGGCCAGCTCGCCGTTCGGCGTGAAAAACCCGATGTCGAGCGGCGTGGGCGTGTCATGCATCCAGAAACTCAGGGGCTGGGCGGTGCGGTAGACAAAGATCATGCCCTCGTCCGGGCCGAGGTCGCGCCGGCCCATGAGCCCGCGCTCCATCTCCAGGGGGAGCACCGCCACCTGCAGGCGCACGGTCTGGTCGCCGAGGCGGATGGCAAAAAAATCCCCGCCGGTTTTCGGCGCCGCCGGGGGCGCCGCTTCCTTCGCCCCGCAGCCCGCCACCACGAGGAGCAGCGCGAGCCAGCCGGCGGACCAAGAAACCAGATTTGCGTTTTTCACAGACTCGTTGGCTAATCCTCCCCGCCTCCCACATCAACCTCTCTCTCCTCCGTGGCCCGCCCCCCGCTTCCGCCCCTCCTCTACGCCGACACGGCCACCAGTTCGGACCAGCGCTATTTCAGCGGCGTCGAGGTGCACGACCCCTTCATCGCCTTCGGGATCGGCCGGCGGCGGCTGTCCGTCCAGAGCGCGCTGGAGTTCGGCCGGGTGCGGAAGGCCGGCACCTTCGACACGGTCCTGCCGCTGGAGGCCTGGCGCGCCCGCGCCGAGGCCCGGTGGCCCCGCCGCCGGGTCGGGCCCGCCGAGATCATCGCCACCGTGGCCCAGGCGCACCGGCTCCGCGCCTTCCGGGTGGCGGACGATTTCCCCGCCGCGCTCTTTCTCCGCCTCCGGGCCCTCGGCCTCCGGCTCGAGCTCGCGGACGGCCCCCTCTTCCCCGAGCGCGTGGTCAAGTCCGCCGCCGAGGCCGCCGCCCTCCGCGAGGGCAACCGGCTGAGCGCCCTCGGCCTCGCCGCCGCCGAGACCCTGCTCCGCGCCGCCCGGCCCCGGGGCCGGTACCTGCTGACGCGCGGCCGCCGGCTCACCTCCGAGGACGTGAAGTTCGCCGTCGAGAGCGCCATCCTCCGCGCCGGCGGTCTCTCGCTGGACACCATCGTCGCGGGCGGCGACCAGGCCTGCGACCCGCACGACCGCGGCTCCGGCCCGCTCCGCGCGCATGACCTGATCGTGGTCGACATCTTCCCGCGCGTCACCGGGACGGGCTATTTTGGCGACATGACCCGCACCTTCCTGCGCGGCCGCGCCCAGGACGCCCAGCGGAAGCTGGTCGCCACCGTGCGCGCCGCCCAGCTCGCCGCCCTCCGGGTCATCCGCGCCGGCGTCGACGGGAAGTTCGTGCACCAGCAGGTCTGCGACACCTTCCGCGCCGCCGGCTACGAGACGCGCCGCACCCCGGCCGGCTCCGTCGGCTTCTTCCACGGCACCGGCCACGGCCTCGGCCTCGCCGTCCACGAGGCGCCGCGGCTCAGCGGCCTCGTTTCCTGCCTCCTGCCCAAGGGCGCGGTGGTGACGGTCGAGCCCGGCCTCTATTATCCCGGCCTCGGCGGCTGCCGCATCGAGGATGTCGTGCAAGTCACCGCCCGCGCGCCCCGGATGCTCTCCAACTACCACTACGAATGGGAACTCCGCTAAAAGGCCTGCCCGGCCTGCTCCGCAAAATCGCGCGCCTGCGCATCCTTGTCGTCGGCGACCTGATGCTCGACCGCTACATCTGGGGTGATGCCACGCGCATCTCGCCCGAGGCGCCCGTGCCGGTGATCGACGTGGACCGCGAGACCTGGACGGCCGGCGGCGCGGGCAACGTCGCCCTGAACCTCGCCGCGCTGGGCGCCCACTGCACGGTCGCCGGCTTCCTCGGGGAGGACGAGGCGGGCCGCCAGCTGCGCCAGATGCTGGAGGCCAAGGGCATCCAGACCCTCGGCACGCCGGGCCGGGGGCAGACGATCGTGAAGACCCGCGTGATGGTGCAGCGGCAGCAGCTGTGCCGGATCGACCGCGAGTCCGCCCCCGCCGACTACCGCATGAGCGCCGCCCAGGCCGAGGCCCTGCTCGCGCGGGACATCGCCGCCTGCGACGCCGTGATCCTCTCCGACTACGCCAAGGGCATCCTGCACGACGAGCTCATCGCCCGGGTGACCGCGCTGGCCCGCGCCGCCGGCACGTTCATCGCCCTCGACCCCAAGCCGCGCCGCCCGCTCGCCTTCCGCGACCTCGACCTGATCACGCCCAACAAGCGCGAGTCGCTCCAGCTCGCGGGGATGGAGCTGCCGCCCCACACGCCCTACCCGGCCGCCGAGGTCTGCGCGCGGCTCCACCAGCGCTACCGCACCCGGCATCTCGTCATCACCCTCGGCGAGGAGGGCATGCTGCTCAGCTCCGGCGGGCGCATCGAGCGGACCATGCCCACGGCCGCGCGGGAGGTCTTCGACGTGTCGGGGGCCGGCGACACCTCGCTCGCCGCCCTCGTGCTGGCGCTCACCGCACGGGCCCCGCTTGAGGTGGCGGCGCATTTCGCCAACGCCGCCGCCGGCGTCGTCGTGGGCAAGATCGGCACCGCCACGGTCACCCCCGCGGAGCTCTTGGCCTACGTGGCGCACGAGTCATGAGCAAGGCCCTGTTCCTCGACCGCGACGGCACGCTGATTCTCGACCAAGTCTACCTCGCCGATCCCGCCGGCGTGGTCCTCATCCCCGGCGTGGCCGCCGGCCTGCAGCGCGCGCGCACCCTCGGCTACAAGCTCTTCCTCTTCACCAACCAGTCCGGCATCGGGCGGGGCTACCACACGCTGGACGACACCCTGCGCGTCAACGCCCGGATGGAGGAGCTCCTCGGCCTCGGCTCCCCGCTGTTCGCCGGCGTCTGCATCGCCCCGGAGGCCCCGGGCCAGCCGGTCGTCTACCGCAAGCCCTCGCCGCGCTTCATTCACGAGAAGCTCGAGCAGCACCAGCTTGATCCCGAGCAGTGCTGGATGGTCGGCGACTCCGCCGCCGACCTCGGCGCGGGGCTCGCCGCCAAGGTCCGGGTGGCCGCGGTCGGCACCGGCCGGATTGATCCCCGCACCCTGCCGGACGTGTCCGCCCACCACATCCCGGTCTATCCCAGCTTCGCGGAGTTCGCGGCCACGCTGTCCTGACGCCGCGGCGGACGGCGCCCCCCCGACCGCCCCACCCGCCATGCCCGAACTCGCCGAGGCCGAATTTTATCGCAAGCGCTGGCACCAGGCCGCCGTCGGCCGGCGGATCACCACCGTGCGCCTGCATCCGGCGGCAAACGTCTTTCGCGGCACGGACGCCGCCGCCCTGCGCCGCGCCCTGGCCGGGGCCCGCCTGCTCTCCTCCGCCGCGCAGGCCAAGCAGATGCTCTTCCAGTTCCGCGGGGACGCGTGGGTCGGGATTCATCTCGGCATGAGCGGCGAACTCCGCGTCGAGCCCGTCGGCTACGTCCCGCAACGCCACGACCACCTCGTGCTGGGCACCGCCCGCCACCAGCTCGTCTTCACCGATCCGCGGATGTTCGGCCGGGTGCAATGGCACCGCGGCGCCACGCCGCCCGGGTGGTGGACCCGGATCGCCCCGCCGGTTCTTTCCCCCGCCTTCACGGCCGAGGCCGTCGCCGCCTTCCTGCGGCGGCGCGCCCGGGCCCCGCTCAAGGCGGTGCTGCTCCTGCAGGAGCGGTTCCCCGGCGTGGGGAACTGGATGGCGGACGAAATCCTCTGGCGCGCCGCCCTGCACCCCCGGCGCCGGGCCGGATCCCTCCGGCCGGCCGAGGTCCAGCGGCTCTGGCGCGAGTGCCGCCAGGTCTGCCGCTCGGCCCTGGCCACGATTGCCGGCCGGGGCGCGCACCTGCCGCCCAGCCTCAACGCCCAGATTCCGCGCACCTGGCTCTTCCCCCACCGCTGGCTGGACGGGGGCCGGTGCCCGCGCACCGGCGGGCGGCTGGTCCGGGCGGCGGTCGGCGGGCGCACCACCTGCTGGTCGCCGTTACGACAAAAACTTTGACCCCGCCGCCGCCTTCGGTTCGCTCAGCGGCCACCTCCCCACCGTGACCAACGACTACCCCCTCACCCCGCAGCAAATCGCCGCCTACCAGCGCGACGGGTACATCCAACTGAACGACGTCATCACGGGTGACGACCTCACCGCCTTCCGCGACGCGGTGGCGGCCGTGGTCAAGGAGGACACCGCCCGGCTCGACCCCAACCGGACGCGCAACAGCTACGAGCAGATCTTCATCCAGTGCGTCAACGTCTGGCAGCGCTCCCCCGCCGTGAAGTCGTACGTGCTGCACCGCCGGCTCGGCTCAATCGCGTCCCGGCTCAGCGGCCTCAGCGTCCGCCTCTGGCACGACCACGCGCTGTTCAAGGAGCCCCACACCGGCGCCAAGACGCCGTGGCACCAGGACACGCCCTACTGGCCGCACCAGCAAAAGATGCACCAGCTCACCCTCTGGGTCGCCCTGCAGGACGCCACGATCCAGAATGGCTGCATGTCCTTCCTGCCCGGCACGCAAAAGCTGCTGGACATCGAGCCGGTCAACCTGGCCAACCCGCAGGACCTCTACGACGTCGCGCCGCAGACCAAGGGCCTGAAACCCGTCACCTGCGAACTCAAGGCCGGCTCCTGCACCGTGCACAACGGCATGACCTTCCACTACGCGGGCCCGAACCGCTCCGCCGGCATGCGCGAGGTGATCGCCATCATCTACATGCCCGACGGCACCACCTACGCGCCGACCACGCACCCCGTGACCGACCCGCTGGGCCTCCAGCCCGGGCAGAAGCTCAACGGCGAGCTGTTCCCGCTGGTGTCGGACTGAGCCGGCCGGCGTCCGCTCAGGGCGGCATCCGGAGCAGCGCGGCGATCTCCGGGTCGTCGAGGTTCTCCGCCGTCGCGACCTTCACGCCCGTGTCGACCAGCGGCGGGACCGGCCGCCCCTGCAGCACGTCCACGATGGCCCGCACGCCCAGGCGGCCCATCTTGACCGGATCCTGGAGCACCAGGCCGTGCAGGTCGTGGCGCCGGATCGCGGCCGCGTAGGTCGGGCTGTTCGCGAAGCCGACCAGCTTGACCTGGCCGCCGCCCAGGCCGGCGTTGGCCAGCGCCAGCAGCATGCCCGCCAGCGTGGACTCGTTGGGCGTGAAGATCCCGTCGACCCGCCCGCCAAACCGGTTGAGCAGGTTCTGCGCGGCCGCCAGCGCCGTCTCGCGGGTGGCGCCGCCGTGCTGGTTGGAGGAGATGACCTCGATCGCCGGGAAACGCGCCGCCAGTTCCTCGAGGAAACCCGCCTCGCGCTCCTCGCAGCTGGCCGAGCCGACCTGGACGCGGAGCAGGATGACCCGGCCCCGGCCGTGGAGCACCTCGCCCAGCCGGCGCGCGGCCAGCCGCCCGCCCAGCCGGTTGTCGGTGGCGATGAAGCTGACCGGGGCGCGGGATTTCAGGCCCGAGTCCACCACCACCACGGGAATCCCCGCCTGCGCGGCCTGCTCGACCGGCGCGGCCAGCGCCCGCTGGTCGAGGGGCGCGAGCACGATGCCGCTCACCTGGCGCCCGATGAAGTTCTCCACCACCTGCACCTGCTGGTCGCGGTCGTCCTCCCGCAGCGGCCCCTTCCAGATGATCTCGACCGGCGTCCCCTCGGCCCGCAGTTCCGCCTGCGCCTGCAGCGCCCCGGCGTGGAGCATCTTCCAGTATTCGTGCGTCGTGCCCATCGGGATGACCGCCACCGTGTAGCTGCGCCCGGCCGCCGGGGCCGCCGCCGGCAGCCGCGGCCCGAGGGCGAGAGCGAGAATCAGGACGAGGCCGGAGGACAGGCGGGGGAGGGACATGGGGGAAGGGGTGCCGGGAGGATGAGCCGGTTTGCGCCGCGGCGTACAGCCCAACTGCGGGCCGCCGCCGGGGCGAGGGCGGACAAAGCAGGCTGGCCAGCCCCGGAGGCTTCGCTACGCTCCGCGCCGATGAAACTAGCGCCGCACAGCAAACTCGTCGTCATCGGCGACTCGATCTCCGATTGCGAACGCGCCCGGCCCGTGGGCGAGGGGCTCTTCGGGGCGGTGGGCAAGGGCTACGTCGCCCTGGTCGAGGGCCTGCTCGGCGCGATCCACCCGGCCCACGCGATCCGCGTCGTCAACATGGGCTGCTCGGGCCACACCGTGCTCGACCTGAAAAACCGCTGGCAGACCGACGTCCTCGACCTCCAACCCGACTGGCTCGTCGTCATGATCGGGGTGAACGACGTCTGGCGCCAGTTCGACCTGCCCCGCCAGACCGAGATCCACGTCTCACCCGAGACCTACGGCCGCACGCTCGACGAGCTCGTCGCCCGCACCCGCCCCCGGGTGCAGGGGCTGGTGCTGATGGCCCCGTTTTACCTCGAGCCCAACCGGGCCGACCCCATGCGGCACCGCATGGACGAGTACGGCGCCCTCGTGCGGCAGACGGCGGCCCGGCATGACGCGCTCTTCGTGGACACCCAGGCGGCCTTCGATGCCGTGCTCCAGCACATGCATGCCAACGCCATCGCCTGGGACCGCGTCCACCCCAACATCACCGGCCACGCGATCATTGCCCGGGCCCTGCTGGGCGCCCTCGGCGTGCCGCTGTGAGCGCCCATGACCGCCGCCAAGCTCCGCCTCGATGAGTTGCTGGTCGCGCGCGGCCTGGCCGCGACCCGCGCCCAGGCCAAGGGGCTGATCATGTCCGGCCGGGTCCGCCACGGCACGGCGCGGCTCGACAAGCCCGGCAAGGACTTTCCGGCCGACCTCGAGCTGGTGGTCGAGCAGCCGCCGCGCTTCGTCAGCCGCGGGGGCGAGAAACTCGCCGGGGCCCTCGCCCACTTCGCCCTCGAGCTCACCGGCGCCCACGTGCTCGACGTGGGGGCCTCGACCGGCGGCTTCACCGACTGCGTCCTGCAGGCCGGCGCCGCCGATGTCGTCTGCGTCGACGTCGGCCGCGCGCAGCTGCACGCCAAGCTGCGCGCCGATCCCCGCGTGACCAACCTCGAGAAGGTCAACGCCCGCCACCTCCAGCCCGCGGACCTGCCCCGCCGCGAGTTTGACGCCGTGGTCATGGACCTGTCCTTCATCTCCCTCAAGTCGGTCCTGCCCGCCGTCTGGCCGTGCCTCCGGGCCGGCGGCACCCTCATCGCGCTGGTGAAGCCCCAGTTCGAGGCCGGGAAGACCGAGGTGGACAAGGGCCGGGGGGTGATCCGCAATCCGGCGGTGCAGCAGGCCACGCTGGACAGCGTGCGTGACTTTGCCCTCGCCGCCCTGCCGGGCGCCCGGCTCCTCGGCACGCTGGAGTCGCCGATCACCGGCGCGGACGGCAATCGCGAGTTCCTGCTGGGGCTGAGCAAGGCCGGCTGAGGCGGCGGGCGGCGCGGTGAAATAAGGTTTTCCCCCTCGCGGCCTTGTGTGTAGGGTGCCGGCGCATGAAGCCCATCCGCCAACTCGCCTTCGTCGTGAATGAGGACAAGCCCGGCGCCGTGGAGCTGGCGCGCACGCTGATGGCGGTGGCGAAGGCGGCCGGCGTGAGGCGCAAGCTGACCACGCGCTTTCCCCTCAGCCGGGGATTCCTCCGCGGCCTCGACGCCTGCTGCGTGATCGGGGGCGACGGCACCCTGCTCGGGGTCGCCCGCGAAGCCGTCCGCGAGCAGGTCCCGATCATCGGCGTGAACCGCGGCAGCCTCGGCTTCCTCACCACCTTTTCCGCCGACGAGGCCCGCGCCCATTTTGGCGACCTCCTCGGCGGCGCCTACAAGGTCGCCCACCGCTCGATGCTCACCTGCGCGACCGGCACCGGCGCGCACGACCTCGCCCTCAACGACGTGCTGATCAAGGACGAGGTCAACTCCCGCCTGGTGCGGCTCGAGGTTGTCGCCGACGGCGAACTCGTCACCGACTACTACTGCGACGGCCTGATCTTCTCCACGCCCACCGGCTCGACGGCCTACAACCTCTCCGCCGGCGGCCCGCTGGTGCATCCGGCCGCGGCGGTGATCGCGATGACGCCGATCTGCCCGCACACGCTGAGCAACCGCTCCATCATCTTCCGGGAGAACGTGCGCCTGCGCGTCTACAACCGCACCGCCCACTCGCGCCTCCTCGTGGCGCTCGACGGCCAGCGCAACCTGAAGGTCGGCATCGGCTCGCCCGTCGAGATTTCCATCTCCAAGCTGCGGCTCTCGCTGGTCCAGCGGCTCGCCTACTCCCACTTCGCCGTGGTCCGCACCAAGCTGAAGTGGAACGGCGGCGCGGCCGAGGCCCCCCGCCCGGGGGCATGAAAAAGCCCCGGCGTTGCCGCCGGGGCCGCTGACTCGCGGTCGCTCGGACCGGAGCTACTTGGGGTCCTGCTCCGCGGCTTGCTCCGCCCGCTCGTGCTGCTTGGCCGCACGCTCGGCCCGGGCCTTTTCCTTGTCCGCCTTCCGCACGGCCTTCTCCGTCGCATCGAGTTTACCGTCCTGGTTGGCATCGTACTTCTTCAGCATCTCGGACTGGCGTTGCGCCTTGCGGGCCGCCGCCGCTTCCGCCTTGTCGTCCGCCGCCTGCACGGCCGGGACCACCGCCACGCTGGCGATCGTCATCAGGCCGGTGAGCACTATCAGTTTGAGCATTGGGTTTTTCATGCGCCGCGGAACTTGCTCGGCGCCCCGGCGAAAATCCAGTCCCGTCTCAGAGAAGTTCGATTAATTTTTCCCGGATGCCAGCGAGTCGCTTGTAGCGGGCCATTTCGGGGGTCAGGGTCGCCAGTGTCTGGCGCAAACCCGCCGCGGCGGCGGGATCCCGCGCCACGGCGTCGAGGCGGTGGAGGGCGATCCGGATCCCGAAGAGCACGCCGCGGGTGCGCGGCAAGGCGAGCAGCGCCTGGTATTCAACTCGCAACCACAGGCGGTCGAGCGCCACCGGCGGCGCGGGCGCCGGCCGCGCGCGGGCCGGGTGCAGGTTGCGCTCGTCGGTCGCGACCAGGCCCCAGTTGTCGCGGAAACAGGCGGGGCCGGGCTGCAGCCGCGCGAGCAGCTGGTGGATCGGCGCGGCCAGCGCCGCATTGAGCCCGGGCACGGCCGCGTGGATCGCGTCCAGCGGCTGCCCGATTTTTTCCTCGAGCGCCCAGCCGGTTGGAAAGCACAGCGCCCCGCCCCAGAGGCGGAACCGGCCGGCCGCATCCGGCGCGAGCAGGAGCACGTCCGGCTCCAGGCCGGCCCCCAGCGCCGTCACCGTGTCCAGGCCCGGCCGGCCCCACTCCGCGGCGGCCAGCGCCGCCACCTCGGCGAGGAGCGGCTCGCCCTCGGGCCGGAGGGCGGCGTAGCGGGCGGGGTCTGCCGCCAGCCACTGCGCCCGCTCGGCGAGCAGGGCGCCCGACGGATCCTGCGGGGCGAAAAAGGGCGCGGCCTCGCCCCGGCGCAGGGTGAGGTGGAAGCGGTGGTCCCCCGCGGGGAACAGGGCGGCCAGCGGGCTCACGGCCGCACGACCAGCTGGGTGCGCAGGCCTGGCTGGAAATGCCGCCGGGCGAACGCGGCGAGGTCCGCCAGGCTCACGGCGTCGATCCGGGCGTCGTAGTGCTGCCAGTCGTTGGGCGGCAGGCCCTGCAGGGCGTCGAGCGCGGCCTGCATCGCCCGGGAGGCGTTGGTCTGCATCCCCTGCCGGCGCGCGGCCTTCAGCCGGGCCTGGCAGCGGGCCAGCTCCGCCGGCTCCACCCCGCCCTGCTGGACGCGGGCGATCTCGGCGTCGATCTCCGCCAGCACCTCGCCTTCCCGGCCGGGCTGCGTGCCGGCGAAAAAGTAGAACATGCCGGCGTCGAGACCGATCACGCGCCCCGAGCGGACAAAGTAGGCGAGCGCCTTTTCCTCGCGCACCCGCAGGAACAGCCGCGAGGCCATGCCGCTGAAGAGCTCGTCGGCGACCTCCCCCGCGGCAAAGTCGTCCGCGTTGACCCGCGGGCCGGGGAAGGCCTGCAGCACCACCGCCTGCTCGCGCGGCTGCCGCTCCACGTAGTCGCCGACGTCCGCCGGTCCGGTGAAGCGGGCGGTGGCGACGGGCGCGGGCCCGCGCGGCAGCTTCGCCAGCAGCGCCTGCAGCTTCGGCCGCAGCTGGCGCGGGTCAAAATCCCCCGCCACCGCCAGGACCACGTTGGACGCCACGCCGAGCCGCCGGTACAGGTCCCGGAGGTCCGCCGGGGTCAGCGCCTGGACGCCGGCCGCGTTGCCCTGCGCGTCGAGCGCGAGCGGATGCGTCCCGAAGAATTTTTCCCGGACGCGCTTCCGGGCCAGCGTGACCACCTCGTCGGCGTCCTGCTGCAGCGCGGCCACCTGGGCGGCGCGCTCGAGGCGGAAGGTGGACGGCTTGAAGGCGGGCGAGCTGATCGCCGCGCCCAGCACCGCGAGCGCGCGGGCGCTGTCCGGCGGCAGGACCTCGACGGCGAGGCCGAGGGAATTGTTGCCGGCGAACGGGTAGAAGGACCCGCCGACCTCCTCGATGAACTGGGCCACCTCGGCGGCGCTGCGGTCGCGCGTGTCCTTGGCGAGCAGGGTGGCCAGCAGCGCGGTCGCCCCGCGCTTGCCCGGCGCCTCGAACAGCGGGCCGCCCTGCATGACCAGGCGGAAATGGAGGTTGGGCAGGCGCCGGTCCGGCTGCAGCAGCAGGCGCGCGCCGTTCGGCAGGGTCAGGGCCTGGAAGTCCGGGCGCGCCGCCCCGGCCGCGGCCGGGGCCCCGGCCGCGGGCGCCGCGGCCTGCGGGTTCAGCGAGATGGAGTTCAGCCGGGCGGGCACCAGGTAGGCCTGGAGCACGCGACGCAGCTCGGCGGGCGTGATGGTCCGCAGCCGCTCGAAATAGGCGCGGCTGAAGTCGAGGTCCCCCACCACGACCTCGGCCGCGCCGAGCCGGGAGGCCTGGCCGCTCATGGTCTTGCGCGTGTTGATCTCCCCCACCACCAGCTGCCGCAGCGCCTTCCGCAGCTGGGCGGTGGTGAACCCGCGCGCGGCACAGCGGGCCAGCACGGCCGTGATGGCGGCGACGGCGGGCTCCCGCTTCTCAGGATCGGTCGTGCAGGAGATGCAGAACAGCCCGCTCGTGCCCGGGTTCCAGCTCGAGGCGTCGATCGCGTGCACCAGGCCGGTCTTTTCCCGGATTTCCTGCCAGAGCACGGAGCTGTCCCCGCTGCCGAGCACGATCGCGAGCAGGTCGAGCACCGGCGCATCGTCATGCGCCAGGCCGGGAATGGGCCACGCCAGCGCCGCGCGGGTGAGCTCGACCGTCTCGAAGCGGTGCTCGGACCGGGCCGCCAGCTGCAGCGGCTCGGCCGGCACCAGCACCGGCGCCAGCCGCACGCGGGCCGGGCCGCCGAAATGCGTGGCCACCGCCGCCCGCGTGGCGGCCAGGTCGATGTCGCCGACGATCACCACCACGAGGTTGTTGGGCACATACCGCGCCCGGTAATACGCCGCCAGGTCGTCCGGGGTGACGGCGGCAAACACGTCGCGGTGGCCGATGATCGGCTGCCGGTAGGGGTGCTCGCGAAAAGCCGTCGAGAACAGCGCGTCCCACAGCCGGTTGTCCGGGTCGTCCTGCGTCATCGCGATCTCCCGCAGGATGACGCCCTGCTCCTTCACCGCCTCGTCCGCCGGCAGGGCGGAATGCAGCACGGCGTCCGCGAGCAGGTCGATCGCGAGGGCGGTGTGCTCGCTCGGCAGGTCGAGGTAGTAGACGGTGCGGTCGAAGGTCGTGTAGGCGTTGAGGTAGCCGCCGTGGGCCTGGACGGTGGCGGCCAGCTCGCGGCCGGAGCGGCGGGCCGTGCCCTTGAAGAGCATGTGCTCGAGGTAGTGCGACAGGCCCGCGCCGAGGAAGCCCCCCTCGTGGATGCTGCCGGTCTTCACCCACACCTGCACGGAGGCCAGCGCGGCGGAGCGGTCGGGCTTGAGGATGAGGGTGAGGCCGTTGGGCAGGACGGTGCGCTCGACCGGTTCGCGCCAGAAGGGATCCAGCAGACGGAGATCCGCCGCGGCGGAGGAGGAAGCAGCCATAAGGTGGGCGGACGGGCGCGGGGTTCAGGCCGAGCCGACGGGCTCCGGGCTGGCCGGACCGCGGCCGGATTTGGCGGGCAGGAACGGCTTCACGAACGCGTCGTCAAAGGTGTACAGATCGGTGAAGTCCTCGCGGCGGTCGTTGTCCGTCTTGCTGAAGACATTATACTCAATGAGGTTGAAAACGATGTCGCCAAAGTCGGGGCAGCACTTGACGCCCCACGAGTTGAGCACGGTCTTGGCGAGCGGCCCGAACTGGTCGAGGGCGTAGACCCGCAGGCCCTCGAGCAACTCCGGGCCCGAGACATGGCGGGAGCGCACCGCGCGGGGGGCGTCCTGCTTCTTCAATTCCTTGACCGCGTGATCGAGCCCGAGGCGGATGAAGTCATAGGCCTTGCGGTCAAAGCGCGGGTCTTCCTTGCAGATGAGCCCGACGATCTCGGCGAAATCCAGGTCTTGCATGATTCGGTGGCGTCCCAGTTAGCACACGCCCCGGGGCCGCGCAACCTGCATCCCGCGCGGGCGGGGAGCCGCGCCGGGACCTGTCCCAAAGGATAGGTCAAACGCCCTCGCCGACCCCGCGCGTCGGCCGCATTTTTGGGCCCATGATCGCCCCAACTCAGACAAGTCGCCCCTTGGTGGGCTCCCGGTTCGGACTCGCGACCCAGTCGCCGATTGCCCTCTCGTGCACCCACCTCAAGCGCTCCGGCCTGCGCATCACCCAGCCCCGCATCGCCCTCCTCACGAGCCTGATCAAGCGCGGGCGGCCCACCAGCATCGAGCAGCTGCACGGGGAGCTGGCCCCGGGCTCCTGCGACCTGGTGACCGTGTACCGCTGCCTCGCCGCCTTCGAGGACATCGGCCTGGTGCGCCGCTCGTTTTGCCACAACGGGACCAGCCTCTACACCTTCAACCTGGGCGAGGCCGAGTGCTACCACTTTGTCTGCAAGGGCACCCAGCAGGTCGAGGAGATCAACGCCGAGGCCACGGCCGAGATCCGGCGCTGCGTGCAGCAGGTGGAGGAGACCCTGAAGGCCCGGGGGTACACCGAGGTCACCCACATGGTCGAGTTTTTCGGCCGGACTCCCCCGACTCCGCCCACAGCCCACGGTGCGCCTGAAGCCCCGTCGCCGGCGCGCCTGCATTAAGTCCGCCGGCTTCCCGGCAGGGCCGCCCTCAGGCCTTGAGCGCGGCCGTGTAGTTGGCCTCGACCTGGGCCCAGTTGACCACGTTCCAGAACGCCGCGATATAGTCGGCGCGGCGGTTCTGGTAGTGGAGATAATACGCATGCTCCCACACATCGAGCCCGAGCACGGGGGTGGAGCCCTCGCTCAGGGGTGAATCCTGGTTGGCGGTGGTATGCACCCTGAGCGCCCCGCCCTGCACGCTGAGCCAAGCCCAGCCACTGCCGAAGTGCTGGGCGGCCGCAGAGGAAAACTGCCGGGTGAAGGCCTCGAAGGAGCCAAACGTCTGGTCAAGCGCGGCGCGGAGACCCGCGGGCGGCGCGCCCCGCTCCGTCGCGGGGCCCATGACCTGCCAGAACAAGGTGTGATTCGCATGGCCGCCGACCTGATTGCGCAGAGCCGGGCGGATTTTTTCCGGCAGGGCGCCCAGATTTTTCAGGATTTCATCCGCCGAAAGCTGCTGCAGCTCGGGGTAAGCGGCCAGCGCCTGGTTGGCCTTGTCGACATAGCCCTGATGGTGTTTTCCGTGGTGGATCTCCAGCGTGCGGGCGTCAAGGTGCGGCTCGAGCGCGGTGAAGGCATACCCGAGCTTCGGCAGGACAAAGGGCTGGGCGAGCGGTCCCGGCGCGGGCGGCATCAAGCCCGCGGGAGCGGCGCCGACCAGCGCCCGGGAGGTAACCAAGCCCAAACCCAGCCAAGCGGCGCCGGCGCCCAACGTCCTGAGGGCCTCGCGCCGCGTTATGGAATTTTTCCGGCGCGAGGCGTGGTTCATGGTGCCGCACGCTCTACGCAAATACCGGGATACGCAACTGTCCGACCGCCTTCCGTGCCGGACCGGCGCCTTACGGACCGGCGAGCAACTGGCGCAGCATGGCGTCGACCCGCGACGGATCCGCCCGGCCCTTGGCGGCCTTCATCACCGGGCCCTTGAAGGCGTTGATCGCACTGTCCTTGCCGGCCCGGAACTCGGACTGAGCCTTGGCGTTGCCCGCAATCGCCGCGCGGCACCACTGCTCGAGCTCGCCCGCGTCAGTGGGCGCGGCCTTGAGCCCGCGGCGGTCGGCAATGGCCTCCGGGGACTCCCCGGTGGCGAACATCTCGGTGAAAATCTCCTTCGCCGCATGGGCCCGCACGGCGCCGGACCCCACCAGCTGCACCAGCGCGGCCAAGTGTGACGGGCGGACCTTCGCCTCGGCCAGCCCCGGCGCCGCCGGGGCGGCCAGCTCGCGCAGGAGGTCGTTGACGATCCAGTTGCCCACCACCTGGGCCTGGTCCAGGCCGGCCAACCGCACGGTTTCCTCGAAGTAATCCGCGAGCGCCCGCTGCCAGACCAGCACGGAGGTGAGGGTGTAGGGCAGCTGGTAGCGCTCGGCGAAGCGGCGCTGCTTGGCCAGCGGCAGCTCCGGGCACTCGGCGCGGAGCCGCTCCTGCCAGGCGGCGTCGACCTTCACCGGCATCAGGTCCGGATCGGGGAAATAGCGGTAGTCGTGGGCCATCTCCTTCGAGCGCAGGGACTGCGAGGTGCCCGTCTGGCCGTCGTAGTCCCGCGTCTCCTGGATCAGGACGCCCCCCCGCTCCAGCACGGCGAGCTGGCGCTTGATCTCGAGGTCGATGCCGTCGCGCACAAACGAGATGGAATTGAGGTTCTTCAGCTCGACCTTGGTCCCGAGCTTGGTCTCGCCGACGGGGCGGATGGAGATGTTCGCGTCGCACCGGAGCTGGCCCTTCTCCATGTCGCAGTCCGAGATGCCGCCGTAGATCATCGTCGCCCGCAGGGAGGTGAGGTACGCGAAGGCCTCCTCGGCGGAATGCATCGCCGGCTCGGAGACGATCTCCAGCAGGGGCGTGCCGGCGCGGTTGTAGTCGACCAGCGATTCCGTCGCGCTGTGGTGGAGCTTGCCCACGTCCTCCTCGAGGTGGATGCGGGTCAGCGGGACCAGCCGGTGCGCGCCCATCACGTTCCGCGCGGGGCCGGGCAGCTCGATCTCGACGGCCCCGCCGACGCAGATCGGCTGGTCGTACTGCGAGATCTGGTAGTTCTTGGGCGAGTCGGGGTAGAAATAGTTTTTCCGGTCCCATTTGCAGACCGGCGCGATGGCCGCGTTGAGCAGCAGGCCGGCCTTGATGGCCGCGTCGAGGGCGGCCTTGTTCATCACCGGCAGCGTGCCGGGCAGGGCCAGCACCACCGGGTCCGTCAGCGTGTTCGCCGGCTGGCCGTAGCCTGCGGCGACCCGCGTGAAGACCTTGGAGTGCGTCTTGATCTGGACGTGCACCTCGAGGCCGATGACCGCTTCGTAGTTCATCACAGGGAGGGGGTCCGCCGGTGCCAGTCGTGCCCCCGCTCGTAGGCGCCGGCCAGCGCGAGCAGGTTCGCCTCGTCGAAGGGCCGGCCGATCAGCTGCAGGCCGATCGGCAGCCCCCCGGCCGTGAAGCCGCAGGGGACGCTCACGGCGGGCAGGCCCGCGAGGTTCACCCCGATGGTGTAGATGTCGCAGAGGTACAGCGCGAGCGGGTCGGACTTTTCCCCGAGCTTGAACGCCGGGACCGGCGAGGTCGGCGTGAGCAGGGCGTCGACCTCGCGGTAGGCGTTGAGAAAGTCCTGCCGGATGAGCGTGCGGACCTTCTGCGCCCGGAGGTAATAGGCGTCGTAGTAGCCGCTGGAGAGGACGTAGGTTCCGAGGATGATGCGGCGCTTGACCTCCGCGCCGAACCCCTCGGCGCGGGACTGCCGGTACAGGTCGACCGCGTCCTTGGCCGCCGCCGACCGGTGGCCGTAGCGGACGCCGTCGTAGCGCGCGAGGTTCGACGAGGCCTCGGCCGTGGCGATGATGTAGTAGGTGTCGAGGCAGTACTGGGTGTGGGGCAGCGAGACCTCGTGGAGGGTGCAGCCCTGCGCGCGGTAAAAGTCCATCGCCCGCTCCACCGCCGCCTGGACCTCCGGGTCCAGGCCCGCGCCGAAATACTCCTTGGGAATGCCCAGCCGCCACGGGCCGGGGCGCCGCTTCAGCTCCGCCCGATAGTCGGGGATGTCGGCCGGGAACGAGGTTGAATCCAGCGGGTCATGGCCGGCCAGCGCGCCCAGCATGATGGCCGCGTCCTCCACCGTGCGCGTCAGGGGGCCGATCTGGTCCAGCGAGGACGCAAAGGCCACCAGGCCGTAGCGCGAGACGAGCCCATAGGTCGGCTTCAGGCCGACCACGCCGCACAGCGCCGCCGGCTGGCGGATCGATCCGCCGGTGTCGGACCCGAGCGTGGCGATGGCCGCGCCCGCGGCCAGGGCGGCCGCACTGCCGCCCGACGAGCCGCCGGGAACGCGGGCCAGGTCCCACGGGTTGGACGTCGGGCCAAAGGCCGAATTTTCCGTCGAGGAGCCCATCGCGAACTCATCGCAGTTCAGGCGGCCCCAGAAGACCGCGCCCGCGGCCTTCAGCCGGGCCGTGACCGTGGCGTCGTAGGGCGAGACAAAGTTGGCCAGCATCCGGCTGGACGCGGTCAGCGGCTGGCCCGCGACGGCGATCACGTCCTTCAGGCCCACCGGAATGCCGTCGAGCGGGCCCCGCGCCTGCCCGGCGGCGCGGCGCGCGTCCGAGGCCCCGGCCTGGGCCAGAGCCTCCGCCTCGTCGCGGGAATTGAACGCATGCAGCCGCCCCTCGACCGCCTGGGTGCGGGCCAGGACGGCGCGCGTCAGCTCCGTCGCGGAAACCGTGCGGGCGGCCAGCAGGTCGCCCAGTTCGGCGATGGACTTGAAAAACAGTTCGTCGGCCATGGGCGCCTCACTCCACGACCTTGGGCACCACGATCAGGTGGTCCCGCTGGGCGGGCGCGTTCCGCAGCGCGGCCTCAACCGGCAAGCCGGGCCGGGCAACGTCCTCGCCCCAGACGTTCACCACCGGGAAGGCGTGGGCCGTCGGCTCCACCCCCGTGACGTCGACCTTGGCCAGCTGCTCGATGTGGTGGAGGACCTCCCCGAGCTGCCGGGAGAACTCCGCCTGCTCCGCCTCCGTCAGGGCGAGGCGGGCGAGTTTCGCCACGTGATCGAGGTCGAGGTGGGGCGCGGACGACATGGCTATTTCCGGATCTGCCAGGCCGTCGACCGGCCGATCTCGTCCTGAATTTTCTGGCAGACGGCGTTCACCTCCTCGTCGGTCAGCGTCCGCGCGGCGGACCGGAAGACGAGGGAGAAGGCCAGGCTCTTCTTGCCCGGGGGCAGGCCCTGCCCGAGGTAGACGTCGAACGGCTCCACCCGCTCCAGGGTGAAGGCGTCGCTCCCGGCCGCCGCTGTCAGCCGCACAAGGGTTTGCCGCACCTCTTCGGCCGGCACGCCCACGTCCACGACCAGCGCCAGGTCGCGCAGGACGGCCGGCTGGAGGCTGAAGTCGGCGTAGCGGCGGCGGGGGCTCGCGGCGCCAAGCAGGTCCGGCAGCACGGCGAAGATGCCCGCGTAAACTTTGCCCTCGACGCCCAGCGCCCGGACCATCGGCAGGCTCAGCAGGCCGAACCGGACGGTCCAGCCGTTCGCCATCTCGCCGGCAGCGGCGGACTGGCCTTCCTGCCAGCCGAAATAGGGGCCGGCAATCGGCACGAGCGGCTGCCGCGCCAGGTCGATCCCGGCGGCGGCGGCGAGCGCGGCCGCGTGTTTCTTGGCGGTGTAGAAATCCGCCGGATCCCGCGGCCGCCAGGTGCGCTCCCCGAGCGGCTCGGCGAGGATGAAGCCGGCGGCGGCGCACTCGAAGTTCTGGCCGTTGCGCTCGATGAAGATCCGCCCGGTCTCGCAGAGGCGGGAGACGGTGACCCCGCGGGACTGGTTCAGCTTCAGCGACTCCAGCAGGCCCATGATCAGCGTGGGGCGCAGGTGCGACTGGTCGTCGACCAGCGGATTGGCCAGGGCGAGCTCCACCGCCGCGGTCTGCGAGACCCAGGTGGTGAGCTCCTTCGCCGGCCGCAGCGTGTAGTTCACGCACTCGTGAAAATCGTGGCCCACGAGGTAGTCCGTCACGCGCCGGTTGAACCGCACGGTGGGGTCGTCCTCCCCCACGAGCCCGGGGGCCGAGACCACCGCGGCGGGGATCCGGTCGGTGCCATGGAGGCGCAGCACCTCCTCCACCAGGTCGATCGGGCGGTCGAGGTCGTCCCGCCAGCTGGGGATCGTGACCGTCCAGGCCGGGCCGCGCGCCGGGGTCGGCTCCTCGCGGGTGATGTTCAGCTCCAGCGACTCCAGCGCGGCCTGCATGTCGGCCGCCGGGAGGTCGAAGCCGAGCTTCTCGCAAATGTAGCCGGGCGTGACGACGACTTCCCGCTGCCACGGCACGTCGCCGCCGATCCGGTAGGCCGGGCCGACGACCCGGCCGCCGGCGGTCTCGAGGATCAGGTCGATCGCCCGGTAGGCCGCCTCCAGCGCGGTGTGGGGGTCCACCCCCCGCTCGTAGCGGTAGCAGGAGTCGGAGGTCAGCCCGAGGCGCTTGGCCGTCCAGCGGATCGACTGCCGGTTGAAAATCGCGCACTCCAGCACCAGATCGGTGGTGGCGGGGCCGACGCCGGAATTTTCGCCGCCCATGATGCCGGCGATGACCACGGGGCGCTGCGCGTCGGCGATGACGAGCATCCGGCTGGTGAGCGTCCGCTCCTTGCCGTCCAGCGTGGTGAGCTTCTCGCCGTCGGTGGCCCGGCGGACGACCAGCTGGTTCCCCCCGAGCTTGTGGGCGTCGAACGCGTGCAGCGGCTGGCCGGTCTCGAGCATCACGTAGTTGCCCACGTCGACGATGTTGTTGATCGGCCGCAGGCCCACGGCGGTCAGGCGCTGCTGGAGCCAGGCCGGGCTGGGGCCCACCTTGACGCCGGTGAGGACATGGGCCGTGTACAGCGGGCAATCCTCGGGCGAGAGGACGGTGACGTCGCGCAGGAGCTCGGGGGCGGAGGTCTCGTCCAGCTCGCCCCGGAATTTTTCCTGGGGGTAGACCAGCGGCCGCTTGAACCACGCCGCCAGCTCGCGGGCGAGGCCGAGGTGCGACAGGCAGTCCGGGCGGTTCGGCGTGATCTCGATGTCAAACACCACGTCGCCCGGCGGGAGCACCTCATTGATGGGGGTGCCGAGCGCCGGCCGGCCGGCCAGGAGGAGGAGGCCGCTCGCGTCCTCGGCGACGCCGAGTTCCTTGGCCGAGCACATCATCCCGTCGGACGACTGGCCGCGGATCTTGGACTGCTTGATGACAAAGTCCCCGGGCAGCACGGCCCCGGGCAGGGCCACCGGGACCCGGTCGCCGACCTGGTAGTTCTGCGCGCCGCAGACGATGGTCTTGATCCCGCCAGCCGGGCCGACGTCGACCTGGCAGAGGGAAAGCTTGTCCGCGTTGGGATGCTTGTCGCGCACGAGCACCTCGCCGACGACCACGTGGCGGAGCGGCGGGGCGCCGGAGCGCAGGACCTGCTCGACCTCAAAGCCGAGGAAGGTGATGGCGCGGCTCAGCTCGTCGACGGCGGCGTCGAGCTGGACGTAATCTTTGAGCCAGTTGAGGGAGATTTTCACGGGCGGGGAAGAGGGGGCGGGCGGCCGCCGGGGAGCGTCAGGGCGGGGGGGCGTTCAGGCGAACTGCCGCAGGAAGCGCAGGTCGTTTTGGTAGAAGTAACGGATGTCATCGATGCCGTAGAGCAGCATCGCCAGGCGCTCGAGGCCCATGCCAAAGGCGTAGCCGCTCCAGACCTCGGGATCGTAGCCCACCCCGGAGAACACCACGGGGTCGACCATGCCGCAGCCCCCGATCTCGATCCACTCCTTCTTCACCTTGGGCAGATGCTGCGCGCTGAGGTCCACCTCGAAGCTCGGCTCGGTGTAGCCGAAATAGTGCGGGCGGAACCGCGTCTTCGTCTCCGGCCCGAGCAGCGAGGCGAAGATGTAGTCGAGCAGCGCCTTCAGGTCGCGCACGGTGACGTTCTTGTCCACGTAGAGGCACTCGAGCTGGTGGAAGTTCGCCGAGTGGGTGGCGTCGGTGGTGTCGCGGCGGTAGGTGCGGCCGGGCGACACGATGCGGATGGGCGGCTCGCCCTTGAGCATGGTGCGGATCTGCACCGAGGAGGTGTGGGTGCGGAGCAGGTAGCGCTCGTCGGGCGTCTTCTTGGAGACGTTGCCGAAGCGCGCGGTCTCGGGAAAGTAGAACGTGTCCTGGGCGTCGCGCGCCGGGTGATTGGCCGGGGTGTTCAGGGCATCGAAACAGTAATACTCGGTCTCGACCTCCGGGCCGTCCGCGACGGTGAAGCCGACCTTGCGCAGGATCCGGCACATCTCCTCGCGCACCAGCGTGAGCGGATGGTAGGTCCCGGGGCCGGCATCGGGCGACGGCAAGGTGGGGTCCACCGCCGGGCCGAGCTGGGCCTGCAGTTCGCCGGCCTCGATGGCGCGGAGGGCGCCGTCGAGCAGCTCCTGCAGGCGCGTCTTGGTTTCATTGATGAGCTTGCCCAGCGCCGGGCGCTGCTCCTTCGGCACGGCGCCCATCTGCTTCATGAGGGCGGTGAGTTCGCCGTTGGGGCCGACCAGGCGGGCCTTGGCGGCCTCAAACTCGGGACGCGAGTGCAGGGCGGCGAGATCGGTCTGCGCCTTGGCGACGAGGGCGGTCAGGGTGGCTTGCATGACGGAGGGCGTTTTTTAACCAGACACGGGGCGGCGAAGCGAAGAAAAACAAAGAGGACGGAACCTCGGCTGAGGCCCGTCCTCCGTGGAGTAGACAGGGAGGCGAGCCATGCCGGCTCGCGCGGACCGGGGCTTAGGCCTTGGTGGCAGCCTGGGAGGCGGCCTTGGTCTTGAGCGCTTCCTGGGCCTGCTTGACCAGGGCGGCAAAGGCCACCTCGTCGCGGATCGCGAGGTCGGACAGCACCTTCCGGTCGAGGCCGATGTTGGCGGCCTTGAGGCCCTCCATGAAGCGGCTGTAGCTGATGCCGGCGCCGCGGCAGGCGGCGTTGAGCCGCACGATCCAGAGACCGCGGCGGTCGGATTTCTTTTTCTTGCGCGCGATATAGGCGTACTGCCACGCGTGCTGGACGGCTTCTTTCGCGTAGCGGAAGAGCTTGGATTTGTTGCCGAAATAGCCCTTGGCGTATTTCAGCACTTTCTTGCGACGCTTGCGCGAGGCGGGGGAGTTAGTTGCACGAGCCATGTTAGTTAGGTTCCTTTATAGGTTAGTCGCCGGCGGGTCGGCTTAGGATTCACCCGCCAGACGAAGTTAGGATTGAGGGCGGAGGCGGATTAGAGACCGTGAGGCAGACAACGGAGGAGCGGAGGCGTGTGGGTCTGTGAGAGGACCTTGGCCTTGCCCAACCGGCGTTTTTGCTTCGAGGACTTGGTGCTGGCCATATGCCGGGTACCCGGCGAACGGTGCAGCAACTTGCCCCTGGCGGTCAGCTTGAAGCGCTTGGCAACGGACTTTTTGGTCTTTTGCATGGAGGAAGTGTTCGAAAACAGAGAACCCGGTGCATTCTGTAAAGGGTAAACTTAAACTAGACTCACCCGTGACGGCGGGGCGGCGCCGATCCCGGGCGGTCCGGCAGGAGAAAGGGAATCTTGCCACGATGGGCGCCGCCAGACGCCCCGCGGGACCGCCCAGCCACCCCGGCCACCGCCTGCCAAGCAGTCGACGATCCCCCCGTCCGGAGCTGCCGGACGGGATCCGCGCCGCGAGTCGACTCCCGGCCGCGCGGTGAAAAATCTCGGCAGGCCGGACGGAAATCACAGTTGACATCAACTGTGGCATCATGAGTTTTTCACCCTTCGGTTTTGGCTTCCTAGCTCAATGGTAGAGCAGTTGACTCTTAATCAATTGGTTCGGGGTTCGAGTCCCCGGGGAGCCACCACCGCCCTGTTATTTCCCAGTCAATTTTCTCGCAAATGCGCGCTTCTTTCGCGCCGGCGTAGCTCAATGGTAGAGCACCTGTTTTGTAAACAGGCGGTTGCGGGTTCGAATCCCATCGCCGGCTCCACCTTTGGTGCACGTGCGGCGAAGGACCCGCCGGCGGACCGCAACAGGTAGAGGATCGACGGTCGCCGAGTTGAGGCGCGCGCAAGATGTTCTCCCAGGCCCGGACCGAGGGGGACGCGGTTAAGTTTTCACTGCCCGATGGTGTAATGGTAGCACAAACGACTCTGACTCGTTTTGTCTAGGTTCGACTCCTAGTCGGGCAGCCACTTCAGCCGCGAGCCATCGCCCAATGGCGCCGGCGACAAAGAAAGTTGACAGGCAAGTTTGGTTCACCCCTATTTCACAGACTCCCTGTTTTTTCACCCTGAATTCACCTCTCAGCGACATGCTGATCATCCCCAACACCTCCAGAAAAATGACCGCCAGTTTCGGCGAGTTCGTCATGGCGGTTGGAGGTATTAGCGATCAGGGCAAACAAGCATGAGCTGAGCTTCACGCCTCACGACGTGCGTCGGTTAGCACCAGCGAGGCGACCTCGGTTCTCCCTCCCCTTCCCCACTCAATAACCTACCTGCCTATCCCCGAACCCCGGCCCCCTTTCCTCCAATGATCAACCAAAGCCTCCCCCTCGCGTTTCTCCTCGGCGACGACACCATCATGGAACTGTTCATGAAGGGTCGCCAAATCATGTGGCCGATTCTCCTCCTCTCGTTCGTCGGCCTCACCGTCGTCGTCGAGCGCCTGCTCTTCATCGTCCGTGAGAACGGCACCCGCGAGCCCGAGGTCGTCGAGAAGATGCTGGAGCACGTCGAGCGCCGGGATATCGAGGGCGCGGTCGAAATCGGCAAGAAGAGCAAGGATTTCGTCGCCCGCATTCTGGTGTACAGCCTGACGAACAAGGAGTTCTCCCTCACCAACGCTTTCATCCGCGCCTCCGGGCAGGAACTGGCCCGCTACCAGCAGGGCATCGCGACGCTCGACACCGTCATCACCGCCGCCCCGATGCTCGGCCTGCTCGGCACCGTCACCGGCATGATGCGCACCTTCGGCAGCATGACGGGCGACATCGCCACGGCCAGCGGCCAGATCACGGGTGGTGTGGCTGAGGCCCTCATCGCGACCGCCGCCGGTCTCTTTATCGCGATCACCGCCCTCCTGCCTTACAATTACCTGAATGCCCGCATCGAAGAGGCCAAGCACGAGGTCGCCGACGCGTCCAACGCCCTCGAGCTCATCATCAAGAAGTCCGAGACCAACGCCCCGTTCAGTCGCTGATTAGCCAAGCAATTGGCGGCGGCATCGTCTACTCCCTCGACCCACCTTATCCATGGCAGGATCATCCGGCGGCAGCAGTGGCGGCAAAAAGAAGGCACGTATCGAGATCATTCCCCTGATCGACGTCATCTTCTTCCTGCTCGCGACCTTCGTCCTGTTCACGCTTTCGTTGAACAAGTCGAATGGACTGGCGGGCGTTAAAGTGCCCGACTCGGAGACGGGTGAACCCCGCGATCCGGCTGATACCGCGACCATCAGCGTGACCCAGGAAGGCACGCTGGCTTGGAACAAGGATCCCGTTGCGCTCGATGAGTTTATCAACCGTCTGAGGGCTTATCACACCTCGAATCCGGAAGGTCGCATCCTCATCAACGGTGATGAGAACGCCTCGTTCTCCGCTGTTTTAGGCTACGCCATCGACGAAGTCCGCAAGTCCGGGGCTTCCAAGGTCTTCATTGAGACCCGCGTCCGCCCGGCGGGCAAGTAGACTCCGGTCCGCCGCGCCTTTCCTCCCCTTTCACTCTCGCTAAATTTCACCACCATGGCCGGTTCCAGCTCCAAAGTCGAAGACGGCAAGAAGAAGGCGCGCATTGAGATCATCCCCCTCATCGACGTCATCTTCTTCCTGCTCGCGACCTTTGTTTTGTTCACGCTGTCGCTGAGCAAAATCGCCTCCCTGCCGGTCAATCTCCCGGTCCCGGTGACGACGCCCAGCCCGCCGGACCCCGACATGGTCACCCTGCAGATTTCCGACCAGGGCACCTGCTACTGGAACAAGGAACTCATCCAGATCGGTGAAATCGCCCCCCGTCTCTCCAACCTGAAGACCCGCGTGCCGAATCCCCGGGTGCTGATCGCCGGCGACGACCGGGCCAAGTTTGGCATCACGGTGACCGCCCTCGACGAGGTGCGTAAAGCCGGCATCACCCAGGTCTCCGTCGAGACCCGCGTTCGCGCCACCGGTCGGTAAACCCACGAGCGACCCTCCATCATGCGCCGCGATTTAATCATCGGTCTCATCGTTTCCCTGCTTCTCCATGGGGGTGTCACTTGGCTGAGCGAGGCCTTCGGGCATCCCGCGCTCAAGGCCAAGCCCAAGCAGGAGGAGAAGCTGATCCAGATCGAGATGCCGCCCATTGAGCCGGATGAGCCGGAGAAGGTCGTCGCCGAGGACCAGCCCGACACCCCGCTTGAATTTGCCCCCCCGATGCAGGCCGACGTGCCGCAGGTGGTGCAGTTGGACTCCTTCGTCCAGCCCCTCCAGCCTCCGCCGCCCGAGAATCTCAAGCCCAACGCCGGAGCCATCGTGATTCCGCAGGGCGCCGGGCGCGGCCTGGGCAAGGGCATCGAGGTGTTCGACATCTCGAAGCTCGATCAGGTGCCGGTCCCGAAGTTCCAGGCCCGGCCGCAGTACCCGTTTGAAATGCGCCGCTCCGGTGTGGCGGGCGAAGTGGTGGTGGATTTCATCGTCGATACGAACGGTGACGTGCGCAACCCCTACGCCGCGCGTTCCACCCAGCGCGAGTTTGAAGCCTCAGCCGTCCAAGCCGTGGGCAAATGGAAGTTCCGTCCCGGCAAAAAAGGCGGCCGCTCGGTCAACACTCACATGCAGGTGCCCATCGTCTTCACCCTGAACGAGGAATAATCCACCGTGCCCGACATTTTCCCCCAATTTTCCTCCCGGCCGGGTCGCCTGGCCCTCATCCTCGTCCTCGCCTTGGCGGCGTCCCCTCGTAGCGGGGCGAACGAACCGGCCCAGCTCACGGAGAGGACCTCTGAGGAGCTGAACAAGCTCAAGCCCTACACGGATGCCAAGAACTGGGACGGCGCGCTGGCGCTGCTCGACCGCATGCAGACCAACGTGGGGCCGACCACGTACGACTTCGCGATCATCGCGGACATCAAGTCGAAGATCTACATGTCGAAGTCCGACTATGCCAAGGCGATCGAGCCCATGGAGGCCACCGTGCGACTCGCGGATGCCTACGGCTATTTCGACGAGCATGATGTCGCTGAAAAGGTCTATTATCTGGTCCAGCTCTTCTACCAGGAGGCCACCGCGACCAAGTCCGTCGCCCTGCAGCAGCAGTATTTCAACAAGTCGGCCGGTTACATCAAGCGCTGGATCAACAGCCCAGTGGGCAAGGCAACCGGCGATGCGCAGCGCCAGGACGCCGCCCTGCTTTACGCCTCCATCCTCTACAACGAGGCCATCATCAACCCCGAGAAGATCGATGCCAAGCTGCTGAAGCAGTCCCAGGCGGAAATTGACAGCGGGCTGCTGGGCACCCCGCGCCCGAAGGAAACATTCTACGTGCTGATGCTGGCCATCGCCCAGCAGGAGGGCAACTACGCCCGCGCCTCCGAAGTCCTCGAACTGCTCGTTAAGCAGTACCCCGGCAAGAAGGACTACTGGTCCCAGCTGGTAGCCACCTATCTCAACCTCGCCCTCGACAAGAGCGAGGAGAAGTCCCGCCAGTATAACATCCGCGCCATTCTCGCGGCGGAGCGGTCGCAGGCCCTCGGCTTCGGCAAGACCCCGAAGGACAACTTCAACCTGGTGGGCATCTACATCAATTTGGGCCAGTACGGCAAGGCCACCGAGCTGCTGCATGCGGGCCTGCGGAAGAAAACGATCGAGTCCACCCAGAAGAACTGGGAATACCTCGCCTACTCGTACCAGCAGGTCGACAAGCCCTATCAGGCGATCGACGTGCTCAAGGAAGCCGCCGTCCAGTTCCCGAGATCCGGCCAGCTGGACTATCAGGTTGCCCAGATCTACTACTCCCTCGACAAGGGCGAGGAGGCCTATCGCAGCCTGTCAGCCGCCGTGGCCAAGGGTAACCTCGAGAAGCCCGGCGCGGTCTACAATTTCCTCGCCTATATCGGCTTTGAAAGACGGCGCTATGACGAGGCCCTCATCGCGGTCAACAAGGCCATCTCCTATACCGAATCCTCCCACGACACCCAACTTCCGCGTCTGAAGCAGGCCATCGAGGACGCGATCAAGGAACGGAACCAGGTCAAGACCACGGCTCCGCGCTCCCTGTAATCCTGCAACCCCTTTTATCATCATGAAGAAAAGCTTCGTCTACGTCCTCGCCCCGATTGTCGCGTTGATCATTTTCGGTGCCATCTACTGGAACTTCAGCTCAGGCTATGAGGCCAAGGAAGAAGCCAAGGCCCTGAAGGTGAAGCAGGAGAAGGAGGCCAAGCTGCTCGCCCAGGCCAAGGCCAACGAGCAGGCCATCAAGGATGCCAACGCCGGGGTGCTGCGCCGCAAGGCCGAGCGCGAGGCCAAGGAAGCCAAGGACAAGAAGGATCACGAGGCGCGCCTGGTCGCCACGGATGCCCGGGACAAGGCCTTTGCCGACAAGGAGAAGTTCGCCAAGCTCGTCACCCGCCTGGAGAACGACATCAAGAACGAGCAAAGCGCCATCACCAAGCTCGGGGAGGAGAAGAAGATGGCGGTTGAGGAACAGGCCTTCCTCCGCACCTACGTGCAAAAGGCCGAGGAGAACGTCAAAAACCTCCGGCAGGTCCTGGAAAAGATCGCCGCTGCCGATGCCGCCCGTGCCGCCGCGGAAGCCGCCGCCGCCCGCGCCGCCAAGAATAAAGAATAACAACTCATAACCCGCCTACCTTTACCCTCCCATGAAAAAGTGGATGTACGTCATTTCGGTCAGCGTCCTGCTGGCGGTATTCCTTGCCCTGTATTTCTCCGAAGCCGAAAAGATCGAGCACCGGGAGAAGGCCCAAATGGCCAAGGTGGCCGAGCTGAAGCGGGTGGAAGACGCCCGCAAGGCCTCCGTCGAGGCCAAGGCCCGCGCCGATGCCGAGAAGCGCGCCGCCGACCGGGCCGCCGAGGAAGCCAAGAAGGAGTCCGAGAAACTCGCCCGCTGGGAAGAGGACGGCCGCAAGATTCAGGAGGCCACGGACAAGTTCACCACGGAGGCCGACAGCAGCGCCAAGACGGCGGCCGAGCTTGAGGTCAAGCTCAGCACCCTGCGCGCCGCCAAGGAGAAGCTCAACCGCGAGGCCTTCGAGTTCGCCAAGCAGGTCGAAATGGGCAAGATCAGCCGCCGCTCCGCCGAAATCGAGATCCAGCGCACGGTCGAGATGATCGCCCGCCGCGCGGCCGAGAGCACCCTCAGCCGCATGCCGGCCATCGCCACTCCCCCGCCCTCTTCTTAAGCGCCGGTTCCACCGGAAGTTTTCAAGGCCCGGATCGCAAGATCCGGGCCTTATTTATTTGCGGAGATATTTTGTTTGCAGTGGCCGGTTGCACGGCCTTTCCTCCGCCTTCCTTCGGACAGGTCCGGAAGGAGAAATGAGATCGGGGCGTAGCTTAGCCTGGTAGAGCGCTACGTTCGGGACGTAGAGGTCGCGAGTTCGAATCTCGCCGCCCCGACCATTTGCCACGCCGCCGGGCGTTCAGGCCAAAAAAGGATTATAGCGCAGCTCGTTGCCCGCCGTGGTCATCGGCCCGTGGCCGGGCGCGATCACCGTCTGCGGCGGCACCCCGGCCAACACCCGCCGCAGGTGCGTCGCCAGCTGCCGTTGGGAATGGTAGCCGCCACCCATGGAACCGGCAAAAATCAGGTCTCCCGAGACCAGCAGCGCCCCCCCGCTCGGCACCGACGGATTGCTGACCAGGTAGCAATTGTGGGCCGGGGAGTGGCCCGGCGTATGGAACGCCTTGACCTCAAAGTGGCCGAAACGCAGCCGCTGGCCCTCGGCCATGGGCTCACCGCAGGGCGCGCTGACTCCCGCCGGGCAATAGGCCTGCGGCAGCCCGAACCGCGCCACCACCTCGCACAACCCGCCGCTATGCTCCGGCTCCACATGGGTGACAAAAACCGCGTCGACTTCCTTGACCGCCCGCGGCCACACCGCGGTCAGGGTCCCGATGTCCGGCCCGGTGTCGAACAGGAGGCCGCGGGACGCGCCGCACTCCGTCACCAGGTAGGCATTCGCACAGCCGATGCCGTGCGGCATCCGCAGCGGATGCACACAGAAGGGCAGGCTCGTCATCTCGGGCCGCGGGTACTGCCCGCACCCCAGCGCGCACAGGCCGACCTCGTTCAGCCCCAGCACCCCGGCCAGCTGGCGCAATTCCGCCGCCGAGAGGTCCGAACGATAGTCCACCGCGTCCAAAATCCGGGCCGTCGCCACGCCGCTCCGCTGCGCCACCTCCTCCTCGCCCAGGCCCGCCTGGCGCATGGCTTTCTCGAGCACATCGCCCAGTTCGTCCTCCAGCGGCACGGTTAAATTCAGCACGGTAGGCGGAACCTACCGCCGCCCCAGTCAGGTGCAAAATGTTTTTGTTTTTTGCCGGTCAGCCGCCAGCGTCAGGCCATGGCTTCTGACCAGCAAGAGATCCTCGGCATCTTCACCCGCACCCGCGCGCTGTTGGAAGGGCACTTTGTGCTGCGCTCCGGCCTGCACAGCGGCCACTACTTCCAGTGCGCCCAGGTGTGCCAGCGGATGGACGCGGTCGAGCGCCTCGCCGAACTCCTCGTCGCCAAGGTGCAGGGGTACTCCTTCAAGACCGTGCTTGCGCCCGCCATGGGCGGCCTGGTGATCGGGCAGGAAGTGGCTCGCCAGGCCAAGGTCCGGTACATCTTTGCGGAAAAAGAGGACAACGTGCTCGTGCTCCGGCGCGGCTTCACGCTGGCGCCCGGCGAGCCGGTGCTGATCGTGGAGGACGTCGTCACCCGGGGCGGCCGCGTCCTCGAGTGCCTCGAGATCGTGCGCCGGGCCGGCGGCGTGCCGGTGGCCGTGGCCATGCTGGTGGACCGCAGTGCCGGTCAGGCGCGCTTCGACGTGCCGGCTGTCTCGCTGCTGGAACTGAGCTTCCCGACCTACCCGGCCGACGCCGTGCCCGACTGGCTCGCCAAGATCCCGGTGCAGAAGCCCGGGAGCTAAGGCGGACCTAAATGCCCCGTGAGCGGTGCTTGCGGGCCAGATGCCGGGACTGAAAGCGGTCGCGTGTCATTCGCCACGCGCCCGGCGCCCGAAAGGACCACCGGCCACAGCGGCCGCGCTGGCATCCGGGGATTGCACCCGGCGGCGGACCCGCCAGCCTCGGTCCGGTAGTCCATCATGGTCGCTGGGCCGCCTCCCTCCCGTAGTATCTCACAAGATGAAAATAATGGTGCGACCCTTGGCCGTGGCGGCAGGCCTGCTCGGGGCCCTGGCCGCGAACCTGCTGGGAACAGCGCCCGGGGCGGCCGCGACCCTGTTTCGCATCGAGGCCCGAACCACGGAGCCGCTGCTGGTCTCCGACCGGCCGCAGGAGGACTTCCAGGTCAACTACGTGAATGTGATCCGGGACGGCCAGACCTGGCACATGTGGTACGAAGCCTATCCCCACACCTACCAAAGCGACGCCGACGGCTATCTCTGTTACGCGCGCTCCGTGGACGGGGTGAAATGGGAAAAACCCAATCTCGGGCTGGTCGAATATGCGGGCAGCCGCGCCAACAACATCGTGCTCGCCGGCCCTCCCCTCCACGGCGTCACCGGCCATTGCGTCTTCCTGGATCCTGCGGCCCCTGCGGCGGAACGCTTCAAGGTGGTGTTCTCCTGCTTCACCCCGGCCCCAGGCACGCCTTGGGGCAGCCAATGGCAGGTGTACGGCGGAACGAGTCCGGACGGCCTCCATTGGCAGCTGATCAAACGCCCGCTCCTCGCCTGCAACTCCGACACCCAGACGGTCTGTTTCCGCGACGGTGACCTCTACCGGATGTATGTCCGCGTCTGGAGCCAGGGGGATGGCCAGGGCCGGCGGCAGGTCGGATACACCGAGTCGCGGACCTTCGGGAATTTTCCGGCCCCCGTCGTGGTGCTGGCGCCGGATGAAACGGATCCCCGCAGCCTCCATTATTACAATTCAGCGGCCGTGAAGCTGCAGGACTCGCTCTACGTGACGTTCCCCAGCGTCTATGACGCGCAGACCGGGATCGTGATCCCGCACCTGGCCGTCAGCCGCGACGGCCGGCAGTGGAGCCCGGTCAGCGAGGTTCCCGGGCTCCGCCTGGGGCGGGGCTTCGACGGGAAGAGCATCTATGTCGGCCCGGGGGCGGTGCCCGGAGACCGTCCGGGCTCCTGGTGGGTCTATTACTCGGGCTACCGGACGGGCCACGACGATGCGTTCAAGTCCAAGGTGCAGCACCTGGGGGGCGTCGGGCGCTTCCTGCTCGTCCTGAAAGATCCGGCCGTGACCCCGTAGAGGGGGCACGGCCAGCTCCGGGACTCAGCTGCCCTTGACCTCAATGCGCGCCACCCTCAGGGCACCGCGATAATAGACGTAGAGCAGATGGCGCCCCGGGGTCAGCCCCGCCTTGGCCGAGGCCAGATCGGTCACATATTCCCGATCGATCTGCACCAGGAGAAAATCCGGCATCAGCACGTCGGCATAATACGAGTCCTGATCGACCGCCCGGACCAGCAGGCCGTTGAACCGGGCCGGAATCCGCAGGCGGGCCCGGGCTTCATCGGTCAGCGGGGTGACGTCGACCCCGGGAATGAGCTCATCCGGTTTCTCGTCGACGGTGGCCAGGGTCACTTCAACCGTGAGCGGCTTTCCCTCGCGGGAAATGCTCAGCTTCGCCTTGGTGCCGGGTCCCGTCCCGGCAATGAACAGCCGCAGTTCCTCCCAAGAGTTCACCGGCCGGCCGTCGAAGGCGATCACGACATCCCCCCGCTCCAGCCCCGCCACCGCCGCCGGGGAGTTGGGCGAGACATCCGTGATCATGGCCCCGCGCGCGCCCTTGGGCAGGTGCAGCGAGTCGGTGTCCTCCGCGGGCACGGTCTGCGCATTCACCCCCAGAAAGCCCCGCGTGACCTTCCCGGTGGCGATCAGGCTCTGCAGCACCGACGAGGCCAGGTTGATCGGAATGGCAAAGCCGAGCCCTATGCTGCCCCGGGACGTCGATATGATGGCACTGTTGATCCCCACCAGCCGCCCCTTGGCATCCACCAGGGCCCCGCCGGAATTGCCCAGGTTGATCGCCGCGTCGGTCTGGATGAAACTCTCGTAGCCGCCCTCCAACAGGCCCAGCTGGTTGCGTCCCTTGGCCGAAACAATGCCCATGGTGACCGTTTGACCAACGCCGAGGGGGTTGCCCACGGCAAAGACCACATCGCCCACCCTGAGCTTGTCGCTGTCGGCCAGCGTCAGCGTCGGCAGATTGCCGGCCTCAATCTTGATCACGGCCACGTCCGTCTTGGGATCGGTGCCAATCACCTTGGCGACAAACTCACGATCGTCGGCCAGGCCCACCTTCAGCTCGTCCGCCCCCTCAACCACGTGGTTGTTGGTCAAAATATAGCCGTCCGGGGAAATGATGACCCCCGACCCGAGCCCCTCTTCCTTGTGCTCGCGCTCTTGGTCCGGGATATTACCGAAGAATTGACGCATCATCGGATTAGCTGAGATCCGCTCGCGCACTATCTTCTTCGAGTACACCGACACGACCGCTTTTTGGACGGGTTCGACGATGTCGGCGTAGCTGGTGACCAGGGGCGACTTCGCATCACTTACGGGGCTGGCGTCGACGCGCAGCGCGGGCTTTTTCGGCGGCGCCGCGTCCTTGCCCAGCAGCGCAGGGCTGGCCAACGGTGAAGCGACGAGGAAGGCGATGAAAACGGAGAATAGCTTGGATTTCATGGAGATAACGGAATGACCCAATCTTGGCGTCAAAAGTTCCCCTCTGCAACCAGTCGGTTGCTGGGCACAGAACTCCGCACGACCGGCTCCTGATGCGACGGCCGGACGGAGGTCCGTCACGGCCTACCCCTCAGAATCCCTTGATCCGGAACAGGCTCGTCACGCTCTCGTTGCCGTTGATGCGGACGATCGCCTGCGCGAGCAGCTTGGCGATGCTGAGCACCTTGATGGGCAGCCCGCGGGTGTCGATCGGGGTGGAGTTGGTCGTGATCAGCTCGTCGATCAGCCCGGATTTCAGGCGCTCCACGGCGATATCGTTCAGGATGCAGTGGCTGACCGCCGCGGTGATCCGCGCCGCGCCGTTGTCCTTCAGGATCCGGGCGGCCGCCGTCAGGGTGCCCGCCGTTTCCGTGATGTCGTCCACCAGCAGCACGTCGCAGCCGCTGACATCGCCGACGATGCTCATGGCCTCGACGGTGGTGGCGCTCTTGCGCTTCTTGGCCACCAGCGCCAGCGCGGCGCCCATGGTGTCCGCGTAGGCCGAGGCCATCTTCATGCCGCCGACATCGGGCGAGCACACGACCAGCGGGCGCTCCCGCTTCTGGGTGCTGAGGTACTCAAAAAAGACCGGGGACGCGAAGAGATGGTCCACGGGGATGTCGAAGAAGCCCTGAATCTGCTGGCTGTGCAGGTCCATGGTCAGGATGCGCGTCGCCCCGGCGGCGACCAGGAGGTTGGCGACCAGCTTCGCCGTGATCGGCACGCGGGGCTGGTCCTTGCGGTCCTGGCGGGCGTAGCCGTAGAACGGCAGCACCGCGGTGATGCGCTGGGCGGAGGCCCGGCGGGCGGCATCAATCATGATCAGCAGCTCCATCAGGTGATGGTTCGTCGGCGGGCAGGTCGACTGGATGATGTACACGTCCTGGCCGCGGACGTTTTCGTTGATCTTCACGAAGGACTCCCCGTCCGGAAAGCTGGTGACGGTGGCCTCGCCCAGGGGCATGCCAATGGCGGCGCAGATTTCCTCTGCGAGCACGCGGTTAGAGTTGCCGGAGAAGATTTTCAGCCGCGTTTCACTCATGCGCGGCACGCTGGGGCTGAACCGCCCCCGGCGGAAGTCTTTTTTATCCTTTCCCCGGCGAATTTTCCAAGTCCCCGACCCGCTTGAAGAGCTCCGGCAGCCGGCGGTGCAGCACCTCGAGGCGCTGGCCGAGCATGTACGCCATGGCGGGCGAGCCGTTCACATAGGTCCCCGGCTCGACATTGAAGGTCACGGCCGACTGGCCGCCCACCTTGGCCGCCCGGCCAATCGTGATGTGGCCGCCAATCCCCGCCTGTCCCCCCAGCACCGCATAATCGCTGATCGTCGCGCTGCCGGAGATCCCCACCTGCGCACACAGGATGACATGGCGGCCGATGGTGACGTTGTGCGCCACCTGCACGAGGTTATCGATCTTGGTGCCCTCCCCGACCACGGTGCGGCTGAACCGGGCGCGGTCGAGGGTGCTGTTGGCCCCGATCTCCACGTCGTCCTCGATCACGACATTGCCGACCTGCGGGATTTTCTCGTGCCGGCCGGCGACAAACTCGTAACCGAAGCCATCGGAGCCGACCACGACCCCCGGCTGCAGGCGGACCCGGTTGCGCAGGATGCACTCGGCCGCCATGATCACCCCGGGCATGAGCCAGCAGTCGTCGCCAATCTGGGCGCCGCGGCCCACATAAACCTGGGCTTGGAGGTGGGACCGCTCGCCGATCACGGCCTCCGCCTCCACGACGCACAGCGGGCCGATCGTGGCGGAGGCCGCCACCCGGGCCCCCGGCGCCACATGGGCCGTGGGATGGACCCCGGGGGCCGGCTTCGGCCATAGCTGCTGCTCGATGCGCGAGCACAGGCGCGCCAGCGCCACGGAGGGGTTGTCGACCAGGAAAAAGAGCTGGTTGGGCTGCGGCTGGCCGTCGTAGTCCAAGGGCAGCAGCACGACGGAAGCCCGAGTGGTGGCCGCCTCGGCCTTGTATTTCATGTTGCCGAGGAAGGACAACTCGCCCGCCGCCGCCGCCCCCAGGGAGGCGATGGCGCGCACCGACTCGGTGGTGGCGCCCCGCACCTGCTGGGGCTGCACGATGGCTGCAATTTCATCCGTGGTGAACGAGACCTGCATGGCGACAGCGTGGGATCTTTGGCCGGCGGTGCAACGCAGCAGTGTGCGGGAGGCTCCGTGGGCCCCAAAAACAAAAACCCCGGCCTAGTCAGGCCGGGGTGGGAAAAAACGCGCGGGGAGGCCGATTACGGCTTCTTCACGCCGGGCAGCGTGATCTTGGGCGAGTCCGAGCTCGAGGCGGCAGCCGGGGCGGCGGCGGCCGGGGTCACCGGGGCGGCCACGGAGACGGGACGATCCTTGTTGATCTCCTTGAGGACCTCGTCGGTGACGTCGTAGCCGGAATCGGAATAGATGATGTTCGAGACGCCGATCAGGGTCGGGCCCGACTTGTCGATCAGGAGCGTGGCTCCCTTGCGCTTCGCCACGTCCACGGCGATTTTGCTGATCTCCTCGATCATGAGGTCGCGGAAATTCTTGATGCGCTGCTGGAGCGAGTTGCGGGTGTTCTGCTGGAAGGTCTGCACCTCGGTCTGCTTGCGCTGGATGTCGCCCATCATGCGCTGGGCCTCGGCGGCGGCGGCGGACTTGGCCTCCGGGGTCTTCGCCGGGTTGTTCGCCTGCTCGGCGAGCTCCTTGTACTTCTCCACGAGGGAGTTCCCCTCCTTGTTCAGGCGGTCGAGCTCCTCCTGGGCCTTCTGCTCGTCACCGCGCAGCTTGTTGTTCTGCTCCTCGGTCTTGTAGTGGCTGTCGTAGAGCTTGGCCATGTCGACCACCAGGATCTTGGGGGCCGGCTGGGCTTGGGCAAAGAGCGCCGCGGCGCCAAACGCCGACAAAGCGAACAAGGATTGGATCGTTTTTTTCATGGATGGGTAAGGGGGATTAAGGGGCTGAGCTAAGCGGAATCAGTAGCGCGTGCCAAAGGAAAAATTGAACTGATTGCCGCGCTTGGTCAGGGAGTCGCCGGTCAGCGGAATGCCAAAATCGAGGCTGAGCGGCGAACCCGCCACAAACAGGCGCAGGCCGAAGCCGATATTGTCGGCATATCGGGTCGGGCTGAAGTCGCCCATGCCCCGGTTGACGAAGCCGGCGTCGTAAAAGAGCGCGAACCGGATGGGGCTCACGATGTCGAGCGAGTACTCCGCGCTGAAAAACCCGTAGGTCTTGCCACCGATCGGCTCGCCGTAGGCATCCCGCGGGCTGACCGTGTGGTATTCAAAGCCGCGCAGGTCCGTCGGGCCGCCGAGATAGTACTTGTTGTAGTAGGCAACGTCCTTGCTGTCGCCGAAGTTCTGGATGACGCCGCCGCGGACAATCAGGCTGAGCACCTGCTGCTGGGTCTCGAAGATCGGGAAAAACTGGGAGCCCCGCAGCTCCAGGCGGTAGTAGTTGTCATCGCCGCCAAACGGCCCGCCGGCGACCTCGGTGACCATGTTGACGTAGTTGCCGGCCGTGGTGTTGACGATCTTGTCGCGGGTGTCGCGCAGGATGGAGAATCCGACCTTGGACACCTTGTTGTCGCCCGAGAGCGCGCTGATGACGGAGGAGGCCGACGCGCTGACGTCCTTGATGGTGATGATCGAGTAGGAGTAGGACAGACGACCCTCGACGAGCTCGAAGAGGCGCTTGCGGCCGTAGACCTCGATGCCCGTGACCACCTGGTTGTAATAGGTGCTGGTGTACTCCGCGCTCTGGCGGAACAGGTTGAAGCCCATCGCCAGCTGCCGCTGGAAGACCCAGGGCTCCTCGAAGGAAAGCAGCAGGTCGCTCGAGACCGAGCCCACCTGCAGCCGCAGCTTGAATTTCTGGCCGTCGCCCTGGAACAGGGACCGGCGGTTGAACAGGTCGAAGTTGGACTGGGACACCTCGGCGAAGACGGTCGCCCGTTCCAGCGAGCTGAAGCCCGCGCCGAAGGTCAGGTTGCCGGTGCGCCCTTCCTTGACCGCGATGCGCATGTTGCGGCGTCCGGGGATGTTGGTCTCCTGGGGCGTGATGCTCACATCCTCGAAGAACCGGGTGTTCTCCAGCTTCAGCTTGCCGATCTTCATGCTGATGGTGCTGAAGACGTCGCCCGGCCCGAGCGTGAGTTCCCGCAGGAGCACCGTGCTCTTGGTCTTGGTGTTGCCCTGGATGACAATGGACTCGACGTTGAACTTGCCGCTCTCGTTGACGTCGTAGACGAGGTCGATGTTGCCGGTCGTGATGTTCGACTTGCGGGTGAGGCGGACCTGCGTCTCCAGATAGCCGTCGCGGCCGTAAAACTCCTCGATGCGCTCCTTGTCCTTCTCGATCTTGGACGGGGTGAAAATCATCCCGCTCTTCTGGCGCAGCACGCGCTTGAGCAGCGCCTCGGGGTGCAGCTTGCTGCCCGTGACCGCGATCGATCCGATCCGGTACCGGCGGCCTTCAATCACGCCGATCGTGATGACCAGGCGGTCCGGCTTGGGATAATCAAACGAGATCTTGTTGCGGGGAATTTCCACGTCGAGATACCCCTGCTCGCGGTAGTAATCCCGCAGTTTCTCCAGATCGTCGTCAAACTGGTCGTCCTTGAACCGGCCGGTGTCGGTCAGCCAGGAGAAAATGTTCCACTTCTTGGTCTCCATCTCGCCGGCCAGCTTCTTGGGCTTGACGTGGCCGTTGCCGGAAAACTTCACCTGGGAAATGCGCACCTTGGCCCCTTCCTTGATCTTGAAAATCACGGTGCCAAAGCTCGTGGCGCGGTCGCGCTCAATCGTGTAATTGACCGAAACCTGATTGTACCCGGACTTCTGGTAGTACTCGCGCACCTTCTCGGCGTCTTCCTTGACCTGGCGCTCGTCGAGGGAGGCGTTCGGCTTGGTCTTCACTTCCTTGTCGAGGCGCCGGGACTTCACCTTCTTGTTGCCCTCATAGCGCACGGCCAGCACCCGGAATTTGGGCGTGACCTCCACCACCAGGTTGAAAACCCGCTCGTTCGCCGCTTCCTGCTTGATCTCGATGAACTCGAAAAGACCGGTCTTGTAGAGCGTCCGAATGTCGCGGTCGACGATGCTACCGTCGTAATCCCCACCCTCGCGCAACTGCATGTTCGCTCGCACAACCTGTTCATTGACAATGGCTGTGCCGATAAACTTGACCGAGATAGTGCCCACCTTGTAGGCCACGGCGGCCGGCTGATTGGGGGCCCCGGCGGCTTCCTGAGCCCGGAGGGTCGCCCCACCCGCAATGAGGAGCAGCCAGAAGGCAATAAATGGGCCTGTGACCCGATATAACGGGTTACGTAGTAAAGTTTTCAAAGCGGGTGATATCTCGAAGGAAAGTAAGCTTCAATTCTCCTACCGGGCCGTTTCGTTGCTTGGCAACGATTAACTCCGCCGAATCGGAGGCGACTTGGAATTTTTCGTCAGCATCTTTGGGCCGGGCTAGCATCATTACAACGTCTGCATCTTGCTCGATCGATCCGGATTCGCGCAAGTCTGAGAGACGGGGCGGGCGGTTGTCCTTTTCGGACGAGCGGTTAAGTTGGCTTAATACAAGCACCGGGAGGTTGAGTTCCTTCGCCAGCGCTTTTAATCCGCGCGAGGCCTCCGCCACCTGCTGTTCCCGGGGCACCCGGGCATCGGTC
>SESH01043199.1_pt1 | contig 45694 bp, 34 predicted proteins | sample 3171561 | NCBI WGS metagenome assembly SESH01 (sample SAMN10866947, study PRJNA518727) | freshwater metagenome | biome: subpolar coniferous forest; feature: holomictic lake; material: water; isolation source: holomictic Lake 442 2011 16.5 m and 2014 13 m | place: Canada: near Kenora, Ontario
GCGACATAATGCGAACTGCTGCACGCCGCGCAGCAGTTCGCAGGATAGATTTTGGCGGTTCCGGCGGCCAGCCCGACCCGACCCCCCGCGTCCCATAGGTGTTAAGCTAAGAATCGCAATGAAGTTCTTTATCTCTTTGATAAGTAGCGTGTTTTGCCAGATTTCAACTCCCAACATCCAACGTCCAACGCCCAACGTCCAGCCAATGCGAGACAGGCCTGTTGCGGCTGCATTTCCCTTGGACGTTGGAAGTTGGACGTTGGACGTTGGACGTTGGGCGTTGAATAGGTTCGATTGCTCTTAGCTTAACACCTATGCCCCGCGTCCCGGGGGGGCACGGCTATCGGGTTACAAGCGGCTTCCGCCACCCTTGGGCGAGTGGATGACGGCTGGCGGCGGCAGGGTCGAAGTCCAGCAGATCCAGATAGTTTTCTGCTTCGCCGCGTGAGGCGACCAGTGCGGGATGGATCCGATGCTCAGCGCAGGAGGTGCGAATGTGTGCCAGCAGTTGATCAGCGCGCTCTTTTCGCGTGTGCCGCGATGCGGTGACAGCCCGGGCCGGCTGCGGGCACGCGTCATCAGGCATGGCTTTTCCGCGCGCCACGGCCGCGAGCAGGTCGGTCCGCACGGTATCCGGCAGGTTGCGCGGCAGGTTTGGCACGCCTGCCAGCGCCGCAGCGTCAGCCGGCGCCAAGCACACAAGCGCGAGCAGGATATCGTCGGTCAGCACATGGCCGCGTGGCCAGTCACGCGTTCGTGCTTCCAGTTCTCGCCAGGCGCAAACCTCGCGCAGGATTGCCAATTGGCGCGCCGTAAAACGCGCCCCGCCCTTGACCCGCAGATACATCAGATGCGGGTCACGATCCAGGCATCCGGAAGCATCGTCCAGGCGCGCCAGATCTTCCTGCAGCCACGCGCGAACTGTATCATTGGCACAGCGGGCCAGCAGGTCCTCACGCAACGCCAGCAGATGGCGGACGTCTTCGGCCGCATACTGAAGCTGGCTCGCAAGCAGCGGCCGGCGCAGCCAGTCAGACCGGGTTTCCGCCTTGCATAGTTCGATCTTCAGCGTCTCGCGCAGCAGGGATTGCAACGCGCAGGTGGGGTCGAGTTGGGCGAAGCCCGCGGCCAGGCGCGTGTCGAAGATCCGGCGCGGATGGACGCCGGTTGCCCGGGCCAGAATCGCCAGATCCTGCGGCGCATCATGCAGCACCTTGGTGACGTTGGCGGAGGCCAGCAGCGGCCCCATGGCTGCCAGGTTGCGTATGCTGACGGCATCCACCAGCCAGCACGTGTTGTCAGGCGCCGCCAGTTGCACCAGCCCGAGAATCGGGTAAAAGGTTCGCTCCCAGAAAAACTCCGTGTCGACAGCCACGGCCGCCTGCGGCAGCAAATCCGCCACCAGATGTGCCAGTTCCGCTTCCGTGGTGATCATTTTGGCTTCGTGCAAGTCAGTCCTCTCCCGGCAGATGTAGCCGGTTTTGGCTTTGGAGCGCAGCCAATCGCGTGGCTGCGGTTTCGCTTTACGGCTGCGCGCGTGTCTTGGCGATCTCCTCGCGTGCGAGCTGAACCCAGCGGGCGAGGCGCCCGGGTTCGTTATTCAGGGTGTGCACATCCTTCATGATGATTTCGAGGCGATTGCCTGCGGCGAGGGTGAGTGTTTGGCGCAAGTCGGCGCGGATGGCCGCCTCGTCGAAGCGGGGTGTGCTGATCAGCGTCGGGTTGGGCTTGCGGGAGAAGACATACGAGCGGCCAAGCGCCTCTGCCATAAAGGCCTGATCCGCCCAGGGGGAAACGGACACGCGGGCCAGGTTGGCCATGCGCTTGAGAATATGCCAGCGGTTGTTCACCGGTTCGCAGCAGCCATAGTAGGTCCGGCCAAAATGTGCGGTGATGCTCAGTTGATACGGAAAGATGAACGCATCGAACAGCTCGGGCGAGACGCCGACGGTCTCCTGCGATTCGCTTAGCACCCACAGGTCGCGCTTGCGCACCGGGGCGCCGGTCATCCAGTCCGGCTGTGGCAAGGCCCGGCTGTAGCCATGGCTGCCGGAGCCAATATAGTCGTTTTCGTTGTTCAGGGAGTACAGCCCCTCTTTCTCCAGCCAGTTGGCAAAGGCCAGGTGATCATCGCGCAGGAAGGCCATCAGGCGGTGCAAGCCAGCCGGGTTGTCGTACATGGCCAGCATCAGCTGCTCCAGTCCGATCAGGTCAATGGCCACGATCGTCATGCCCATGGTCCAGTAGGGGTTCCCGCGAATGCGCACGGGCAGCAGGCCATCGAACACCGATTCCAGCCTGGCCTTTTGCGCCAGGGTGGCGGTCCGGTCCACCGCAAAGGTGCGCGGGTGCAGCCGGTGGAAGTCCGCATCCAGGTCCCGGATGGGTGGGTCCCACGCACGCGATCCCATGTGCGTGTCGTCTCCGCCCTGATGCGTCACAGCTTCGACCCCGTAGTTGCTCGTGCTGATCTGCCAGGGCACATTCAGCACGGGCTCGAAGACAAAGTCGTCCCGGATCTGCTCAAAATGATAGATCTCGTCCCGCAAGCCATATTCCAGGTCGCGGGCCCATGGATCGGTGCAGGTGATTTCGCCCGCGAATGCCGGGCGCAGGGCATCGCGGACGCCGCCCCGTTCCACGAGGAGCATCACCCGGCTCTCGCCGCCAGCGTCCAGGGCCTGCCAGGCCTGGCGGCGCTCCGCGTTGATCGGGTCATGCGCAATCGCGATTTTTTGTTCAGCCAGCCTGCGCAGAATATCCCGGTCCCGTGATGGCAGACCGGCTGTATCGTGGTTCAGTGGGGACATGCAGGTTTCTCCGTCGCTCGTGACTCGTTAGAGGTTCAGCTCCAGCTGAGGATTGTGCGTTTGCAAAGTATGAATCGGTGCCGTGCGGGTTTCAATCAACTGCAGCAAGGCGCTCTCTGAAATCTGTGTGGTGCCGAGCTCCTGTGCCCTGCGGTACTTGGTGCCGCCGGGGTTATCTCCGACCACGAGGAGCGAGGTGGCTTTCGTGACTGTGTCTGCGAGTTGACCGCTGGCGGCCCGTATGCGTTTTTCCATTTCCGCGCGCGGGAGGCTCAAGGTTCCGGTGATCACAAGCGTGTGCCCGCGCAGCGGGCCGTCAACCGGCGTGGCATTCCCGGCGTGGGCAACTGGGTGGATGCCGAGTTCTTTCATGCGACGCAACAGGCTGCGCCCGTGCTCGGACGCAAAGAAATCCAGCGTGGCGCGCGCCGCCTCCGGCTTGACCGGGCAGGCGGCGGGCACATCCGATCCTTCGCTGCGCGTCTTGGGGCGTACCGCCAGCAGTGCGGGTGAGTCCGGCAGTTCCTCCAGGGATCCGTGGCAGGAGGCAATCTGGGCGGCAACAGCTGTGCCAATGCTGGGGATGCCGATGGCAAAGATCCATCGCTCCAGCGGCAGCGTGCGGGCGCGATGCAGGGCCTGCGCGATTTTCTGCGCGTTCTTTGTGCCCAGCAGCACCTCCTTGCCGGTGGCCGATTGCCGTACGACCACGCGGGCCAAACTTTCGGTGGAAATGGCAAAGAGGTCGAGCGGTTCCTGGACCAAACAGCAGGCCACAAAGACCTCTGCCAGCACGCCGCCGACGCCTTCGATGTCCAGCGCATCACGTGCCGCAAAGTGCTCCAGACGAGCCACGCGCTGAGCCGGGCAGCCGGGGTTGGTGCAGCGGCTGGCGACTTCCGCTTCCAGTCGCATGACAGGGCCGTTACAGGCGGGACAGGTGGTTGGCGGGGCAAACGCCTGCCCGGCGCCCAGGCGTTTTTCTGTGATGACGCTTTCGATGGCCGGGATTACATCGCCGGCCTTGACGAGCCAGACATGGTCGCCTACACGAACATCCTTGCGTGCGATCTCATCGAAGTTGTGCAGCGTGGCTCGTGCGATGATTGACCCGGCCAGTCGGACGGGTTCCAGTTCTGCCACGGGCGTCAGCACGCCGGTGCGGCCGACTTGCACGGTGATGCTTTGGACCACGGTTTCCGCCCGTTCCGGCGTGTACTTGAAGGCGCGGGCCCAGCGGGGACTCTTGTCCGTGGTGCCAAGCGCGTGGTACAGCGAACGGTCGTCCACCTTGACCACGGCGCCGTCCATTTCAAAGGGGAAATCGTGGCGCCGTTGTTCGAGTGCATCGATGGCCGCGAGCACGGCGGTTAGGTCTGCACAGCGCTGACATTCCGGCACATGAAATCCCCATCCGGCCAGTTGCGCGAGCATGCCGGCGTGGGTATCGAACTGCACACCGGCCAGAGCGCCGGCGGCATAGAGCACCGCGTCGAGCGGTCGTTTGGCCACTTCGCGCGAATCCAGAAGCTTGAGCGAGCCGGCGGCGGCGTTGCGCGGATTCATGAATGGTGTTTCGCCGGCCGCCTCCTGCCGCTGCGTGAGCTTCAGGAATCCGGCCTTTGGCAAAAACACTTCGCCGCGCACTTCGACCACGGCGGATTCTGTGGCGATGCGCAGCGGGATGGCGCGAATCGTACACACATTCTGGGTGATGTCGTCGCCGACATCGCCGTTGCCGCGCGTGGCGGCACGCACCAGCAGGCCGTGCTCGTAGCGCAGGCTGAAGGCCACGCCGTCAATCTTGGGCTCAACTACGTAGCCGATTTGCGGGAGATTCAGCCGGTTCTTCAGAAAACGGTCGAAGTCGCGCAGGTCTTCGGCCGTGTGCACCTTGTCGAGGCTCATCATGGGAGGGTCATGACGCACTGTCGCAAACGCCGACAGTGGCGCGCCGCCCACGCGGCGGGTGGGGGAGTCTGGCGTGGCGAGTTCCGGATGCTGGCGCTCGAGCGTCTCCAGTTCGCGATAGAGGCGGTCGTAGTCGGCGTCCCCGATTTCCGGACGCGCCTCTTCATAATAGAGCCGGTCGTGACGTGCGATTTCGCTGCGAAGAACGGCGACGCGATCGGCTAAGGGAGGTGCGGGCATGGTCACGTTATGGCGTGTGTTGGGTTACGGGCTTGCGGCAGTATTGTTGTCCGGCAGCTGCGCGGCCGCGGCCTCAAACAGGGCGCCCAGCCGGCCGAGGTGCGGCACATGCGCGGCGACATCTGCTTTGCGGTTTGCCTTGAGCAGCACCAAGCAGACTGCGGCACGTGTGGCCGGACTTTCGGGCCGTGCCGGGAGCAGTTTCAGTAACTCGTCGGATGAAAACTTTGCCAGCTTGAGCGTGACAGCACGGTTGCCGTCAGCGGTTATGAAATCGGCCTCAATCTCGCCATTCGCGACGCTGCGGGGTACGATCTTGCGATCCTTGCCAAGGTACGTGATGGACAGTTCCTGTCCCTTTGAGGCCTCGAGGGTCTGCTCGGCCAACTGCAGCGGATCGGGGATGGCCGACGCGGCGCTGCGGATTTCTGCCAGACGGGCAGGATCCATTGGGAGGGTGACCGCGAGAATGGCGCGCATGCCGGCCAGGTCGCCACGCACCAGCGTATCCGCCAGTCGTTTGGCCGTATCCGGCGGAATGATCTGAGGCAAGTGTGTTTTTTCGGGTTCCGGCGCCTTCGGCGCTGGCGCGGGGATCACAGCCACAGGCACGGTTGGCGCAGGCACAGATGCGGGCGGTGAATCCACCACCGGCGCTGCCGGTGGCGTGACCGGAGGGCGCGGCGGGGTCATGGCAGGTGGCGTAATGGGCGGACGTGGGTTACTTGCGGGCGGCGGCGGGTGGGATGCTGTTCCGAGCCAGTTGTCAAGCGGCAGCAGTGGGGATGGAAGCGACAGCTGAAGCGGATTGTTCAGACGATCATTGCCCAGCAATACGAGCCAGATGACCAGCAGGAACCACATGGCGATGCGGACAAGCATGGAAAGCCCATGGTCGGTCTTTGCAATTTCCTCGTCGCGGGCAGCCGAAGCGGCGGCAGATCTTGGGGCCATGCGCATGCGGACCGGCGCCTGGGCCTGCGTGTCGGCATCCGCGGGCACTTCGGTCTCCGATGTGGTAACCTTGCGCAGCTGCGGCAGTTCCGGCGCCGGCGTCGCAGCCGACGAGGCAACCACCGATGCGACCGTGCTGATCCCTTTCGGTGGCGCATCCCGTCGGCGCAGCGGCTGGTTTTTCAGGGCGAGATTCATATCGCCCATGGCTTCGGTCCAGTCGGCATAGCGGTCTTCCGGCAGCTTCATCATCATCCGCGCAATCAGTCCGCTGACATTGGCCGATAAATCCGGCCGGTACGTGCGTGGGTGTGAGATCTGCGCGGAGATCTGCTTTTGGATGACCGTTTCCGGGTCGCAATCCGGAAATGGCACATGGCCTGTGATCATGTAGTAGAGCGTGGCGCCAAGGGAATATATATCGGAACGGCAATCAATGTTTGGCAGCCCCTGCACCTGTTCCGGCGAAAGGAAGTTTGGCGTGCCAACAATGAGGCCAGCTTCCTCTTCGTCAGCCTGACGACCGTCGGACTGGATGATGGTGGCCCGGCCAAAGTCGGTCAGTTTGGGTGTGCCGCGACCGTCAATCCGGATTTCGGATGGTTTGAGATTGCGGTGAACGAGGCGGCTTTGTTCCCAGGCATGGCCAAGGGCATCCGCTATGGTGATCGCTACCCGCACCGACAGCGGGATAGCCAGTGGCCCAACCTGCCCAACGATTTCGGAAACGGAGAGCCCTTCCACGTGCTCCACGATCAGGTAAGGCTGATCCCCCTGGCTGTTAATGTCGTAGATCTGCGGCAGGCCATCAGCCTTGAGCTGGGCGCAAACACGGGCAACATTCAGGAACCGCCGCACCTCATTTGGGTTGGTCGCCAGTTCCGGGCGCAGAAAGGTCAGGGATACGGTTCGCTCCAGTGAAATTTGAACAGCTTTTACGGTAATCGTCTTGCTGGTCTGGCGCAGCGTGTCCAGAACCTGAAAGCCGGGCAGGGAGATGCTACTCATGGTCCAAGTTTTATACCATATCCGGTGCGGCACGGGAAGCGAAGCCTTAATGAATCTGCGCCGGTGCGTTTCGGTGCGTTTCGGGGGTCCCGGCAGCACCTGTCCGGGCATGGAGAAGCTATGCGTCCGGGTGGATCCGCGGCGCTCCGGCAAACTGCGGATGGTTGCGAATCCGGGCGGTAAACGCCTCCTGCGTCGCGGGCGTCACGTCGGCCGGGAATTTGGCACCGCTGCGCTCCCACCGGTCGAGCCAGTGCCGGTCCAGCAACGGCGGCGGCGGATAGCCGGCTACGTGCAGCGCGTCAGGTTGCGTGCAAGCCACCGTCGTATCGGTCTTGGGGCCAATCGGCACGCCACGCGCCACCGTAAAACCGGCCCATAGCAGGGCCGCGCGAATCGCCGTTGAGGCAGAGTATGTGTAGAGCGCAGTCGAGCCGGAAGCCAGCACACCGAAGATGCGCGCAAATGTTTCGGCTGTCCACAGCGGGCTATCGGTCTTGAAGGAGAAGGGGTCGTAGAAAATCAGATCCGGTCTCGGAGCCGCCCCCAGCTGTTCCATGAAGTCTCCGGGCTGTAGATCCCAACGCAACTGTCCGGAGGCATGCGTCCACTGCGCGTCGCGGAGTATGGCGCTCGGAGCTGCGTGGTGCAGGTGCGGAAAGCGCGCCGAATGCCGGATGGCCAGGCGCAGCGGATCCAGGTCACGTTCAAAACTGATCAGGTGCAATGGCCGCACCGGACTGCGGGTATGCGTGGCCAGCGTCTCCTCCCAGCAGCGCACCGCAGCCATGGCATTCGTGGCCGCGCCGAGTCCGACGTCCCAGATGACCAGCGCCGGCGCACCGTGCTCCCGCAGCCGTGCGCCAAGCCGTGCTTGCTCGATGTACAGGATGCGCGCTTCTTCGCTCGGATCGCTGACCGAGTGCATGACTTCGCCGGAGCTGCACTGACGGATGCTCGAGAACCCCTGTGGCGCGGTGAGCACTTCGTAATCGCCCAGCAGCATGCGGCGGGGCGCGCGTGGCCGGGGGTGCCGGGTTTCGGCATCGTCGCCATCGACATGCGCCCAGGCTTCGCGCTTAGCCTGATAATAAGTAAGAAAGGTGCCATCCACCACGTGAGCCCGGATCTCCCGCATCATGCGATGGTAAAAGTACAGATTATGCTGCCCCAGCAGATGCCACCCGAGGGTCTCCCCGGTCTTGATCAGGTGCTGCACATAGGCCCGCGTGTAGTGGCGGCAGGTCGGACAGGAGCATGCCGGGTCCAATGGCAGATCCTGCAGCCGGTATAGACCGCGCCGCATGTGCAGCCGCCCCTGCGACGTATAGGCTGTGCCGCGCTGCGCCAGCGAGGTCGGGATGATGCAGTCAAACATGTCCACGCCGCGATGGACCGCCTCGAGGATATCCACCGGTGTGCCTACGCCCATCAGGTAGCGCGGCCGGTCGCGCGGCAGCCGCACAGTCACGGATTCGGTCAGGTCCTCGCGTTGTTCCTTGGTTTCGCCAACGGCCAGGCCGCCCACGGCAAAGCCGTCGAACGGCAGGCTGGTGATGCCCGCCGCGCTCTGTTCCCGCAGATCCGGAAAGGCGGCGCCCTGGACAATACCGAACAACGCCTGCTGTGAGTCTCCGCGCGCGTCCAGGCTCCGTTGCGCCCAACGATGCGTCAGCTCCACGGCGGCTGCCGCCTCGGCCCGGCCAGCTGTGGCCGGAATGCACTGATCAAGAGCCATCATGATGTCGCTGCCAATGGCCGCCTGCATGGCGATGCTGGTTTCCGGCGAAAGCAGAAACCAGCGGCCGTCGATGTAGCTCTGAAACAGCGCACCCTTTTCCGTCATCTTGCAGGCGTGCGGCAACGAGAAGATTTGATATCCGCCGGAATCGGTCAGCACCGGCTGGCCCCAGTTCATGAAGCGATGAATGCCGCCGAACTTCTGAAACACCTCGGCGCCGGGGCGCAGCATCAAATGATAGGTGTTGGCCAGCAACACCGTGGAGCCGGATTCGCGCAGGGTGTCCACATTCTGGCACTTGACCGTGGCCTGTGTCCCCACGGGCATGAAGACCGGTGTCAGGACCCTGCCATGCGGCGTCTCCAATTCAGCCGCGCGGGCGCCGGAATCGGCTGCTTCGGCGGACAGAGTGAACTTCAGGCGCGACATAGTTTACTCAATCCGTCCCCAGCGCTTCGATGTAAACGGCCAGTAGACCATAGAGGCGGGACCCAGGAGGTTGCGACGTGGCACGGGGCCCCAGTACCGGCTGTCCTTGCTGTTGGGTGTGTTGTCCCCCATGGCAAAATACTCATCGGCTTGCAGTTGGATGCTGTCGGCTGGTGTGCGCAGCGCGCGGTCAAGCCCCGCCTCCACATCGCCGACCACCCGGTAGCCCGCATAGGGCGGCGCCCACGACGCCAGCTTTTCACGGCGGGCCACCCGGGCGATGGTTTGCGGTTCAAACACGGCTTCACCGTTGATCCACAGTTCCGGGGGATGCACAGCGAGTGTTTCGCCTGGCAGACCGCACATGCGCTTGATGTAGTGCGTTCCCGGTTCCAATCCCGGGATGTCCTGGGTTGAGAAAACCATCACTTCGCCGCGTCGTGGTAACCGGAAGCTCCAGGACCAGCGGTTGACGAAAACCTGATCTCCGGCGGTTACCACACCTGACCAGAGCAATTGCCCCGCGGGCAGTTCCACACCGCACCCGGTGAGCAGGGGAAACCAGGGGATCGCGGGCGAGCCGGCTGCGGCCGCGGATGACCACTGGGAAACGAGTTGTTGCAGGGCGCGACACGCCTGTTGCTCGATCCCCGGATCGATGACCTGCCCTTGCCGGCGCAAGTCGGAGACCTTGTAGGCCATCAGCACAGTTTGCAGCGTGGCGGCATCGAGCTTGCCGCCGCGGGTCCAGTTGGCTACGCTGGCTAGAATCGGATAAAGATTCTGCCATGCCGCCATGCGGATCTCTGCCGTGGCCTGATCCGCGGCGGCGGCCTGCAGCCAGAGCGCATCCTTGCGCAGGATTTCGGCCACCTGCGCCTGCACGGCGGTGTCCGGCACAAAATCGGTTCGATAAATGCCGGCTTGCCGGCTGGCGACATCGTTCGGCAGGAAGTGCAGATCGTACCCGCGGTCGAAGAATGACAAACCGAGAAAACCGCCCATGGAGGCGACTTTCCGGGTGATTGAAGATTCCTTGCGGTAGATCGCGGCGGGCGGCAGGGCGCCGGGCCAGCGCCCGCTCGCTACCGTGGTGTAGCCGGGAACGCGGTCGTCGTTCCAGAGCACGGCGACCTTGCCGGTCCGGCGCGTCTCGACGCGGGTGAACCATTCGCCCGCCGCCAGCCAGTTGGAAACCTTCAGGATGGGCTGGTCGCGGGTGCGCGGCGCATCCTGCTCGTGCGAACAGATGCCATACAGCGTCGGCTGCATGGAGCCCGTGGGAATCTGGAACGGCTGGTAGAAATAGGCGCGAAAGGCCATGGCCACGCCGAGTGCCACCACCAGCACTTCAAAATTCTCGCGCCATCCCGGCAGGCTGCACGGCGGGGATAACGCCTCGACGCGTTCGCACAGCGCCTGATGCGCATCGGGCATCTCCTGCTCATTGCCGCTGTGTGCCGCCTGCGATGCCCGTTGTATGGCGGCGTCCAGGGCGCCCAGGTCGGCCGGGGCCATCACGTCTTCGCGCATGTGCCGCAGGTTGCGGGCATGATGCGCCAGCGCGTGCAGGTGCTTGCGTTGCTTGCGGCATTGCCAGTAACTCATGAAATTACCCAAAAAATTGTTTGGCGGTCACTACAGATCAGCGGATGCACACTATATCCCTTTGCGCAGTCGGGCACAATCCATCCCCGCACGTCACGGATTTGCGGCATTATCCCAGCACCTCGGCCAGCACGTTCTCTTCCACCGCTACGCCCACCCGCGCTTCACCAATGCAGAGGGGCAGCGCGAAGCGGACAACGCCAGCGGCGCGTTTTTTGTCGAGTTGAATGGCCGCGCGTACGCTGGAGCGGTCCAGGTTGGCCGGGATCTCCGTGGGCAGGCCGATCCCTTTGAGCACGCCGATGATCAGGTCCGCCAGCCCGCGGTGCGCCAGCCCCATGCGCTCAGACACGCGGGCCTCAGCCACCAGGCCGATGGCTACGGCTTCGCCATGACGCAGGGTGAATCCGGAGGCTGTTTCAATGCCGTGCCCAATGGTGTGGCCAAGGTTCAGCGAGGCACGGATCCCTTTTTCGTACGGGTCCTGCTCGATGGCACGGATCTTAACAGCCATGGCGCGGCTGACAAATTCGCCGGAAACATCGGCGCGCAACCGGTCGAACCCTTCCGCGCAGAGATCGAAGAGATCCGGGTCAGACAGCAGCCCGTGTTTGACAACTTCTGCCAGCCCGGAGCGGAACTCGTCGTCCGGCAGCGTGACCAGCGTTTCCGTGTCTGCCAGCACCAGCGCGGGCGAATGAAACGCGCCGATCAAATTCTTGCCCTGCGGCAGGTCTGCGCCGGTTTTACCGCCCAGGCTGGAGTCGGCCATGGACAGCAGGGAGGTGGGCAGCCCGACCCAGCGCACGCCGCGCAGCCAGGTGGATGCGGCAAAACCGGTCAGGTCGCCCACCACGCCGCCGCCCAGGGCCAGCACGATGTCGCCGCGCTCGATGTGGGCATCGAGGAAGGCCTGCCAGATCAATTGGACGGTCTGGATGGTCTTGGTGGCTTCGCCGGCTGGAATCGTGCAGAGGTGCGTGTCGATGCCGGCCGTGGTGAGCAGTTGCTTTACGCGCGCCCCGTGAAGCGGGATCGTGTGGGTGTCGCCGACGACGATGGCGCGTCCGTTCCAGCCGTGGGATTGGAAGAGACCGCCAAGCCCATCCAGCCAGTCCGCGCCGACGCGCACGGGGTAGGCGGTGCCCATGCCGCGCACGCGAAAGGCGCCAAAGGTGATCTGCGCCGCATCCGCGTCCTCCTCGGGCGTGCCATCGCCAATGCGCAGACGCCGTGCAAAGGAGGCATAGTGCGTGGCGCGCTTGGCCAGCAGTTCTGCCAGCGGTCGGGGTGGGGGGGCGGCGGTCGCGCCGGTCGCGCCGGTCGCCGCGGTGCCCTCGGCAGGTTTGTCTGCGAGCAGCGGACGCGTGCCCGGCGCTTTGGCTACGCGGGCTTCGAGCACTTCCAGGGTGGCATCCAGGCAGAGCACGTGCCCGGTATCTTCCGCCAGCGCACGGTTGACCGGCGCCAGCAGCGCGCCGCCGCCCAGGGCTGCGACGCCGCGACCTTCCGCCACCACCTGCCGCAGGCATTCGGTCTCCAGCGCGCGGAAGGCGGGTTCCCCTTCGCTGGCAAAGATGGCGGGGATCGGCTTGCCGGCTTTGGCAACGATGCGCGCGTCCAGGTCTATGAACGGCAGATCCAGCCGCTTGGCCAGCAACTGGCCTAGCGTGGTCTTGCCGCTGCCGGGAGGACCGTAGAGATAGAAGAGATCGTTCATGAAGGGGTGGCTTTCAAATGGCAGAATATCGAACAGGGAACTCCGACACGAACGATAACAAATCTTGACTAAAGAGCACAACATTCGATGCCATTGTTCTAATTCTGGCGCTGAACGCCTTACGGCGTCACTACAAACGGGCTCGCAATGGCAATAAACCGCTTGTAGTGTGCCCGTAAGGGCTTTCGCGTCTGAATGCTTGTGCCAACAAGTGAGTTTTCGGATTTCCACACGTTTAAACGTGTGGAATTATTGCACGATAACACGGACTGCTCATTTGCTGCACATGACATGCTTGCTGTGGTTGTCGGCCGAAGGCCGCAAATAAATCCCTTGCCAGCGAAATTTATGGCCAGAAGATGTGCGGCTGTCCGGTCAGGGACAGGCCGGTCAACTCGGCCTTGCGCAACTGCGCAAACCGAGGTTCCTGCTCGGCAATACTGTCGCCGCCGAGCTTTTCCAGCAGGGCATCGGCCAGAACATACGCCACCATGGCCTCGACCACGGGCACGGCGCGGGGCACAGGGCAGACATCTGAGCGCTCGTACTTGGTGCCGACTTCCGCGCCCCCGACCAGGTCCACGGAGGATTGCGATTTGCGCGTGGTGGGGATCGGCTTTATGGCGATGCGCACCACAATGGGCTGGCCGTTGGAGATGCCGCCTTCAATGCCGCCGCAGCGGTTGGTGGTGCGCACCAGGCGGTCATCCGCGACGCGTATGGCATCCTGCACCTGCGAGCCGGCCAGAGCGGCATTGGCAAAGGCTTCGCCGATCTCGACCCCCTTGGTGGCTGGGATGCCCATGAGCGCGGCGGCTAGGCGCGTGGTCAGCTTGCGGTCCCATTGCACGTGTGAGCCCAGGCCGACGGGCACGCCGGTGGCGATCACTTCCACCACGCCGCCGAGCGTTTCGCCCTGCTCGGCCGCGGTGTTGATGGCCGCACGCATCTGTGCGGCCGCATCCGGGTCCGGGCAGGAGACATCTGAAGCGCGCGCAGACTCCACGCATTTATCCAGGAGCAGGCGTTTGGTTTCGGCTGTTACGCCGCCGATGGCAGCTACCCAGCCGCCGACCTCGATGCCGAAGGTCTTGAGGTAGGCGCGGCAGAGCGCGCCCACGGCCACACGCGCCGCGGTTTCGCGCGCCGAGGCGCGCTCCAGCGCCAGCCGCAGATCGTCATAGCCGTATTTGACTGCAGCGGGCAGGTCCGCATGACCGGGGCGGGGGATGGTGAACGGAGGGATGGCCTTCCCCTGCCAGTTGGCATGATCCTTATTGGTGATCAGGAGGGAGACAGGCGCGCCGGTGGTGCGCCCTTCCATGACGCCGCCGAGGATTTGCGCCTGGTCCTGCTCGATGGCCATGCGGCCGCCGGAACCGGCGCCACGCTGCCGTCGGCCCAGATCAGCGGCGATGATCTCCGGCGTAATGGCCAGCCCGGCCGGCAGCCCGTCGAGAATGGCGGTCAAGGCGGGTCCATGGGATTCGCCGGATGTGAGAAAACGTAGGCTCATGAGTGGGTCCTCGGGTCAATAACCGAATACAGAACCGGAAAACAGACGATAGCCTAGCAATCCTTGGGTGAACAAGCAACCATTGCTCCGACAGCCGGCTACTTCTTCAGCTCCCGGATTGTCACACTCGCGAAGCGAAACGGGCCGTCGATTACTTCCAGCATCAGACCCGGACTGGCGTGCTCAAAATTCTCGGTCCGTCGGCCGAGGTATTCACCATTGAAGAAGAGTTTGGCGTCGTACAACATGCGTCCTTTGCCCTCCGGATCGTTCGCTCGCACGATCTCCCACCGCACCTGATTCCATTCGCCGGCCGGTTTTGCCTGTGGCAGGGTCTTGCCTTTGGCGAGCACCAGCGTCTCCATGTAGATCTCGATCCCTTCCATGGCTGGACGTTCGTGTCCCTCGTAGGTGTACTCATAGTTCAGGCTGAAGGCGTCTGACTTGCAGTCGAAGTTCTTCGTGACGATGCCCACACGTCTGCCGGCCGGCCCGCCACCGGTCAGCGCCGCCACATGCCTTGTCACGCCTTCGCGATCTGCGGTGACAATCGAAATTGCCGGGCATTGCTTCTCTGTGGTTTCGGAGATATTGCCCGTATCGTGCCGCGTGTAGAGGGTCCAGTTTCTGAGCCCCGTCTCGAACGTATCCTGGAACAGGATCGCGCCGTCTTCGTGCAACCCTTCCTTGCTCAGTATGCCATCGCGCACAATCGCGGATTCGCCGGCGCCGACGAGTTCCCGCTGGGTCCCGGTCGCCAGTTCGACTGTGCCTTCCTGGACCTTCAGCTCCGAGCGGGTTTGCGTCACCGTGAGCTGCAGAACCGTGCCTTTGACCGTGGCTGTGGCATTCGGTGTGGCGAGTGCCATCTCCTCGCCAGCTTTCTGCTTTGCCACCTGCGCCGCGAGCATGCCGAAATCGAGCTGGATCCGCTTGCCGCGCAACTCCGTGACCAGCCCGAAAAGCCGTGTTTTCTGCCCTGCGCTGAGCGTCAGGGACGTGTTCTTCTGCAACTCTACGAGGGTGCCATCAGCATAGGCCAGCTTTGCGTAGCCGTCGGGTCCGAGCGACAGGCGGGTGCCGGGGCTGAGGGTGGCGGGACTCCGGACTCCGGACTCCGGACTCCCTGAACCCTGAAACCTGCCCCCTGACACCTGAACCCTGAACCCTGACACCTGCCCCCTGGCTTCCACCAGCGTCGCGACCACGGCCTTCTCTGCCTGTCTGGCCTGCCACAGGTTGACTCCGCCCACGCATGCCACCAGCGCGGCCGCGGCTGCGGCACCACGGAACCACCAGGTTTGCCAGAGGCTGGGCGCCACGGAGATAGCCCGTGCCTCATGCGCGGCGAAATCCCTGGCTGCGGCGGTTTCTTTGAGAAGGGAACGCGACACTGTGTCCAGGGTCGCCAGGCGAATAAGTTCGCGTCGCAGGGCCGGATCTTGCAGCGCCCGTTGTTCCAGTTGTGCGAACTCTTCGGGTGTTTCCACGCCGTCCAGATAATGCGAAATAAGTTGTTCAGCGTTCCGGTCCATCATTGCACACCTGCCTTCTCCATGGCCATGGTCTTCACCATGCAATCGCGCAGCCAGCGGCGAATCCGCATCATGGACATTCCTGCGGCTTCCACGCTTTTGTGGATCTTGCGGCCGATTTCGGCCAGGGAGAGATCCTGCTCGAAACGCATGGCCATCAATTCCCTGTCGTTGGGCGGGAGTTTTTCCATGCACGCGGCCAGATGCGGGAGACGCCAGTCTTCGTCCTTGGTCTCGTTGCCTGCCACGGTGGCCAGTGCATCCATCAGCTCTTCCGAAAAAACGAGTCGGGATCTGGCAAAGGCCTGTCGCCGTTTGAGAACCTGAAGCCTGGCCATGCCGAGCGCCCAGGCGCGGAAACTGCGAGAGTCGTCGAATTTGTCAAATTTCCGCCAGAGAGTCGTGGCAACCTCCTGGAACAGCTCGTCCGTTGCGGTCCAGTCCCGTGTCGTGGCGAACAAGTAGCCGCGCAACGAAGTCTGCACCGGCAGGAAGAGCTTTTCGAAGGCTTCGTGATTCTGGTCGCTGTTCATGGCGAGCCCTCGCTTCTAATCTTCGTTGTTGGAGCAAGGATAGCAAGATCACAATGCGTTGAACAGTTCGCGCAGCAGTTCTCATGATGGCGACACGAATGCCCTTACGGGTACACTACGAACGGCATTTTGCCATTTCGAGGCCGTTTGTAGTGACGCCGTAAGGCGTTTTGGCGCCATAATTAGAACTGCTGCAGCTCGCGTCTTTACCCCATGGGCTGGCTTCGGTTTACTTTGTGCTGCAACCCGTTGGCCTGGCAGAAAGTAGTTTCTGCGCCTGCTCCTTGTTGGCCGAATCACCCACCTTGCTTACGGTTGGCGCTTTCGGTTCTTCCCCGTCTTTTTTTCCGCCCTTGACCCACTGATTGTATACGCGCGCAAATTCGGCATCTGCCAGAGCCTTGGCGAATCCGTCGGATCCGGCATACGACAACACGCGCTTTGTGCGAGGGGTTGTGGCGATCTCATACACGGCCCAGTCCTTTGTCTTCTGTATGGCCCCGGCGGCTTCTTTCTTCAAGATATCCGCCTGGATGACATCTACAATCGGCTCCACCGGCGCCACCCGCTCGTTCTTCAAACCCTGTTTCGCAAAACTTTCGTCCACATTCTTCCACCAAACCAAGGCTGTTTCGTATTTATTCTTCAGTTCTTCGCGTCTCTTTGTAACTTCCGCCGCTGTCTTGCAGGTCAGATAGTCAATCTTCCCCTCGCAATCCACGACTCTTGCCACCGTGACCTTGACAGGCGGAAGCACCACGGCCGGAGAACCACCCCCTCCGCCACAGTTCCCCTGAGGTGCTGGCCTGACACCACCACCTCCACCGCATGCTCCTGCGGCTTGCGCCCAGTCTGTTGCTTGCATGCTGACTAACAACACCGCCAGAAACGACACTGCCTTCGCGATCTTCATGCATCTCTCCAGTTATGGTTGAACATAGCTACGGTTCAACTTTATATCCGCGGAGAAGCGCAAAACCTAACAGGTTTTGTTGGAAGGGACCCGAGGGACGGCAGTGACCCGAGGGACGGAAGGGAGGGCGAGCGGTTACGCGAGTCGCCAGCGCCAGACGAGGTTTTCGGGTAGGTTCACCGGCCCTGATCGTTCCGGTGCCGACGGCCGACAAACGCCTTCGTGCTGGATAAACTGCAGTGTAATCTCCAGGAAATACCGATTCAAGCCCTTCGGTCCCTTATCCCTCGGGTCCCTTGAAGAATACAGACCATTCGCCAACCGTTTCGGCGGGTTTCCCTTACTAGGAGACTGTCGGCAGGAGGCTCCAGACTGATCCGAGGCCTAAGTCCGACAATCTCCTAGGCTCGCAGCGCCTGCAGGGTTTCGCCGAAGGCGGGGAACGATTCGTGCATGATCTCGGCGCCTTCGACAATCACAGGCGCGCGGGCGACCAGGCCGGCCACGGCGCAGGACATGGCGATGCGATGGTCGCCGTGAGGGGTGACAGTTCCACCTGCCACAGGTCCGCCGGTGATGCGGAACCCGTCCGGGAGCGGTTCGATAGCCACGCCGATAGCTTGCAGTTCATGGGCCAGGGCCGAGATGCGGTCGCTCTCCTTGTGGCGCAACTCCTCGGCTTCGCGCACTTCGGTGACGCCGTCCGCGCAGGCGGCAGCCACGGCAAAGACCGGGAATTCGTCGATCATGCGCACGACCAGATCACCTGCCACGCGTGTGGCGCGCAGCTGGCTGTGGCGCACGAGGAGGTCGCCCACAGGTTCGCCTGACCATTCGCGCAGGTTGGTGGCGCGGATGTCCGCGCCCATGGCGCGCAGGGCATCGAGCAGGCCGGTGCGGGTTGGATTCAGGCCGACGTCGCGCAGCAGGATCTCCGAACCGGGCGTGATGGTGGCAGCCACGATCAGGAAAGCGGCGGCGGAGATGTCGCCGGCGAGTTGCATGTGCAGGGGTTGCAGCGGTTCAGTGGGCGGGTGGAGGGTTACGGTGTGGGGCGCGGGTGTTTCCACGCGCACGCCCATGGCGCGCAGCATGCGTTCCGTGTGGTCACGGGAGGGGCCGGGTTCGCGGAGGGTCACGGGTTTGTCTGCGCCGAGGGCGGCCAGGAGCAGGCAGGACTTGACCTGTGCGCTCGCCACGGGGAGGGTGTAGTCCATGGTGTGGATCGGCTGGTCCGGGAGGCGTCCGTGCAGGTGCAGGGGCGCACAGTCGTTGGCGGCAGGTGTGATTTCAACGCCCATGCGGCGCAACGGCTCGACGATGCGGTTCATGGGGCGGCGGCGCAGGCCGGCGGAGCCGTCGAGCGTGGCGTCGATGCCCGTGGCAGCCACGGCACCTGCGAGCAGGCGGATCGTGGTGGCGGAGTTGCGGCAGTCGAGCGGAACGACTGGCGCACGCAGTCCATTGAGGCCGGTGCCGCAGACGGTCAGCCGCTGCTCCTTCACCTGCCACGCCACGCCCAGGCCGGTCAGCACGTCCAGCATGGCGCGCGTGACGCCGGAGACCAGGAAGCGATCCACGACGCTTTCGCCCTCGGCCAGCGCGGCAAAAAGCGCGGCGCGGTGCGAGAGCGATTTGTCGCCGGGCACAATGACTTCACCGCGGAGCGGGTTTTCGGATTGGACGATCAGTTTCATGGTTTGAGGTGGGCACTTCTTGCATGTGGATGTCGTTTGTCATGCGAAGAGTTTCAATCCCGCAAAATAGGAGCGATAGTAACCACGGTCACGTGTCAGCAACCGGTCCGCCTGGTACAGCGCATGCGAACCAATGAGGAAGTCCGCTACGAGACGAGTACGCCTTCCGCCTGCCTTTCGATAAGCCTGCCAGGCGCTGCCGGCATGCGCAGCCGATTTTTCGGTCAATGGTGAGAACCGCACTCCCAAGGTGGTTATGGCAGACGCGAAAGACCGCTCGTCCGGGAAGACGGCTCGCGTTTCGGCCCAGACGATGTCACACGCGATCAACGTGCCGGTTCGCAGGCACTCGCGCAACGCCTCTGCGGAGGAGTGTCCGAACGCCGGGTCGTTGCCAAAGACATCGATCAACACACTGGTATCCACCGCGGTGATCATGCCTCGCCTCGCATGTCACGGATGATGGCATCTGTTTTCCGGCTCAGTCGCACGCAGCCGAGGACCCGACTAACGGCATCTCCGGGAACGACTTTCGTGACCAGCAGGTGTCCTTGGTCTTCCTCGAACGCCAAGACGGTACGAGGGGTGATTCCCAGTTGTTCGCGCAGTTTTTTCGGGATGGTTACCTGTCCACGCTCGGCTACAATGGCAGTCATGACAACTCCTGAAAACACGAAGTATGTATGCCGTGTTTGTATTACATACTACGGCAGCCGGCGGATTTCGTCAATGGTGCTGTCCGGGCGCCCAGCAATTCGCATAATAACGCCTTACGGCGTCACTACAAACGGCCTACAACCTGCAATAACCGTTCGTAGTGTGCCCGTAAGGGGCAATCTCGATGATTACCTGCTGTCTCACACTTTCGGAAGTGTGAGACTTGAGAAAACACGCTCACGGACTTGCGGCCGGCTGGGTTTCTTTCTTTGCCAGGCGCTGCAGGAGTTCCAGTGTTTGTATGCGAATTAGGAACGGGTCGATGGCGTTGCCCAGAGCGATCGGGTAGCGCGGATCCGTGACCTCGGGCGGCAGGCGGTCCTGCATCAGCAAGGAAACCACCCGCACGGCGGTCTGGAGACTGAGTTGTCCGTCCGGCGGTTTTTCAGCGGTCGAAACCGGCAGGAAGATCACCGCCGGTTGCCGGTCCTTCCGCATAATGCCGCGCAGTTTCGGCGGATTCGGCTCCGCAAAACCTTTCAGGAAGCCTTGGTCTACGGGAAGATCCGCACCGGATCCGCCGTCCACGAATGGCAAGAGGACGCCTTCCATGGCTGGCGCTTGCTGGGTTGCAACCACCAGAACGCCCTGTGTGGCGGTCTGCAGGTAATTCTGGGCAAGGGCCTTGCCTTGCGGCGTCCGCAACGTATCGTCGACGGCATACAGTAGCGGAAGATTCTGTGCGCTCGCCGGCGAATCGGCATGCACCCACAGGCAGTCGAGCGCCAGGTTCTTCTGTTTGCCCAGCGCATCGGCGGCATCCAGTACCATGCGACGGGCAGAGGCGTTGGTGCTGACGTCGGCGACATATCCGGCAACCGGCGGCCGAATGCCGTCGAGCAAAAACAGCATGGCTTGGCAGGTGGCGATGATTTCGCCATTCGCCCATTCATAATTTTGCCAATTCCATCGTCGCTGCGCTTCGAGGAAATCGTACGGTTTCCGCTGCTCCACAGGCTGGTTGGCCTGCTGTCTCTCGAAGTAGGCCTTGAGCTCCGGCTCCCGCCTGGCGAGCAGGCAAGGCGGATACACGAGGACGTTTCCGCCGCCCCACGTCCCACTCTTGTTCTGCAGCTCCAGCAGCCGCCAGGCAAAACGCTGCCAGAGATCGCGGCGGTCCTGCACGGCGCTGCCATCGACGCGATGAATTCCACGTAGAGCGTAAATATAGCTGTAGGGTTCCAGAATGCCGCCCATCCGGGTTCCTATTGGAGGCGTCATGCCATTCAGAAAGTCTTCCGCCGCTTTCCGCTGCACCTGCTGTCCATTCTGAAGGTTTCCGAAATACGGCTCCAAAAACTTGCTGAGGCCTGCTGACATTCCGGCGTTTGCCAGCCCTGCATAGCCCTGCGCGGCGGTGTAAAGGGTTTGAGTGGACACCCATTGCCGGAGATTATTCGTGTCGAATCCGCCGAGCCCCGGCAGTTGATCGAACGCCCTGACCGGTTGCTGGACAATCCCTTCATCCCAGGTGCCGTCGGGTTTCTGCCGGGCGGCGATGGCGGCGGCTGCCCGTGCCAGGATCGTTTCGGTCTTCTCCGGCGGCAGGAGATGCCGCCGCTTTGGCTTGGGGCCGCCAGCGGGACGCCGCAGGAAAGATGGCTTATTGATCTCCGGCCGCAGGGTTGCCTCGGGCAGGAATCCGTTCTCCATGATCAGACGGATGGCGAACAAGGCCACGGCTGTGCATTCCATGTCGGCAAATGTTTCCTTGTAAATGCAGAACGGCAGGCCCTGATAATCCACGGGGGGGGCACCTGTCTGCGGCAGACCGGGATTTCTGAGATCATTCCAGAACGTATCGAACCGCAGCCCTTGTTGGGTGAACGGGAGGTATTCGTCGGCAAAATCGGCTAGCACGGCCTGGCTGAAGGCCAGATCCTGCGCCAGATTGGCGTTCGTCGTACTGCCGTATCCTGCAAGCTCCTTCTTCTTCGCCACGTCGGCTGACAGCGTTTGCTCATAGGTTATCATGGCAGCCAGCAGGTTGCCATTGACGCACACCGGCCCCCACATGCCGCACGCCGGCCCCTCATCGGCGATCTGGCCATCCAAGAGCTTGCTGATCAACTGGCGCCGGATGTCGTTGTACCCTTCGTCGTGTACCTGCGCGAAGGCGGCGGCCAGCCAGGCGACGTCCAAAGTGGTATCGGGAATGCCGTAGTTGCTGACGAACATGCTGAGCCGCTGGATCAGCGAGGCCAGGGCCGGGTCGCTCTCTGCCACGCCGCACTTCCGCAACGTCGCCAGTGCCATCGCGTTTTGCATCAGGAACCCGGTGGTCCAGTAGTCCGGATCTTCGACCGTGGCGTAAATCGGATTTATACCGTCCACGCGTATTTGTACGACGGTTCCGGTGGGATCACCCACCAGCCGCATGACCGTCTTCGATCCGACGATGATCGGGACCTTATTCGAGCTGACGATGGTCCGTATTTGGCGCTTGCGAATCACTTTCTTTAGTTGTCGGCGATCGGTGGAGGATGCGCCTGCTTCTGTTTCGAAGGCTTCATAATTCTCGTACGTGTCCGCGTAGACCGGGTGCAGGTAGACCGGTTCCTCAAAGGGCCTGTTCGAAAAATGCAATTCGTTGGTCTTTGCGGCCCCGTAACGCACGAATCGCTGCGAAGTTCTGCGCCAGGGTTCCACTACGAGGTTCTGGTAGTTCTTGGTTGAGCGGGCCAGCAAATTGGATGTAGCGCAGGCCAGCGAGGCTCGCACGGCACGGTTCAGGAGGGCGTCATCGATGCGGGAAACCTCGGGAACGCCCGGCGCGGCGGGCGGTTTTTGCTGCGCCATGGCCGGGGTTGCAAACGCGAACATCGCCAGCACCGTGACGCCCGGAAAGAATCGCGCAAAAGCCCTTGGCGTGTGCGTCCAGAATCCGAAGTGTTTCATGCGAGCCACCTTACTATTCAGCCTTGTCAACCTTCACGACATCACGCAATGGATATGGAGCGTAGTTTTTTCCGCTCCCGAACGCAACCGAAAACACCCGCGTTTCCCTTTTGCAAAGGCGATTTGAGCTACGGATTGTCGCGGAAATTCGCGGATTTCTGGCTTGCTTCTTGTGGCAAACGTAGCCGTCCCCTCGTCATCCGTAGTCGTCGCCGCAGGGGTAGGGACGGCTTTACGCCGTCCATGATCAAACCCTTTGCTGGTATGCGCGGTGTATGAGGAAGAGGAACCGACGCAATAGTTCTTCACGGTTAGAGCCTTTAGCCAACCGTTTACGGCTGGTTTCCGGGAACAAGCAGCCTGGTCGGCAGACGGTTTGTGACGTTAGAGAGCTACGTCCGACAGGCTGCTAGAACGCGTTGCCGTAGGTGCCGTCGTCGCTGTCCGGCGAAAGGCGGAATTGCCAGTGTTCGCGGTTTTGGTCAATGCGGATCACGATGCGGTTGAGTCCCGTGACCAGCGGCAGATTTACCCGTTGTCGGGATGTGACGGCTGGGCGGCTTTCCGCATTCCGGTAGGCCGTCTTTCCGTTTACCCAAACTTGGATGCCGTCGTCGTGTTCGATCAGGAACGGGGAGCTGTCATTTGTCGCTGCGATCACGTAGGTGTAGGCAAAGGCACAGCAGTTGATTTGCTGCCCGAAAACGGCGTTCAGGTCAACTCTTCCCGCAGATCCCAGATGCCGTGGCTGGAAGCGGATCCAGGACGGTTCGAACAGTCGGCTTCCTGTGGTGGCCGGGGCGGTGGGGAGCGGTTTGGCCAACAGCGTTTCGGTCAGCCGCTCCTGCATGCGGGCGATGTCATCGGTGTCTTTGGCGCGGAACGGGCCGATCAGCATCCAGTCCATGGGGTGGGTTACGTAGAGCGTGCGTTCGGCCAGCACATGGGTGTCGGACATGACCTGGATGCGCAAGGGCCGGGTGACCATGGGAAACTCTCCGGCCATGAACTCCAGCGTGCTGTAAAATAACGGCTGGCCGGCAGGCAGGGATTTCTGCCAGATCAGGAGTTGGTCGCCAGTCGCGGCATTGGTGGATAAGGAAATCGCGGCTGTCTCCCGCACCTGCACGCACAAGCCGGCTGGCGCTTCGATCCGCAGGGTGATGCTGGTTTCGATCAAGCGCGTATTGCAGATCCAGAGGTCGGCGCGGGTGGTCTCATGGGGGGTGACCAGGATTTCGTCACGTGCCCAGCGATTGGTTTTGGGCTGGCTCGGATGAGAGGGATGCACATCCAGCCATTCGGCGCGGGAATTGTTGACCGGCGTGGTGAGCAGGATCGCGAACGAAGGTACGGAGGGATCGTCTGCCGCGCAGGGTGGGCTTGCAGGCAGGGGGGCGCCATCCGGCGGGGGGCGCTTGCCTGGCGGCAGCAGCGCAAACTGATCCACGCAAATGCCGTCTTCGCGGTTCCACAGGCGCAAGGTGGCGGGAAGCGGACTTGGCTTCAGGTCGGCCGCCATGACCCAGCACCATTTTTTCATGATGGACCCGGTCACCACGGTCTGGCCGACGCCGTCCGGAATAACGGCGCACACAAAGGAATTACCGCAGACGTTTTCCCAGCGCACGCGCGCCCAGAGCCGTGTAAAACCGGCGGGACGCTGGCTCAGCCACAGGTTGAGCAAGGCTGGTCCGCGATGCAGGACATCATCTTCGGTGGTTCCATCGGGAATGGACACGGCCAGTCCGCCGGAACACGCCGGATCGCGGATCAGGATGGCGGGCGCATCCAGGCGCCAGGCCCACTCAGCCTCGTATACCGGCGTTTCCGCGGCCCCTGCCCATGCGGCCGAGGTCGCCCAGATCAGAGCTGAGAGGCAACCAAGCTTTGGGCTAATCCAACGGCATGCACGTGCGCGGCAGGTGGTCATGGCGACTCCATGGCTTTCTTTTCGCCTTCCGGCTCTGGCGTGGCGGTAAGCTGTTGCCGCAACCGGTTCCAATCGAAGGCCCACGTATAATGCGAATAGAGACCGCTGCCCACGAGGACACCGTCCTGCACGTTAATTATATACGGCGGGATCATCATCCGTCCCAGCATGCGTCCGGTCGGCAGAGCAAGGACCAAGGCAGGACCGCCCTCACGGAGGTGGTCGTCCGCGTTGCCCATTATTTTGTATGGCACCAGAAATACCATGTCTTCGGCGATGTAGATCGAGGCGTTCCAAACTTCGTTGCTCGGCAGCGAGACGCTCAGGATCGGTTGCCCGGAGGGAAACGCAAGGATGCGGACGTAGGCTTGTCCGGCTTCCGGACCTGTCAAAATAAGCCGGTCATCCTGAAAACTGGTTGTCCAGGTGTTGGTTGTTTGCGTCCAGATATTCTTCCCCGTGTGCAGATCCGAGATGGCGATCCTACTTTGCAGGTCCTTCGGTGCTTGGTCAATTTGTGTGACCATTGCCAGATGGCGGACACTCCGCCCCAGTATATGCGTTTGCTCCGACAGGCGGCGGGTCCATTGTTCGCGTCCGGTCGGCACATCAATCCCCTGTAGCATGATTTGACTGGCATGCGTGACCATGCGCTGCCGGGAAAGCGACGTCAGGTAGGTTCCTTGTGCGCGTGTGAGGCGCCAGTGGGGCATTTCATACTTCGGCTCGGAATCATCCATGGCTTGATTCCAGAGCAGCACGCCATTGTCTGCCCGCAAGCCGATCCGCCGGTTGTCCGGCCCGCCTTCGAGGATGATGGCTTCCGGATTGTACGCGCCGGTGAACGGATCTTCAGCCTCGGGGAAGGATGACGCTTCTGCGGCCGCATCCGGCGGGCGTGGCAGCGCCTCGATATCCTTTTGCCACCGCAGACGTCCAGTGCGCAGATCCAGGCAAGTCACGACATGCGGTTCATCGTTCAGAAAAACGGCGTGGTTGCGCTGGCGGGCCAGAACGGGAAAACTGGTTTCGGACTGGTCTGGAATGACGCGGAGTTCACGTCCGCTGCGCCAGTCGCAGATCACAAACTCATCGCGAAATGTCCGGATAAGGGCAACATCATGGTTGGGCCGGGCGGTGGCATATGCGGACTGCGCGCGGCACCACAGCAAGCCGGCGTTCTGACGCAGCTCTGTCAGCATTTCGAGTCTGGCATCCGGCAGAGCCAGATCCATGTTGGCCAGGTAGAGCGCATGCAGCCGGGCGGGGTCTGCGTGGGCCTGGGCGCGCAGGACCGCGGGCAGCAGCGAACCCAGGCCGCGTTTCAGCTCCCGGACTTTTGGCATGGCGGCGCCGGGTGTTTGTTCTTCGCACACGATGGCCTCGCAGGCCACGCGCAGCTCCAGGAGATCATCCACCGTCACAGGGTCAGCCACATTCAAGAGCAGGCCTTGACCGGCGGAGTTGTCGAGCAGGATCCGGTCCTGCCAGAGGCACAGGTCTTGGCTCCGGGCATCACGCGCACGCCATCCACGGCCTTTGGCGGACGCCATTTGGAAAACGATCAGGCCTTTGTTATCCAGACAGACGTGGCCGGCGTCTGTGCGCAGGTACGTGTTTTTTTTGCTGGAAACCACGGCGTCGACTTCCGCCATGCCCGGGATCAGGAGCACGGAACGGATGGCGCCTGTGGCGGCGTCCAATCGCCGGATCCGGTTGCCTGACACAGCCAGGACCGTGTCGTCCTGCAGGGCCAGAACAGGCGCGGTACCCACCGGATCGGCGGGCTGGGTCCAGAGCCGTTTTCCGGAGCGCGCATGGAAAGCGGAAACGCCCTCCGTTGCCGAGGAGACGAGTAACCGGTCGCCGGCAGCCAGCAGGTGGTTGACCGGCGCGTTGGTTGTCCAGAGCAGGCTGCCGGATTCCTCATCCAAGGCCGCCAGCGTCTCACGGTTGCCGGCTGCGATGACATTCGCGCAACTGGCCAGTTCGGTCCAGGTCGTGCGTAACTCGAAATTCTCCCAGGCTACTGCGCCATTGGTCACATTCAGGCCGATGATGGCGCGGGATATGCCGCCGCCGACAAAAGCCAGGGTTCGCTGGCCTACAGTCCAGGTGGTGTAGTCGTCTTCGTGGTCATAGACCCAGTCAACCTTGAGCGTATTTGTGAAGAGGCAAACCAGCAGCCCGGATGGTCTGCCGCCGCTGGTGCTGTAACGGTCGAATGCCGCGACCAGGCGGTTGTTGCAAAGAACGGCGGCATACGGGCGCAGATTTGACCCGAAATCCTGCAAATTTCGCTGTAGACTGCTCGGAAAAGGGACCAGACGTGTGAAACCGTTGGAGGGGGCGTCCGGGTCAAAGCAACCGGCCCAACTGGCACCCACGCAAAAAAACGCAGCGCGGCCGGACGGATTCGGCAGCACCAGGCAGTTCTCGTTGGTGGGGCCAGGCCGCAAACGGCCGGGACCCTGATCGGGAGAGACCTGCCGGAGCAAAGCCAGGGCGCCGGGAAAATCTGCCGCGGTGATGCGCGCCTGGGCCTGGTCGCGCAGACTGACGAGCGCCGCGTCGTCAGCGGCCGCGGCCGGGCTTGTCGTGAGAACCGCCGACAGGGCCAACATTCCTGTCAAAAAAAACCGCAGAATATCGAACAAGGAACGCTGATTGTTGAAGTTTGCCTGCCGCGATCCTTGGGCTGTTCTTTTCTGCGGTCTTCCGTTCGACATTCGGAGTTCCTTGTTCGATATTCTGCGGTTCAGCAGCCTGTCGGACTAGGAACCTGTCGGCAGAAGGCACCGGAACGATCCAAGGCCTAAGTCCGACAGGTTCCTAGGGCGTGCCTCCGGTCTCCAGGTCCGGGCGCCACTGCCGCAGGAACGCGATGCTGAGGCCGCGGAAGAAGATGGTGGCAGGCAGATAGAGGAGGCCGTTGAGGAACGGGAGCATCAGCAGGTAGCTCAGGCAACAGCACGTGCAGCACATTCCCAGGAGCAGCGCGGCCAGCACGACATGCAGCAGAATGGCATACATGGTGAAATAGATTGTCAAGGCGGCAGGGCGTTCGTAGCAAAACTCCAGCACGGTGTGCCAGGCAGCCAGTATGCCGGTGCGGCGCCAATACATAATTGGCACCGCAAAATGTGTTGTCAGGATTGCCACGGTAATCCATACGGTGAGCAGCAGGCTCAGGCCAAGAACGAGCAGAAACCCGCGGATGGCAAGGCCCCCCTCGAAGGAGTCGCCGTCGGCCAGCGGAACGAAGACGCTCGTGTAGAGGCTCACGCCGATCAGGGCTATCAGGGCGCCGAACAGCAGGTTGTATCCCAGACGAAACAGGAAGAGTGATTGGGTGCAATGCTTGCCGGCAGCCCAGAACTGCGGCAGGGTTGCGTCCGGATGATGCCAGCCATGCATGACCATGAATGTGCCGCGTGCCCGCAACCAGCAGGTGATGACGGCCAGAATCAGCCAGAGTGCCGCGGCCGTTTGGACGAGCGCGGGCGTCAGTTCCTCGCGGATGCGATCCGCCATTTGACCCAGGATTGCCTGGTAGTTGGCCAGCAGCGTTTCCGGCGTGGTTGATGTTTGCAGCTTGGCAATCAGTGCGGGATCAGGCGCCGCCTGATTGGCCAGAAATTCGAGGCACAGGTTGGGTTCGTATAGGCCGACAATGGTTATCCAGACGCAAAAGGACAGGCCCATCCAGCGCGCAAAACTTGAACGGCGGAAAAGAAGATTCAGCATGTGATCCCAGGCCTGCTGCATGGCCAGCCGGAATAAGGGGTGGCTGCCAGGCACACCGGCTAGCGGCGTGTTGCAGGCCTGCCCTGGGGCTGGCATGACCGGCGGCAGGGCCAGTTCCGGCACGGCGCACACCTGCCGCCACTGATTGCCGAAGGATTCGTTCCAGACATAGTCATCCGACTTCAACTGGCCGTCCCGGATCAGCGTTTGCAGTTCGTCGGCGGCAATCGGACCGCGCTGGGTTCCGTTGGCGATACAGTACCAGATCATGGACAAGTTCCTGGAGGGATGACGGGTGGGGGGAGACATGGGGGATTGGTCATTAGTCATTGATCATTGGGGGGATCGTTTGCTTTCGTTTCGCGTTTCGTTTGCCAGTTCATCTGCGGATCATCGTCGTCTTTCCAAGGCGGGCGACAGCCCGCAACCCAATCGGATTTGCACAGGAGGTAACGGAGAGAACAGAGGTTGACTCTGTTTTCTCTGTTGCCTCCTGTTCAAACAACTTGTGTTTTGTAGTGGTTTCCCGTCTATAAGGGGCTAATGACGCGCCGTAGACGCCAATGCCCCCCCAATGACCACTGACGAATGACCCATGACATCTCATGCCTTCAACGACCCCGTCAGTTCCGTCACGCTTTTCATTTGGTGTCGCACCAGGTAGTCCTCGATGCCGGTGATCACGCGCAGCACGGTGCCGGGATCAATGAACGTTGCGGTGCCGACAGCGACGGCAGTGGCTCCGGCGATCAGAAATTCGATGGCCTGCTCGGGTCCCGTGATGCCGCCCATGGCGATGATCGGGATCCGCACGGCCTGCGACGCATCCCAGACCAGTTTGACAGCCACGGGATGGATGGCGGGGCCGGAAAGTCCGCCGACTTTGTTCGACAACACGGGCCGGCGCGTTTCAATATTGATCACCATGGCGGGGATCGTGTTGATCAGGGATAGCGCATTGGCACCTGCCTCGGCGGCGGCCAGGGCATACGGCCGGATGTTCGGAACATTGGGCGCAAGCTTTGGAATCAGCGGCAGGCGCGTGCGGCGGCGCACGGCCGCCACCAATGTGGAGACGGTGCGCGGGTCCGCGCCGAATGACGCGCCCCCCTCCTTCACATTCGGGCAGGAGATGTTTACCTCCAGGCCGGCGATTCCTTCGACATCCTCAAAGCGCGCCGCAACCTCGGCATATTCTTCCACGCTCGTGCCCCAGATATTCACGATCACCGGCACGCCGGTCTCGCGCAGGAATGGCAGATAGTCGCGTATAAAACCGTCTACGCCGGGCCCTTGCAATCCGATGGCATTCACCATGCCGCCGGGAACCTCGACATGGCGGGGCAGTGGATTGCCCTCCCACGGCTGCAGACGTATCCCTTTGACGGTGATGGCGCCGAGCAGTCGCGGATCAATCAGGTGCGCGTATTCTTTGCCGTAGCCAAACGTGCCGGAGGCCACGGTCACCGGATTTTTCATCCGGATGCCGGCGATGTTGATTGATGTATCCGGAAGCAAAGGCGTGGAGGGCTTGCTCATCCATGTTCCTCCCAGGCAATTTCCTGCGCTGCAAAAACCGGGCCGTCGCGGCACACGCGCGCGATCCAGGTGGTGCCGTCCGGGCGGCGCAATCGCTGCACGCAGGCCAGGCAGGCGCCCACGCCACAGACCATGTGCTTGTCCAGCGACAGCCAGGCATGGGCGCCGGTTCGTGTGGCACGTTCCCCCACGGCCCGCAGCATGCCGTCGGGACCGCAGGCGTAGAATGTGGCCGGCTGCATGGCATGGCCGGCAGACCAGTCGTCGAGCAACACGGTGACCAGCCCGGTTGTGCCGCGGCTGCCGTCCAGCGTGGCGATCTGGACTTCCCAGCCGAGGTCGATAAAGTCATCGGCACAGAGGATGTCGGCCGCGGTGCGGCCGCCGATCATGACGATCCCGCGCGCCGGCAGGTGTCGCGCGAGGAAGACCAGTGGCGCGACGCCATAGCCGCCGGCCACGAGGATCGGTGTGCGATGCCCGGTCTCGATGGGAAATCCATTGCCGAGCGGACCCATGACGGAGAGCGTGTCACCGGCACGTAGGCGACTCAGCTGTTCGGTCCCGCGCCCCACGGTTTTATAGAGCACGGAGACCAGCTCGCCGGCTGCGTGGTAGATACTGAACGGCCGGCGCAGCGCGGACGGCTCCAGTCCCGTGACGCGCAGATGAATGAACTGCCCGGGGCGGGCTGTGTGTGCGATCTCCGGGGCATGTAGGAGCAGGCAGCGGTAGTCTGCATTGATCGAATCCAGCGAGCGGACGTGTGCCGTGATGTCTTGCATACTTATTTTCCGCCGGGACTTGCTGCCGTGGCGGGCGGCTTGTTGGTGTTGGTGGCGGCGGATGGCGGTGGCGTCAGTTCCAGTTGGGCGGCAACGTACTCACGGCTGTTCCGGACTTGCTTGATCTGGTCTGTGACCGCTTCCGCCACTTCCATTTTTTTCTCCATAGTGTGCTTCTTGCGCATTTCTTCATACTTGCCGATGAGTACATTGGCGGCCTCGAGCACGCTGCGAGCGCGCGCCTTGCGGTACTCGACCAGCAAGGCGAGATGATCCTGTTGTTCCTTCTTCAGCTTATCCGGCTGCAGCACCAGATCCTTGGCCTGAATTTGTCCATCCGCGTCGAATCGATCGAGCTCGTTTTTGGCTTTTTGCCAGTCGTCATAACTGCCCTGCTTCTGGAAGCTATCCATCAGGGCTTCGATGGCGCTCTTGTACTTGGCGGGCCAGAGTTTGACGCGTGCGTCGTAGTTTGACGAGACCGTATCGAGCTGTACCTGGTAGAGGGTGCGCAACGGAGCCACCAGCGCCGCGATTTTTTCCGGGTCCAGCGGTTGTGCCGTTCCGGGTGTCGGGGTGGCGGAGCCTGCCGCCGTGGCGGCCAGTTCGGTTTCGGCTTCGCGCATTTCGGGTGTTTGCACGCGACGAATCTCGTCGTTGATGGCGGCCGCCGCCGTCATGTTGCCTTCGCGGGTCTTTGTTTTCTGCAGTTCGGACAGGTCTTTGACATACTTCCGGGTGGTGTTGACCAGCCGGCGGCAGCGATCCAGGTGCTGGACCGACACGATTTGACGATAGCGTACGATCAGCTCCGACAGCGCCGGCAGATCGTAGCCAGCCGGCGCATCGTTGATCCGGTTGCTTTCCTTAAAAAGTTTGATCGTGTCGGTGGTGGCTTTCCAGCCGTCGTAGAAACCGTCGGTCTGGCATTGTTTCGCCAGAGTGTCGAGATCGCGGAGAAAGTCCTGCGGCCATTTATCCGTATCCCGCTGCTGCTCCAGATTCAGCAACTGGATCTGTTGATTAAATGCGAACTGCCTTTTTTGCAGATCCGGTTCCGCGAGGGGCGGGGGGGGCGTCGGATCCGGGGGCGGCGATGGATTTGCGCTGAAGCAGGCGGTGAGATTTGTGCATCCCCAGAGGGCGGTATAGTGGCCCAGCAGGCCGGAGAACAACCCGCTGTCATAACAATTCCAGGCGGGTTGGTAGAAACTTCGCAGCACGGACGCCAGTGGTCCCTTTGTGTTGCGCGCGACCGGCGGAAGGCTGAGCAGGTAGAGTAGCGCCAAAGCCGTTGCGGCGATGGAAATCCAGCCGGTGTGTACAAGTTTATGGTGACGCGAAATGCGCCGGCTCAGGCGAAGTCCATCCGGGTTGTCGGGTGAGGAACGGCGCAGGATCTCGTCGGAAATACGCGCGGCGGTCTCCCAGTCGCGGGCGCGAATGGCTCGGTCGGCCCGGGCCACGTCTCGCGCCATCGTCAGTTCGGGAATCCGGCGCTCCTCATCCTCGAACAGGTGCTGATTCTCGTCGAGCAGGCGGATCTCCCGGATGAACACCAGCGCGCGCTCGAAGTTTTCAGCGCGTATTTCCAAGGGGATTTGTTCTCGCAGTTCGTCGCGGCGCGCCAGATTGCGTTCGGCCTGCTCGCGCAGATCCTGCGCCTCTTTCTGCATGCGGCGTCCGGAGGGGCCGGCGGCTTCAAAGCCGTGCGCCCGCCCGCCGAGCGAGAGTACTCGCTCGAACAGGCGCTGCTCCATGGCCGCGCGCATGCGCTGCAGCACATGTTGCAGGGACTCGTAGGATCTGGCATCGGCGCCGCATGTGCCGCAAAACTGGATGCCTACAAAAGTCTCCACGCCGCATTCGGGGCAAGCCTCGCCGCCATCCCAGCCGCACTCGGCACAATAGCGCAACGAGAGCGGATTCACCGTGTCGCACCATTTGCAGTGCCAGGTGGTCTTGACGGTGGGCGCGGCCACGTGGGTTTTGTCCTGGGTGGACTGCAGCGCCTCGGTGAACGCCGTAGCCGACGGGAAGCGCTGTTCACGATCGGTCGCGAGCGCCTTCACCAGCACGTCGCGGAACGGCACCGGGATGTCCTGTTCGCGGAAGTAACGCGGGTTTTGGCCGGTCAGAGCGAAGTAGAGCAGCGCGCCGAGCCCGTATACATCCGCGCGTTCGTCCGAAAGACTGGCATCCTGCTCCTGCTCGGGTGCACCGTAACCGAGAGACAAGAGCTTTTCGCCCGGGACCGTGAGCTTGTTTTCTTCGCTGCGCATGAGGCGGGCCAGGCCAAAGTCCACGATTTTCGGCTCGCTGGACTTGTCCAGCAGTACGTTGCCTGGCTTTAGGTCGCGGTGGATCACGCCGCAGGAGTGGGCATAGGCCACGGCGCGGCCGATTTTGATCAGCAGTTGCACGGCTTCGGTGACGGCAAGCTGCCCGTTGCGCGCGACGAGTTGGTCGAGCGTCAGCGGCGGGGTGGGGCGGTCGATCGGGGCATTCCGGTCCACGGGTTGGTCATCCGGGCCGGCGATGTATTCCATCACGATATAGGGGCCGTCCTGGTCCTCGCCGAGGCCATAGATGTGCACGATGTGGATATGCGTCAGTGCGGCCACGGCGCGTGCTTCCTGCAGAAACCGCTGTCGCAGCGACGGCACGCGCTGTCCCTGGGCATTGAGACGCTTGATGGACACGAAGCGTCCCAGCCGCTTATCCTTGGCGAGATAGACCACGCCCATGCCGCCGTCACCGATCTTGCCGAGGATCGTGTAATATTGAAAAAGGTTGTCCTGCGGGTTGTCGTTGGCGGATCCGGAGTTGCGCTCGATCTCCACATCCTCCGCATGCAGCAGTACGGTTTTATCGAGCTGTTCGGCCGACACCGGCTGGCGGCGTGCCCCGTCAGCCGCTGGCTTAACCTGTATGCGCGCCGTCCGGCCGGCGCCAGACTGGCCTGTGTTAGGCGAAGTTGAATGCATAGATGCAGTAGATTAAAGGGATGAACGCATGGCGTCAAGCACATCAAATTTGCTATAAACCAAACACATGAAAGCGATATTTTTTGATCTGGACGGGACGCTGATTGATTCGCGCGCGGATCTCGCCAGCGCGGTCAACCGGACGAGACGCGATTTCGGGCTGCCGGAACTGCCCGTTGACCAGGTGACGGCCTGCGTCGGCGAAGGGTTGCGGTTACTGGTGGCGCGTGCCATGCCGGAGGCACGGGCGCGGCATGAGGAGGCTGTGGGGTGCGTGCGCGCCTATTATGGAGCCCATTTGCTTGATCAGACGACGCTCTACCCCGGCGTGGCAGAGGCGCTTCGTGCACTGGGTGAACAGGGATGGAAACGCGCGGTGGTGACCAACAAACCGCGCGAATACGTTCACCCGATTCTAGAGGGGTTGGGCGTGGCTGGAGAGTTCGAGGCGCTGGTCGGAGGCGGGGACACGCCGACTTATAAGCCGGACCCGGCGCCGCTGTTGCTGGCCGCGGACCGCCTGGGGCTGTCCGACCTGCGCGGCAGCTGGGTGGTTGGAGACCATTTCACGGATTTGGAGGCCGGGCGGCGTACGGGCCTATTGCGATGCTTCTGCCGGTATGGCTTCGGTGACCCGCGTGGCGAGGGGTTCGATCTGGCCGTGGATTCGTTGTTGGAACTGGCGCGGCACCTTCGTGCTCTAGGAACCTGTCGGACTTAGGCCTGGATCGTTCCGGTGCATTCTGCCGACAGGTTCCTAGTTGGCAACCCGCAGATAGCGGGTTGCGAGATCTCAGAAAACGACCAGAATGCTTTTCTGTTTGTCAATTGTTTGCGGCTTATACTGGAATCAGATGCTTGGTGTATGCTTGCCCCATGACTAGCAGCCGGGTCGGCACAAAGTCCATGCTGCTCAAGTGCTACGTCCGACAGGCTGCTAGACTTTGGCATCCTTTTCCAGTCGCTTGCCGTGTTGCAGCAAGTACTGCTCTGCTTCCGTTGACCACAGGCCATTGTGCTGGTCGCAGATCCGGGACAGGCCGGCAAAGAGCGGATCGCCGGCGCCAAGCCTGGCGAAGTCCGCGATGGCGGTCATGGGCAGGGAGAAGTGCGTGTAGACCAGGCGCTTTCCGCCTGGAATCTTCGCCAGGTCAATGGTGGTCTGGGCAGCGGAATCAATGCCGCCGACATGTGTGACCATCACGGACGGATTGATGCGTCCGGCAGCGGAGAGGCGCAGTGCATCGCGCAGGTCATCGGTGTTGCCACCGGACGATCCGACCACGTGGTGTCCCATGTAGTGCACGTCGTAAAAGTTCATCGAGGCCTTGAAGTCTGGCTTGGATGGGCCGGCAAAAAAGTTGAGGCATCCATTATAGCCGAGCAGCGCGGAGCCCTGTTCCACCAGCGCCGGGACCGGCGCGAAGACCAGCACGTCGTCGAACCCCTTGCCGCCGTTGGCGGCCTTGATGGCGGCCACCGGGTCCGGTGTCGTGGCTGTGTTCACGTAGTGCAGATCCATGCCGCTGGCCTTGGCGGCGGCCACGGGGAAGATGGATGCGGCGCGGTCCAGGCGCGCGCTGTCGATGTCGGTGACTACGAGGCAGGCCGGGCGGTTCTCGCCATGCAGCGCCAGGTCTACGGCGCTGAGCCCCATGGGGCCGGCACCTGCGAGAATGGCCAGGCTGCCGCCTCCCTTGAGCCCCATCTGGTGGACGTATTCTCCGGGCTTGTAATGGTAGGAGGTCTTGTAGGCGCCGATGATGCAGCAGACCGGCTCAGCCAGAGAGCCCTTGAAATACGCGTCGCCTTCATAGGAGAGCAGGCAGTCGAGTTCCATGACCTCGCGCGGAATGATGATGCGCGTGGCTTGTCCGCCGATGTGCTGGAACGAATATCCGGGCGCCATGTGCTCCTTCCCGGGGACGTTGAGCTGCGGCTGGATGCTGTATTTCTGCCCGGGCTTGAAATGCCCGGCGGCCTTGCGGCCGACCTGCAGGATGCGGCCGCAGAATTCATGGCCGATGATGATCGGGTTGCTCGCGACGTCCTGGGGCACGCGCTTGTGATCCGGCCCTTGGGCGGCCGCCTTGTGGTCCGACATGCAGATGCTGTTTGAGGTGATGTCCGCCAGAATTTCGTCTTCGCCAAGAGCGGGAAGATCGAATTTTTCGAGTCGCAGGTCGTTCTTGCCATAGAGACGCAGGGCGAGCGTATGCATGCTGTGTGAACTCCTCTGTATAGCTTGTGCTTGGAATGGGCAGCTGAATGCGGCATTATGGTGTCCCTTTTGACGGGCGGCAAGGGGAAAAACGGACGATTGAATTTTGCCAGTCCTTAGGAATACGTTTCATGTACACGATCTTGATCAGTCTTTTGCTGGGCGTTGCGTTGTGTCTGGCGATGTGGTTCACGCATGCAGCCCGTCCGGTGTGGGCGATGGCCTGGGGTTTGCTGGTCGTCCTGGCCGGGCAGCTTACGATCGGCCTGCTGTTGCGGCGTAAAGTCAAGGCTGCGATGGATGCGGTGCAGAACGTGCTTTTGGCCGGGCAGAAAAAGCTGCAGCAAAAAGTCAACCACTGGCAGGCGCGTCCGCCCGGCAGTATCAAGCAGGCGCAGCTCGAACTGGAGCGCGAGCAGCGGGTGTTCATCGAGCAGGCCCTGGATGTTTCCAAGGGCTTGGAAAGATTCGTCCGGTGGACCCTGATGCTGGACCGGCAGATTGCCACGCTGCGCATGCAGCTCTATTATCAGCTCAAGGAGTATCGCAAGGTGGATGACTTGCTGCCGAAGTGCATGTTCATGGACCCCATGACGGCGGCGATGAAGCTGGCCCGGCTGCATGTGCGTGGCGAGACTGTCGCGGCGGAGAAGTTTTTCCGCAAGCAGACCAAGAGCCTGCGCTACGGTCAGGGCGTGATTCTGTATGCGCTTTATTCCTGGATGCTGGTGCAGCGTAAGGAGCTGGAGTCCGCGCACAAGGTGCTGGTGCAAGCCTGCGCCAAGATGGAGCACGATGTCATCAAGACCAATCGCGACCATCTCGCCAACAACCGCGCCAATCATTTTTCCAACGCTGCCCTGGCCGACGAGTGGTACGCGCTGGGACTGGAGCAGCCCAAGATCCGGACCCAGCGCCAGCGCCCCGGATACGGGTACTGAGCCCGGCGCGCATGGGCTTAAATCTGCCGCGCCCATGCCGGTTTGCGCCGCGCCCCGGAACTTTTTGTGCGCACATTCTTGACCCGTTGCGTCAGGGTATGCTATACCGCCGCGCATGTTCACGGCCAAAAAGGCTCTGGTGCTGGATGCTCCGGCGAAAGTCAACCTTTCGCTGGAAATTCTTGGCAAGCGTCCGGACGGTTACCATGATTTGCGCAGCGTGGTGGTGCCGGTGGCTTTGGCCGATCGGGTGGAGCTGGCGCTGACCGGTGGCGATATCGAACTCATTGTGGATGCGGAGCCGGAGATCGACCTTGCACGGCTGGGTGCGCAGGAGCAGAACCTCGCTTATCGCGCGGCGCGGTTGCTGCAGGCGCGGCACGGTGCGCCGGCTGGAATCCGGATCAACATTCGCAAGCGCATTCCCATCGGTGGCGGACTGGGCGGCGGCAGCGCCGATGCGGCGGCCGTGCTTTCCGGGATCAACCGCCTTTGCCAGTTGGGGCTTTCAAGCGCGGCGTTGCAGACGCTGGGTGCTGAACTTGGCAGCGATATACCGGCCATGCTTTATGGCGGTGCGGTCTGTATGGAAGGGCGCGGCGAACGGGTATCTTCAATCCTGGATGGCGTGTCACGCCCGGTCCCTGGTTTCTGGCTGGTGCTGGCAAATCCGGGCATTTGCATCCCCACCTTTGAGGCCTATCGGAAGTGTATTTGCACAGGGGGCTTGACGGAAAGACCGAATTGCTATAATTTTATGGTTTCTTCGGTTCGCAGTGGCGATGTTTACGGTGCCGCGGCGTCCCTGTTTAACGGACTGGAACCGGGTGTGTTTGTTGTCTACCCGGAAACGGCCAGCCTGGCGGTGCGTCTGCGGGACGCTGGCGGGTTGGGTGTGATCATGTCCGGTAGCGGGGCGTCCGTTTTCGCGTTGGTCCGGGACGAGGACCACGGAGAAGAAGTGCGCCGGAGATTGGGTGCCGGCGTCTGGAGTAAGCTGACAAAGACGCTGCCCGATGGTGTAATGGTAGCACACGGGCCTTTGGAGCCCTGAGTCATGGTTCGAATCCATGTCGGGCAACCATTTGAGGATCTGCGGGACACAGGAGCTGGATTGTGGTTGTTGTCGAAAACATGAACATGCGGATTTTTTCCGGCACATCGAACCCTGTGCTGGCTGGAAAAATTGCCGCTTATCTTGGTCAGGATCTGGGTGCGATTGACATCCAGAGATTTCCTGACGGCGAGACGTTTGTCAAGATTCGCGACAACATTCGGGGCGGCGATCTGTTTCTGGTGCAGTCGACCTGTCGTCAGCCGAACGAGATGCTGATGGAACTGCTGGTTATGATTGATGCCATGCGACGTGCTTCAGCCGCGCGCATCACGGCCGTGCTGCCCTATTTCGGGTATGCGCGTCAGGATCGCAAGGACCAGCCGCGCGTGCCCATCACGGCGAAGCTGGTGGCCAATCTGCTGGTGGCGGCCGGCGCCAACCGAGTGCTGACGATGGACCTGCACGCCCAGCAAATCCAGGGATTCTTCGACATCCCCGTAGATCACTTGTATGCGGCGCCGGTGATGGTGAAGTACCTGCGGGACTTGAATTTAAAGAACCCGCTCGTGGTGTCTCCCGACACCGGTGGTGTGAAAGCGGCGTATGCCTATTCGCAGATGCTGGGGACGGGACTGGCGATCGTCGCGAAGGAGCGTCTGGGACCGACCGAGGTGGATGCCTACAGCATCGTCGGCAATGTGGCCGGATGCGATGTGTTGATGGTTGACGACCTGACGACCACCTGCGGAACGCTTTGCGCGGCAGCGCGCATTCTCATGGAACACGGCGCGGCCAGCGTGCGCGGCGTGGTGTCGCACGCCCTGCTGACGGAACAGGGGCTGCAACGATTGAAGGCTTCGTCGATCACGGAACTGGTGGTGACCGACACGGTCCCGCCGGTCAACGCGCAGGGGTTTCCCGTCACGGTGCTTTCGGTGGCGGATCTGCTGGGCGAGGCGATTCTTCGGATTCACAACGACAAGTCCGTCAGTTCGCTCTTCCGGCTCGCATAACGCGGCAGGGAGATGGGTAAAGAGGAAGAAATCATGGCGAAAGAGATCAAGATCAAGGCCGAGCATCGTCAGGAGCAGGGATCAGGTGCCGTGCGTCGCTTGCGGCGCAAGGGACTGGTGCCAGCGGCCATGACACGCATCGCGGGTGGATCCACGATGCTGCAGGTCAATGCACATGAATTTGAAAACATGCTGCGACATCACAGCAGCAACCAGTTCGTGGTGACGGTTGAAATCGACGGTCAGGATCTGCCGGCGTTGTTGCGCGAAGTGCAGTCTGACGTGATGACCGGCCACGCAATTCACGCCGACTTCGGTGAGATCTCCCTGACGCGCAAGCTGCGCGTTTCCATCGGGCTGCGCTTGGCCGGCGAACCGGAAGGCGTCAAGAATGAAGGCGGAATCCTCGAGCAGACGCTGCGCCAGATTGAGGTGGAGTGCCTGCCCGGAGACATCGTTGAGTTCTTCACGGTGGATGTGAGCGCCCTGAAACTTGGCCAGTCGCTGGCTGTGCGTGATTTGAATTTGAGCGAGGGGTACCACGTTCTGACGCATTCCGACGTGGCTGTGGCCACCATTGTTGAGATGGCGGCGGAAGAAGTCACGGCGACAGCAGCGCCAGTCGAAGGCGCGGTTTCCGCCGGCGAGCCGGACGTTATTACGAAGGGCAAGAAGGAAGAAGGCGAGGAAGCCGAGGCGGCTGCTGGCGACAAGAAGGCTGGCGCAGGCGGCGACAAGAAGGGCGCTGCTCCGGCGGGCGGCGACAAGAAGAAATAACGCCGGTGTTGAGGCGGTGCGTGAAGGTTATTGCGGGACTTGGGAATCCTGGAACAGAGTACGAAGATACTCCGCACAACGTCGGGTTCGACGTGGTGGCGCTGCTGGCGGAACGGCTGGCGGTGGATTGGCGGAGAAGTACGCGGTTTCAGGCGCGGCTGGCGCGAGTCGACCGCGGCGGCGATGCGTGGCTGCTGGTGCAGCCACAGACGTTTATGAATTTGAGCGGGACGTGTGTGGCGCCCCTGGTACGCTACTACGGTGGTGTGCCGGCAGATCTGGTGGTGGTGATGGACGACGCAGACCTGCCGTTGGGTCGGATTCGCATTCGACCGGACGGCGGCAGTGGCGGTCACCGGGGGTTGGCTTCGGTGATTGAGTCGCTCGGTACAGGGGCGTTTGCGCGCGTGCGAATGGGTGTCGGACGTGCAGGAGCTGCGGACGCAGGGCTGGTGGATCATGTGCTGGGGAGATTTGACCCGGCACGTCGGCAGGAGGCGCGGCGCATGGTCGCGGCTACGGCAGAAGCAGTGACTTGTTTGGTTGAACGAGGCGTGGCAGAGGCAATGAACCGGTACAATGGACCGCAGGTAGAATCTGCGGACCCAGCGGCCGCGAGTTAAGGTTGGTGGATTCATGGTGAGAAAGTACGAAGGCTTGTATATCTTTGTCGGCGCGGCAAAGGATGAACTGCTCGAAAAAACAGTGGAAAAGATGCGTGGTGAAATCACGCGCCTTTCCGGAACCATTTTGCACTCCGAGGTGCTGGGCAAGCGCACCTTTGCGCGCCAGATGCGGAAGTGCGATTACGGCGTCTATGTGCGGATCCGGTTCGAGTTGGATCCGGCCAGCCTGGCGACGCTGCGCGAGCGCTATCATTTGGCGGAAGATCTGTTTCGCGTGCAGTTGCAGGTGGTGGATGAACGCCGCGAGGCGATCATCGCAGAGCAGAGCGCCAAGCAGAAGGCCCGCGAGGCGATGGTGGCGGCCCGTGCGGAGACGGCAGCTGCCGAGGCGTAGCCTGGCGCGGACTGAGGTGTTTTTCCGCCAGTGGTTGCCGACAGGGGGATGAGCGGGCATGTCTTCGTTCAACCGAGTAGTACTGATGGGGAATCTGACCCGCGATCCCGAAATGCGGCAGACGTCTTCCGGGGCGCAGGTGGCGGAGTTGCGCCTGGCGGTCTCCGAAACGTATCGTGACCGGCAGACGAATCAGCCGAAGGAAGTCACCTGCTACGTGGATGTGGTTGTTTGGAACAAACTTGCGGAACTTTGCCAGCAGTACCTGACCAAAGGGCGTTCGGTGCTGGTGGAAGGTCGGTTGACGTACGATGAGTGGAAGACGCCGCAAGGCGAGGCGCGCAACAAACTGCGCGTGCGTGCGGACGCGGTGAAGTTCATCGGCTCGCCGAAGCGTGGCGAAGCGCAGGATGGCGCGGCGGCGGTGCCGGCGCGTGCGGCGGCGGCAGTCAGCACGCAGACGGCGATGGCTTCGGCGGGGCAGGATGTGGCGCCCGCCGAGCCGGCGGATACGGACGATATGCCGTTTTAACGTGTTTAGGCAGATGGTGTAAGCGACAACCCGGGAAAAGAACATGGCAATGATGAGGCGAGAGCGGGACAGAGACAGAGACAAGGAAAAGTCGGAGAATACAGGGCCGCGCCGGCGCGCGCGCTACCTGGATCCGAACGCGGTGGTCGATAGTAACGATGTCGATTCGCTGCGGCGGTTTGTCACCGAATATGGCAAGATCATCCCGTCGCGGCTGACCGGCGTTACCGCTGCGCAGCAGCGGGACATCAAGCGTGGCGTGCGTCGTGCACGCAATATGGGACTGCTGGCGTAGCAGCCACGGTGGATGGAAGTCGGGCATGATGTTGCCCGGCGGCAGTCCACCGGGCAACCACAGCAAAAAAGAACGGGATATCTATCATGGCGACGGAAGTGCTGTTGATGGCGGACGTGCCGGACCTTGGTAAAGCCGGCGAAGTCGTAAAAGTGTCCGATGGCTACGCGCGCAATTATTTGCTGCCGCGTGAACTGGCGGCTGCAGTGACGCCGGCCTCGTTGCGCCGGCTCGACAAGCTGCGCAAGGAGCGCGCCGAGCTCGCGAAGATCCAACTGGCGGAGGCGCAGGCCAAGGCATCCAAACTTGAGGGCGTTTCGATCACGATTCGCGCCCGGACAATTGACGGCGAGAAGCTGTACGGTTCCGTCTCGGTGACCGAGATCGCAAGTGCGCTGGCTGCCCAAGGGGTCGCGATTGACCGTTCGCAGCTGGAGCTGGCGGAGCACCTGAAGCAGGTCGGCGCGTACGATGTGCCGGTTCGCTTGCATCCGGAAGTCACGGTTTCGCTCAAGGTCTGGATCGTCAAGGAATAGCCTATGCCGCAGTCAGGCACGGCAGAGGGTGCCGGTATGCCCGCGATGCGGGTGCCGCCGCACAGCGCCGAGGCCGAGAAGGGCGTATTGGGTTCCATTCTGCTGGACGCATCCCGGGTAATGGATCTGTGCGTTGGCGAAGGCGTGGTATCCGAGTCCTTCTATTTTGATGCCCATCGGCGCTTGTTTGATGAATTTGTAGCCATGCAGCGAACCGGCATGGCGATCGACCTGCTGACTGCGGTTGAGCGCCTGCGCAGCGTGGGCCGGCTGGATGCGCTCGGCGGGACGGCGTTTCTGGAGGGGTTGGTGGATGCCACGCCCACCGCCGCTCACGCCGAGTACTACATCGATATCGTTCGCCAAAAACACCTGCTGCGTGCGGTCATTGACTGTGCACGCGAGACGGAGCGGACCTGTTTCGAGAGTAACCAGTCTGCAGACCTCATTCTGGGGCAGACCGAGCAGGCCTTTCTCAATATCACCGAACGGCAGCATGGCCAGTTGTTCTCCTGGGTGCAGGTGATCAACAGCACCATGCAGCACGTCGAACGCCTGTTTCAGCTGGGTCCGGGTGGCGTGGCTGGAATACCAGCCGGGTTGCGGAATCTCGACAAGAAACTGCGCGGCTTCCGGCCTGGTGAATTGACGGTTCTTGCGGCGCGGCCATCCATGGGCAAAACCTCTCTGGCGATGAACATCGCCGAGTGCATGGCGCTGGGACGGGACATGGAGGGGCAGCGGTTCAAGGGCGATCACGCGCGCCAGCATCCCGTTGCCATCTTCAGCCTCGAAATGGCGCAGGAAGCTCTGGCGCTGCGCATGCTTTGCGGCATGGCCGGTGTTCCTGCATTTCAGATCGATAGCGGCTTGGGAAATCCCCAGAAGGTGACGCAGCAGCTTACGCGCGCCGCATCCGAGCTCGGCAAGGCTCCGATTTATGTGGATGACACCGGCGGGCTGGATGTCATGGAGTTGCGCGCCCGCGCCCGGCGGTTGAAAAAAAAGTACAATATCGAGATGATCATCGTGGATTATCTGCAACTCATGAACTGCCGTGACATGGCGCGTCAGGGACGGCAACTGGAAACCGCCGCGGTTTCATCCAATCTGAAAGCCATGGCCAAGGAGCTCAAAGTGCCGGTGATCGTTTTGAGTCAGCTCAGCCGCGCACCGGAGCAGCGGGGCGACAAGAGTGCCCGCCCAAAACTTTCCGATCTGCGGGATTCCGGCGCGATTGAGCAGGATGCGGATGTCGTGCTGCTGCTTCGACGCCCCAGTCGCAATCCGGGCGACACGGAGTTTGAAGACAAAACCCTGGCGATTGTTGATGTGGCCAAACATCGCAATGGACCTACGGGCGAAGTGCGGCTAAACTTCCACGATTCTTTGACCCGGTTCAACGACCGGGCGGATGTCGGTCCCGGCGACGGCGATTATGTGACCGGGGATGATGCGGAAGCGGCGGGTGTCGGAGAAGCTTGAACAAAGGGAGAGTATTCAATGTTCGCACGTACCATCATGCACAGCGCATGGCTGATTATCCTGCTGGCCGGGTTTGCCCAGGCGGCGGGCGAGAGTATTCGCGACATCCAAATTAAATCACTGGATGGGTTTACGGCCGACGATGGCGATGTGCGCGCCGTGATCCGGGCCAAGGTCGGCGATACGGTCACCCAGGCCAGCCTGAATAAAGACGTGACGGCGCTCCTCGCGACGAAGCGCTATTCGGCTGCGAGCACGTCTATCGAGTCATTGGTGGACGGCATTCGCGTCGTATATACAATCGAACGGCGTCCGACGGTTTTCGGCGAGCTGGAAATCACGGGCGTCGACTACTTCAGCCGCAGCAAGGTCGAGACGTGGCTGGCGTTGCCGGAGGGTTCCGCCGTTGATCAGGCGATCCTGAAGACCCAGTGTAACAAGGTTCGCAGCGAATACCTCACGCGCTACTTTCCGCAGACTGTGATCACGGCCACGCTGACGCCGGTGGAAGCACCCAACCAGCGCAAGGGACTTGTCCGTGTGCATATCAAGGTGGAAGAAGGGGCGCGCCTGAAGCCGGATATGTATGTGTTCGAGGGGAACCAGAATTTTTCGGACAAAGAGTTGCGCGCGACGTTCGGCGAATACGCCTGGTGGAACCCGCGCGGTTGGTTCTCCACGTCACCGTATAGCGAGGACCAGTTGGCGAAGGCACGCCAGCAGGCCGTGGATGTTTATCGAAATGCTGGCTACCTCGATGTGAAGATCAGCGACGCGCGCTTTGTGCCGCTGAAGGATGACCCCAAGCGGGCGACGGTGCAGTTCTCGGTGGAGGAGGGGGTGCGCTATACGATTGCCGGCGTGGTTTTGACCGGGGTCAATCTCTTCCCGGAAGCGGCCGTTCGCAAGAATATCACGACGCTGAAGCCGGGCGCGACGGCATCCAGTCAGGATATTTCCGCGGCCGCCAAGGCCGTGCGGGATTACTACACTTCGCGTGGCTATATCGACACTGCGGTCGGCGTCAGCGCCAAGGCCAACGATGCAGCCAACACCTCCCGGGCCACGATTGTCTTCGATGTGCAAGAAGGCATTCTGGTCAAGGTTCGCCAGATTATCATTCGCGGTAATGAACGCACCAAGGATAAGGTGATCCGCCGCGAGATCCAGCTCAACCCCCTCGACACCATGGATGGGGTTAAGATCGAGCAGAACGAGAATCGCATCAAGAACCTCAACATCTTTGACAAGGATCAGGTGCGCCACTCAATCCCGGCCAATCAACCGGGCGAAGCCCCCGACTCCCGCGATCTCATCTTCGACGTGAAGGAGACACGCACGGGCAGCTTCATGATCGGCGGCGGATTCTCCAGCGTCGACAAACTGGTTGGTTACGTCCAGATGCAGCAGGGAAATTTTGACATTCTGAACTGGCCGGACTTCACCGGTGGTGGCCAGAAGGCCCGTGCTTCGCTGGAGATCGGTGCCAGCCATCAGTCTTACGAGCTGGGCTGGACAGAGCCCTGGTTCCGCGATAAGCCCATGGCGCTGTCGGTGGACCTTTTCTATCGGACACGCGATTACGATGAATACTCCCAGAAGAACCTCGGCGGTGATGTGGGGATCAAGTACCCGGTCAAGTTTGCCGGGGTGCCGTTCGGCGCTTTCGGCTTGCGGTACACGCTCGAGAAGATCGATCTGCGCAACTTGTCGACCAATACCTACTGGCGCTACGATGATCCGCTCGTTTCTTACCGGTTCTCGGACGAGCCCGATTCCGCGATCAACAGTGCGTTGCAAGCGTCGTGGGAGTACGATACGCGCGATCAGGTCTTTGTCCCCACGCGTGGAACTTCGGCCGACATCTTCGGCGAGGTGGCCGGCAGCGTGCTGGGCGGCGACAGCGACGTCTTTCGCCTGGGCGGTTCCTACAAGCACTGGTTTAACCCGTGGATGCATCACGTGCTCAGCTTGCGCAGTCGCATCGAGACCGTGAGTGCTTATGGCAACGAGCCGGTGCCGATCTACGACCGCCTGTTCTTGGGCGGCGGGCGTACCGTTCGCGGCATCCGCTACCGCGATGCCGGGCCGAAGGTTGTGGATGCCTCGCTACCCCCCACAGAGCAGCACCCGGTTGGCGGCGCAACGCTCGGGCTGGTGTCACTCGAGTATAACATCCCGGTTTTTGATGCTGTTCGGTTTGCCCTGTTCACCGATATTGGCAACCTTAAGCCCGCGGAATATGATTTCACCAGCTTGACTAAAGACTACTGCTGGACCTACGGCGCCGGGCTGCGCATCGACATTCCGGGGTTTCCGATCCGGATCGATTATGCTGTGCCACGGCGCACGGATGACGACTTGACGCGCACGGAAAGCTTCGTTTTCTGGATCGGTTTTGAATAGGATGATCTGGTAACTGTCAACCCAAGCAACAAAGGAAAGTAGCATGAAGCAGAGCAGTATGTTGATGGCCTGTGTGTGCCTGTGTGTGGCGATGGCTGCACGCGGGCAGAGCGTGGCGGTGGTGGACATGGAGGAACTGGTAAAGTCGCACCCCAACACGATCTCGGACAAGAAGCTGCTGGAGCAGACG
>SESH01072340.1_pt1 | contig 45114 bp, 33 predicted proteins | sample 3171561 | NCBI WGS metagenome assembly SESH01 (sample SAMN10866947, study PRJNA518727) | freshwater metagenome | biome: subpolar coniferous forest; feature: holomictic lake; material: water; isolation source: holomictic Lake 442 2011 16.5 m and 2014 13 m | place: Canada: near Kenora, Ontario
ACCTGCAGCTGTGTCCGGAGCAGACCCCAGCCGAAGTCCATAACGGCTTTCGCCATTCTGGTCCTGGCCAGCTTCACGCTGCTCACATCTGGCTCGTTCTGGTCGGATATCGCCATCTGGGACCACTCCAACGCCCTGACGGGCGCCTAAAAGCGCTCCGCCGGTGGTCCCCAACTGAGGAAATCAGGTGGTCCCCAACTCAGGAAATCGCCTGGTCCTCAAACCAGGAAATTCTGCACAGATATCGAACGATCCACTGCAGCCCGGGAACGAGCGCGGCATGAGCCCTAAACACTTGGCCGCAGCTCCTTGTGCTGGCGCAACTGTCGCAGCGGGGTCAGCGCGTCCCTGCGCTTCCGTGGCTAATGAAGTCGGTTGCCGAAGGCTGCAACTTTGTCGCGGTGGGCATCGACAGGCTGCTGCTTGCCCAGGCGACGAGCGCGCTTGCGCGCAGGTTCCGGGTCGCCGACTAGCGCGACGGCACGCCGTCGCGCCACGCGTCCCAGTGCGTTGCGATTTCGGTGACCAGAGGCAGGCCGGCGCGGACGAGGTTCTCAGCGGCGATGCTGAAAGCACCCGTCACCTCCCGTTGACGCAGCATCGAGTCGATCACGCTCTGTCCGGGATAGGGTCTATCGAAGTCCGAACCGGTCCGCAGCACGGCGATCCGTTCGCGGTCGAGCAGGCCCGATTGCGCGCCGCGCTCGAGTGCGGTCAGGATGGCGTTGTCCTCCTGCTGCGAGGTGCAGTAGTTTCCGCGACCGCCGGTCATCAGCTTTGTCCAGCGTTGTGCCTGCATGCCCAGGGCCCGTCCTGACCACCAAAGATCGCTAGTCGCCGTGTCGCACTGAACTACCGTGGGGTGCTGGTTGGCGGGCGCCTTGGGATAGTGCGCACGGTAGGCGCGAACGTCCTGCGCATCGGCAAGCGACGCCTTGGCGCTGAGCGCCAGAGCTTGCTGCAGCAGCGCCTCGTTGAGTCGGAACACTTCGCTGCCGTACTCAAGCCGCGGCTTCTCGCCCGGGGCATCGGCCAGCAACCCGAAGTAGCCGGTCTGCCAGCCATGGGGCATCTCGCGTGCGTCTATCTCGTGCGCAAGGCCGATGTCCACCGCATAGCGGGCCCATGCCGCCGAGCCGAGCGTGCCGCTGGCCGGATCGATGCCAGCGATCCCCGCCACCAGAAAATAGGTGTGCCGCAGGTCGAAGCGGCCGCTGTAGATCAACGCCATGAGGGATGCAGCGGCGTTGGCGTGGCCCATGCCGCTCGTCATCTGGCAGACGTCATCGACGGTGCAGCGCACGACCGGGTCAGCCAGCGTAAGGCCCGGCACCGCGATCTCGCGCGTCGCTGGGAGGGCCTTCAACCATGGTCCCGACTCGACCACAAACATGTTCACGATCATCACCCGGACGGGCACTACGGCGGCCGCTGCCGCCGTGGGGCCGGCGGCAGCGGCAAAGCTCAGCGGCAGTGCCAGCGCGAGAACGTAGGCGATTTTCGCAGGAATTTTGCGCATCACTCTGCGGGCCGCGTGCGTTCGGTGGCGATCCACTCGTCGATGACGCGGTCGAGCACGGTGAGCGGCAGCGCCCCATGGTCGATCACGGCGTTATGGAAGCGGCGGATATCAAAGCGCGCGCCGAGGGCGGTGCGCGCCTTGCTGCGGTTCGCGAGGATTACCTGCTCGCCTACCTTGTAGGCGGTCGCCTGGCCTGGCCAGACGATGTAGCGATCGACCTCGGCCTCCGCGAAGCCGCGTTCGAGCTGTGCGTGCTCGATCAGGTACTCGATCGCTTGGGAGCGGCTCATGCCGAAGGCGTGCATGCCGGTGTCGACAACCAGGCGGCACGCACGGTGCGCCTCCAGCGTCAGGCGCCCGAAGCGAGAGTAGGCGTCTACATACAGCCCGAGCTCCTTGCCCAGACCTTCTGAATACAGGCCCCAGCCCTCGCTGAAGCCGGAGTTGCCGTAGTCGCGTCGCAGCTTGGGAAGGCCTGGCATTTCCTGCGCGCGGGCGATCTGCAGGTGGTGTCCCGGTACGGCCTCGTGCAGGAACAGCGCGTCCATCGTCCATGTCGGCCACGCAGCAAGGTTGTTGGTATTGGCCTCGAAGTAACCCGCCCGCGAGCCGTCGAGGGCGCCGGCGATGTAATGAGGCGCGTTGTTGCCCTCCTCCTTCGACATTGGCCGGATGCCGTAGGGCACGCGCGGAAGCTCCACGAACAGGTTTGGAAGCTGCGGGTCGACTCGCTTAGCGATGTCACGGAAAGCGGCCAACTCTTCCTCGGCGCTTGCGAACTGGAAACGCTTGTCAGTGCGCAGAAAGTCACGAAACTCGCCGATCGTGCCGGTGAAGCCGAGCTCCTGCATGATCGCGCGCATCTCGGCGTCAAGGCGCGCTACCTCGCGCAGCCCCAGATCGTGGATCTCCTGCGCGCTTAGCTGGGTCGTCGTGTATCGCTGCAGCGACCAGGCGTAGTACTCCCGGCCATTGGGTAATTGCGTCGCACCCAGCGTGTCCCTCGCCGCCGGAACCCAGCTCTGGGCAAGGTATTCCTGGAATGCCTTCAGCGCAGGAATGACCGCGCCGTGTAGTGCTTCGTCGCCGGCGTGGCTCAGTTCGGCCTGGATCGCCGCCGGCATGTCGACTGGAAATTTCCGGAACGGCGCGTATAGCGGGTGGCTGGACAGATCGGCCGCGAGCAGTGGCGTGTACTGCCCGACGAGTCGAGTCAGTGCCTGCTTGGGAGGCATCCAGCCAGCGGTTCGGCCCGCCTCTAGGATCACCTGTAGCTGCCGCAGGGCGGTGGGCAGTCCGTTCAGGCGCGCCAGATAATGGCGGTAGTCGGCCTCGCTCTGGAAGCGCGTGGCACGCATCAGCTGCGGCAGGTTGAACTGCGGCCCGGACATCGGTGTGACCGACATCGGTGAATCGTCTGCAGAGAACGGCATCGCCGCCGCGCCAGGGGCCGCAAGCAGCAGGCTGTCGCCGCGCACGTCGAGGTCGGCAGTGAATTCGGCGACGTCCCACGAAAGACGGTCCTCACCCTGCAGGCGCGCGCGGTCGATCGCGTGGACTGCCGCCAGGAACTGGCGATGATGTTCGCGACGGGCGGCAATGGCGGCCGGCGAGCGATCCGTCAGCCGGTCGTCGTAGCGATGATCGCCCACCGCGGTCGCTCGCTCGGGAAACTGCAGCAGCGCCCACTCAAACTGGGCATCGAGCAGCTTGTGCAGTGCCTGGGCTGCACCGTTAGCGGCAGCGACCGTGGCGGCCTTGGTCGCGACCGGTCCGACCATCCACACACAGGCACAGAGCAGGGTGATCGTGCGGCGGCAGATGGCGCCGTAACGGGCCGACAAAGGGGTGGCGGGCATGTAGGTTTCCTGAGGTTCGAGGCCGCAGAGTGTCTGCCATGGGCGTCATTCCGGCAACGGGGGCTTAGGCTGACCGGACGAGGTACTCTTGGCTGAGTAGGCCGCCGTCTAGGGGCCTTGCTTCCGCAAAGCCCGAGGACCTCGCGATGACGCTGCCCAGACTCGCCGCCCACGCCCTGTTCGTGTTCCTGGCCACCCCGTGCGTGCTGCGCGCCGCGCCGGTGCCGCCGCCGCCGCCGCCGCCGCCCGTGGTGCTGTTGACCTCGCTGGCGCTCGATGGCCAGGGGGGGCGCCTGCGAGAGGCGCGGATCGGCGTTGTGGACGGCCGGATCGTGACGTTGACGGCGACACCTGCGCAAGGCGCCAGGGTCATCGATCTGCGCGGCTACACGGTGCTTCCCGGCTGGATCGACACGCACGTGCACCTGGCCTATCACTTCGATCGCACGGGCCGTATCGCGACCGAGTCGGAGTCGCCGCTCGATACGGCGAACGGCATTGCAGCGGGCGCCTGGGACAGCCTGATGGCGGGGTTCACGACGGTACAGTCGGTCGGCGACCCGAGTGAAGGCCCCCTGCGTGATGCGATACGGGACCACGGCTTCCCCGGGCCGCGTGTGCTGACCTCGCTGGGCTGGATCGAAGGTGATGCCGCAACCAGCGACGATGCGCTGCGTGGGATGGTGCGCGAGCGCAAGGCGCAGGGGGCTGACCTGATCAAGATCTTCGCCTCCTCCAGCCAGCGCGTCGGCGCGTTGCCGACCTTCACCGAGCGGCAGCTGCGTGTGCTGTGCGACGAGGCACGTGCCGTCGGGCTGCGCTCGATGGTGCACGCCTACCGCTCGCAGGTGTCAGCTGCTGCACACGCCGGCTGTAGCGAAATCGAGCATGCCACTTATGCGTCTCGCGAGGACATCGAGGCGGCAGTGGCTGCGGGTGCCTATCTGAGCCCGCAGGTCGGCCTTGTCGTGCAGAACTACATTGAGAACAAGGAGCGCTACATCGGCGTCGGCAACTACAGTGAGGCCGGTATGCAGACGATGCTGCACGACTTGCCCGAAGACGAGCGGGTCTGCTCGATCGCGGTTCACACGCCGAACTCCAAAGTGGTGTTTTCGACCGACGCGACGGCCGGCGCACACGGGCGCAACGCCGAGGAATTCATCGGCCGGGTCGAGCGCTGCGGCCAGTCGCCCATGGCCGCGCTGGTGTCGGCAAACTCGCTGGCGGCCGAGGCTCTAGGCCTCGGGGATCAAATTGGACGGCTCGTTCCCGGTCTGGAGGCAGACATCATCGCGCTGGATGGTGATCCGCTGCAGGATCTCGCTGCGGTACGGCGCGTCGTATTCGTCATGCGCGGCGGTGTGGTCTACAAGTGGGCAGGCGCACCTGCTGCCAAGGGTGGGCGCAGCGGCGCAGCGCCATCACACGCAGCCCGTCCTGCGCGGCCGTAGCGTCAGCTGCCTCTTTGGCTTTGCGCCTGCGCTACGCCCGGCATTTCTAGTCGGCCGTGGCAGGGGCAAGATGTGCCCCCAGGTATTCGGCCAGCGGATCGAAGTCCTCGTCGGCGATCTTCGCTCCCTTGGCGATCATGGTGTCCAGTTGCGCCTCCCACTGGCGCCGGGTCAGCCGATGACGCAGCACCAGTTCGAGGGAATGGCACTGGCTGCAGGTTCGTTCCGCAAGTTCGCGTCCTGCGCCATCGGGTAGCGCCAGCGGTGCTGGTGGCGTCTGCGCTGCGGCGACCAGGACCGATAGCACGCAGAGTTTTACGAACACCACCGTTAGGGCGATGGCGCGCCGCTGGGGGGACATCTGCACGCTCTATAGTGCGAACGCTAGCAGCTCGGCGCCAGGGCCCGGCCCGCCGACCGCAATCACGACAAACTGGCGCCCGCCGACCCGATACGTCATCGGTGTGCCAGTGGTTTTCAGTTCCCCCGTTGAATAGCGCCACAGATCGATGCCGGTGCGAGCGTCAACGGCATGGAACGCCGTGTCGCCCCCGCCGGCGAAGACGAGCCCCCCGGCCGTGACGACAACACCGGAGGTTCCCACTGCGCCGAGGGCAGACGGCAGCGTCACGCCCGTGAGCGCCGCGTGCTTGCGGATGGCCTCGTTGTCGCCGAACGGGACCTGCCAGAGCATTCGGCCGTGCGCAAGGTCGATGGCGTCGAGATAGGCGTAAGGAGGCTTGAGCACCGGGATGCGGTGCTTGAGCAGCAGGGAGACTTCAGTGGAATCGTTTGGCCCGACGTCAGGCACATTGCCTTCGGCGTCGGTCAGGTCCGGAAACACGATCTCCGGGTTGTCGTTGACCTTCACGTACATCACGCCCGACCGCGGGTCGAACGCGCCGCCGCCCCAGTCGGCGCCACCGAGGATGCCGGGCCGTACGACGGTGCCCTGCAGGCTCGGTGGGGTATAGATCGGTCCGAGCCGGAGTTGGCTCAGTACGGCCACGGCCGCGGCGTGCAGCGCGGGCGTCAGGTCGGTCGCATCGGCGAGTGAGACACCCTGTGGGATCAGCACCGGCTGGCCGGTCGGGAACGGCTGGGTCGCTGCTGCCTGCTCGCCGGGTACGTCGCTCGCTGGTACGGGACGCTCCTCTATAGGCCACAACGGGCGGCCGGTGACGCGGTCGAAGCCGAACACGAAGCCCTGCTTGGTCAGCTGAATGACCGCGTCGACGTTGCGGCCATGGAGCTTAAGCGTGACCAGTGACGGCGGGGATGGTGGGTCGTAGTCCCACAGGCCATGGTGTACCAGCTGGAAGTGCCAGCGCCGTCGTCCGGTGGCTGCGTCCACGCAGACCAGTGAGTCGCCATAAAGACCTGCGCCGGGTCGGTTGCCGCCATAGAAGTCGTTGCTGGGCGTGCCGACAGGCAGGAACAACAGGCCACGCTTGTCGTCCAGCGACATCGGGGTCCAGACGTTGGTGTGGCCGGTGTACCGGTTGGCGCCGTTGGTCCACGTCTCCGCGCCCGGCTCGCCATCCCGTGGCACCGTATGGAATGACCAGGTCAGCTTGCCGGTACGGGCGTCGTAAGCGCGAACGTCTCCCGGTGGGTCCTTGCGGTAGATCAGCCGGTCGGCGACGCCGTTGCCGACGATGACGAGGTTGCGGTACACCACCGGCGGCGACGTGTTGGTGTAGTGCTTCGGGTTGACGGGCCACTGCAGGCCAGTGAGCAGATTGACCACGCCATGCTCACCAAACCCTTCCACGGGCTGGCCGGTCTTCGCGTCGAGCTCGATCAGGCGGTAGCGCGAGTTGATCAGGATGCGCAGCGCGTGGGTGCCCGCATCGCGCCACGTCGCGATGCCACGATGGACGAACCCCATCCCGTTCGGCACTTGGCCATCATCGTATGCCCGCGGGTCGTACGACCACAGTTCCCGGCCTGAGGCCGGGTCGAGCGCGACGACGCGGTTGTACGGCGTGCTGAGGTACATCACGCCATCTACGACCAGTGGCGTTGCCTCGAAGATGCCGGGCGTCGTGCCATGTTCGGGCAGCGGTCCCTCGCCCGTCTTCCAGCTCCAGGCGAGCCTGAGCCCCGCGACGTTGCTGCGGTTGATGTCGGTGAGTGCCGAGTACTTCATGCCGCCGGGGTCGCCGCCATAGGTAGGCCAGTCGACTGCGGGGCTGGCGGCGTCGATCGGCGCCGCCCAAGCGACTAGCGCCGTTGCCAGCAGCAGACACAGTGCCGAAAGGTTGTCGCGAGCGTTCGAAGGCAGAGTTCGGGGCATGGGGTTCGACCTGCGTGGTATCCGACGGGAGTCTCGCCGCAATCCGGCGGCGCTGCAAATCACGGTTGTAGTGTGTGGCTTGCGGTCCAGTACCGCCATGGGCGGGCCAGCGATCGGCGCCGGTGGCGTGTATCCTGACGCGCTCATGTCCAGCTCTGCACCTCAGGATGGCTCGCACGTGCGGATCGGTCTGCTGTCGTCCACCTATGCACGCTTGCCGGCGCAGTTCCATGCCCATGTAACGCCCTCCCCAGTGGCCGTGCCGCAGCTGATTTGCGTCAACTACCCGCTGGCGGCTGATCTGGGCCTTGAGTTGGCGGAACTCGATACTGCTACGCTCGCGGCGCTCTTCGCCGGCAATCTCGTGCCGGACGGTGCGGAGCCGATCGCGAGCGCCTACGCCGGCCACCAATTCGGCAACTTCGTGCCGCAGCTAGGCGATGGACGCGCGATCCTGGTGGCAGAAACCGTCGATGCAGCGGGTGCTCGCTGGGACCTGCAACTGAAGGGTTCCGGCCCAACCCCGTTCTCGCGGGCCGGCGACGGACGCGCTGCGCTGGGGCCCGTGTTGCGGGAATACCTCGTCAGCGAAGCGATGCATGCACTTGGGATACCGTCGACACGCGCGCTGGCAGCGGTGTCCACCGGTGAGCAGGTCATGCGCGAGGGGCCCTTGCCTGGCGCGGTGCTCACCCGCGTAGCGGCCAGCCATATCCGTGTTGGTACCTTCGAGTTCCATGCGGCACGTGGCGATGACGCGGCGGTCAAACAACTCGCCGACTACGTGCTGGCGCGTCATTACCCAGCTCTACAGAACACAGCACAGCCGATCGTGGCGCTACTTGAGGCGATCGTCGCCCGTCAGGCTAAGCTCATCGCGCGCTGGATGCAGGTGGGGTTCATTCACGGCGTGATGAACACCGACAACATGACCGTCTCAGGTGAGACGATCGACTTTGGGCCGTGTGCGTTCATGGATGCTTACCACCCCGCGACTGTCTACAGTGCGATAGACCGCGGTGGACGTTATGCGTACGCGAACCAGCCGCGCATCGGGATGTGGAATCTGGCGCGGCTCGCCGAGACGCTGATTCCGCACATCGATCCGGTAGCGGAGAAGGCGGTAGAGATTGCGACCGCCTCGCTGCTCGCTTTCCAGAGCCAGTACACCGCGAATTGGCTGGCTGGCATGCGGGCCAAGCTCGGCCTGCGTGGCGAGCAGCCCGACGATCCCACGCTCATCGAGTCCCTGCTCGAGGCGATGCACTCGAATGCCGCTGATTGGACCAATACGTTCCGCGCGCTGTGCGCTGCGGCAGAGGGCGATGATACGGCGGCGCGCGGACAGTTCGCCGACCCCAGCGCATTCGATCACTGGGCTGTGGCATGGCGCGCCCGCCTCGCGCTGGAGGCCGCGCCAGGCGCCGTGGTTGGCGCAGGCATGCGCGCTGTGAATCCGGCGATCATCCCGCGCAATCATCAGGTTGAGCGGGCGCTGCGCGCCGCGATCGACGGCAACGATTTCGAGCCGTTCGATCGGCTGCGCTCTGCGCTGGCCACGCCCTATTGCACCAGCGCGGAAACGACGCCCTATGAGGCGCCGCCGAGCGTTGAGGAACGCGTACTGCAGACGTTCTGCGGCACCTGACGGCCCGCCGCCGGCAACGCGCCGGCGAGCGGGCCTGCTGCTGCGTCAGGGCTTGGCGTAGACCTCTCGTCCCATGAAGTAGGTCTTCAGCACCTGGGTCTGGGAGATCTCATCCGCCTTGCCCGTCGCGGCGAGTCGGAGAATGTCACGATCGAGGACGATGAAGTCTGCCGACTTGCCGGCCTCCAGCGAACCTGCATCCTGTTCCCGGTTCATGTAGCGCGCGCCATGAATCGTATAGGCGTCGATGGCCTCTGTAATCGGCACGCTCTGTGAGGGATTCAAGGCGCGTTGGCCGGGGATGCGGCGGGTCACTGCCATCGCCATGTTCATGAATGGCCGCGGATCGCGCGACTCAACGGGTGCATCCGACCCTCCCATCAGAATCGCGCCCGCATCGCGCAGCGCACGAACCGGATAGGCGTTCTTTTCGTAGTAACCGTTGGCGGGATGCAGCGCACTGCCCCCGCCGTGCACGTGGTCGAAGAACGGCACGACCGACAGGTCGTACTCCGGATCAGTGAGAATCCACGAATAGGTGAACGCCAGGTACAGGTGGTCCCGGCCGATCCGTGCGACGTCTTCCGGATGCACGAGTTGGACGTGCGCCAGCGCATCGTGCTGGGAGGAGATGCCATCTGACTTACGGGCCGCCTCGATCGCATCGACGGCTGTGCGGATCGGCATGTCGCCGATCGCGTGAATGTGGACATTGAATCCGGCGACGTGGAAGCGCCGCACGTACTCCATGATCACAGTCCGCTCGTGCTGCAACTGGCCTGTGGAGATCTCGCACTGGGTCGGATGATGACCGTGTGCCTTCATGAACGCGTCTACCGACGCTGCGCTTTCATAGTTGGCGGGGTGGGTGCGAACCTCCGCGCAAAGCGCGGAGCCTGTGTCCACGTAGCCAGTCACCGCCGGCTTGCCGTCGGCGCCCTTGCCAATGATGGGCTGCAGGTACGGCTTGATGGCCGCAACTTCCGGCAGCGTGGGCGGGATGGCCAGTGGGTTGCCCTCCAGCACACCATCTGCGAACAGTTTGACGATGTCAGCGCGGATAAGCGGGTGATGGGCATACTTCGCCCGCGTCGCGGTCGCCTGCGACACCATCAGGTCCCAGTCGGGTTTGCCGGCCGCATTCAAGGTCACATCCGGATCGAAATACTGCGCGAGCGCGACGCGAGCGGTCAGCTTGCCGCTGTGGTCGAGCGCGTCGTAGAAAGGCAGCGACTCCTGCGGTACCGAGGCGTCCATGAAGCCGGTGATGCCAACACTGTTGAGGCGTGCCGTCATCCTGCCGGGATTCTTGGCGAGTTCGTCGCGGTCCTGGGCGCGGACGGAGGGCAGTCCCATGGGCCGTCGCGCTTCCTCGTTGACGGTGCCGTTCGGCTCGCCGGCGATGTCTACGCCGACGAGTTTGCGGTAGGTGGCAAGATCACCGGCGAGCGTTTCCCTGGAGTAGCCGACGGTGTGACCGGCCGCATTGGCGGCTCTGGCGAGTGCGGCGCTGTTGAAGGCGCCGTGGTGGCCGTCGTTGCCCATCAGCTGGATCGGGTGTTTGGTGGAGGCGGCATCGAGGGCGGCGCGTAACGTCGGGTGCTTGGCGTCAGGGACATTGCCCAGGGTGGGGTTCCATTGCCTAACGCTGATCCACTCCCCGTCTGGAATGTGGAAGCGCGCAATGCAGCCGCGCACGAATTCCGCCATCTCTGCCAGTGACTTGCCTTCGTTGCGCAGGTCGCAGGCATCCATTTCGATGATCCCGATGGGATGGATGTGCGAGTCAAACAGCCCCGGCAACACCAGTCGGCCGTCGAGCTTCTCGACGCGCGTCTTCGGGCCTATCCACTTACGGGCATCCGCGGCAGAGCCGACGAAGACGATCCGATCGCCGCTAATGGCCATTGCCTGCGCGACCGAGTGGGCGGGGTTTGCGGTATAGATGCGGGCGTCGGTGACGACCAGCTCAGCCGGCGCGGGAGGTGTGGCGAATGCCACTGCGGCAAGGAGCAGCGCTGCAGCTGCGCTAAGGGAGGGCGCGAGTGCGGGTATACGCATGGAGGAAGACCTCGGGTGGGCGGTCTGGACGGACCAGGTGCGTCCTGCGGGGGACGCGCCTGGCGCGAGGGACTTCACGGCCGGCGTCTGGCGCCGGCCGGTCAGCGGATGACGATCAGTTGCGCCAGATGGCGGTGATGCCGTAGGTGCGCGGTCGCAGGCTGATGTTCTGCCAGTCCTGCGGGTCGTACCAGGTGCCGTGCGACAGCTCCAGCGCAGGCGCAGAGTCGGTCAGGTTCTGAACGAAGAACGACAGATCGAGGCCGCCGATGCGAGTACCGAAGCGCAGGTTGACCGCGTCGAATGACGGGATGGGCTTGAGCAGCGGGTCGTACTGCGGCGCAGCCGGGTCTAGGTTGCCGACGCGACGCCATTCGCTGGTATGCGTCCAGTCGACCCGCAGATAGCCCTGGCGGCCTTCCTTGAGCGGGATCGCGTACTCGCCCGACGCAGTTACTGTCAGCGGTGCGCCGGCGCCCGGGATGCCCGCGCCCTTGCTGAAGATCTTCTTCGCGCCACTGGGTGAGAGCGCGTCGTGATCGAACTTCGGGTCGTTGTAGGCGACGGAACCTGACAGGGAAAGGCGATCGTTGGCCTGCAACTGGGCGGCAACGTCGAAGCCGCGTGAGGTTGCGTCAGCTAAGTTGTCGACGAAGTTGTACGAGCAGGTTGGCAGGCTGATGTTGGTCTGGATGTTCTTCCACTTGATCTCGTAGGCGCTGCTATCGAGCACCAGGCGTCCGCCTAGCAGACGGTTCTTGGAGCCGATTTCGTAGCTCCAGACCGAGTCGGACTTGTAGGCGGTCGGTTGTACCGGGTTGTTGTTCGCGTCGACATAGCCGTTCAGGCGCAGGTCGGCGTCGCAAATGGCCGGAACCCGCAGCGAAGCGCCGGCGGGCCTGAAGCCCTTGGCTGCCGTGGCGTAGAACAAGTTCGCCGGATCCATCTGGTAGGACAGACCGAACTTCGGGGTGACTGCATTTTCCTTGGAGTGCGACGTCGACACCGGATAGGCCGGCGCGAGCACGCCTGAGCCGAAGGTGCAGCTCGCCACCGGGCATGGGAAGCCAAACGGCGCATTCGAGTTGTTCTCGGGCCCGAGATAGGCGGCGTCGAAGTCCAGCTTGTTGCTGGAGACGCGCAGGCCGGCAGTAAACTTCAGCCGATCGGTGATCTTGTAGTCTGCCTGGGCGAAGCCTGCCAGCTGCTCCTCCACGGCCTTCCAGACGCCGAGGAATGAAACGCCGTTCGGCAGCATGTTGTCGCCGAAGAAGTTCTGTGCGGCAGTGTGGCCGGGCCCGAACGGAGCGCCGTCGTTGACGCCGTAGTAGCCCCAATCCCAAGAGGTTGGATAGAACCCGACCCAATTGGCGTTCATCAGGAAGTTCTGGCTGATCGGCTGCTCGGCCGTCTGGCGGTTGTGAGCATAGAACCCGCCGACCACCCAGGTGAGCTTCGCTGTCTGGTCCTTCGATTGCAGACGCAATTCCTGTACGAGGTTGCCCTGTGTGTTGCCGTAGCGCGACATGGACTTCCAGCCCATCGTCGGATAGGTGCCGGTGGACGAGCCATCCGGGGCGAGGAAGAACTCGGGCGAGTAGTACTGCGCGTAGCCCTTCGTGTAGTCGTACCACTGCACTGCGGTGCGATCGTAGTACGAGGTGTTCGAGAACAGCTCGACGTTGCCTAGGTCCCAGGAAACGCCGACGGAGCTGAGCGTGAACTCATCGTCGCCGTAGGCGTTGTTGGGGACGTCGATCGGGTTGAGCAGCGGGTTCGTGCTCGGGTCGCCGAGCTTGTAGTACTGGCGCGCGTAATTGCGGTTGCCTGAGTTCGACAGGGCGACGTCGAACACGTCACCGGCGCCGTCGTTCAGGTGGTGCTTTTGGTGGAACACCGACGGGGTGACCGTCAGCGAGTCGTTCGGCGTCCACTTCAGGCCAGCCCGTAACGCGATCGTGCGGTTCCAGTTGACGTCCTTTTCGATCGTGCTGGTGCGGTTGAATGCGACTGAGTTGCCGTACAGCGCGCCCGTCGGGTCCACGATGCTGTAGGTGCCGTCGACCGCGTCGATGTAGCCACCTTCGCGACGGTAGAAAGCGCTGACTCGGAAGCCGAGCTTGTCAGCGACGATCGGGCCACCGAGCGCAACGCCACCCTCGTAACTGGGCGAGCCGTTCTTGGTGGAGGACAACTCGGAGCGCGCGTAGGTCGAGAAGCGATGAGTGTCAGGCTCGGTCTGGATGAACCGGACCGTGCCGCCCTCGGAGCCTGCGCCGAACAAGGTGCCCTGCGGTCCGCGCAGCACCTCGACGCGGTCGATGTCAAACAGGCCGGGGAATGAGTTGCCGGAACCGAAGCCAAGGTTGCGCACCTGAATGGGCGTGTCGTCGATATAGACGCCCGTCGTGCCCGAGCCGGCGGTGGAGGCAATGCCTCGAATGGAAATCTGGTTCGCGCCCGTTGCGGACTGGCGGGACAAGTTCATGCCCGGCGTCAGTCGGACGAGGTCATCGAAGCTCTTGAGCCCGCGGGACTCCATGTCTTCTGCACTGAAGCTGCTGATACTAATCGCGACCTTCGACAGCGGCTCGGCGCGCCGCGTGGCGGTAACCGTGACTTCCTCAATAACGGCGGCGCCTGCCTCTGGGGTGCGCGTAGAGGTCTGCGCCACTGCCTGAGCGGCCGTGAGGCCGAGTGCCACTCCGACGGCAAACGAGCCCAGCAGTCGCGCATACGCGCTGCCTGCGTTGGTTTTCCTGAGAATTTTCATGACGCTCCCCCTGGTCGGTCTGCGCCGCCATTCTTGTTAAAAACTATGGTTGCTCACCGAGCACGATAGCAGTCGGGCGTCCGGTGGGTCAAAATCCGACCGTGCGGCGACGGGTTACTGGGGGCGGCTAAATTCGCGTAGCGAGTCTGTGGCTAGCCGGAGCTTTGCCGTCAGCAGTTCGCTGGCAGCGCCAACTTGGGTCGCCGCGTCGTTGCGCAGTGCAGTAAAAGCTGTCGCTAGCGCCGCCCGGTCGCTGTTAGCGTGCCGCAGTTCGCCGCAAGCCGCCTCGAATGCCGGCGGCGGCGGCGGGGTACGCTGTTGGAAGCGCGAGGCCCAGCCGCCGTCGCCCGCCCAGAAGGCCCGTTCCCGTTGATAGACCTCAGCGGACAACTGCAGGCATTGGCGGCCCTCATAGAGCGCGGCCAGTGCGTTCTTTGCGGCGCTGAGGTCGGCGCCTTCCAGCGCGGAGCGCACACGCTCGAATGCAGCAACCCGGTTGCTGTAAGGGGTCGTCCGCACGACCTGCTCGAAGTCATCGTTGCTCGCGTACAGCCAGGGCACCAAGCTGTGGCGTGTATGCATCAGTAGTCGGGTGGCATCGTCGCGTGAGGAGCGCTCCACCGCAGCTGCTGCTGAGCGGAAGTCTGCCAGGGCTGCCCGTACCGCCGTGAACGATACATCGGTGACGCGCGCGCCATCCGCGGCGAGCCCGGCGTCGACGGCGTCGGCCACCGCCGTCAGCCGGATCGGCAGCTGCCGCTGCGTTGCGGCGCGCCACAGGCTCAGTGTCAGGACGCGCAGGTCCGTCTGCATGTTCTGGTACATCTCGGGCCTGAACACATCCTGCTGCGTGTGATAGAGGGGGTAGTAGTCGGGCGTGATGCTTTCGATGTGGGCGGTCGCCGCGCCCCCAACGACGCCGTAGTTCCACGCGTCGGTCACGCTGCCGGCAGTAATGGCAGTATCGAACTGATCGGAATAGCCCAGATCGTGTAGCACGGAGGTCTCAAGACCGAGTACGTCGGCGGTGGCGTTGAGCTTTGCCTTGGACGTCGTCCAGCCGAGCAAGTCGATGTTGAAGATCAGTGCGGCGTTGCGTGCGAGCTCCGGATGGCGCTGCATCAGCGCATAGGAGCCAGCGAGCCAATCCCGCTCCGGATCCTCCTGCCCCGCCTCCTCGCTGCTCACGGCGACGAACAGTATGGACCGGCGTGGCTTGAGACCGGAGCGCTTGAACGCACGCGCGATCTCCAGCACGGCGGCGACGCCGCTGGCATTGTCGGCGGCGCCTTCGAACCAGCGATCCAGGTGAGCGGAGACCACCACCCATTCATCGGGGCGTTCGCTGCCACGTATCGTCCCGATGACGTTGCGTGACAGGCCGTCGGTGATTTCGACGTGGCTTTCGAGCGTCGCCTCGACGGGGCCTGCTGCCAGTTGTGCCCGCAACGCGTCTGCCGAGCGCTGGCTGATCGCGGCCGCGGGGATCTGCTCATGTCCCCACAGGCTATCCTGACGCAGTGCGTCCGGTTGCTTGTCCGAGCCTGGGTGACCGTAGAACACGATTGCAAGCGCGCCGTGGCTGGCAGCCTCCGTGATCTGCGGTGGCGGCCAGTCGCGCAGCTCGCGGCGTACCAGCACGATGCTGCCGCGTACATCGCCGACGCGGGCGTAGTCGTCGGCGTAGCCACTACCGGCATCGACCAGCCGCGCCGCCAGTCGATGGCCGCTGCTCTGGTTGCCGTGCGCGAACGTTACGCCGTCGCGATGACCCCATACCGCGCTGGTCGCATGCAGGCCGATCGCGCGCACCGGTGCGCCGTTCGCGGTGAGCGTGACGGGCCCGTAGCCGTAGGCGCGCACCGGGTACTCCTCGAGCCGCACCTCCATGCCTGTGGCGCGCAACGTCTTGGCTATTTCACGGGCCAGAACCCGTTCTTCAGGGCTTCCCGATACAACGGTGCCAGCGCCGAGGCCCGATGGAGTCCGGATAATGTCCTGCGACAGCCGGCGGAGGTCGTGCAGCGCCCGCGACCCGTCGAGCTGGCCAAGCAGCCGTTGCTCGTCGGCGGAGAGGTCGGCGGCATGCGCCGCAGGTGCGTCAATGCCGAGCGAGAGCGCCGCGAGCAGCAGCAACGCGGTTGGCCGGAATCGGGAGAGACTCATAGAGGAATCCTCTGGGGGGCACGGGCCTCGGCCAGTGTCTGCAGCGTGGTTGACCGGCGGACGCTGTGCCAGCCGCGAACTCTGCGCGAAGCAGTCTGGCGAACCGCTGCAGGGTCGTCAACGTGGGTCGCAGGAGGCGTCCGGCAGTGAGCTTAGTTCGTGTCGGCAGACCGGTTGGCCGCTTTGCTCGGCGCCGGTCGAGTTCGTCTGGCTAGCGCGTCAGCGGGCGAACCGGCGCACAAGGCTGCCTGCGGCGAAGTTCAGCGTGAGCCCCGCGATGATCAGGGTCGCCGCCACAATTTTCCAGGCCGGCAGCGGTTCGTCGAACACAAGCGCGGCCGCCGACATCCCAAAGATCGGCACTAACAGCGACAGCGGCGCGACCGTGGCCGCAGGGTAGCGGGTCAGCAGCCAGTTCCAGACGCCGAAGCCGATCAGGGTGTTGCCGACCGCCTGCCACGCTACCGCAAGCCAGGCGAGCGGACTGGCGTGTGCAACCGCAGCCAGTAACGTGGCCGGCGTGTCAGCCAACAGCGCGAGCAATAGCAGCGGCGGGACGGCGAAGACGCTGCACCAGACCATGAAGCGCAGCATATCCACGCGCCCCACTCCCTTCACGACCTGGTTGGCGATAGACCATGCCACCGCAGCACCAATCACCAGCGCGAAGCCGGTGCCGGTTATCGATACGTCGGCTCGCCCGACGGTACGCCAGCCGATCAGGCCGATACCGACGCCAGCGAGCGCCAGCGCCAACACCTGCAATGGAGCGATCGTCTCCTTGCGCCAGATCACGGCCAGTAAAATCGTGAAGAACGCCTGTGACTGCATCAACAAGGATGCCAGGCCCGGCGTGATGTCGTGCTGCATGGCCAGGAAAAGCAGCCCGAACTGACCGGCGCCGAGCAGCAGCCCAACCGTGGCCAGCGTACGCCAGGGGACCGCCGGGCGCGGCACGAACAGAACCCAGGGAAGTGCCGATGCGGTGAAGCGCAGCGTCGCGAATAAGAACGGCGGGAACTCGGTGACGCCCCACTTGATCACGACAAAGTTCGTGCCCCAGATGAACGTGATACCGATCGCGAGCAGGATATGGATCAGCGGCACGGTGGACTCGTTCGGCGGTGAATGCCGTTGGTCGGCAGTGTAGCTGGTCCGATTCTCGCCATGCTCAGAGGTTCAGCGACTTCATCGAGGCTGCGCCGTAGCGATCGCCGGACGCCGCCCCCGCTGGCAGTGCAAGGCTCAGGCGGCTCAGTGCGGCGGCATTGAGCCGAACGGCGACTGCACCGGCATTTTCGGCGAGGTAACGGCGGCGTTTGGTGCCAGGGATCGGCACGATGTCCTCGCCCTGCGCGAGTACCCAGGCGAGCGCTAGCTGCGCGGGTGTGCAGCCGAGCTCTGCTGCAAGCGCCTCGATTTCGGCGACGAGCATGAGGTTCTGTCGGAAGTTGTCGTCCTGGAAGCGAGGGTGGTTGCGGCGATAGTCGTCCGCAGCAAGGTCCTGCAGCGAGCGCAATTGGCCGGTGAGGAAGCCACGTCCAAGCGGGCTGTAAGGGACAAAGCCGATGCCCAGCTCGCGGATGGTCGGAAGAATCTCCATTTCCGGCTCGCGGCTCCACAACGAGTATTCCGTTTGCAGCGCCGTGATCGGATGAGCGGCATGTGCGCGGCGCACGGTCTGCGGTGCCGCCTCGGACAGGCCCAGGTAGCGAACCTTGCCAGTGCGGACGAGCTCGGCCATAGCACCTACCGTGTCTTCGATCGGCGTGGTTGCGTCAACGCGGTGCTGGTAGTACAGGTCGATGACATCGACGCCCAGACGCTGCAGGCTCGCCTCACAGGCTGCACGCACGTATTCGGGCCGGCCATTGACGCCAAGGAACTCGCCGTTCGGGCCGCGGACGCTGCCGAATTTCGTTGCAAGGAAGACCTGATCGCGCCGGCCCACGATCGCTCGTCCTACCAGGCGCTCGTTCTCGCCACTGCCATACATGTCCGCGGTGTCGAGGAACGTGATGCCAAGATCCAGCGCCTGATGAATGGTCGCGATCGACTCCTCGTCGTCGCGGCCACTGTAGAACTCAGACATGCCCATGCAGCCGAGGCCGAGGGTCGGGACGAGGGGGCCATTTCGCCCGAGGGTACGCATCTGCATGGGAAACGCTCCGTAATGCTGGCGGATTGGCTCGGGCCGAGCCCGGGTTCGGTCTTCTGTGGAGCCTTGAGCGCCGCCGCCGCGATACTCAGGCCCCTGCGACGTGGCAGGTCGACGCCCCACTGCAGCGGGCTTGGCGACGGATAGGCTGCTGCGCGTGATGGGATTTTGAACTGGCACGTCGTCGCGCCAGGTCTGCGACGAATGATAACTGTTGTATGAGGCGCACACCCGGCTGGGCGACAACTTTCAATGGGGGGCTGGGCGCGGCGAGGCCATGGTCTTAATCGGGGTGGGCCGTTTAGAATGCAGGTACTTGCCTTGCGGGAGACGCCGATGCAGAACCGAATTCCCCCGCCGCTGCTTGCGCTGCTGGCTGCCATTGCGATGTGGGCGTTAGATCACTGGTGGCCTGCCACTGCGCTCGTTCCTGCGGCTTATGCACGTGTGGGGCTGTTACCGGCGGCGATGGGTGTCGCGATCGTGCTGACCGCAATGCGGTTGTTCCGTCGTGCGGGCACGACGATCAGTCCGCTGAGCCCGCAAAATTCGTCGCACTTGGTAACCACGGGCCTTTTCAGCCGCAGCCGCAATCCGATGTACGTCGGGCTGACGTGCGTTCTGGTGGGATATGCCATCGGGCTGGGCACGGCAAGTCCATGGCTCATGCCCCCGGTCTTCCTTGCCGCGATCACCTGGCTGCAGATATTCCCCGAGGAGCGCGCCCTGCGGCGCCTCTTCGGGGTGGAATATGACGCTTATTGCCGCAAGGTTCGTCGCTGGCTCTAGATGGGAAGGGCTGTGGTGTACTTCACCTGACCGAGGGCGAAATGCGACGAGGCCGTCGCGACGCGTGGGTGCGCCAGCAGATCGCGCATCAGGAAGCGCTCGTAGTCGGCGACGTCTGCCACCACAACCCGTAGCAGGTAGTCCCACTCACCGGACATCGAGTAGCACTCCATGACCTCGGGTCGGTCGGCGACGAAGTGCTCGAACGCGCCGCGGCTCTCCGGCGAATGCGAGTTCATGCGGACGTGACACAGCACGTTGACGCCACGACCCACCCGGCGCGCATCCAGCAGGCGCACGTTCTTGCGTAGTACGCCTTTCGCCTCGAGTGCCTGGATGCGTCGCCAGCAGGAGGCCGATGACACGCCAACCTCTTCTGCGAGTGCCGCCTGGCTAAGTCCGGCATCGTTCTGCAGCGCGCGCAGGAGCCGACGGTCGATCTCATCTATATGAATTGATTCGTTCATAAAAGTGACGAATTAGAAATAATATTTGAATTATATCGCCATATGTCGGCAGATAGAAACGAATACTATGCGCGAAATCGATAGCATCGTTGCATGACACAGAACGCTCTGCTGCCGCCTGCCGGTGCCGCCTCGGACTGGACGATTCCGCAACGCTGGGCCAGGTATACCGACGCCGAGCACGCCGTATGGGATCAGCTTTACGCTCGCCAGATGGGATTGCTTGCAGAGCGGGCCGTCCCGGATTTCCTGTCGGGCGTTGTGGCACTAGGCATGAATGCGCCCGGAATCCCGGATTTCGAGTTGTTGTCCACACGCCTACAGCGACTGACTGGTTGGTCGGTGGTCGCGGTACCCGGCCTCGTGCCGGATGAGGTGTTCTTCGAGCATCTGGCCAACCGGCGTTTCGTCGCAGGCAATTTCATTCGCAGCGCCGAGCAGCTCGACTACCTGCAGGAGCCGGACGTCTTTCACGATGTGTTCGGCCACGTGCCTCTGCTGGCGCATCCGGTTTATGCCGACTACATGCAGGCCTACGGTCGTGGCGGGCTGCGGGCGATGCGGTTCGGTGCCATCCACAAGCTGGCGCGGCTCTATTGGCACACCGTCGAGTTCGGATTGATTCGCGACGGAGAGCGGCTGCGGTTGTTCGGGGCCGGCATCCTCTCTTCTTTCGGCGAATCGCAATATGCGCTGGACGATCCCGCGCCCCCGCGGATCGCGTTCGACCTGCGGCGCGTGATGCGCACTGAATACGTGATTGATCACTTCCAGTCGCACTACTTCGTCATCGATAGTTTCGAGGACCTGTTGCACAATACGCTGGAGGTCGACTTTGGGCCGCTCTATGCGGAGCTGGAAGGGTTGCCAGACCTGCAGCCGAGTGCGGCATTGCCCTCGGACGTCCTCTACCCCGCTCCGGGATCTGTTCCACTCTCGTCGGCGCTAGGCGCCTAGGTCTGCCATGACTCCAAGCCTGCTTTCTCCCGCTGCGCGCGATGCATGGCTCGCGGCCAATCCAAGCTGGGTGTGGGACGCGCCTCGCTGCGCTGTTCACAAGGTGTTCCGCTATCCAAGCTTCGTCGAAGCGTTCGGGTTCATGACGCGGGTTGCGCTGGTGGCCGAACGTGCCGGCCACCATCCCGAGTGGCTGAACGTATACAACCGGGTGGAAGTGACGCTCACCACCCACGATGCGGGTGGCCTCACACGGTTGGACCTCGATCTGGCCGGCGAGATCGACTCGCTGGCCTGAACCGGCGCGGTGGGCGACTGCGCCGGGGTCGCTAGGTGCTCAGCGCAACGCGACGGGACACTCGGTTGCGAATGGCTTGCCCGCGATGCGGTCGCGCACCCACGCTAGCTGGTCGGGCGTCGATTGCTCCATCGTGGGGTCATGATCGAGGCCGGGATAGTAGCGGAACGCGAGCGAAAAGCCGTTCGCACAGGCCTTCGCGACGGTCGCCTTCACCCCCGCCAGCGGCACGGTCTCGTCGGCCTCGCCTGCGATCACAAAGAACGGCCCGGCCATCGGCTTCCCGCCGAGTTCGTTTGCGCTGAAGAACTTCTGTACGGCAGGGTGCTTGGTCCAGTTGGCCTTCAATACCTTGCCGCCGCTATCGCCGATAAAGCTCGCGTAGGCGTAGTTCCAGCAGCCGTGGGTCGTTGCGGCGGGGTATCGGCTGAGCGCCTTGCCCACAAGCATGTCTGAGGGTTTGAACTCCGGCGTCAGTGCGTGGATCGCATAGGCCATGTAGACGAGGTAGAAGGCGGCAAAGCCGCTGGGCTGGTCCATTGCGCTGAGGGTGTCGCGCAGTTCGCCTGCGCCGGCCACCGAAATCGCGCCCAGGTAGTCGGGGTCCTTCAGCGTGGTCTGCAGTTCTGCAACACCCCACATCGCGATGCCGCCCTGCGAGTGACCGATCGCGGTCCACTTGCGGGCCAGCGACGGCACCGCGGCACGTGCCGCGGGGATGGAATAGATGACATCGCGAGCCTGCGCCAGCTTGTTGACGTACTGGTGCGGGCCCTGGGTGCCGAGTCCGTGGTAGTCGGTTGCGACAACCGCGAAACCTGCGCGGACCATCGGCATCAGGCCTTCCTCGCCGTACACCATGCTTTTCGCGAGTGAGGGTGCGCATTGCTGGGCGACCCCGGAGGTTCCGTGTGCCCAGGCGATCACTGGCCAACCGCCCGCTGGCGGGCGGCCTGCCGGGATCAGCACGACGGCCGACGTCGCAACGTCATGCTCGGTGGCGTCGAGCGAATGATAAAGAATACGAATCGCGCGCGAGCCCTCCGGAATGGCGTAGCCGTCGAAGGCGGCCTCCCGCAAGAGGTCGCCCGGCTTGCTCGCCTTGAGCGAAGGGGCCTTGTAGAACGCGCTGTTGGGCAGGGCGTCGGCCCGCTCCATCGCGACCGCTTCGGCAAGCGATCGCGGCAGTCCCGGCGTATCGGCACGGGCGGGAATGGCGGCGCCCGCTAGCAGCGTGGCCGACAAGATGGCGCCAGCGGCGGCGTGTACGGCGATCCGGAGCGGCTTATGCACGGGAGCCTCGCAGGTGAAATTGCAGCAAACGCACTGTGACGGCGGGCCCGCGGTGCGTCAACCGGGCTGTGTGGACGACGGCCCCGTCATCTTTCGGGCGGCGTTCGGTTAGGATCGCGCCTGCCAGGCGACGCACGCCCTGCCGGAGAGTTCCAGCATGACTGACCCGTTCCGCTCGCTGTTTCCCCTTCGCCGTCTGGCATCGGTGATTGTGCCGCTGTTGCTCGGGGCGCTTGCAACGACGGCGACGGCGCGGCCGGTGTCGTCAGCCGAAATGGACCGCGACCTGCTCGAGGTCAGCGTTCCGCGCCTGCAGGAACTGTATGCCCGGCACAAGTACACCGTCAGTCAGGTCGTGCGTTGGCATCTGGCACGCATCCATCGCTACAACGGGGTCTACCGCGCGATCGAGACGGTCCTGGAGAGCGATGCGCTGGCGGTGGCGGCGCGCGAGGATGCCCAGGCAGCGCGGGGGGCGACCGCGCGTGGGCCCTTGTGGGGCGTTCCCATCGTCATCAAGGCCAATACCAGCATCGCCGGCGAGGTTACGACTGACGGCTGGGCTGGCTACACGATTGCAGGTCACGAACTCGTCGCGCCGCGAGATGCGACGGTCGTCGCCCGCCTGCGCGCGGCGGGTGCGATCATCGTCGGCCATACGAACATGCCGGATTTCGCTAACAGCGATACCAACCGCAGCACGTCGTTCGGGCGCACTGGCAATGCCTACGACGTTCGATTCTCCCCCGGCGGTTCGTCAGGCGGTACGGTCACCGCGGTCAACAGCAACATGGCGATCCTCGGCACGGGCACCGATACGGGTAACTCGATCCGGATGCCCGCCGCGACCAGCGCGCTAATCGGCGTGTTTCCCACGCGCGGCCTCGTCAGCATCGCAGGCATCGCACCGCTGGACTGGTTGCTGGATAACACCGGCCCCATCGCACGTAACGTGACCGATGCGGCAATCGCGCTGTCGGTGATGGCAGGCGAGGATCCGCTTGATCCGCCAACCGTCGGCAGCCAGGCGCGGGCGCAGCCGGGCCCCTATACCCGCTACCTGAAGGCAGACGCGCTGAAGGGCAAACGCTTCGGTGTGCCGGCGTTCATCCTCAAGGGGACGGGCATCCCTTTCCACGGCCTGCCGTCGTATCTGCCGGAGGCGGTTGCAACTCAGCAGCAGACCGATGCTGGCGTGCCGCTGACCGCGGCGACCCGCGCGGCTTTCATGGGCGCCCTCGCCGAACTTCGCGCGCAGGGCGCGACGGTTGTGTTCGACGATGCCATGCTGCCGGAGTCATTTGCACAGACGGCGAGTCGCGTCGCAACCTACCCGTACGTGCGGGAGGGTACCGAGCGGTTCCTTGAAAACTTTGGACCGGCCGCCTACCGCTCATCGGCCGAGTACCTGCAAAACGTCGGCTCACCGCTGTCGGCCGTCGTCGCCGGTGATGGGCAGAACATCGCCACGATCGGCAACACCCCGATTCCCCACCGGCTCATGGCGAGCGACCCACTTTTGGAGCAGGACTATTTGGGGCCGCGCCGGCGCACCCTCGAGTCCTATCTTGAGGGGCTCGACCGGCTGCACCTGGACGGATATGTCTATCCTGCGATCCAGATGCCGCCACCGGACGAGACGATGCCTCAGAACGGCGCCCTCAGCGACGGGCCGCACTCGGCGACCGACTGGGTCAACATGATTGGCGTACCTGCCATTGTCGTCGTCGGCGGCTGGTACCCGGGCGGACTGCCGTTCGGGCTGGAGTTCTCGGCCCGGCCGTGGCAGGACGGTGACCTGCTGGGCTTTGCGTACGCCTGGGAGCAGGCCACACGGCACCGGCATCCGCCGGCGCTGGTCGAACGTGGGCTGCTGCCGCATGCGCCATGACGCAGGTCGGCCCTGGGCGTTCGCCTAGCATGTTGCGGGTTCGCCGCAACAGCAGCGCAGGAGTGCAACGATGACAATGACACCCGACTTCGACCTGCCAATGCCGTTCATCTGGCTGCGGGAGGTCGTCGCTAGCGAGATTGACGAGTACAAGCACGTCAACAACGCCGTCTACGTGCAGTGGCTGGACCGTGCCGCCTGGGAGCACTCGGCGGTACTCGGTTTGCCGGTAGCGCGCTGTGTCGAGCTCGATCGTGGCATGGCGGTGGTGCGAAGCATTATCGGTTACCTGCGTCCGGCGCTGCTGGGCGATGTCGTTGAAATCGCCACCTGGCTGCTACCGGGTAATGGCCGGTTGCGGGTTGCGCGCCGCTTCCAGGTACGCCGCCAGAGGGACGGCGTGACGCTGGCGCGTGCGGAGATCGAGTACGCCTGCATCGAACTGAGCAGCGGACGACCCATGCGATGGCCAGCGGAGTTCCACACCTGCTACGCCCCGCTCGCCCCCGTCGTGGCGGCTCATGCGGAGCTTGCCCCGCTCTGAGTCGGTGCAATCTTTAGCGTTTCGAGTGTGGTGCGTGGCGGCGGCAGCGCGACAGCTGGCGCGTCGACCGGATGCCAGATTGCATTTTCACACTGGTGATTGGCGCGCGCCTCAGGCACTCTACACGCGCTCGCCGGTGCGTTCCTGCCGAACCTATTCAAACGATTGGGTTAGTCCAACAGGGGCGTGCTGGCGAGCACTTCATTTCAGGGCGCTGCCGCAGGCGGTGCCCGCGCCTAGCGGATCCCGACTGCCCTCCGCACCGCGTCTCGCACCGCACCTCGATGCCGGCCCGCTGATGCCTGACGCGCCATGACCCCGTTTGCTTCGTGCTGCGCCGCCCGCTTGTGCGGCTGCGTCGCGTTAGCGGTGGTCGCTGCGCCAGCGGCGATGGCGGCGGCGGCAGTCGATGCGCCGGCGGCGACGCTACGTGATGTGCTGGTGACCTCATCGCCACTGCCGGGTACGGCGATTGACGTCGACCGGATCCCTGGCAACGTGCGCACGCTCTCGACCGATGATCTGGCGGCGACCGCGGCGCTGGGACTGACGGGCGCGCTGCTCGGGCGGGTCGCAAGCGTCAACCTCAACGACAACCTGGGCAGCGACTTTCAGCCGGACCTGCTTTATCGCGGGTTCGCAGCGTCGCCGGTACTAGGGACGCCGCAGGGCCTTGCCGTCTACCAAAATGGCGTGCGCGTGAACGAGGCATTCGGTGATGCGGTGAACTGGGATCTGATCCCAGACGTCGCGATCCGGCGGATCGACCTGGTCAGTGCCAACCCGATCTATGGCCTCAATGCGCTCGGTGGCGGCGTCGCGATCCAGATGAAGGATGGCTTCAGTTACCGCGGCGCCGAGGCGGAAGTGTCGGGCGGCTCGTTCCGCCAACGCTCGGTCACCTTGCAGGCCGGCGGCAACGACGGCCGGCTCGGGTTCTACGCGGCGGGGCGCGGACTCGATCGCACCGGTTGGCGTCAGCACTCCAGCGACCGCCTGCGCCAGCTCTACCTGGATGGCAGCCTGCGTGACGGCTCGCTCGCCGCGGACCTCAGCTACACGCGTGCGGACAATGCGCTTTTCGGCCAGGGCGCCGTGCCGATGCAGGAGCTGGCGCTGGATCGCTCGCTGGCTTTCACCGGTCCGCAGGGCGATCGCAATCGGGTCGATTTCCTGACGCTGAACGTCACCTACGCGTTGGGCCGCCTGCTGTCGATGCAGCTGGCGGCGTACGACCGCACGTTCAGCCAGGCAACTGACAACGGCAATCGGACCGCCTACATCGCCTGCCAGGCCGACGTGCTCGCCGGTTCGCTGTGCCAGGAAGACGGGGCGACCGCAGTCACCGACGTCGCTGGAGTCGCGCTGCCGGACCTGTCGGCAGGCGGCAGCCTGCCGATCGGCGAGAACGATCGGCAACGTATTGACGCCGCGGGACGCGGCTTCGCCCTGCAGCTGACCTCGACGCGGCCATTTGGGCGCTATGAGAGCCAGTTTTCGGCGGGCGTTTCGGTTGATGCTGCGCGGGTGGATTTCAGCAGCAGCGTCGAGGTCGGCGCGATCGACTCGCAGCTATTCGTGCAGCCATCCGGCTGGTTCGTTGCAACCGCCGAAGGTGCCCCGTTCAACGTGACCCCGGTGGCACTGCGGGCGCGGCACGACTACTACGGCTTGTATGCAACCGAGACGCTCGAACTTGCGCCGGGTCTCGCGCTGACAGCCAGCGGCCGCTACAACCTTGTTCAGATCCACCTGCGCGACCAGCGCGGTACCGCGCTCAATGGCGACAGTCGCTATAGCCACTTCAATCCGGCGCTCGGATTCACCTATCGCCTGCGGCCGACGGTGACCGGTTACGCCCAGCTCGCCCGTAACACCCGTACGCCGTCCGCCAGCGAGATCGAGTGCTCAGATCCGGCGCGACCGTGTTTATTGCCATCGAGCCTGTCGGCCGATCCGCCGACGCTGCGGCAGGTGGTCGCGCAAACGTTTGAGGCGGGTCTGCGGGGCAGGAGCGGTGGTAGCGACGGCGTGCCGAAGCTGGTGTGGAGCGTCGGTGTCTTCCGGACCCGCGTCGCGGACGACATCTACGGCATTGCGACTACGGCCAGTACTGGATATTTCCGCAACATTGACGCCACGCGTCGGCAAGGGATCGAATTCGACCTGCAGGTTGCCGGCCGCCGCTGGTCGGGCTCGGCGAGCTACGCCTACCTCGATGCGACCTTCGAGTCCTCGCTGCTGCTGCATTCGCCGTCGAACCCGCTCGCAGACCCGGCCGGCAACATCGACGTTCGGTCTGGCAACCGCCTGCCTGGACTGCCCCGCCACCGTCTGCGGCTGGCCGTGGAATACGATTGCGACGGTCGCTGGTTTGCCGGCGCGTCCGTCCTCGCCAGTGGCAGTGCCTACTACCGGGGCGACGAATCGAACCTGAACGCGCCATTGCCCGCGCACGTCGTGGTCGGCCTGCACGGCAGCTACTTTTTGTCTGCCACGATGTCCCTTTACGGCTCGGTACAGAACGCGCTGGGTGCGCGCTACTCGACCTTCGGCCTGTACGGTGACCCTACTGGGCTTGGGGTGCCGGGCGTGCCGGCGGATGGCATGGCGGCGGTTGATACGCGTTTCCAGAGCCCGGCGGCCCCGGCAGCGGTGTTCGCAGGGGTCCGCATCCGCTTCTGAGCACCGGCTTTAGGGGAATCCTGCCCCCAAATCGGTGTTTGCTGCATCGCGCTAGGCGTGCGCGATAGGTATCATCGGCCCATGCCAATGGCCTTTGCCGCGAATCCCTCCATCGCTCCTGCGGTGCTGCTCGTCCTTGTGAGCGCGCCGTGAGCGCGGTACCCCGTACGCCCCGTCGTGTCGCGGCGGCCGACGACGGCGACGAGTTGCGCTTCTGCAGCACTTGCGCCTTCTCCTCGGCGTGCCTGGACAACGGCTATGACAAGGCCAAGCTGCACGAGCTGCACATCCTGGTTGAACATGCCGGCCCCTACCGCGAGGGCGAACACATCTTCCGCGAGGGCGAGCCGTTCGGCGCCATCGCTGCGGTTCGTGCCGGCACCGTGAAGACCTACGTCACCGACCGTGACGGCCGCGAGACGGTGCTCGGCTTCTTTCTGCCGGGAGAGTTGATCGGCCTCAACGCGATTTCCCAGGACCGCTATCCCTGCAATGCCGTCGCTCTGGACGGGGTTGCGTTGTGCCGGTTTTCATTCCCCATGATCGCGACGCTAGCCACGCGTGTCCCGGGGATACAGCAGCAGTTGTTCCGGTTGCTGAGCGAGGACATTGGCAAGGCGTCGCTGCTGTCAGGCGACTACTCTGCGGAAGAGCGGCTCACGGCGTTTTTGGTGACGCTGTCACGGCGCTACGCGGCGCGCGGCTTTTCGGCGACGAGGTTCAACCTGACGATGAGCCGAACCGACATTGCAAACTATCTTCGCCTTGCTGCCGAGACGGTCAGCCGTGTGCTGCGCCGCCTGCAGGACTCGGGCGTGATTGCCGTCGAGCGGCGTGAGCTGACGCTCACCGATCCTGCGCGGCTAGAAGATCTGGCGCGGCACGTGCTGCGTGCCTGAAGGCACGGCGTGCGCCCGGCTGAAAGCCAGGTAGCTTGGCTTCGGAAATCCGCTAGCGAAATAACGCGTTCCACTTGATCAGTGTCAAGGGGCGCCCGGGCGTATTTTTCGACAATGGCTCCGTCGGCCTGTTCCGACGTCACCCTAGGCTCGCCATGCCCGAGTCCCCCGCCGCCGCCAAGTCCGCCCCATCGCCGCGTGTGGGTTACCCGGCGCTGTTTGGCTACGGCTTCAGGCCCTTCTTTCTGTTCGTCGGAGTGCTCGGTCTGCTCTACATCCCGTGGTGGGTGGGCAGCGTCGCCTTCGGCTGGCAGCTGAGCACCGATTGGCCACCGACGCTGTGGCACGGCCACGAGATGCTGTTTGGCTTCATCGTCGCGGCGATTGCTGGCTTCATGCTGACGGCGGTCCCCAACTGGACCGGTAGTCGCGGCTACGCCGGCTGGCCCTTGATCGGCCTTGCAGCAGTTTGGACCGCCGGTCGGTTCGTCATCCTTTCGTCCGCCATTTGGCCGGTAGCGCTGACCGCGGCGGTTGACCTTGCCTTCCTGCCGCTGCTTGCCTTCTTCATCGGCGGTGCGCTGCTACGTGCCCGCAACCGCAACATGGTGTTGCTACTCGTGCTCGCGGTGCTTTTCACCTGCAATGCGTTCTTTCATTGGGGCCTGGGGCACCACGATGCCCCGATGGCAGCGCATGCCCTGCGTGCTGGCATTGATGTTGTGTTGGTGTTGGTGACTGTGATCGGCGGCCGCGTTGTGCCGGCATTCACGACCAACCGGCTGAGTGCGCTCGGCTACTCGCGCCCTGTTTCGCGCTGGCCGTGGGTCACGCCGCTGGTGGTCGCGGCGATGATCGCAAACCTCGTGGCCGGCATCGCCGAGGTTCCCTCCCCGGTGGCGGCCGCGATTGCGATCGCAGCTGCAGTACTGCATGCGGTGCGTCTGGTGCAGTGGCGAGCGCCGTTGCGACTGCTGTCGCCGATAGTGTGGATCCTGCATCTCGCCTATGGCTGGCTGGCGGTCGGTTTTGCGCTAAAAGCGCTCGCGCTATTGGGGGGTTACGCCTCGGCGGCGTTTTGGTTACACGCGCTGACCATCGGCGCGATCACCGGCATGGTGATGGCCGTCATGACCCGCGCGGCGCTCGGGCACTCAGGGCGCCCGCTCGTATTGGCGCCATCGATCGCTGTTGCCTACCTGCTGCTGTCCGCCGCTGCGCTGGTGCGTGTTTTCGGGCTCGGGGCGCTGGGCCTCCGCTATCCGCTGGTATTGACTCTCAGCGGCCTGCTGTGGCTCGGGGCGCTGATCCTGTATCTGGTCGTCTATGCGCCGATTCTGTTGCGGCCACGCGCTGACGGCCGACCCGGCTGAGCGTCAGTGGCCTTTGCAGCGTGCCGTGCGTTGGACGGATACGCTCCTTGCCAGGCTGCATGCGGGCGTCGCTTCTATAGGGGCGCCCGCCTTTGTGACGGAGCTGGTCCCGCACCTAGGGTCGGGTCCCCGAGGTGCGATTCATTGACCACGCCGTCAGGCCTTGATGCGCAACATCTGTGGATCGTAGAGGGGCTTTAGCGATACCACCGCCGGGTACAGACGGCCTGCGATGTCGACTTCCCAGCGTCCCGACGACAGGTAGGCCTCGTCCACGACGCAGCGTGGTTCGATCATGGTGAGCCCGACCGCTCCACCGAGCGTATGCCCGTACGATGCAGCCCGGACGTAGCCGACCGGCACGCCATTGCGGTGTACGATTTCGGCGTGGAACATCAGCGGCTCGGGATCGCTTACCAGCACCTGCACCAGACGACGCTGTAGCGGTCCATGCGCACGGCGCGCGAGCACCGCTTCCTTGCCGATGAATCCCTCCGGCTTTTTCAGGTCGAGCGCGAAACCCAGCCCGGTCTCGTACGGATCGTCCGTGTTGTCGATGTCATGTCCGTAGTCGCGATAGCCCTTCTCCATCCGCAGGCTGCCCAGCGCCTTTAGGCCCGCGTGTGCCACGCCGAACTCGCGGCCTGCTTCGGCTACCAGGTCGTATACGTGGATGGCCTGCTCGGCCGGGACATACAACTCGTAACCCAGTTCACCCAGATAGGTGATGCGCACGCACAGTACGCGAGCGAAACCGATATCGATCTCACGGGCAGTTCGGAACGGGAAGTCTTCGTTGCCGAGCGGTTGGCTTGTGATCTTCTGCAGTAGTTCGCGCGAGCGTGGCCCCTGGACGTTGAGTTGGCCGTAGCCACTGGTGACGTCGGTCACGAACGCACGCGCGTCCGTGTCCTCAATATGACGGCGCAGCAACGTCTCAACGTGCCGCACCATGGTATCGGTGACTACGACGAAGAATCGGTCGGCGGCGAGCTTGGTGACAGTTAAGTCCGCCTCCAGGCGGCCGTCGTCGTTCAGCCACTGCGTGTAGGTGATTAACCCCGTCGCGCCATCAACCTGATTGGCCGACAGGCGATTGAGGACCTTGCCCGCGTCGCGGCCCTGCACCAGAAACTTGCCCATGAACGACATATCCATCATGACGACGCCCTCTCGGGCGGCGCGATGCTCTGACTGCCACTGCGGGAACCACTGCTCGCGCTGCCACGACAGCGGGCCAGGATCCGGCGTCGTGCCCAGCGTGCCGTACCAGTCGGGGCTTTCCCAGCCGCTGACTTCTTTGAAGTGCGCGCCGGCCGCGGCGAGGCGCTCATGGAACGGCGAGCGCCGCGCGCCACGCGCGGTCTGGTGCGACATCGACGGGTAGTGGCACTTGTAGACCATGCCCAGCGACTCAACCGTCCGTTGCCGACGGTATTCGGGGTTCGCCTGGTAGGTATGCAGGCGGTCGATGTTGAAACCGGTAACGTCGACGTCGGGTGAGCCGGTGACGATCCAGTTCGCAACGACCCGGCCGAGACCGCCGCCGGTCAGTACACCGATAGAGTTGAGCCCTGCCGCGACGAAATAGCCGCGCAGCTCCGGTGCCTCGCCGACAATCGGCCGCAGGTCGGGCGTGAAGCTCTCCGGGCCGCAAAAGAATTTCTTGATGCCGACGCGGGTCGTGATGGGTACTCGCGCCATCGCGGTATCGAGGAACGGCGTCATCCGGTCCCAGTCGGGTGGCAGTTCCAGAAAGCTCGCATCCGCAGGGATGCCCTCGATTTTCCATGGCGCGCAGACCGGCTCGAACAGTCCGACCATCAGGCCGCCGCCTTCCTCGCGGTAATATCCATAGGCGGCCGGATCTTCGAGTACCGGCATGTTCGGCGGCAGATCGCGGATCGGCTCTGTGATCAGGTAGTAGTGCTCGGCAGCCTGGTTGGGTATGTTGACCCCCGCCAGGGCGCCGAACTGCCGTGCCCACATGCCGGCGCAGTTGACGACGTAATCGCAGCGAATATCGCCGTGTTGGGTCTGTACGCCGGTGACGCGGCCGTTCGCCTGCAACACGCCAAGCGCAGGCACGCCCTCGAAGATCTTCACCCCGCGCATCCGAGCGCCCTTGCCTAGCGCCATCGTGACGTCCACAGGGTTCACGCGGCCGTCAGCCGGGATATAGAACCCAGCGAGCAGGTCGTCGACTTTCGCCAGTGGGAACAACTCTTCGATCTCGCGGGGCGAGATTTCGTGAACATCGACGCCGCAATGGCGATTAAACGCTGAGACCCGCCGATATTCCTCGAGGCGATCCTTGTCGGCGGCGACTTCAATCAGGCCGATCGGGTTGAAGCCCGTGGCCTGGCCGGTTTCAGCTTCGAGCCGGCTGTACAGATCGCGGGTGTACTTGCGCATCTCCGTTGACGTTTCGGAGGTCGAGCCGAAGGTCACCATTAACCCGGCCGCGTGCCAGGTGGTACCCGAGGTCAGCTGGTCGCGCTCCAGCAGAACGATGTCCTTCCATCCCATCAGCGCCAGGTGATAGGCAATGGATGTTCCGATCACGCCTCCGCCGACGACAACGACGCGGGCGTGGCTGGGCAGGACGATATCGGTCATGGCGGGTGTTCCGGCGGCGGTCTGGGACGGTCGGCGTGGCATTTTATCAGGCCAGCGACCTGCGACCGGGGTCATCCACCTCGATTAGCTGCAGGCGCCGCAGGCGGGGCTTGCCGATAAGCGTAAGTGCTTACTAATATCGCGGCTCTGTCTGGAGCCGCCGATGACCTCGCCTAACGATTTTGCGCCGTGGCTGCTCGTTTCCCGATTACGCAGGGTAAGCGACGCCATGTTTGCCGGCGTCGAAGCGATATGTCTCGAGCTTGGCGTCACCTTGCCCGCTCGGTGTTTGCCAATACTATTTCTACTGCGTGACCGCGGGCGGCTGGGCATCTCTGAGCTTGCCGGGCAGCTAGGCCAGAGCCATCCGGCCGTCAGCCAGATGAGTCGCAAGCTGCTGACGCATGGCCTGGTGCGGGAGTCGCCCGACCCGGCCGACGGGCGACGCCGCTTATTGAGCCTGTCGCCGCGCGCCGTGGCGCTGCTGAAGCGCCTCGAGCCGACTTGGGCGACGTTAGCGGCGGCGCTTGCAGAGCTTGATTCCGAGCAGGGCCTGTCCGTGGCGCTGGCAGCCGTGGACAGCGCATTGCAGCGGCGCGACTTGGCCAGCCGGATCCGTCAGCAGTTGCGCCAGAGGCAGGCTTGCGCGGCTGTGATCGTGCCCTTCGAGCGCCGTTACGGGAAGGAGTTCAAGCGCCTTAATCTCGAATGGCTAAAGCACTACTTCAAGGTGGAGCCCATTGACGAGGTTTTGTTGTCGAATCCAGAGGCGCTGCTGCGTGTCGGCGGGCGAATATTTTTTGCGCGCCTAGGCGGCAAGATTGTCGGCACCTGCGCGCTGCTTGCGCGCGACGCCGATGCGCTGGAGCTGTCGAAGATGGCCGTTACTCCATCCTGCCAGGGGCTCGGAATCGGGCGTCAGTTGGTCGAAGCTGCGATTGATTGTTTCCACACTCTCGACCGGTCCGGTCTATATCTCGAGACGAACTCGCGCCTGCATCCGGCCATCGCGCTCTACGAGTCGGTCGGCTTCCGGCGTGAGGATCGGCCTGGCGGCCCGTCGCCGTATGCGCGGGCGGACGTGTACATGGCTTACCACCGCTCAGCTTCGCGAGCGCCACGCGGCGTAGGCGCTGGGCGGGGCCCGCCGCGCTGAAGTCGTAGCGGCGCCACCGGCATGAGGGGCTATCCGAGGCACTGGGCTGGCGGTGGCCGCAACGCTCTGCGGCGTAAGCCGCAGTAGCCAGCTCAGTCGAGCTTCTCGTAGAGGGGTGTCGTCAGGAAGTCAGCGAGCTGCGGCGCCAGTGACAGTTCCTCGAAAATTGCTGCAGCCTGGTCGTAGGTGGACATGCTTGCGGCCAGCACGCCGACGGTTGCGCGGACTTTAGGCAACTCCTCTGCGATGAGCGCCTGCACCATCGCCGCATTGACCTTTCGTCCGTCCTCCAACACTCCCTTGGGGCTCACCACCCATTGCCATATCTGGCTGCGGGCGATCTCGGCGGTCGCAGCGTCCTCCATCAGATTATTGATCGGAACACAGCCGTTGCCTCCTAGCCAACTGCCGAGGTAATGGATGCCGACATTGATGTTGTTGCGTATTCCCGCTTCGGTGATCGGCTGCTCCGGCGCGAATACCAGCAGGTCGGCGGCCGCGATCACATCTTCGCGCTGACGATCCCACTGATTTGGCCGATCACCGAGCACGCCGACGAATTCCGCCATTGCGATCGGCACTAGTCCCGGATGGGCGACCCATCCGCCATCGAAGCCGTCGCGGGCATCGCGTGCCTTGTCATGGCGGATGCCGGCGAGTGCGCGCTCGTTGGCAACAGGGTCACCTTTGATGGGAATCAGTGCGCTCATGCCGCCGATGGCCGGGGCGCCGCGACGATGGCAGGTCTGGATCAGCAGCAGCGAATAGCTGCGCATGAATGGGACTTCCATCGTGATCGAGACGCGATTGGCGAGGCAGAAGTCGGGGCGGCGGCGGAACTTCTTGATGCAGCTGAAGATATAGTCCCAGCGTCCCGCGTTGAGGCCGGCTGAGTGATCGCGCAGCTCGTAGAGGATCTCGTTCATCTCGAAGGCCGCGAGCACCGTCTCGAGCAGCACGGTGGCCTTGATCGTTCCCAATGGCAGCCCAAGCGCCTGCTGGGTGGCGACGAAGATGTCGTTCCACAGCCGGGCCTCCAGGTGGTTTTCCAGCTTAGGAAGATAGAAGAACGGGCCTGCGCCGCGCCGTACCTGCTCCGCGGCGTTGTGGAACATCGTCAGCGCAAAGTCGAAGATACCAGCTGAGACCCGAGCGCCGTCTACAAGTACGTGCTTTTCATCCAGGTGCCAGCCGCGCGGTCGTATCAGTAAAGTGGCGATCTGCTCGTTCAGTTCGTAGCGCTTGCCTGCTTCATTGACGAACGACAGGTCATGACGCACGGCATCACGGATGTTCAGCTGCCCCTGGATCTGATTCGTCCACGTGGGCGTGTTCGAGTCCTCGAAGTCGGCCATGTAGGAATCGGCGCCCGAATTGAGGGCGTTGATGATCATCTTGCGTTCGACCGGCCCGGTTATCTCGACGCGACGGCGCTCGAGTGCCTTCGGTACCGGCGCAATCTGCCAGGCGCCTTCACGGATCGCGCGGGTGGTCTCGAGGAAGGTCGGTACCTCGCCGGCGTCGAGGCGTTGCTGCCGCTCGACTCGCGCCGCGAGTAGCGCCTGCCGCCGGGGCTCGAAGCGCCGATGCAGGTCGGCGATCAGCGCCAACGCCGGCGGCGTGAGGATCTCATCGAAGCCGGCCTCTAGAGGGGCGAGGATCTGTACGCCCGAGGGCAGTTCGGTGGTCATGGGGTGCTCTGTCGGTGGTGGCAGTCGCCTGTCGTGTCGATCCTAGTGGCCGCGAGCCAGTCGCGGAAGTGGCGACGGTGGCAACTCAGTCGATACTTTTGGTATCGACTGCGGCCTATAGTAACGTGGGTCTCTACCGTGTGCAGGAGTCAGCCGATGGACCGACATACCCAGTTACGCAGCTTTGTTCTGGTCGCGGACAAGCGCGGATTCGCGGCGGCGGCGGCTGAGGAAGGGGTAACGCCGGTCGTCATGGGGCGCCGACTCAGTGCCCTGGAGGAGCGTCTGGGCGTCAAGTTGATGCACCGGTCGACGCGCGGCTTGCGGCTCACCGAGCTTGGCGAGCGCTTCGTCGAAGACTGCCGGGCCACGCTGCGTGACTTTGACGATCTGGAACTGAGCATTGCCCGCAGTCGGCGCAGTGTCAGCGGCACGCTAGCGGTCTCCGCGCCAGCCGGGTTCGGGCGCCGTCACGTGGCCCCGCATGCGCCGCAGTTCATGCAGCGTCATGCCGGTATCCGCCTTTCGCTTACGCTGACGGACAGCGTCGTCGATCTTGTCGAGGAGCGCGCCGACGTTGCGATCCGGATCGGTCTGGTCAACGACCCGAATTACGTCGTCGTGAAACTACATCCCAATAGACGAGTGGTATGCGCTGCGCCAGATTACCTTGCACGGCACGGGACGCCGCGGACTCCCGATGACCTGCTTGCGCATAACTGCCTGACATTGAACTCCAGTCGTAGCCAGCAGCGGGGCTGGACGTTCCGGGAGGGTGACCGCGTCGCGTCGGTGCTGGTGCGGGGCAACCTCTCCTGCAACGACGGCGAGCTCCTGTATGACTGGATGCTGCAGGGGCTTGGGCTGGGCTGGCGCTCGACGTGGGAGGTCCAGGCGGCGATTGGCCGGGGTGAGTTGGTGACTGTGCTGCAGGAGCACGAAATCGCCGACTACGACATCCAGGCCGTCTATCCGCAGCAGCGCTACGTGCCCGCGAAGGTCACTGCATTCATCGCCTACCTGAAAGCCTTGTATGCCGCGCCGGCCTATTGGAGCCGCGGGTTGCCGCAGGCCCGTACTGGGAGGTGAGTCAGCGTGATAGTTCGCTGCACTGGTAGGTGGCGCGCGCGAGCCACTCAGGATTAATCTCGACGCCCCAGCCCGGACCGGCGGGAATCTGCAGGTGGCCGGCCTCGACCGCATATGGATCGCCAAGGAACAGGTCCTGTTGCCACGGATAGTAGTCGTCGCCCTCTATGGAAAACTCAAGGTACTTGCCCGCGTTAGGGATAGCGCCGAGCAGGTGCATCGTGCAGATCGTTACCAGCGACAGGTTGGCGCTATGCGGCGTGCACGGAAGTCCGGCGGCGTCCGCCATGGCAGCGACTTTCAAAGTTCGGACCATGCCACCCATGTACATCACGTCGGGCTGGACGATGTCCACGGCACGCATCGCTATCATCCGTTCCCACGTGGCCAGTTCCCAGTCCTGCTCGCCGCCGGTAACGTCCAGCTCCAGCGCGTCGGTGACTTCCCTGCTCTGCTCGAGTTGCCAGTACGGGCACGGCTCCTCGAAGTGGCTGATGCCCTCGGCTTCCAGCAATCGGCCGACCTCGATGGCCCTGCGCGGCGAGAAGCCGCTGTTGGCGTCGACAAGTTTTGCAACGCCGGTGCCTAGCGCGCGTGCAACCCGCGGCACAATCGCCTCGGTGCGGCCGGGCCATTCATCGACGTCCCGTCCGCATTCTGCCGCGACGCGCCACTTGAACGCGTCGAATCCCTGCTCGTCGCGCAGCCGCACCAGCCGGTCGGCTTCCTCGTCAGGGGTGATGTCGCGCTTCATCGACGACGCATAGGCGCGCAGCCGGCGGGGTTTGCCGCCTAGCAGTTCCACGACCGGCTTGCCCTCGAGCCTGCCACGCAGGTCCCACATAGCCGTGTCCAGGCCGGCCATTGCACGGCAGCGGTAGCTGCCGGGGTACTTGTGCTCGCGCTCCTGGATCCGCTCCAGCAGCGGCTCGATGGCCAGTGCGTCGGAGCCCAGCGCCCAGGGCGCGACCTGCCGGTGGAAGATCGTTGCACTGATGTCGGCGTTGTAGGTCGAGGTCTGTCCCCAGCCGATGGCGCCGGAGTCCGTCGTCAGCTTCACGAAACAGACAAATTCGTTGGCGAAGGTCTCAAGCTTGGTGATGCGTAGCGTCATCGACAGGGCCTCGGTGCGGCATTGGCGGGGTGGCCGGGAACGACCAGTGGCAAGTTTACTGAATCCTCGCGCCCTGGCGTCGGAGCTCGCGCTGTACCGCGCTGATGTCCAGCCGGTCAAACGGTTCGTTACGCTGGATCGAGACGGCCGCGGCGACGCCGGCGCCCTGGCCGCTCACGGCACAGCACATCATGTTGCGAACCGCCGCGTGCGATACCTTGTCGCCACCAATACTGCGTCCGGCGACCAGCAGGTTGCCGATACCCCTGGGGACGAGCGAGCGGTACGGCACGTGGAAGTAACGTCCTGTCGTCGGCAGGATCAGGATGCCGTAGCCGTCGATGAACTCCGGAAAGATGCCGATGGCGTCATCGAATCGCCCCTGCTCGCGAACGTCGTGGCCGGTCATGTTGTACAGCGCGTCGATCTTGCGCGTGTCGCGTATGCCCAGCGTCATTCCGAAGTTCCGCAGCTTGGCCTGTTCGCAGCCTGGCATGTAGCGTCGCAACGCCTCGATCGCGTGGATCGCCTGGCGGCGACCCTCGATTTCGCCTGCGGTCAGGTCATTGGGATCGGTACCGTCGATGGCCGGCAGATGGATCAGGTTGAGATAGGTCAGGTCGCCCTGATCGCTGACGGCTCCCCAGGTGCCGGCGATCGTGGTCAGGTTCGCCGGGATGACCCCCGCGGCCGCTGCCTGCTTGAATGGCTTGCGCAGGAACGGCGAAAATAGCGCGTCCTCCTTACCGGTCGTCTCGATATTCCATTCGCCATTGCCAACCCAGTCGGCGTAGGTTTGTGGATCGGCCTTTACCTGTTCGATGAAGCGTGTTTTGTTGACCCCGCTCATCGAGAACATTACCGATGCCGCCATCAGCTGTTCCTTCGGCGGCTTGATCACGGGCGCGCCCGCTCGGTGCACAAGGTCTGCGTCACCGGTCGCATCGATGACACGCCGGGCGAGGATCGCCTCGCGGCCCGCCTTGCTCTCAGTGATAACACCACGCATTTCGCCGTCGAGGATGATTGGCGCGACGCACAGTCGATGCAGCATCGGCACGACGCCGGCTTCGGCGACCAATACGTCCGCCACCCACTTGAACATCTCCGCGTCCAGTGCATGGCTCAGCGACTGCGGCTCCGGCATCGCCGCACCCATTGCCTTGGCGCGTTCCTCGAACTCGATGCCTATGCCCTCACAGTCGACGGTCTTCTCGTGGCGATACCACGCGAATCCCTCAACGCCCACCTGGGTGATGTTGCCGCCGAAGCAGCCGTTGCGTTCCAGCACTGTTGTCTGTGCGCCGGCACGCGCCGCAGCAAGCGCTGCGGCAAGACCACCAGGACCACTGCCCACCACGAGTACATCGGTCTCATGGATGACGTCGACTTCACGGGCGGCCTCAGGGACTCGTTTCATCATCGCTCAGCTCTTGGTCGGGTGGAGGGGACGTGCGGCTTAGGCGTTGACGTCCACGACGATGCGGCCGCGTACCCGGCCGGCGAGGATTTCCGCAGCCAGATGCGGGACGTCGCCGAGGGGCGCGACGCTGGTCATTGCGCGCAGCTTTTCCAGCGGCAGGTCCGTCCGCAGGCGTGACCACGCCGCTGCGCGGCGCGGCACCGGGCACATGACCGAGTCGATCCCCAGCAGGTTCACGCCGCGCAGTAGGAACGGAATGACGGTCGTCTCCAGTTTCGCGCCACCGGCGAGGCCCACCGCAGCGATCGCGCCGCCGTAGCGGGTCTGGGTCAGCACACGTGCCAGCGTATTGCCGCCGACTGAATCCACACACGCCGCCCAACGCTCGCCTTCCAGCGGGCGCTTGGCCGGATCGGCGAACGGCCCGCGGTCGATGATGGAAGCCGCACCAAGGGCGCGCAGGTAGTCGTGGGTGTCGGATCGCCCCGTTGAGGCGACGACCTGATAGCCGCGATGGGCGAGGATGGCCGTCGCGACGGAGCCGACGCCGCCCGCGGCCCCGGTCACGAGTACCTCCCCCGCCGCCGGCGTCAGGCCGTGGTCCTCGAGCGCCATCACCGCGAGCATGGCGGTGAAGCCGGCCGTGCCGATCGCCATCGCGTCGCGTGTGCTCAAATCGCTGGGCAGCGGCACCAGCCAGTCACCGTTGACTCTGGCTTTTTGCGCCATGCCACCCCAGTGGATTTCGCCGACTCGCCAGCCGGTCAGCACCACTCGATCACCTGGCTTGTGCGCGTCGTGGGAGCTTTCGATGACGGTGCCGGCAAAGTCGATGCCCGGGACATGCGGGAAGGTCTTGACCAGTCCGCCGCCGCTGGTCGTGACGAGGCCATCCTTGTAATTGATCGTCGAGTAGTCGACGGCGACGGTGACGTTGCCGGCTGGCAGGCGCGACTCGTCGACCTCCTCGACTGCTGCGGAGACCTTGCCGTCAGCGTTGTTGATGACCAGGGCCTTGAACATGGGAGGCCTCTTCGTTTGGCGGGTTGTTTGGGACGTGGCGGCATTATTCCCCAATTTGTCAGACAAATGGTAGAGTGACCTAAGATCGACCCCTCCCTGACGTGGTAGCACCGGCAGTTCATGGCAATCGACTATCAGGGCTTGGTCACGCAGGGGCTGGCGCGCCAGATCTCGGAGAAGATCCGTGACGCCATCCTGGAAGGTCGCCTGCAGGTGCACGAGCGCTTGCCGACCGAGGAGGAACTCGCCGCACGATTCAGCGTGTCGCGGCCAACCATCCGTGAGGCGCTCAAGCGGCTCGCGGCCCAGAACCTGATTCGTTCGCGTCGCGGCCCGACCGGCGGCACCTTCGTCAATCGCCCGTCGCGTGACGATGCGCGCGGACTGGTCGCGACCGCCGCTGCCCTGCTCGTCTCCATGGGCGAATTCACGCTGGCCGACATCGCCGAGGCTCGGCAGCAGATAGAAATCGTGTGTTGCGGGCTGGCCGCGCAGCGGCGCACGGACGAGCAACTCGCCGCGATGGCGGAAGAAATCCGACTGCAGCGCGATCCGGCGCTGCTGGATGCAGATTTCTGCGCCTCTGACGTGCGTTTTCACCGCACCCTCGTTGAGGCTGCGGGAAATCCAGCGCTTGAGTTCGCGGCCGCCGGCGTGCTCGACTCGCTGCAGCCCGCGGTCAACCTCGTGATTTTCCGCTTTCGCGACCGGCGGCAGGTGGCGCTGCAGCACGAGCGGCTGCACCGCGCGCTCGAGGCGCGCAACGGCGAGGCCGCCTGCGCCGCCCTCACTGACTACATGAACGCCCTGCGTCGACAGTATCGCAAGGCGCAGGCATTACGTGCGGCACCAGTCGCACCCGCAGTTGGAGGTGTCCGTGGCTGATTTTCGTTATGCGACCCGACTCGTCCTGCTTGTCACGACCGCAGTGTTCATCAACTACATTGATCGCGGCAATCTCGCGACGGCTGCGCCGATGCTGCAGGATCAGTTGCATCTGACGGAGGGTCAGCTGGGCGTGCTGCTGTCAGCGTTCTACTTTGGTTATGTCCCCTGCATGCCGGCAATGGGCTGGCTAGCCGAGCGATTCGGCGCGCATCGCGTGCTCGCGCTGGGCGTGGCACTGTGGTCGCTCGCGACCCTCGCCACGGGCTTTGCCGGCAGCTTCGCAACCCTGCTGGGCTTGCGGGTCCTGCTCGGAATCGGGGAAAGCGCTGCCTTTCCCTGCGCCTCGAAAGTCATTGCGCAGGTGGTGGAGGTCGGCAGACTCGGCCTCGCCAACGGCATCCTCAGTTGCGGATATCTGATCGGACCGGCAGTCGGCACCGCGATCGGTGGCTCGCTAATGATTGCCTACGGCTGGCGGCCCGTGTTCGTGATCTTCGGCGCCCTGTCGCTGCTGTGGCTGATCCCCTGGAGAAAGGTCACCCTGCCGAAGGTCTCTGCCGTGGTAGGCGCGGCGCAGGCGCAGGTACAGCCGTCATTCGGGCGCATCTTGCGTCAGCGCGCGTTGTGGGGCGCATCAGTCGGACATTTCGCTTCGAACTACAGCTACTACTTCATCGTCTCGTGGCTGCCCTTCTACCTGGTGAAGGCGCGCGGGTTCTCGCTCGGCGCGATGGTCACGATAGCCTCGTCCGCGTACCTGCTCAACGCCATCAGCGCACTGGCAATGGGCTGGGCGGCTGATCACTGGATTCGTCAGGGTCGCAGTCCGACGCTGATCTACAAGAGCATCATGGCCGCAAATCACATTGCAGGCGTGGTCTGCATCGCCGCGATGCTGGTGCTGCCGCGGGAAGGTGCCGTCGCCGCCCTCTTCCTCTTTGAGATAGTGAGCGGCGCCTCGTACCCCGGCCTGTTCGCAATCCCACAAATCATTGCAGGGCCGCAGGCGACCGCGCGCTGGGTAGGCGTGCAGAACGCGGCGGGCAACGCCGCGGGTCTGGTTGCGCCGGTACTCACCGGTTTCATCGTGCAGGCGACAGGCCTGTTCGATTTCGCCTTTGCGCTCGCCGCCGGCGTCAACCTGCTTGGCCTCGTCGGCTGGGTGCTCATCATGCCGAAGGTCGCGCCGCTGGATTGGTCAGAGCCGCAGCTCGGTGCGGCCAAGGCCTGAGTTTCTCACCGGGGATCGTTGTCTGCCGCCCGTCTGATAGATCGGGCGGCAGTACGACTTGAGGGGATGGACATGGACAAAGCGATGACGGTGACGTTTCGGCTCGAGGGAAGACGCGCCCTGGTAACCGGCAGTGCATCCGGCATTGGTCTGGCGACAGCGGAGCGGCTGGCACGCAGCGGCGCGCATGTGGCGATGAACGATCTTGCCGGCCCTGCACTTGACGCAGCGGTAGCGCGGCTTCGCGCCGACGGCTTGAAGGTCGACCAGGTGGCGGGGGATCTGAGCCAGTCGGCGACCGCTGCCGATGTTGCGCGTCGCGCAGTCGAATTGCTCGGCGGGCTCGACTATCTCGTCAACAACGCCGGCGCGCCGTGTACGCGTACGCCGATACCGGCGGCGGATATCGACGCGCTCACGGATGATTTCTGGGACCGCATCCTACGTATCAATCTGATGAGTGCGTTCTGGATGACCCGGGCGCTTGCGCCGCAACTGCGCACTGCGCGTGGGGCCATCGTCAATACGGTTTCAGTGGCCGCGCTAGGCGGCGGCGCCAGCAGCGGCGCCTATGCCACCGCCAAGGCGGGCCTTGCCGGGCTGACGCGCGAGATGGCGCGGGGACTCGCGCCCGAGGTGCGGGTTAATGGCATCGCGCCAGGCTATGTGAACTCAAATTGGGAGTGTTCTTTCGGCGACATACACGAGGTGGCGCGGGCCAGCGTCCCTCTTGCGCGGGTCGGTGAGCCGTCCGAGTACGCCGAGGTGATCCTGTTCTTGTGTGCCGGTGCGTCGTACATGACCGGCGAAGTCGTGCCGGTGACCGGCGGCAGTCGACTCTAGCAACGGTACATGCGCCTGCGATCTCGCTGCCCGCATGCTGGCCGACGTGGTGCCCTGGGGCGAGTAGCTTCGCGCGGATCGGCCTCTGAGCGCGGTGGACCAGGCTCTGTGTACGACGATCGCTGGGGGGCTCTTCTCTACCCAGGGTGTGCGCCTTGAGGCGGCACCGGTAGGCGCGGTCTCAGGAACGCGGCCGGGTGCCGATGCCGGCGAAACAAACGGATTGCATGTGCGCGACGATCGCGTCGTCGTCGTACTTGCCATATAGGCGCAGGTATTCGACCGCGGGATCGCACGTGCGCGCGTAGAAGCTGTATAGGATTACGTCGTTCGGCAGTTCGGACGCAAGTTCACCGTCGCGCTTGGCGTCGCTGACCACCTGATCCAATAGGCGGTGGAGCTTAAGCGCCCGGGTAACGTAGCGCAGGCTCTGCGTCAGAAAGGCGCGCACATGCGCGCTGGTGGACGGCAGGAACGGCATGCCTCCCCCAAGGCGCACGCGCAACGCCCATTCCAGCAGGGAGCGCAGTCGCTCCAGCGGGCTCATGGTGTCGGGCTGCTGCTTGAGGTACGCAAGCGCCTCGTCGACGAGACGGATCATGGCCTCGGTGACCAGATCTTCCTTTGACTTGAAGTGCTTGTAGAGGCTCGGCTTCGACAGGCCGACCTCGGCCGCGACGTCGTCCATCGTGATCAGGTCGAAGCCCTTGGCAGCCAGCAGTTTGGTGGTCGCGTCGAGGATCGCGTTCTCACGTAGCTTGAACGTCTGATCCTTGAAGCGCAGCTTGACTAGAAAACTCATTGGTTTTATAAGTTACCAAACAGTAGCATTATTGTCTATTCGGTACTATCCTGCGCCCCCTCATGACAAATCGCAACACTGAATTGACCGCCGCAGCCGCCGGATTTGGCGCCGAACGACAGCGCATCGCGGTGATTGGCGCCGGGATCTCGGGCCTTGCCTCGGCCTACCTGCTCGCCTCGCGCCATGAGGTGACCCTGTACGAGGCCGCCAGCTATCTGGGTGGGCACAGCAATACCGTCGACGTCACGGTGGGCGATCAGACCCATCCGGTTGACACTGGCTTTCTCGTCTACAACGAACGCACGTATCCCAATCTGGTGCGTCTGTTTGCCGAACTCGGTGTCCGGGCGCATCGCAGCGAGATGTCGCTCAGCGTGTCGCTGGACGGTGGCAGCACTGAATGGGCGGGTACCAACCTCGACAGCGTCTTTGCCCAGCGCCAGCACCTGGTATCGCCGGGCTTTCTTGGCATGCTTGCCGACATCATGCGGTTCAATCGCGAGTCGCGCGACAACCTCGCTGTCGCGCGCGTGTCCGGACTCACGCTCGGGGAGCTGCTCGATCGTGGCGCGTATGGGCGCCGATTCCGCGAGGCTTACCTGCTGCCGATGGTGGCGGCGATCTGGTCCGGCGGTCGCCAGGAGGTGCTTAAGTTCCCTGCCGAGTCGTTCCTGCAGTTCGCCCACAACCATGGGTTGTTGCAGCTCACCGACCGGCCGCAGTGGCTGACGGTTGACGGTGGCTCGCGCCGCTACGTCGGGCTGATTCGGTCGCATCTGAAGGACGTGCGCGTCGCCTGCCCGGTACGGCAGGTTCGCCGGCTAGGGCGCGGTGTAGAGCTGAGTACCGCGCTCGGCGTGGAGCGATTCGATGCGGTTGTGTTCGCGACTCACGCTCCCACGACATTGCAGTTGCTCGCGGACGCACTGCCCGAAGAGCGCGCAGCGCTTGCCCCTATTCGCTACCAGACCAACCTCGCCGTGCTGCACAGCGACGCTGCGCTGCTGCCGCGGCGCCGCAAGGTATGGTCGGCCTGGAACTACCTAGGCCGTAGCGCAGGTGACGAGGCAGGCCCGGTTTGTGTGAGCTACCTGATCAACAAGCTGCAGCCGATCCCATTTGCCACGCCGATCGTGGTGACGCTCAATCCGCCTGTTTCGCCGGACCCGTCGCTGGAATTCGGAAGATTTAGCTACGAGCATCCGATTCTGGATGCCGGCGCGCTGTCGGCACAGGCGCGACTGCCTGCCGCGCAGGGGCTCCACCGGGCGTGGTTCGCGGGCGCATGGAGCGGCTACGGCTTCCACGAAGACGGCCTGCGGTCCGCGCTTCGTGTCGCCGCGGCGTTCGGCGCCGCACCTGCATGGGCCGTGATGTGACAGCGCCGGGCGCATCGTTGTTGCTGGGCCGAGTCATGCATGAGCGTGTGTGGCCGCTCCACAATCGCTTCGTGTACCCGGCTTTCTATGTCCGGCTACCGCTGTCGAACCTGCACGCGGCGGATGGGGCGTGCTTTGGCGTCGATCGATGCCGTCTGCTCTCGCTGCGGTCGCGTGATTACGGCGCGCGAGACGGTAGCGACCTGCTGGCATGGGTCCGCGGCTTGCTGCTGGAGGCAGGCCTGGACGCATCCGGCGAGGTCTACCTGCAGACGATGCCGCGGATCCTCGGCTACGCGTTCAATCCGATCAACTGTTGGTACTGCCACGATGCGCAGGGACGCCTGCACGCGATTCTGGCCGATGTAAACAGTACCTTCGGCGAGCGCCATCGTTACTTGCTCGGCGCGCCGGACGGTGGCGAGATCGGCGTGCAGTCGGAGCTGACATGCCACAAGAGAATGCACGTCTCACCCTTCTGCGAGGTGACCGGCCGCTACCGGTTCCGGGTCCTAGAGCGCGCTGGCCGCGGCGTGTTGTCGATTGACTACCACGATGGCAAGCGATTGGTGTTGCGTACGGCCGTCGGCGGAACGCTGCGGCCTGCGACGCAGCTCGCCCTGTGGGGCGCCCTCCTCCGCCAGCCGCTGCTGACGTTCGGCGTCGTTGTGAAGATTCATTGGCAGGCGCTGCGGCTCTGGTGGCGTCGGCTGCCGG
>SESH01009165.1_pt1 | contig 45056 bp, 40 predicted proteins | sample 3171561 | NCBI WGS metagenome assembly SESH01 (sample SAMN10866947, study PRJNA518727) | freshwater metagenome | biome: subpolar coniferous forest; feature: holomictic lake; material: water; isolation source: holomictic Lake 442 2011 16.5 m and 2014 13 m | place: Canada: near Kenora, Ontario
TCGATAGCCGGTTCGCCACTAGCATCGCCGATATCGTTGACGTATCTCCGAACATCATCATTGATGATACGAAGCAGGGCCCAGGCGGCGTTGCGGCGATCTATATTCGCGGCGTCGGCATCGCCGACGTTGAGAGCAGCTTCGAGCCGGCGGTAGGCGTTGTCGTCGACGGCATCTTCCTCGGTCGCTCATCTGGTTCGATCACGCAGGTTCTGGATGCCGAGCGCGTCGAAGTATTGCGCGGCCCGCAGGGGACCCTGTTCGGCCGAAACTCCATCGGCGGCATCATTAGCGTCACCAAGACCAAGCCCACCCACGAACTGACGGGCCGGATGCGGGCGAGCTACGGCAACTACGACACGACGGCGTTCGACGGCTATATCAGTGGCGGAATGTCGGACAACCTCGCGGTGAAGTTGACCTACTCGAACCATAACCAGGCCAAGGGCTTCTTCTGGAACCCGATCAACAACACCCACGACGGCGCAACGGCGTACCAGATGTACGGTGCCGAGCTGCTGTGGACCCCGCGTTCGGATCTCGAGTTGTCCTACTCGGTAACGCGCGAGGAGACCACGCAGAAGTCGCAAGTGCTGCTGAACGTGGGCAAGGCAGGTCAGCTGTTCTGCGACGCTTATCATTTCTGCTCGCCGAACCTGCAGACGCCGATCTCCGGTGGGCGCTACATCACCTTCCAGAACGGCCCGACCCATGGGTCGTTCAATGCCAACACCCATATCGTCTCTGCGAAGTGGACGCTTAGCGACTCCGACTCGATCAACTACCTGTTCGGCTATCGCAACAGTGACGAGAAGACTCTCGAAGACTGGGACGGTACGCCGCTCACGCTGTACCACACTTCCCGTCCGGAGACCTACAGCCAGCTTAGCCACGAGGTGCGATGGACGCATACCGGCGACAAGCTGAAGTTCGTGGCGGGTCTGTATGACTTCAACATGCAGTACACGCTGGACATGGAGAGCTACATTGGCTTCGCGGTGCCGGATACGGTGATCACCGTGTATCAGATGTCGCACCAGAACATTAAGGCCTACGCTGGCTTCTTCGAGGCCGACTACGCCTTCGCCAAGGACTGGAGCCTGACTGTCGGCGGTCGTTACGGTAAGGACGAGAAGGGCTCGCAGATCACGAAGCTGTCCTCGATCAGCCAGCCGAATGGCGTGCATGACTCGTGGCAGAAGTTCACGCCGAAGGTTGCGTTGAACTACAAGATGACGCCCGACGTGATGATGTATGCGCTTTTCTCGACGGGTTACCGGTCGGGCGGATTCGCTGGCCTTTCGAGTACCCAGGGCGCCGCAGATAAGCCGTATGAGCCTGAGACGGTTAATAACGTCGAAGTCGGCTTCAAGAGCCAGTGGCTGGACAACCGCCTGCGCTTCAACGTCGATGTGTTCTCGATGGACTACAAGAACAAGCAGGAAGAGCAGAACGTTCACGTTGACGTCGGTACGGGCGTCGAGACGATCGTAGCTAACGCCGCGACGGCGAAGATCACCGGTCTTGAGGCCGAGTTCGTCTACCTGCCGCTTGCGATTCAGGGTCTGACGTTGTCTGGCAACCTTGGCCTGCTTGACGCGAAGTACAAGAACTTCGTGGCCGACGTAGGTCGTGGTGGCGTCACCAACAACGATGACCTGAAGATGCGCCGTTCACCCAAGGTGACTGGTGCGCTCGAGGTCAAGTACGAGACGCAGATGGGAGTTGGCAAGGGCGGCGTTCGGGTCGGGTATCACTACATTGCGCAGGAGGAGGTTTCTTTCCTCAACGTGCCGGAGACGCATAACGGCGCGCAGCACTTGTTGGATGCCTCGATCAAGTACGATGTCGGCAAGACGACGTTCAGCGTCTATGGCCGGAACCTGACCAACGTGGATGCCTACCAGATTGGCTTTACCGCTGGCGGTGTCGTTCCTGGTCAGTCGCTGTGGAGCTACGCGGCGCCGCGTGATCCGCGGACCTACGGCTTCCAGGTCGAATACAAGCTGTAAGGTATCCGGTGGGGCCGGGCGTCCTGCCTGGCCCCACCCTCGCCTCGCATGCGGGGGGCTGCGCGGGCGCGACTTGTTCGTTCAACCCCGGTCGTGCTTCGGTCGCGGTGCCGGGCTCGCAAGACGCCCCCGATCGCGATATAGGTAGGATCGCCCGCAAGTTGGTTCGATCCCAAGGAGTTCCTACAGATGCGTCTTAAAGACAAAGTGGCCGTCATTACCGGCGGCGCGATGGGAATCGGTGCGGCGAGTGTGCGACGTTTCGTCGACGAGGGTTGTCGCGTAGTGATCGGCGACATCCAACGCGGTCCGGCTGAGGCATTCGCCAGACAGTTTGGCGATGCGGTCACTGTCGCAGTCTGCGACGTGACTAGCGAAGATCAGGTTGCGGCGCTGGTGGACCTTGCCGTAAGCCGCTTCGGCAAGCTCGATATCATGTTCAATAATGCCGGCATCGTCGGGGCCGTCGGACCTATCGAAACGACGCCTGCGGCCGAGTGGAAGGCGACCATGGCCATTCTGCTGGACGGCGTCTTCTACGGCATGAAGCATGCGGCGCGCGTCATGAAGCCGCAAGGCAGCGGAAGCATCATCAGCATGGCGAGTACCGCCGGGTTGATGGGCGGGCTCGGCCCGCACGCGTATGCCGCGGCCAAGCACGCGGTCGTCGGTATGACAAAAAACGTCGGCGCGGAGCTTTGCCACTACGGAATTAGGGTCAACGCGATTGCGGCAGCGAGCATGGCTACGCCAATGGTGGCGAGCGTGCTGACCGGCAGCCCGGATAAGATCGAGGAGGCGAAGGCGATCCTCGCGAGCGTTTCACCCCTGAAGGGGCGCGCCGGCTTGGCGGAAGACGTCGCCAACGCGGCTCTATGGCTTGCCAGCGACGAATCCGGCTATACGACCGGGCACACGCTGACGACGGATGCTGGCACCACGATCGGTGCGACCGCCAACAAGCCACATTTCAGTGAATACCAGCCAATGATCCGGGAGTCTGGCCGCAAGGGACTCTGAGGCGAATCAGGTCGGCGGTATTGCCGCCAGACGTAACTAAATTAGTGGAGGTGGAAAAAGTGTCGGATCTGAACATGGAGACGCTGCTCGAAGTGGCCCGCATTGAACGGGTTCTGAACCTGTATGCGTTCTCGCTGGATGCAGGCGATTGGGCGGCGCTTGACGGAGTGTTCACCGAGGGCGCGACTGCCCACTTCCAGGGCATTGGAAATTTCGACGGTCGTGCCGCGATCGTCGCGTTGATTAGCTCGGTACTCGGGCAGGCCGGCGCCACGCAGCACCTGTTGGCAAACTTCATGATCGACGTCAATGGATCGAAGGCCAAGGCAAAGTGCTACCTGCAGGCGATCCACGCCGGCAAGGGTAAGTTTGAAGGTCAAAAGATGACAGTCTGGGGCGAATACCGCGACGATCTTGAGCGTACCGCCGCCGGCTGGCGCATCGTGCATCGGGAGCTCGCGGGAATTCATGCCGAGGGCGACATTGGCATGGCGATCATTAGCAGTAGTTAAAAGCGACATTTCTGTCGGTATCCGGGTCCGCATAGGTCGCGGATTGGCCGCGTTGGTCCCGAACTAGAGACGCGGCTGAGCCCCGGGCAAGCCTGGGCTAGAGCTGCTGACGGAGGCGGGGGGTAGGCGGGCCGGCGCAGATCGTGACCTGCTGCACCCCGCGCCCGTGCACAATACGTCCGTTGCCGGGCGCCACGCTCGTGGTGACGGAGCCCGATGAAAAGCCATTCCCCTGTCGATCCCGCCGCCGAGGCGGCTGCTGTCACGCTGGCACTGAAGGTCGTTCCCGCCGACGCGCGGCCGCCGAGCCGCCTGCAGCGTAAATTCAACAAGATCGTCGAGCAGCTGACCCAGCAACGCGGCGAGCTGCAGCGCTGGCAGCTCTTTCGGGAGCACTACCAGCGCAAGCTCGCGGCGGATTATCAGCCACTGGCGAAGCGCTTGCGCGAGCGGCGAGTCGCGATGGTGACGCTGCTGGACCGGGCGATGGATGGCCGCGAGCTCGGCAAGCGAGAGCGCGACAAGGTCCGGGAAATTCTGCGTTTCATGCTGGCCGAGCTGCTTGGTGAATCCGAAGATACCGAACTGATTCGGATCCACGACAAGTATGCCGAGGTGAGTTACCAGGACCGCAAGCTCGGGCGCCTGGACGAGATGCGTGCGCTGGCGAGTGAGGAGTTTGGCATCGACGTAGCGGCCTATGACGGCAGCGACGATCCCGACGAGCTCGCGCAGTGGCTTAAAGATCAGCTGCGTGGGGTCGCCGCGGAAGGGCAGCCCGATGTGGACCCGGAGGCGCCAAAGGGCGCGCGGGCGAAGAAGCGGGAAGCGGCCAAGGCGGAAGTGGCTGAAGGGGGCACCCGTGCGGTCCGAAATGCCTTCCGCAAGCTCGCCAGCGAGCTGCATCCGGACCGCGAGCCGGACCCTGAAGAACGGGCGCGCAAGACCGAGCTGATGAAGGAGGTTAACCAGGCCTACAAGGACGCGAACCTCCTCGCTCTGCTGGAGTTGCAGTTACGTCTGGAGCAATTGGATACGTCCTCGTTTGCGGGGCTCGCCGAGGAACAGCTACGCCACTACATCCACGTTCTGGAGGAGCAGTCGCGCGGCATGGCGGAGGAGATCGGCGAGCTGATCCAGCCGTTCACGGTCGCGTTTGGCGGCTCGGCGCCACGCAAGCTGACGCCTGACGTTGTCTATAGAGCGCTGGAAAACGATATTCGTGATTTGAAGGGCGTCTTGCGCGAGGTCGAAGAGGACCTCAAGGCGCTGCAGGACGTCCGCGTGCTGAAGGGCAGCCTCGAGCGTGTCCGTGCCGACAGTCTTGACGACGATGAGGCGTGGGATACGTACGATGGCCGGCGGCGCCCCCGTCGAGGGGGACGCCGGGCCTGATACGCCCCGCTTGGGCGCTCGATCTATTTCTGGTCAGCGTAGATCTTGATCAGCCGATACAGAAACTCGCGACCTTCGAGTAACGACTTCACGCCGATATACTCGTTCAGGCCATGGATATGGCCCAGGTCCGGGCCGACGAAGATCGGTTCGATGCCGTAGGTCGGGATGCCCACGGCGTTGGTGAACTCGCCGTCCGTTGCGCCGGCCTGCAGGATGGGCAGCACCGGCACGCCGGGCCAGAACTCGTTGGTCAGCTTCTCAATCGGCCCAAGGATCGCGGCCGTCAGCGGCGGCGCCGCCGAGGTGGGGCCGCGCGTTTCCTGCGTCGTCACCTTGACGGCCGGGTCGCCGGCAAGCTCGGCGAGTTTCGTGCGGACAGTCTCCGGCGTGACGCCCGGGAAAATACGGCAGTTGACCGTCGCTCGCGCGCGCTGCGGCAGCGCGTTGGTCGCGTGCCCCGCATCCAGCAGCGTCGCCACGCAAGTAGTGCGCAGCGTCGCATTCCAGCTGGGGTCCTTGGCGGCGACCACGGCGATCGAGCTGGTGTCGGCCGGATCTTTCAGAAAGCCGTTCATCGCGTTCGCAACGGCCGTCTCGCCCTTGCCGGCCTGGATCTTCGCCATGCCGGTGAAGTAGGCGCGATTGGCGTCGTTGAACTGCGGTGGGAAGTCGTACGCGCCGATCTTCGTCAGTGCCGCGGCCAGCCGGTAGATCGCGTTGTCCTTGACGGGGCGTGAGCTGTGACCGCCGGGGTTAGTCACTTCGAGCTGGTAGTTCTGCGGGAACTTCTCGCCTGCCTCTACATCGAGCGAGACGCGATTTCCGGCCGCGTCCAGTTCGCCGGCGGCGCCCTCGTTGATGGCGAAAGCCGCGTCGATCAGCTCGCGGCGGTTCTTGGTGAGCCACTCGGCACCGTTGAGCGCGCCAGAGGTTTCCTCGCCGCAGGTCAGCGCGACCTTCAGCGTGCGGCGCGGTACGTAGTGCTCGCTGCGATAGCGGATCAGCAGGTCCACCCAGATTGACGCTTCGGCCTTGTCGTCGGAGGCGCCGCGGGCGTAGAACGAGCCGTTTTCCTCCACCAGCGTGAATGGGTCACGCGTCCAGTCCTCGCGCTTTGCCTCGACGACGTCGATGTGGGCCATTAGCAGCACCGCCTTCTGGGCGGGGTCGCGGCCCGGGTACACGGCGACGAGGCCGCCTTCCTTAGGGTGATCCGGCGCGACGTACAGGTGCAGGTCGCTGTCCGGGAAACCGGCGACTTTCAGCCGCGCAGCCATCCGTTCGGCGGCCAGCGTGCAGCTGCCGGCTGACAGGGTGGTATTCGTTTCTACCAGTTCCTTGTAGAGCGAGCGGAAGCGCTGTTCGCCGGCTGGTGTGTCCTGGGGTGGTGCCGCGGTCACCGTGAGGGTGACTAGCGAGGCGGCGAGAGCGAGTAGGCGCTTCATGTCGATCTCCGAGGGAGGGTGGACGATTAGACGACGGCGGGATGCATCATGCAATGCCTGCCGAGAGAGGGCAGGGGTGAACGGCGAACTGGGTGCGCAGGTCGTGGAGGGTGCCTTCGATATGCAGAGCGAGCAGGGACTCGACGCGCTTCTCGTCGCGGTCGAGCCACGCCTCCAGCAGTGCGCGGTGCTCCAGGTGGGCCCGCGCGTCACGGCCGGCAGGCTTAAGGTGCGCGACGACGTAGCGCTCTGCGAGGATCGCCAGTCGCTCCACTAGTTGCGTCGTCAGCAATCGCCCACCAGGGCGCACCAGCTGCGTGTGAAAATCGCGATTCCTGACGGCGACATCGGCGAGGTTGCGCGCGGCGGCGGTCTCAAGCGCATCGAAGGCGTCGCGCGTGCGCTTGCGTTCAGGTTCGGTCGCAGCGCGGGCCGCGCAAGCCGCGGCGCGCGGTTCGATGCTCAGCCGTAGCGCGAAGATCTCGTCCGCTTGTTCGCTCGACATGGACTGCACGACGTAGCCCCGGTTCGCATGGCTGACCAGCAGGCCTTCCTGCTCAAGCCGGCCGAGCGCTTCGCGCACGGGAATCTTGCTGATCCCCAGTTCGCCGGCGAGCGCGTCCTGACGGATTGGCTCGTCGCCGGCGAGGTCGCCCTTGGCGATCCTCTCGCGGACGATCTCGAAGACGCGCTCGGCGAGCGTGCGCACGACGATGCTCATGGGCGGTCGGCCAGCGCAGCTGCTTTCAGGGGGTCTTGCTCGGAGTCAGCGACGGCCGGGTCGCGGCGGCCTTCTCGACCATCGCGATCACCTCCGCGCGACGCTCGCCGAGCAGCGGGAAGCGCGGCGGCAGTACGCGCTCGGAGCCGCGGCCCATGACCTGTTCGGCGAGCTTGATCGACTGCACCAGGTCGTGTTCGGCGTCGAGGTGCAGCAGCGGCATGAACCAGCGGTAGATTTCCAGCGCCTTCGCGCGATCGCCGCGATTGAAGGCCGCGACCAGTTCGACGGATTCCTGCGGGAATGCGTTGGTCAGGCCCGAGACCCAGCCCTTCGCACCCAGATAGAGCCCTTCGAGGGCGACGTCGTCGAGCCCGGCAAACAGCGTGAAACGTTCACCGAACGCATTGAGCAGGTCCGTGAACCGGCGCGTGTCAGGTGCAGACTCCTTCAGCGCGACGATGTTCTTGATCGGTGCAAGTGCTGTGAGCACGTCGTTGCCGATCACGGTGCGGTACGCCGGCGGGTTGTTGTACAGCATGATTGGCAGCGAGGTGTTCTGCGCTACGCCAAGGAAGTGTGCGGTCAGTTCATGCGACTTCGGCACGTATACCATCGGTGGCAGCAGCATGAGCCCGTCTGCGCCAGCCTTTTCGGCCGCCTGCGTGTAGCGGATCGCACGACGTGTGTCGTATTCCGAGACACCCGTCAGTACCGGCACGCGGCCGGCGACCACCTCGACGATCGCGGTCAGCACCGAGACCTTTTCATCGAAGTCGAACGAGTTGTTCTCGCCCACCGTACCGAGCGCGATCACGCCGTTGATGCCGTCGCGGACGAGGTTGTCGACCGTGCGCTGGGTCATTTCCAGATCGATCGCAAGGCTGGCGGTCAGCTGCGTGGTGACGGCCGGGAATACGCCTTTCCAGTGGATCGACATGGGGTGACTCCTGTTGAATATCGGATATCGTATACTAACTTTTCGTTAACGCAAGCCTCGCCCTGAGCGGGCGCAGAGGGCTGCTCCCGCCTCGCAGGGTGGCTCGGCGCCGCCGGCACGCCGAATCAAAGGCAATGGCGGGCTGTCATGGAGGAGCCCAGCGTCGCGGCGGGCGCAGGGACTAGAGCGACAGCGCTTCAGTCGCTTCCGGAGCTAAAAGTCAGCGGCTACTGTCCCCAACCGGAGGTGCGCAGGGAGTGCACTCGCACTACCTCTTCCTGATCCAGGCCCTCGAGCGCGGCCTCGACGTTGCGAAGGTCAGTCTCGAGTTCCGGCAGCAGCACGTTTTCGATCGCGCGGGTGCGCCGCTCGGTGCGTAAGTACTCCTCCGCGAGCCGCAGCAAGGAGCTTTCCAGTGCCGCCAGCGAGGCAGCTACTGTTAGTAGTGGGGGCACTGTCTCGATGCAAGCCTGGATTGCGCTGCTGCTGGATACTGCGGGCCATGCCGTTGAGCCCACTTCGGTCTGTATCGCCGCGGAAGTGATCTCGACGCCCAGCACCGACTCGACGCGACGCGTCAGGACGACATTTAACGTTGCAGGTGGCCACGCCTCAAGGTCGTTCAGGCCGTGAGCGCCCAGCGCGTCCCGCAGCCGCTGCAGTAGCCTATCCCAGTGCGCGGCAAGCTCGCTGCGCTGCCGCTCAAGGTCCTGCAGGCCGCGCAGGATCCTGGCCGCGAGCAGCATGCGCCGCTCGTCGAGCAACTCGTAGCCCTCGCGGACAAGCCGCCGCTCGTCGAGTAGCTCCAGCAGCGCGATGCGGGTGGGCGCGATCTCCCGCTCAGGCACGGCCGTCATCCGCGAAGTGCGCCGAGAGCTGCGCGCGTGACAGGCGCGTCAGTTCAGCAGGCGGCAGCCGCTGCAGGACCTGCCAGCCGATCTCCATACTCTGCTCAAGGGTCCTGCCGTGGGACTGAGCGACGATGTTCTGTTCGAAGGCGCTGGCAAAGTCGAGATGGCGGCGGTCAACGTCGGTGAGTGCCTCCGCGCCCATCACGCTCGCCAGTACGCGGATGTGGACAGCGCGGGCATAGGACGCGAACAGTTGGTTGGCAAGCGCCGGATGATCGGGATGCGTGTAACCCTTGCCGATGCCGGCGGACATCAAGCGCGACAGGCTGGGAAGCACCCGCACCGGTGGATAGATGCCCTGCCGGTCCAGTTCCCGGTCGAGCACGATCTGGCCTTCAGTGATATAGCCGGTCAGGTCCGGAATCGGATGGCCGATGTCATCGGCGGGCATCGTCAGTACAGGCAACTGCGTGACGGTACCCTCGATCCCACGCAGGCAGCCGGCGCGCTCGTACAGCGAGGCGAGGTCCGAGTACATGTAGCCGGGGTAGCCTTTGCGGCTGGGAACCTCGCCGTGGCTGGCCGATACCTCACGCAGTGCCTCGCAGTAGTTCGTCAGGTCTGTCAGCACGACCAGCACGTGATGGCCTTCGTGGAACGCGAGGTATTCCGCTGCCGTCAGCGCGTAGCGCGGAGTCAGTAGCCGTTCCGCGCTGGCATCGTTTGCGCGGTTAAGGAACATGACCGTGTGGCCGAGCGCGCCACTGGACTCCATCGTCGATCGAAAGTACTCCGCGGAGTCAGCCGAGACGCCGATGCCGGCGAACACCACGGAGAACTTTCCCGCCATGCCGGTTCGCAGCCGTGCCCGTAATGCGATCTCGGCGGCGAGGCGGTCGTGCGGCAGGCCGCCACCCGAGAAGATTGGCAGCTTTTGGCCGCGCACCAGGCTGTTCATCAGGTCGATAGTGGTGACGCCCGTCTCGATGAAGTCACGCGGCAGTTCGCGGTGCGCGGGATTGATCGCCGCACCATCGATCGGCAGGCGCTGGACCGCCGGTACTGGCGGGCCGCCGTCGATCGGTCGTCCCAGTCCATCGAAGATCCGCCCAAGCAGGCCCGGTCCCACGGCGAGGGTTAGCGGCTCGGCGCTGAAGCGCACGCGCGTGCCGCTGAGCGACAGTCCAGTGGTGGATTGCAGCACTTCGACGATCAGGCGGTCGGTTTCCACCGCGGCGATCCGTCCGAGCCGGATCGCGCCGTCGGGCCCTTCGACCTCTACCGCAGTGTTAAGCCCAACGTTAACGGTACGCTGCAGGAACAGCAACGGACCGTCGATGCGCGTGACGACGCCGCTGGCGCTGATATCAGGGCGCATGGTTCGCCGCCAGCGCGAGCACGATCGCCTCCACTTCGCGCCCGAGTTCTTCGATCCCCGCAAGGTCGGTCTCGCCGTGTTCCTCGCCCAGGCGCTTCAGGCGCGGCAGGATGGGGAGCGCGACGAGCGTGCGGATCGGGACGCCGCGCGCGAGGGCAGCCTCCGCCAGTTCTACGAATCGCATGACTAGGCGAAGCATCGCCGACTGACGTGCCGGAGAGCAGTAGCGATCGGCGACTGAGAACGACGATTGCTGCAGCAGCGCCTCGTTGGCGAGATCCGCCAGCAGCAGTGTCAGTTGCTGCGGCGCTGGCAGCGCATCCTTGCCGACGATTCTTGCCATGCGCTCCAGGCGCGCCTGTTGGCCGAGAAGGTCCAGCAGGCGGCGGCGGTGCTCGAGCCAGTTGCTGTTGCCATTTGCCTGCCACCAGGCGGTGACACGGCCTGCGTCCTCGCTGTAGGAGGTCAGCGGATTGACTGCGGGGTAGAACCGAGCTCGCGCGCGTTCCGGGTCGAGCGCCCAGAACGAGCGCACAAAGCGACGCGTGTGCATCGTTACCGGTTCGGAGAAGTCGCCGCCCGGAGGGCTGATTGCGCCAATCACCGTGACCGAGCCTTCGTCGCCGCCGAGCGTACGAACGCGCGCCGCGCGCTCGTAGAAGCTAGCGAGTCGCGAGCTGAGGTAGGCAGGGTAGCCCGCTTCGCCCGGCAGCTCGCCCAAGCGCCCAGAAATCTCCCGCAGAGCCTCGGCCCAGCGACTGGTCGAGTCCGCCATCAGCGCGACGTGCAGTCCCTGGTCGCGCAGGTATTCGGCGACGGTGATCGCTGTGTAGATGCTCGCCTCGCGCGCGGCGACCGGCATGTTCGATGTGTTGGCGATGATCACGGTTCGTTCAAGCAACGGCCGACCCGTGCGAGGGTCCTCGATGACCGGAAGTTCGTTGAGCACTTCGGCCATCTCGTTGCCGCGCTCGCCACAGCCGACGTAGACGATGACGTCGGCATCGCACCACTTGGCGAGCGCCTGCTGTAGTACGGTCTTGCCGGTTCCGAAGCCCCCAGGTAATGCCGCCCGGCCGCCGCGCGCGATCGGGAAGAGTGTGTCGAGAATTCGCTGGCCAGTGATCATTGGCGTGGAGGCCGGCAGTCGCGCAGCGACTGGCCGCGCCATCCGTACTGGCCAGCGTTCCAGCAGTGACAGGCTTCGCTCCCTTCCCTGTGCATCGACGACCGCACATAACGACTGGTGGTCTTCGTAATCGCCAGCAGTCGCAATCGAGGCGACCACGCCGTCAACGCCGGGCGGTGCGCGCACCAGGCTCAGCCGCCCGGCTTGCGGGGCTCGCGCCCACACCTGTCCGGCGACGAGTCGCTCGCCGACTTTGATGTCTGGCTCGAAGGCGAAGCGCTGTGCGACACGTAGTCGCTCGCCTGCAGCGAGAAATGGTGCGTCTAGGCCGGTTAGGGGGCGCAACAGGCCGTCATAGATCTGCCCGAGCAGTCCCGGCCCGAGCAGAACCGATAGCGGCGCCTCGGTGCCGCGTAGCGGCGCCCCTGGCTCGAGGCCCGCAGTGTCCTCGTAGACCTGCGCGATCAGCTCGTCGCCCTTCAGTTGCACTACCTCGCCCAGCAGGCCGCGCTCGCCGACGGCGAGCGCCTCGTAGATCTGGAAGGGCCCGTGCATCCGTGCGTGAATCACGGGTCCTGCAGCCCAGGTGAGCGTGGCCTCGCTCATGGCGTACTCCGTGCGTCTTGTAGCTCCGCGAGGAAATTCGAGACGAGCGCAGTCCTGTCGGCCAGCAGTCGATTGGTGGTTGCGTCTATCCAGGTGTCGCCCGCACCGATCCGCAATCCGGCGGTGGCAGGACTCTCGCGCCACTGGCGAATTGTGGCGCCATGGGTGGCAGCCAACGTCTCGACGGCCTGCCGCTCGATGTCACTCATTCCATTGGCAGCCTCTATCGTCCACTCGCGGCTGCGGAGGATGCGCACCGCGGTTGCGAGCGCAGTCGCACACCAGTCTGTGCGCAGATCAGGCGCCTGCCAGCGCGTGGCGAGCATGTCTGGGAGTTGAGCGAGCGCGCGCTCGGCGAGTTCGCGGGACAGGCGAAATGAATCGACGCGGCGCTGCTCCTCGCATTGGATATCGGCAGCGCGGCAACGCTCTGTGATACGGCGGCGCTTTTCCGCAACGGCCGCGTGCAGCCGCTGTCGTGCATCGCGCCTGGCCTGCTGGCGCAACGAGTGGCACTCGGCCTGCGCGTGCGCGCGTAATTCATCGATCGCCGCTGCCGCTTCGTCGCGCACTCGCGCGATCAGGGCCTGCGCCTGCGCAGTTGCGATGGCGCTCATGCCTCCAGCCCCAGTGCGCGGCGAACGCACGCTTGTACGTCGAACTGTTCTGCTCCTGGTCCGGGTAGCACCAGCACTAGCGGCCGGCCGGTACGGCGGGCGACCTCCAGGACCGAGCTGGGCAGTTCTGCGGCGCATGCCGGTGAGAGTAGTACGAAGTCGGCGCCGTCAGCCTGTGCGGCGCGGAACGCATCCGTTGCCGTTCCGGGGGCGGCGGTCCGCACGCCAGCACCAGCCAGCGCGAAGGGCATATTCAAGACCCGGCTGCCGATCACGATCACGCCGCCGGCCATGTCACGAGACCCGGTTGAAGATCAGTACTGCGACAATCAGGCCATAGATCGCTATTCCTTCGGCCAGGCCCACCAGCACGAGCAGTCGACCGAAAAGCTCCGGCTTCTCGGCGAGCGCGCCGACAGCCGCCGTGCCGACGGTGGCGACCGCGTAGCCAGCCGCGAGTGTTGCCAGTCCCGCGGCCGCGGCGGCGGACGCGAATGCCCAGCGCACGAGGTCCGGGTCCATCGCGACCCGCACTCCCTGCGCGGTGGCGGGGCTCGCGAACAGCCAGCTGACCAAGGCGCCGGTAACGACTAAGAGTGTCAACAGCGTTGCAGCAGCAACGATCTTTCTACCGAGTGTCATGGCGACTCCTTAATTGGATGCCGCACCGGGCGGCGGTGCCAGTGGTCGCAGGGGGCGGCCATCGGCGTGAAGAAAGCGGATGAAAAACTCGAACAGCACCAGCCTGGTCGTCTGTATCCCGACTACGACGCCCTCGACCACCACCATCAGCAGGTTGCCTAGCAGCAGCACTAGCCAGAACACCGCCCCGTGGCCACCGGTGGCTTCGGCGATGCCGACAATGGCTGCAGACAGGCCCGCGTGGGCGAGCGCGAAGGCGCCGACCCTAGCGAAGGAAATCGTGTTAACGATCAGTTGCAGGAGTGTCTCGATCGACTCGCCGATCGCACTGCCAGCCGTTCGTAGGTTGGCGATCATCGGTCCTGCGACCGCCCAGGCCAGACCCAGTGCCACTACGGTTAGGTATCTCGTCGACAGCAGGCTGGCAAGCATGCCCACGTAGGCGACGAGCAGCCCGCCGCGATGCAGCAGCCAGTGACCGCCTGCGCCGCGCCACACGTGGGTCAGTGCATCGAGCAGCAGGCCGCCGCCAATCACCAGCCCGCCGACCACGATGCTTGATGCCAACACGGTCAGCGGCGCCTGCAGTGGATGCAGCCAGAGCGGGCCGATCAGGTCTTCCCGTGCGGCGAGGCTGCCGAAGACCCAGCCGAACAGTGCTGCGCACAGTCCACCCGGGACGAGCAGCCGCAGTGCCGGCGCTCGGTGCCAGGCCAGGACGCCGGCGAGGAGCAGCAGCAGTCCCTGCGCTACGTCGGCGAACATGACGCCAAACAGCAGCGGTGCGAGGCCGGCCACGACGACGGTGGGATCGGCCTCGCCGGCACGTGGCGTGCCGATCAGCCGGACGAACAGCTCAAAGGGCTTCAGCCATGAGGGATTGGCGAATATCACCGGGGTTGCGGTGCCGCGAGGTGGGTCGGGGTAGTGCAGCAGGTGGGGCAGGGTCGAGCGCTGTAGGGCAGCCTCGAGTACGCGGCCGTGGGGGTCTGCAGTCCAGCCGGTCACCCACGCGAAGTGCTCTGTTGCAGGTAACCGCGGCACGTTGGCGACGAGCCATTCTAGGAACGTAAATCCGGCGAGTCTCGCCGCGAGGTGGTGACGAAGTTCCAGCTCGTCGAGTATCTTGCGTAGCCGATCAAGGTCGGCGTCGAGCGCGGTAATGCGCTCGAGGAGCGTTGCCTTGGCAACGGCTGGGTCGAGTGATAGCCCTGTCGGCAACAGCAGTCGACGCGCGTGGCGCGGGGCAAGTTCGCGGTCCAGCGTCAGGCAGTCCTCGGCGCCCGCGAGGGCGGCAAGGTATGTGCCGTGTGGGCCTGCGAACGTCACTGCGAGTAGTCCTGACGGCAGCGGCGGCAGTGGCTCGGTGAGTGCATACAGGCGCGCTGCCAGCAGTCGCGTGCACCGGGAAAGCTCAAGCAGCGGCGCTGCGGTGGTCGCGGCCGCCAGCAGTTCGGTCAGTTCCGCGAGGTTCGCCCGCTCGGTGCTTGTTCGTTGCAGTGCCGTCAGTGCAGGCTCAGCTTGCAGCGCCCAGACACGTACTTCGGCGAGCGCATCTTGGGCGCCGGCGAGCGACTCCGGCGGCGGCAGCGCGGGGTCTTTTTTTGGCTCGGGCCAATAGGGGCGGTAGCGTCTGGCAAGCTCCGCGAACTCGGTGAGCGTGGCGGCATAGTCGGGCAGGGCTACTGCGCGTTCGGGCGAGCTGTGCGCCTCGAGCTCGACCTCGCCCGTCGAGGCAAGGATGCTCAATACTGCGCCCAGGCTGTCGCGGTCAGTCAGTAGTTCGAACCATCGGGCGGTGGTGGGCTTCAGCGCCATGATCATTCCGCCGTCATAACCAATAGTGCTGCGTGGCCGCCGCGTATCCGTTGCAGGGTGAGCGCCACCAGGCCGAGGTAGGCGAATCCGGCGACCGGTGTGCCGGCGGTGCGCCGAAATAGCCGTTCCAGTCTTGCGGCATTTGACGACAGCTGCGAGGTATCGGTCACGCCGTTATCGGCGTGCAGCGCGGCGACCTTGTCGAGTTGCCGAGCGATGGATAACGCCGGCCCCGGCCAGCTTCTGCGCCAGGCGGCCTTCCAGACGGCTGCCAGCGGCTCGTTCGCCGCGAATGCACGGGCTATCTCACGGCCGTAGCGCTCCTGCAGCAATGCTAGGCGCGGGTCGGCCTCGCTGTGTGCGATCGGCCCGAGGAACTCATCGTTCCTCAGCCAGGCGGGAACCGAAGTGTTAGCCCGCAGAAACGCGAGGCTCGCGAGATCCGCGTGTGCGCGGAAGACCACGAATGCCGGGGTCCACTCCGCCGCGTGCCAGCGTGCGACTTCGGCGCACGCGTCACGCCACGTCCGGCGCAAGCCTGCCTCAAACGCGTCCGCGTCGGGCGCCACTCCGGCGCTGGCCACGAATGGCGCGAACGGCCCGTGGCGAAGGGCTTCATGCAGGTGGGCCACACTGCGGCTCGCGTCGATGATGCTGAAGTCGTGCGCTGCCGCCCGCGTTGCGAAACGTGCCTGCACGCGAGCCTGTGCATAGCCCTGTCGTGCCGCACTCATTGCGCGGCTCCCGTGAGCCGTGCGGCCAACTGTGCGACGGCCGCTTCGATACGGAATTCGTCCGGCTGGGTCGGTGCTCGCTCCGAGCCCTGCCGGCGGCACTCCGCTCGTTCGCTCGCCACTCTATCTATGCGGCCGTGAATGGACTGTGCGATCGCTTCTGCACGCTCGGTGATCCGGCGGGCATCCACGCGGGTTGCTTCCAGAGCGGACTGGCAGTCGAGCTGGCATTGGGAAAGTTGCTGCGCTGCTTCGCGCTCGGCTTGCAGGACCTGCCGCATGGCGTCGCCGACCGTGCTGATCGTCGCGGCGGCGGAGGTTGTGGCGGTAGCGGGATTTGCGGGCGGGCCGGCGCCGTTCGCAACGACCCGGTTCCCCAGTGAGGGAATTCCCGCGCTGCCGGTAGCGATCGGTAGGAAGAGTTTCTTCACGCCCACGCTCCCTCGTTGAGGGCGTCGCGCGACGACACGCCCTGCCACGACTCCGAGCGATCGGCCGCAGGGAGCCGGCATTGCCATGATGCAGCGCGTGCGCTTCCCGAGCCGGAGCGCTCCGACACGCGGTACGCCTCTGTATGGTAGGCAGCGGCTCCGAAGGTGGCATTGGTATATTCCCGCAGCGCGTCCCGTGCGGGTCGTCGGCGGATAGTGCGGATTGCGGCAAAAGGGTAGGCCCGTACGCTTTTTCCGCCTGTGAAATCTAGCGGGATATATCCCCGGAGGTTGGACGCGCAACCATGCAAGCCAAAAGATACCCGCCTTACGGCGATGACCTCTTTACCGAGCCGGCGAACATCGACGCTGACACGCTCCGCAACCTAGGTCCGCTGACGCGCCTTGCGGGTCGCTGGCGGGGCGTGAAAGGCGTGGACGTCAACCCCAAGGCCGACGGGCCGCGCACGCAGGGCTATATTGAGAGGTTCGACCTCGTGCCGCTCGATCCGCAGACCAACGGCCCACAGCTTCTGTATGGCCTGCGCTATCACCAGCACGTAGTGAAGCCCGGCGAGATACAGACCTACCACGACCAGATCGGCTACTGGCTATGGGAGCCGGCAACGGGCCTGTTGATGCAGACCGTGTCGATCCCCCGCGGCCAGACACCGCTCGCGACCGGAGTGGCCGACAGGGATGCGACAAGGTTTGAGTTGCGGGCCGCTCGTGGTGAGTTGACTAACGGCATCGTGTCGAGCCCGTTCCTTGACGAGGCGTTCACGACGACCGAGTACTGCATCTCAGTCACGATGCACGACGACGGGAGCTGGTCGTACGAAGAGGATACCGTGCTGCAGTTGCTCGGCAGGTCAGAGCCGTTCCATCACACGGATCGCAACACCCTCACGCTGCTGTCGGCGCCAGTTCCCAACGTGCTTGCGGGCGGGACGACCAGATCGGCCGGCCGGTCGCGCGCTCCGTTTGCACCCTGGGCCCTCCCGGACGGCTCGCGCTCTGGGAGGCGCCGTCCGTTATCGAGGGACGTTGGCGCGAGATTCTTTGTTCAGTGCGTTACGCCGAGTGTAGGACTTCCACGGACGTGATCTGGTGCCTGTGCTGGAGCGCCGTTACGCGGGGTCAGGCGCGGCTCGGCGCCGGTCCAGTAGAGGATATTTGCGAGAATACAGTAGCCAGTAGAGGCGAACCACACCATCGCAAGCCCCACGAAGCCGGTGAACGCAGCCCACCACGGCGAGTGCAGCAGGAACAACACCGAACCGAGCGTTATGTTGACGCCGACCGTCACATAGATCCGTCTTTCGAGGTACCACGAGTCGGTCTGCATGAAGTACAGGTTCCACCGATGTGGCGTCGTCGACCCGAGCGCCGCCGGAAAGCCGAGCCGCTGCAGGATGTTGCCAACTGGACAGAAGCCGGTCAGTGCGACGTTGATCGACACCAGGCCCGTTGCCGTGACTAGCAAGATCCACAGTGGATGCAGCAGGGTCGCAAGCAGCGTGCCGGACAGCAACGTAACCCCGGCGATTAGCCAGACGGTACGCTCGATGTACCAGCGGTTGGTGGGGACGACGTAGACGCCTTTGGGTCGTGACATCACGTGCACTCCTGTGGCTTGAGGTGGCGGATAGTGCCGCACCTGCCTTGTTGCATGTGATCAAAGCATAGACCCGAAATGGCGACGGCGCGTTCGGGGAAGCCGCAGGCCAGGGACGGCATAGTGACCGGATTCAGGCCACCGGCTTAGATGCAAGCAGCGGCGACACGGGCGATCTTGCCCGTGTCGCCGGCCGGGATCAGTCCTTTTCGATGAGACGGCGATGGGCGATACCCGCCACCATCGCCCCTGCGATCGGGGCCAGCCAGAACAGCCACAGCTGCGACAGCGCCCAACCACCCACGAGCAGTGCAGGCCCTGTGCTGCGTGCGGGGTTCACGGAGGTGTTGGTCACTGGGATGCTGATCAGGTGAATCAGCGTCAGCGCCAAGCCGATCGCGATCGGCGCGAAGCCGGCAGGTGCGCGCTTGCCGGTCGATCCGAGAATGATCATCAGGAAGAAGAACGTCATCACGAACTCGGTCACGAGCGACGCGCCAAGCGAGTAGCCGCCCGGTGAGTGCTCCGCGTAGCCGTTGCTCGCCAATCCGCTCGTCACAACGTCGAAGCCCGGTTTGCCACTCGCGATGTAGGCAAGCACGGCGGCGGCGGCGATGGCGCCTGCCACCTGCACCGCAATGTAACCGATCGCGTCGGTGGCCTTGAAGCGGCCAGCCGAGACCAGTCCCAGGGTGACCGCAGGATTGAAGTGCCCGCCGGAGACGTGACCCACGGCGTAAGCCATGGTCAGCACGGTCAGGCCGAAGGCGAGCGAGACGCCGAGCAGGCCGATGCCAACGCCGGGGAATGTCGCTGCGAGGACTGCGCTGCCGCATCCTCCGAGTACGAGCCAGAAGGTGCCGATGAATTCTGCTGTCCACTTGTTAATCATAAAGTCCCCTCTTTTTGCGTATCTAGTATTCGCCTTCGTCGGGCCTCGGCATCAATCGCGAGGCCTCTGTGCCCGGTGCCCTTGATGGCTCCGCAGGCGCAGCGTCCAGACTGTAACAACCCTGCGGTCCTTGTGGCAGTGGCTGGCGGCACGGCTGCGGTATGCGGCAGTGCGACATTGCGTTAACGCGTCGCTGCCAGGCCAGCGCGGCTCGTGGCCACGTCGTGCCCTAGGGTGGGAACGACCAACGCTAGCGGTGAGCGATCACCACCAGCCGCGTCGCTTGAACCAGATGATCGGCAGTATCGTGCTCAACGCGATCAATCCTAGCGCGTACGGGTAGCCGTACTCCCAGTTGAGCTCGGGCATTGCGTGGAAATTCATGCCGTACAGGCTTGCGATCAGCGTTGGTGGCACGCCGACCACCGATACGATGGTCAGTACCTTGAAAATCTCGTTCTGCTCGGTGCTGATCAGCCCCAGGGTCGCGTCGAGCAGGAATTGCGTCTTCGCGAACAGGTGCTCCTCGTAGTCGATCAGCGAACGCAGATCCTGACGGACCGTCTGCAGGCGGGCCTTGAATTCCGCCGGCATCCAGTCGTTGGCGGCATCCGTTACGAATCCGGAGATCCGCTGCAGACCCAGATGGCTCTCCCGGAAGCGTGACAGTTGGTCGCCGGCGCTACCTACCTGCTCCAGGCTCTGGCGCAGGGAAGCCGCGATCAGCTTGTGGCGTGCTCGCTGGGTCGGGAGCTTGTTGAAGGCCCGCGTCGAGACGCTGGCAAGGTCCGCGGCGAGCTTCTCGAGTGCGTCGGCGCCCAGGTCGACGAGTCCCTCCAGTAGCGCGACGAACACTGCGGCACTACAGGTGTGCGTACCATCCTGCATGCGAGCTTCGGCGGCAGCGAAGGCATTCAGTTCGGAATAGCGGATGGTGACCAGGACCTCCGGTGAGAGCACGAATCCCAGCGGCTCTGGCACAAAGGTGGAGGTTTCGTCGCGGGAGGCGAGCGGCATGCTGACGTAGAGCGTCTGACCTTCGGCGCGGATACGGCTGGAGGTCTCGATTTCCTGCAGGGCAGCGCGTGACGGTACGCGCACACCGAACTCGCCTGCGATACTTGCCGCTTCGTCCGGCGTCGGGTCCAGCAGGTCGATCCAGAACGCCTTGCCACAGGCGGCCTCGGGGGTGCTGGGGGTGGCCGGGTGCTTCTTCAACATGCGTCGATTCCCGGGCCGCGAGCGGCGTGAGCGTGAGGGGAAAGTGGCGGCCGCTCCCTGACCGATTCCGCATGGTACCGATCTACGGCCGTTCGACCAACCGTGTCCTGTCCGTCATGTTCATCGTCAGGGGGTCTCTACCTGCCGGACCAGCAATACCTCGCAGGCGCCGCCGCCGCTGTCGCTGCGGGTCAGCGAGGTACGCAGCGTCGCGCCGTCGTCGCGGTCGCCGTCCACCAACTCGCCCTCGAGCCGCACGAGCTGGCCGATCCTGAGTCTGCCGAGTTGCCGGGCAAGCGATCGGTCGGCGGGGATCACGTGGGTATTGGCGCTGTGCGCGACGGTTTCCTCGCGAGGAATTGGCCAGTAGGCGTTGCGCGTTCGCCAGGAGTAGAAGCGCGCGCCCTGGTCGATCTCAAAGCCTGCAAGCACCCGGTTGTCAGACATGCGGCCCCAGCCGAGGGCGAGGTCCTCGGGAACGAGGTCGGCTATGGCGTCGAAGTGATAGTCCTCCCGGCGCAGGATCCTCGCCGTGATCACGTAGTGGGCGCGGGGCGTCAGGCTCCAGCGGCCGAGCCGGACAGGGCCCGTCTCCAACGCGACCGTCTGTAGCGGTGCATTCGGCGCCAGCACTCCATCCGTTGGATGGATAGCGCGCAAGTGCCAGTCTTGCCATCCGTGCCAGCAGGCGACAAGCAGCAGGCCGACAAAGGCGATTTGGCGCAGCGTCATGGGCGGATGGTGGCGCCTGGCAACGGGCGGTGGCGTGACCCGGCGCAAGGTTTTATCAGTCGTCTGCCGGCGCGGTTGTTGCCGGTTCGCAGCGTTGCATTCGAGGGTGGATGCCAAAGAGCCGGATTGCCCGATTGCGCCCCTTGCGCGCCTCAACCCGGCCCGGCACCCTTGGATGCCTGTAAGCCTCCGACGTGGCGGCCACGGCGTGCAAGTGACTGTTGTAAAAGGAGCTTTTGTTTTGCTGCGACCTGGTCCGATTGTCTCCGCCATCGCCGCGGGCGTTTTGCTTCCCGCGCTTGCCGTCCATGCCGCCGACGCTCCGTGGGTGCTGGAGAAAGTCGAAGTCACCGCGACCCGAGTGCCTGAGCCACTGGACCGCGTGCCGGCATCCATCAGCCTGGTGACTGGTGAGGAGTTACGGGCGCGCGGTGCCAATGACCTGCGCACGGCGTTGAGCCTGTTCGCGGGCGTTGAGGGCTCCCCTGGCGGCGATGGGGGTCCCGCTGGTGCCGTGCCATCGTTATGGGGCCTGCGCGAGGCCGACGCGTTCCTGTTGGTCGTCGACAACGTGCCCTGGGGGGGGGCGTTCAATCCCGCTACGCCGTCGGTCGATATGACCGGTGTCGAGCGCATCGAGGTGCTGCGTGGCTCTGCGCCGGTGATGTTCGGTGCGACCTCATTCGTTGGTGTGATCCACGTGATCCACTATGCGGCTGGCAAGACGCCCACCACGGTCTCGCTGACCGGTGGCTCGTACGGCAGCTACGGCGTCTCGGCCACGGCAAGCCTGCCTGCGCTGGGTGACTGGCGTCAGTCGCTGACGCTGAACCTCGACAAGAAGGGTTATGCGGAGGATCGCACCGAGGTGCGCCGTGTGCATGCGCTGTATCGTGGCGCGACCGACCTCGGCGGCACAAATTTTCATGTCGATGGCGACGTGTCGATCCTGCCGCAGGATCCGGCGGGCAACTACCTGCTGCGCGATGGCGGTACGGTGCACACGGAATTTCCGGTCGACGTCAATTTCAACCCGGCTGGCGCGAAGCTTAACCAGCAGCGCTATCACCTGGTGGTTGGACTGGACGGCGACAGCGCGCTCGGCAAATGGGCGACGACCCTCGCGGTGACGCGCACGAACGACGATATCCTGCGCGGATTCCTAAGAGGCAATTCGTTCGTGGATCCGCCGGATGCCGGGGTGGGCGACGCATTGCAGGCGGATGGGTTCTCGCAGACGCGCCATTTCACCGACGTCTATTTTGACGCGCATGTGACGAACGACCTCACGCCAACGTTGAACCTCACCTACGGCATCGACCACCTGCATGGCGATGGTCGCGAGGATGGGGTCAACTTTGGCTACTGCATCGATCCTAGTGGCGTCGAGCAGGTGTGTGACGGGGCGCGCCATGCGGACGAGATCGTCAGTTCCAGCGACAAGCGTGATTTCTCAGGTATTTATGCGCAGATGGACTACAAAATCGTCCCGACGCTCGATTGGCTGGTGGGCCTGCGCTTGAATCACACGCGCGAGAGTGCGCAGGGCGTCGCGATCGACAATACCAGCGAGGCACCGGCGGTCGTGTTTGATGGCACCGACAGTCGGGTCACGACCCGGCTTAGCGGGCTCGCGGGTCTGAGCTGGCACGCCTGGACGGACGGGGCGAACGGTCTGACGCTGTACGCGGACTACCGCAACAGCTTCAAGCCGCTGGCCATCGATTTCGGGCCTGAGGCTGAGGTGCAGATTCTCAAGCCCGAGACGGCCAACAGTTATGAGATCGGTCTGAAGACGAACCTGCTGGACGGCCGCTTCGATCTGGATGCGAGCCTGTTCCAGATGGACTTCAAAAATGGTCTGACCTACGCATACGACGGCGCCGGCAACTATGCCCGGGCGAACGGTGGTGAGACCCGCTTCAAGGGCTTCGAGGTCGAGGCGGCCTATGAGCTGCTGGCTGACCTGCGTCTGAGCGGTCACTACGCCAGTCACGACGCGCGCTTCGTTTCCTACACGCTCGATGATGGTACGGACGTGGCGGGTCATCGCTTCGAGATGTCGCCTCGCCAGCAGGCGGGCCTTGGGCTGCTGTACGCCGACGCCGCGGGCTGGACCGCCTCGCTGGTCGCCAGCTATGCCGGCGAGCGGTACCTGAACAAACGCAACTCGGTGCGGGTTGGCGGTTACACGACAGTGGATGCCTCGGTCGGGACTCGCCTTGGCAAGTATCGCCTGCAGGTTAACGGCTACAACCTTTCCGATCGCCGCGATGCAGTGGCGGAGAGCGACTTTCACGAAGCGTTCACGGTGAGCGGGACCGCGGGTTACTACCGGCTGCCTGCGCGGAGCGTCATGCTTGTGCTGAGTCGGGAGTTTCCTTAGGCAACGTGCAGGCAGGTGGCAGGTCGTCGCCTGATGATGCGAGGTGTAGGCGCTACGGGGTCGGTCCTGAAGGCAAAGCCGGGGGGTGAAATGGCACTGCTGCACTACCTCAAGTTCTCGCTCTTCCACCTCGTGGGTTTGCTCGCCGCGGCGGCGCTGCTGTCGGGCGGCGGCCGCACCACGGCGGGGTTGCTGCTCATCGTTTTGTTCTATGTCGTGGGCGATGCGATCGCGGGCGACGACACGTCGACGCCGCGCTTCTCCCATCCTGGCGTGCTGACAATCCTGTTGTGGCTCGCGCTGCCGATGTTGTGTCTGATCGTGTTTTGCGGGGTGTGGAGCGTGAGCCGCGGCGATGCGCTGGGCTTCGGCGCCTGGCTCGGCGCCCAGGGCTACGACGTACTCGCCGCGCGCGCGGCGGCGGGCGGCAGTTTCCCGTTGGCGGCTGTCGTGCTGCTGGGGCTCATGATTGGGATGATCGGCACTATCCCGGCGCATGAGCTCACCCATCGAACGCGTGATCGGGTGTCGATGCTCGTAGGCCGCTGGCTGCTCGCGTTCAGTCTGGACACGGTGTTCTCGATCGAGCATGTGTATGGCCATCATCGCTACGTCGCGATGCGGGAGGACCCCGCGACCGCCCCGCGCGGCCGCACGGTCTACCATCATATCGTCGCCTCGACGATAGGCAGCCTCATCAGTGGCTGGCGCATCGAGCGTGAGCGTCTGCAGCGTCTGGGTCATGGGGTCTGGGGCTGGCGCAACCGCTTTTTACGTGGCCAGCTGATGAGCTTGGTGTTGCTAGCGCTTGTGCACGCCATCGGTGGGCAGCGCGGCCTTGCGTTCTTCCTGCTGGCCGCGTTGTTGGCCAAGGCATTGCTGGAGATCGTGAACTACATGGAGCACTACGGCCTGGTGCGCATGCCCGCGACGCCGGTGCAAATACGGCATTCGTGGAACACGAACCGACGCATCAGTTCGTGGTCGCTGTTCAACCTGACCCGCCACTCGCACCATCACGCGCAGGGCGGCGCGCAGTTCCAGGAGCTGCGGCCGTTTCCGGAGGCTCCAGTGATGATCAGTGGCTACCTGACGACGATCCTCGTCACGCTCGTGCCGCCGCTGTGGTTCAGAGTGATGCGACCCAGGCTCGCGGCGTGGGATCGGAACTGCGCCAGTGCGGAGGAACGCGCGCAGCTGCACGCCGAGTGAAGCGAACCCGCGCGTTCAGCCGCAGCTCGCCACGCGCTGCTTGCTGTCGTCCGTGGGCCCGTCTAGATCGTCCACCGACTCACCGTCGTGGGCGAGCCTCGCGGCGAAGGAGTCGGCGGCGTAAATGCCAACGATCAGGCTGATCGCGAAGATTGAGGCTCCTGGCACGCCGTTGGCGAGCAGGATCACGGCCGGTCCCGGACAGATTCCGCTCAGACCCCAGCCGATGCCGAACACGGCGCTGCCGAGCAGCAGCGAACGATCGATCGTGCGCCGGTCGGTCGTGCGCAGCCCGAGTCCACGCAGCGATCTGCCGTGGTGACGCACGACTGCAAACGCCGGCCCCGCGACCGCGATCGCGCCGGCCATCGTCCACGCCAGTCCGGGGCGCCAGTCGCAGGCGAAGTCCAGGAACCCCAGGACGTTGGCAGGATCGGTCATGCCGGACAGCAGCAGTCCGGTGCCGAACAGCAGGCCAGCGAGCAGGGCGGCGAGGGCGGTCACGCCGACACCAGCGCATGGCGCAGCGCAACCGTCAGCGTCGCGAACGCGAGAAAAGTGGCGGTGGCGGCCAGAGAGCGGGGCGAGAGGTTGGCAACGCCACAGATGCCGTGCCCGCTGGTGCAGCCGCCGCCGATGCGGCTGCCGTAGCCGACCAGAATGCCGGAAATTGCCAGGACTTCGGGGGAGCTGACGGCGCCCGCGAGGGTGGGGCCGGCAATGACGGCGGGCAATAGCAGACCGGCTATAAACGCGAGGCGCCAGGCCTGCACTCCACCGGCGCCGTGCAGCAGCTTGTCGAGGATGCCACCGATGCCGGCAGTGCGGCCGTTGCTCAGTACCAGTACCGCGGCACCGGCGCCGATCAGGGCGCCGCCGGCCAGGGACTGCCAGGCGGGGACCAGGGCCGTGCTCATCTCAACTCCTGTCGCAGGCGCGCGGATCCGGCAGGTGCCGGGCGAAGCCAAGGCTGAACGAAGCGGGCTGCGCGCGCTAATGACGAAAAGATCTGGCGTCATTCCATCGCGCTGTAGAGACTGCCAGCGGGCTCGCAGGGGCGTCAGGCGTCCGCGTCGTCGCTGAAGCCGGCGGCTTGAGCCAGGCCTTTTTCGGCCAGCCACGCGCGTGAATACAGCCGGGACTGATAGCGCTGGCCGCCGTCACAGAGGATTGTCACGATCGTATGGCCGGGGCCGAGTTCGCGCGCGACCCGCACGGCGCCTGCAACGTTGACGCCGCTGGCGCTACCGAGGAAGAGTCCCTCGCTGCGCAGCAGCGCGTACACGGTCGCGACGGCCTCCTGATCTGTTACCGATACCGCAGAGTCGATCGGCGTTCCTTCGAGGTTTGCGGTGATCCGGCCGATGCCGATGCCTTCGGTGATCGAGCCTGGACCGTTCGCCTTGAGCTCGCCTGCATTGACCCAGTTGAACAGGGCGCTTCCCTGCGGATCGGCGAGCACGATGCGGATGCCGGGGACGTGTTCCTTCAGGAATCGGCCCGTGCCACCGAGCGTGCCGCCGGTGCCGGTCGCGGCGACGAACGCATCCAGGCGGCCGTTCGTGTCGCGTACGATCTCAGGGCCAGTGGTTGCGTAGTGGCCGTCGCGGTTTGCGGTGTTGTCGAACTGGTTGGCCCAGATCGCGCCGGGGATCTCTGCGGCCAGCCGTCCGGCAACGCGCTGATAGTGGTTGTGATCGGCGTACGGCACGGCCTTGACGGTGCGCAGTGCCACGCCAAGGGCGGCGAGGGCCTGATACTTCTCCGGAGATTGGTTGTCTGGCATTACGATCACCACGCGGTAGCCGCGAGCGTGGCAAAGGTGTGCCAGCGCGATGCCGGTGTTGCCAGCGGTTCCTTCGACTACGGTACCACCGGGCTTGAGAGTGCCGTTGCGAGCGGCAGTGTCGAGGATCGACAGTGCGGCACGGTCCTTGACCGATCCGCCTGGGTTCATGAACTCGGCCTTGCCGAGAATCTCGCAGCCAGTCGCTGCGGAGAGCGCTCGCAGTCGGATCAGTGGGGTGTTGCCGATTGCGTCGGCGAAGTTATTAAGAACGCGCATGAGGAACCTCCGCGTGCAGCATACCTGCCGCGGAGGGGCGCTATCGCAGAGGCTTACTCGGTCGCGTGCTGCGGAATGAACGGGTGCCGGAGGTCGGGGGGTGACATCGTGTGGCGCTCAGTCGGCGCATTGGCCTGTTCGGCGGCGACGAGCAAGTCGACCATCTCGAGGGTCTGCATCAGGTCGCTGAAGCTATCCATCGGCGACTCGTTTTTCTTGCGTCTGAAAAGCATTAGTCTTGGCCCTGTTGGTCGTGCTCTGATTGCAGGTGGACAGTAACGTCGGGGAAGGCCGAAAAGAAGGCGTTTTGGTGTCTGTAGATCGAGACAGCGCGGCGCAATTTTTGGGTTAAGTTGAGTTTGCAAGATGCTGTTTTTGATAAGTATTCTCGTAAAATACCGAAATCATGCCGCAAGTTTTTGCGGTATGCCCTTAGATGAGGCGACCCGCTTCGGGTCTGCGTGTGCGCACATAGGCCGTCTTGCGGTAGTCATATAAATAGAGGGGGAAGGTTTATGGTTAGAAAGAGTGTCGTGTCGGTGTCGATCGGGGTGGTGTTGCTGTCGTTAGCCGGCATTCTTGCGCCGGCCGTCACGCAAGCGGCGGAAGGCGGCACGCAGACGGCGGCCATCCTTGGGGGTGGAAATGCCGACGGCATGACAAAGATGGTGTTCCTGCTCAAGCGCCATCCCGGCATGTCGCGCGAGGACTTTCTGAAGTACTACGAAAACCACCACGCCCGTCTCGGTGAGAAGTACGTGCCTAACGCTGTCCGTTACGTGCGCCGCTTCCTGGATCCGCTGCCGGGTGCACCGCCCGAGATGCAGTACGACGTGTTGACGGAGCTGTGGTTCGCGAATCACGCCGAGATGGAAAAGGCGTTGAAACTGCTCTCCGACCCGAAGATCCACGCGGAGATCCAGGCTGACGAGGAAGTTCTTTTCGACCGTCCTGCGATGCTCGCCTACGTGATCACGGAGCGTGACTCCAAGATCGGGAAGGCGCCGGCAATGACGAAGTAGCCGTCGCCGGGCCCTGGCGTTCCTAACCTGGGCCCCCTGCGTAAAAAATGGAGTGCGTGAGGTTTCCTGCAGCGGGGAGCTTCACGCGCTTTATTCGCTGATGGGCGACGCGCGGCCCATCAGCGACGTAACATCGATCGATCTGGAGATTACAGGCATGGTGCAGTCTGCCGCGCGCGAGCTTGTGCTGGGTATCGTCGGCGCAGGCGTCATGGGTTGTGGCATCGCGCAGGTCGCCGCGGAATGCGGCATTACGGTACTGCTCGCCGATGCGCAGGCCGGTGCCGTCAGAGTGGCCAGCGACCGCGCTGCGGCCATGATCCGCCGCAAGGTACAGAAGTCGCAGCTGAGCTTGAGTGCGGCGGAGGCGGCGATTTCCCGGCTACGCGAAACCGCGGCCGGTCCGCTAGCCGGCTATGGTGAGTTCGCCGATTGTGACGTCGTCGTTGAGGCGGTCACCGAGCGGATGGACATCAAGCACGCAGTGCTGGTCGCGCTGGAGGCGTCGGTCCGGCCGGACTGCGTGATTGCGACCAATACCTCCTCGCTGTCGGTGACGAGCTTTGCGTCGGCGGCGCAGCGTCCGGAACGCGTGGCGGGCTTCCACTTCTTCAATCCCGTACCGCTGATGAAGGTGGTGGAGGTCATTGCCGGGGCGCTGACGGGTGCCGACAGCATGCAGCGGCTCGTATCGCTGGCGGAGAGATTCGGGCATCGGCCGGTGGTGGCGGCGGATACGCCGGGGTTCATCGTCAACCACGCCGGTCGCGCCTATACCACCGAGGCGCTGCGCATCGTGTCCGAGGGCATCGCGACCTTCGCCGATATCGATAGCGTCATGACGGAGGCGGCGGGCTTCCCTCTTGGTCCATTCGAGTTGCTCGACCTGACCGGGCTCGATGTGTCGCATGTCGCGATGCAGTCTATCTACCATCAGTACTATGAGGAGCCGCGGTATAGGCCCGTGGAACTGACGGCTCGACGGGTGGCTGCCGGGCTGTTCGGACGCAAGACCGGGCAGGGGTTCTACACGTACCAGGATGGGCGCAGGGTTGCGGTCCCTGAGCCGCAGTCGCTGCAGGTGGGTGTCGTGCCGGCCACGGTCTGGATCGCGGATGGCAATCCAGACTTCGCCCTGCGCGTTGCACAGATCGTTAGTAGCGCCGGCGTTCCGCTCGAGAGCGGGAAGTGTCCGTCGACGACGGCGTTGATCGTGCTGACTCCGCTGGGCGAGGACGCAACCACTGCAGCGGTCCGGCTGGGACTGGATCCGACTCGAGCTGTCGCTATCGATTGCCTGCTGGATCTCGGTCGGCGCCGCACGCTGATGCCGACACCGGTCACGGATCCCAACGTTCTGGCTTCTGCGCTCGCCCTGTTCTGCGCCGATGGCACTTCCGTCACGGTGATTCGTGACAGCGCGGGATTTATCGCGCAAAGAATTCTGGCCTGCATCGTTAACGTCGGCAGCGATATCGCACAGCAGCGTATCGCGGTCCCGACCGACATTGACGTCGCGGTGGCGTTGGGCCTGGGATATCCGCGTGGCCCGTTGCAGCTTGGCGACGACCTCGGCGCGGATCGCGTCCTGTCGGTGCTGTCGCAGATGCAGGCCTTTTACGGTGATCCGCGTTATCGAGCCAGTCCCTGGCTCAAGCGGCGAGCGTTGCTGGGCGTCTCGCTGCTGCGTCCTGACTGAATTTGGAGGCAGCGACGCGGCGGCTGTAAGCCGTTTGAGGTCGAATTGTGCGCGTCCGGGCGGGCGTAATTTTCAAGGCTGGATTCTTTTCGCGACAAGGGGTACTTCTTGACGGCCTATACCTTAAGCATGCTGGTCATCATCGTCTCGCAGGTGCTCTACCAACTGGCGGTCAAGGCGCTTCCTGCTGCGCTTCCGCCGATGGGCATGCTGGCCAGTGTGTATGCGCTCGCCGCTGTGACCTGCGTTGTGCTGTCGCCGCTGGCGGGCGCGCCGCTGACGTTTGCTGATTTCAAGAGCGGGTTTGGTTGGCCGATGCTGCTGCTGGCGGCCTCGATCGTCGGCATCGAGTTTGGATACCTGATCGCGTACCGGAGCGGCTGGACGCTTGGGGTCACCTATTCGGTGGCGAGCACTGCGACCGTTACCGTTCTCGCGGTGGTTGGCGTGCTGTGGTTTGGAGACGCGATGAACCTGCGGCGGGCAGTGGGACTGGTCGTCGCACTCGCAGGTGGCTGGCTGGTCGTCGCGCCCGTTTGAGGCGCGGCCTGTCCTGCGGGCGTTTTCGGCGCAGTATCGTTAAGGCTTGCGCGTGACGCGGAGTTGCTTTGGGCTCGTCGCTGAAGGCGCAGCAGGCACGGATTCATGCGCATCCGTTGCTGCATCGAGACCGTATAGGAGCCAGTCATTGCCGAAGATTTCCGACGGGTGCTGGGCACGGTCCGTGCCGTTGCCGCAGCGCAGCTCGTCGGTCGCACAATACTTGTCACAGCCCCAGCAGATTCGCTCGGGATGGGATGGATGTAGGGGTAGCTTTGGCGTCATTCAGCGGCTTGAGGCGGTATGGGGGAAGGGCTCTGTCCCGGGCCAAGAGTTGCTTAAAGTGCCGGCCACTTCGAGCCGATAAGTACCTACCATGGCGCCTTCAGGGTCCGCTCGACAGTGCGCGCTGCCGTTAGGCCGTTGCGCTACCCTCCTGGTGCCATCAACGAGCATGAAGTTCATGAAACAAACACTCGCTGCCTTTCTACTTGCGCCGTTGTGTTGTGCGGCATCTCTCGCGCAGCCGCGTGAGGCATCGCTGCCAGCTGCCGTGATAACGGACGCCGGCAAGGTGCTCGTCGGCAGGCTCGACCTTGAGCGGTACAAGCAGACAATCCGTGGCTTGACGCGGTTTGGGGATCGTCGCGAGGGCACCGACCGCAACCGGGGGGCGCTGGACTGGATTGAGGCGCAGCTGACAAGTTACGGCTGCGCCAATATCGAGCGCGTGACGTACTCCTACTCTCCCTCGGACCCGGTTCTGCCTAGTGGGCCGCCAGTGGCGCATCACCCGGACGCAGCGACAGGGGGTGGTCGCTATCGGGCTGCGAAGGGCCCAACAGGCGTGAACGTTGACCCGAATCGGCAGGCTGATGCGCGTCTGCGTGAGCTCGATGCGCAACCGTCATCCGCCGGGATACGACAGGAAGTGTATTGCACCAAGGTAGGCACGACCCACCCGGACGAGATGTACATCATCGGGGGGCATTTTGATGGGCACGGTTGGGGGGAGGCGGCCAATGATGACGGCTCCGGTACGGCGCTGGTGATGGAACTGGCGCGAGTGTTCTCCTCGCCCGACGTCAAGACGGAGCGGTCGATCCGCTTTGCCCTTTGGAATAACGAGGAGACTGGCCTGAACGGCGCGCGTGCTTACGTCAACCAGCGCGTACAGCTGCAGGGCCGTGAGGCTCCGCCGGGGTCAGGTCGCTATCCCGAGCCGAAATGGCTCGGCATGATCCAGCACGACATGATGCTGTTCGATCATGGGATGCCGCGGCCCGACGGCAGCGTTGCGAAGGAGCAGCGTGCAGAGGCCGACGTCAACATCGAGTTCCAGTCGAAGGCAAAGTTTGCCGCCGAGGCGCAGAAGCTCGCATGGGAGTTTCATGCGGCGAATGAGGCCTACGCTATGGACTATCCAGCCTCGGTCGGTCCGCACATGACTAATACCGACAGCACGCCGTTCATGGACCTTGTGCCTTCGATCAGCCTGCGCGAGAACGAGCGTGGACGGGAAATTGGCGCGGGCTCCGATCCGCATTGGCATCAGCCGTCGGATGTCTACGCGACGTTTTCGGACGCGGACTTCCGGCTGGGTCTTAATGCGGCGCAGACGACGCTCGGGGCAGTGGCGAGGTTGGTGGCAGCGACGCTTTCCCAATAGGCCCCACTCGATCCCGATTTGCAGGAGAGGCTCGGCGAGTGTTTCGAAGTCGTCGCTGCCGATTGTTCCGGAGTTGCCGGGCGGGCGATGGCGTCTCATCCACAAGGGCGGTTCGCCCTACTCAAGGAAGGACTCGTCGGTTTGCAGGCGTGCGCCGCTTGCTCCGCGCTCATCCCGCTTATTTGAGATGGGCGGCAAGGAACTCCATCGTCCGCCGCCAGGCGAGCGTCGCGGCGGGCGCGTCGTACTTGAGGAACGCGAGCTTCGAGCCGTCAGCTGTTTCATTGGCAAAGGCGTGCTTGGTGTCGTACTGATGGAATGTGGCCGGCACGCCGGCAGCGATCAGACGCTCTTCGAGCTGCGCGACCCCGGCAGGCGGGAACACGTCGTCATGCTGCGCCCAGTGCCCGAGCAGCGGAATCTTGATGCTGGCTGCATCGACGTATTCGAGTGGCGGATAGCCGTACCAGATCACGCCGGCATCGAGTTCCGGAACATGGACTGCCGCCAGTACCGTGAGCGCCCCGCCCAGGCAGAAGCCGGTGACCGCAACCTTGGCGCTGCCCGAGCTCTTCAGGTACTGGACCGCGCCGCGGATGTCCTGGCCGGCGGCATCGCCGAAATTCAGGTCGTTCATCAGGTGCTCGGCCTCGTTTGCCTCCAGCGCAAGCTTGCCGCGATACAGATCGGGCACCAACGCGCGGTAGCCGGCGGCGGCGAGCCGGTCGGCGACGCCCTTGATCTGGTCGTTGAGTCCCCACCATTCCTGGATCACGACGATGCCCTGCGCAGTTGTAGGCCCGGCCAGATAGCCGTTGACGGACTGACCGTCTGGTCGCTGGTAGGTAATCATCGTGCCCATGGATCTCTCCCGCTGTGACATTGCGATGCGGGGACGTCCGGCCGGCGTTCCTCCACTCAATGCCAGTTTACGGTGGTTCCTTCTCTCCTGCTGGGGCAGTGCCAGGCAGGAAGTACAGGTTGCATCCACCTATAGGCCGCGTCCGGAATGCTGACCCCGAATTTCTCCTGTACGGAGAGACGACTCAGGCCAAAAGTGCAGTGCGCAGGTAGATCGCGTTCTCGCCGACCTGCGAGCGCTCGAAGTGATGCTGCGCCAGCGCCGCCTCAAGCACCCGGCTGCAGCCAGGACGTTGGTGGTCGTGGGTCTCGACGAAGATCATGTTGGTGCGCGAGATCCACTCGTGGCAGCCAGGGTCCGAGAACAGGTCGTGTTCGGTGCCTTCGACGTCGAGCTTGAGGATATCCAGAGTAGTTTCGCCGCTCTGTGCCAGCAGGTCCTGGATTGAGACCGCCGGAAATGATGCTTCGCCGGGGTGGGCGGCGCGGACCCGGAACGCCCAGGGGCGATCGTGCGGGTTGTCTATGGTCAGAGGCGCGGTGCATGGCCAGACGCCAGACATCAGCGTGCGCACTCCCGGGTAGGGAGCGATGTTGGTTTTCAACATCTCGTAGTTGGCCTGCTCAGGCTCAATGGCGATGATCTTGGCCTCCGGATACAACGACGCGAAGCGCACCGTGGCGTAGCCGACGTTGGCGCCCGCATCGATGATCAGGCGGGGCTTGCCGGGGTACGGAGTGTCGTATTCGCCGTTGACGAAGATCTGGTTGAAGCAGCCGCGATCGGAAGTGCCGGCGCGCATGCGCAGCGGGTGGGTTAGACCCGGCACCTGCACATCGATCGGTCCGCGACTCCACTTTGTGTGGGCGTACATGCCGAAGCCGCGCCGAAAGCCGAAGCGTCGCAGATAGGTGCTCAAATGACTCGCCAAGATCAACTCCCTGCTCTTTTCCACCGCGCTGCCGGTGCCGGCCCACTTCTGTCTGGCGAGGGCGCCAGTCGGGCTTTACTGACGTTTCGGGTCAGGGGCAAAAAGAGCGAATTTTAAGAATGGACTAACTGGGACACGACTACCGATTGATCAGAATAATACTGACCGGCGCAGTAGTCGTTGGCAATTGTTCGCCTGAGGTCGTGGGTCGCTGCAGTCGACTCACCTAGGGCGATTGCGCCGCCATCAGCCGCGCGACGGCCAGTGTCCGCGGGTAGCGGTCTGTGCCGGGGTCCACGACCACCCATGGCCTGGCAGGGCCTCGTAGTGAGGGTCCCACGGCAGTACGCTGACCTCGTCATTTAGCGCCTTGGGCAGGATCGTGAGGACCGGGCGCGCGACCGCGGTAGCGAGCACGGCCGCCAGCGAGCCGTGCTGCTGCAGCGCTTCGGCGAGCTCCCGCAGGACGAACTGGGTGGCGAACGGAACTGGGAAGTCACCGCCTTCCCATACGCGGGTCCAGACGGCCAGTGGCAGCCAGGACAGGGCCGTGACCTCGCTGTCGTTCACGCTGGGTGCCTGGTCGAGCGGCTGTCGGGCGATAAAGAATCTGGTGTCGTAGCGGCGGGGTAGTACTGAGGGCGTGATCCAGTGTGCCCAGTAAACCAGATCCGACGGCGTGACCCGCAGCCCCGCCTCTTCCTGCAGCTCGCGGCAGCCGGCTTGTGCAGCTGCCTGCATGGCGTCGCTGCCATCAGCCGCATCGATCACGCCGCCAGGGAACACCCAAAAGCCGCCGTAGAACTGCAGGGCGGTATTGCGGCGGACCATCAGTACGGCGACCTCGCCATTTTGCTCATCGACGACCACGACGGTAGAGGCCGGGCGCGCTTGGGCCACTGCGGTCGCGTCGGTTGGGTGCGGTGGGTCGGGGACTGTCACGGCCAGCTCTCTGCATTGCGGCGTAGAGGGCAGGGTAGACGTTTCACCGGCGCAGCGGTACGCGCGTGTCGTCCAGCCGCACACCACAATGGCCGGCCGGGTCTACCTCGTCGGCCTGATGCCGTGGACGATCCAGACTGCTGCAGCCATCAGTACGCCGTCGGCGGTGACGTAGGCGGACAAGGCCGCGCGCACCGCAGCGGCGACCTGCGAGGCGAGCTCGGGCTGTTCGCGGAGGGCGAGGCCAAGCGGCCCAAGCCGCAGCGAAAGCTCCAGCGTTTCCTCCAGCGTTCCGCCGCCGATAGGCACGTCGAAGCGGGCAATATCGATTGCCTCGAAGCCAGCCTGCTCGAGGATGCCGCGGACGCGACCAGCGTCCGCGAACGCAAAGGGGCCCGGAGCGGTCGGGTCCATCGGCTGCCGTGGCGGCAGGAAGGGGCGCGCGGCATTCATTGGCTCCGCTATCCAAGGATTTTCCTCGATCGGGCGCCAGCAAACGAAAGCGAGGCGGCCACCGGGCTTCAGTGCGGCGTGCAGACGGGTGAAGGCCGCGACCGGATCGCTGAAGAACATGACGCCGAAGCGGGAGTAGATCGCGTCGAAGGAGGCGTGGCCCAGATCGCCAATCTGCGCATCAAGCTCAAGGAATTCAACGCGGGCGCTGTTGGCGCCCGATGGGCGGCTGCGGGCCACTTCCAGCATCGGGACGGAAATATCGATGCCGACAACTACCCCACTGGGGCCTATCCGCGCGGCGAGTTCCAGCGTCGTGTGGCCGCAGCCGCAGCCAACGTCCAGCACGCGTTCGCCCGATGCTGGCGCGAGCCTTCTAATGGCTGCCTGTCCCAGCGGCGCTATCTGCCGGTCCAGGGCGTCATGGTGACGGGCCCAAGTGAGGCCAGCAGAGGCATTCCAGTACTCGGTCTGACTGGCGTTGTGGGGATCGGCCTGGGATACAGTCAAGGTCGCTCCATGGGGCTCAACAGGGTTGCCGCTCGCCCAGGGTAGCGGGTTGATGGTCCCTCCGGGCCGAATGCCGCAGGACTCCCCCTGCTCGGTAGTGGGAGGGGAGGCGGCCGCCGCCGGGACCGGCGAGGCTTAGTTCCAGCCTTCCTTGCCGGGCTTGTCATTCATCAGCTTGGTGATACGCCGCTGCAAATAGACGCCCATCGCGATCAGGAACGCGATGATGGCGATGGTGAGCAGGCCTGCACCGGAGGTGAAGAGAACTCTAAGCGCTTCCATGACGATGCCCTCGTGATGATGGGCCCAACGCTACGGCCGCAGGGGTGGGGCCGCAATGCGGGGTTTGCGAATGGAGTCAACGGTTGCCGCCGGCGGGCACCTGTTGTTGCCGCACGATCCCCGCGGCTACTTTGCCGCCGCGGCGATGTCCTCGAAGCGCACGTTCTGGATTGCGTAGGACTTCCAGTCGCGGTAATCGAAATGCCACCACTCAAACTCGTAGACGGCAAAGCCTTCAGCTTCCATGTGCTGGCGCAGCAGCTCGCGGTTCCGGCGCAGTACATCGGAGCCGCCGCTATAGGTGGGATACGCCCGATCGCTCATCTCGTCGTAGAGGCTCGGCATTGGTATGGGTGCGCCGGTCCTGAGGTCGTACAGCGTCAGGTCCACCGCGCAGCCGCGGTTGTGGCGCGAGCCGGTCGAGGGGTTAGCGACGAACTTATGGTTTTCCGGCGTCGTGGCGTCCCAGAAGATCTTGGTCACGTACCACGGCCGATAGGCGTCGTGGATCAGCAGGCCGTAGCCTTCCCGGGCCAGCGTGCGTTGTACTCGGACCAGCGCCTCGGCCGCGGGCCGCTGCAGAAACGCCCGTCCCTGACTGTAGAGCGGGGTGCTGAGGAAATTTCGCTCTGTCGCATAACGGATGTCGAGCTTGATGGTCGGATCCAGCAAGGCCAGTTCCATAAGCTCAGGCGGGCGGAAATCGCCCTGTTCCTGCGGTGGGCTGGCCGCGAGCGCGATCGGCAGCAGTTCGGTCACCGGCCGCAGCGGAGTCAGGTGAAAGAACGCCGCCGCTGGCGCCGGATGGTTCCCGGCGGAGGGCTCGGTCGTAGTGCGGCAGGCGGCTACGAGCAGGGCTGCGCTGACCAGCAGCAGGGTCAAAAGCGCAGGGGGCACGGAACGCGGTGGGCATTTCATGGGCGTACTTTAGACCAGATAACTTTCCCCGAAATGGTGAAACATAGGGCCCGTCTGGTCCGAACTGCGCGCCGGCGATCCCGGGCGGGGCCTGGCCTGCGGACGAGCCGGGGTCGGGCCGTCCGCCAAGGCGAAGGACCGACTCAAATCGAAGGGCCTTTCGTATACCGGGGAGTTTGGAAGCCGTGCACATCCTGACAAAGAACTTCTCCAGTCGGACGTCAACGAGCCGCTGGCGGCTGACGCTGCTCCTGCTGGCCGTGGCGGCGCTAGGAAGCAGCTTGGCGGCCTGCGCGAAGCGGCAGGCTGCGACGGCCGCGTTGCGTCCTGCCGCGGCGGTGGATGTTGCCCGGCTTGCGGCGGCGCCTGCCGAGCCTGACAACTGGCTGGCGGCGGGCCGGGACGCGAATGGCAGCTACTTCTCGCCATTGAAGGATGTGAACGTCGACAACGTCGGGCGACTTGGCTTCGCCTGGCAGTATCGGCTCGGCACCAACCGCGGCCTGGAGGCGACCCCGCTGGTGATCGATGGGGTCATGTACGCGTCGAGTAACTTTGGCCGGGTGTATGCCCTTGATGCGGTGACTGGGGCCGTGCTTTGGAAGTACGACCCGCAGATCGACGGTCAATGGGGCCGCTACGCGTGCTGTGATGCCGTCAATCGTGGCATCGTCGCGTTCGAGGGCCGCATCTACGTTGGTGCGCTCGATGGCTGGCTGCACGCGCTCGATGCCTCGACCGGCAAGCTGATCTGGAAGATCGATACGCTGATCGGCAGGGCTGCCCGCAAGCCGTTCACGCTGACTGGTGCGCCGGTCCTGGCGGGCGACAAGATCATCGTCGGCAACGGCGGCGGCGACTTCGCCGGTGCCCGTGGCTACGTCACTGCCTACGACCTGAAGACCGGCGCCCAGCGCTGGCGTTTTTTTACTGTTCCCCACGATCCGCAGGAAGGACCGCAGGAAGCTCCCCATCTGGAGTCGGCGGTGTCGAGCTGGGATCCGCGCCATCCGTGGACTGCCGGCATCGGCGGTAACGTCTGGGACGGCATGTCCTATGACCCGAAGCTCGGTCTGGTCTATATCGGGACGGCCAACGCCGGTCCCTACAACAGTCATCTGGATGGGCGCCACGGCGGCGATGAGCTGTACGCCGCATCGATCATCGCGATCCGCGCCGACAGTGGCGTGATGGCCTGGTACTACCAGACGGTGCCCGGTGACCGGTGGGATTACGACAGTACGCAGAAGTTCGTGCTCGCGGACCTCGACCTTGCCGGTCAACGTCGGCAGGTCATCATGCAGGCGGCCAAGAACGGCTACTACTACGTGCTGGACCGGCAGACTGGCGAGTTGCTGTCGGCGCAGAACTACGCCTACGTCAGCTGGACGCGCGGGCTGGACGCGAAGGGGCGTCCGATCGCGGACCCCAGCGCTGACTACGATAATGAGCCGGCGCTGGTCTTTCCCTCCGAGTCAGGCGCGCACAACTGGCAGCCGATGGCCTTTGATGCCAGCCGCGGGCTTGCGTTCATTCCGGTGATCGAAGCGGGCAACGTCATTGTCGAGACCAGCAAACGGCGCGCCGGTCTGGTGGAGGGGCAGTATTCGACGCCTGCAATCTCGATGGAGGACTACGACCCGGCGGCCCTCAAGGGCCTGTATGGCCAGCTGCCGCCGCTGCCGAAGCTTGTGAAGGGCAAGAACACCGATACGCACTCGCGCGGCGTGCTGCGCGCCTGGAGCGTGGCAGAGCATAAGATCAAGTGGGATGCGCCGACGGCTTCCTCCTGGGACGGAGGCGTCCTTGCGACGGCTGGCGGGCTCGTGTTCCAGGGCGACGCCAACGGCTACCTGAGCGGTTATGCCAGCGACACCGGCAAGCAGCTTGCGCACCTCAACCTCGGCAGCTCGATGATGGCCGCGCCGATCACCTACAAGGTCGGGGGCGTGCAATACGTGGCGATCATGGCGGGCTACGGCGGCGGGGCGATCATCGTCGGTGACGAGCTCGATCATGCCTCGGCGGCCTATCGTTACGGCAATGATGGGCGGATCATCGTCCTGAAACTGGATGGCGGGCCGCCGCCATTGCCGCCTCCGGCCGCCGAGCCCCGGCCACCGGCGCCGCCTGCTCGCGCAGCGTCTGCCGCGGAGCTGTCGCAGGGCGAGGTCTTGTATTCTCGCTATTGCGCGCGTTGCCACGTCTTTGGCCGCAGCGTGCTGCCGGACCTGCGGCGGCTCGATCCAAAGACGCACGCGATGTTCGACTCAATCGTGCTCGGTGGCGCCTATAGGGCCAAGGGCATGGGCAGTTTTGATGACGTATTGTCGCCGAGTGACGCCATTGCGGTGCATGCCTATGTGATCGACAAGGCATGGCAGCTGAAAGAATCGGGTTCAAAGTAGTGGCCTGTATTGGAATTAGACGCTGGAGCTGACATGACTAATTTGCGAGACGCCCCGATGAGGCGCGCGGTAGGGATTCGGTGCGTAAGCGCCGCACTCCTCGGTCTGGCGATGATCGCGGCAGGCGCCGAGGTGCTTGCCAGTGACGCCACTCACGCGCCGCTCGTACCGCGGGTGCCGCTGGCGGCGGTGCCGGTCGACGCGCGCGTCGACGTACCGGCAGGTCCGGGTTGGCTCGGGATAGGGTTCGGCTCGGTGTGGATCTCGAAGTCGACTAGCCAGGCCGTCTATCGCATCGATCCGTCCACAAATAAGGTCATTGCGAAGATCCCGGTGGGCCCGGATGCGGAGTTGGGCGTGACGGCCGCGGCAGGATCGATTTGGATCCCCGACGTCAAAGAACATTCCCTGACGCAGATTGATCCGATCCGCAATGTGGTCGCACGCAAGATGCCGATGGATGTCAGCGCTGACCCCGAGGGCTCTATAGCGGTGACGCAGGACAGTGTCTGGTTCGTCAGCGATCGTGGCGGCACCGACGCAGGAACGCTCGTTCGGATGAACGTGCAGACCGGCCGCACCACTGCGCAGATCAAGATCCCCTCGCAATCCCACGCCGTCGTGGCTGCGTTCGGTGCCATCTGGGTTGCCAGCAGCGGGTCTGGGCTGGTTGTTCGCGTCGATCCGGTGACGAACAGCATCGTCGCGCGTATTCCGGTGCACGCCCAGCCGCGGTTCATTGTCAGCGGCTTTGGCAGCGTTTGGGCGTTAAGCCAATCAGACGGCAGCCTTGCCCGCATCGATCCGCAGACGAGCCGTGTGATAGCCACTCTCGCGCTCAAAGTGCCAGGGCGGGGTGGCGATCTGGCCATCGACGACACCACGCTTTGGGTGTCGGCCGAAGGCACGCCGATTTCGTTGGTAGATCCGAAGACCAATACCGCCCGGGTTCAGGTCGTCGGCGGCCACGAGCTCGACACGCTACGCGCTGGATTTGGGTCGCTTTGGCTGATCGATGAGCATGTCGGCGTGCTACGGATCGATCCGGCCAAGCTTCCTGGGGTGGCGCGCTGAGCCGGGCCGGATAGCGACTCTGCGGCGGTTAGGCGGTGGCTGCGACGGCCTAAGCAATCTACCAGACCCCGCCCAGGGCGACGGTGACCGCCTCGCCGTTCACGCCGCTGGCAGCGTCGCTGCAAAGGAACGCGATCACTTGCGCCACCTCCTGTGGCTGCAGCACGCGTTTCTGCGGGTAGATCGACGCTCGCTCTTCCCAGACCTTTTCCACGCTGACCCCGCGGCGTTCGGCTTCCGTCTTTGCAGAGCGTTCAGCCATCGCAGTTTTCACCCAGCCGGGCAGGACGGCGTTTGATGTGACTCCAAACGGGCCCGCGTCCTGGGCAACTGCCCGCGCGAGGCCTATTACTCCGTGCTTTGAGGCGGTGTAAGCACTGCCGCAGCGCTCGGCCTTTTCGCCAGCGGTTGAGCTGGTGAATACCAGCCGCCCGAAGCCGCGCTTACACATTCCGCCGACAGTCAGTCTTGCGAGCTCGAAGGGTCCGTCCAGATTGACGCGCATCGTTTCGCGCCAAATGGCGGGGTCCTGCTCCCAAATGAGTTTTTCATGGGCAGAGCCGATGCCGTGGTTCACGACCAGGATATCCACCGGTCCCAGTCGCCGTTCCGTTTCGGAAACAGCGAACGCGCAGCCCTCGGTCGTGCCCAGATCAGCTGCGACGTATTCGAGACCGACGGAGGCGAGTTCCGACTCGCTACGCGCGACCACCATTACCTGAACGCCAGCTGTAGTAAGAAGCAGCGCAGCCTCTCTGCCAATTCCGCGACCGCCGCCAGTAACCAGTGCCACGCGCTTATTCATGCTTCACCACTTGATCATGTTGTTCGACGATTCCAGAAAGGCAAGCCTTGCGGGCGAAGCCGGACCAAAAGCATTGTGGCAGTGTTTTTCATGTCGACGCAATTCAGTCCTTTGGCGATGCCATTCGCTATCGAGTGGCAGGACGGATTTGGGTCTAACGCTGGGTAAAGTTCAGCATTTGTGTGCCGGCGTCCGCGTAAATTTTGACATCAGTTTTTAGGGGCAGGCGTGAGCAGATCGCGCCGCTCCCGCAAGAAGAGTCTCACAGCGCCGAGCAGGCGTTCGCACTCGGTGTCGCCGATAGATAGTGACAGCGCGATGAATCCGCGCCGCGCGAGATAGATGCCGTCGCGAAGCATGTCAAAGAAAAAGAGTTCCTTCATGAGCGCGTTTTCCTGGGCGGAATCTGCGCTCGACCGTATTTCCTTATCCGTGCAATGCAAGCTCATCAGCGAACCCAGGCCGAGCCATTGCATGGGTGCCTTCGCGTCGTGCGCCAGCTGGTTCAGCTGGGACCTGAGTTCATCGCCACGGGCGTTTAGAGCGCTTGCTGCAGTCGGTGTGAGGACCTGTGTCAGTGCTGCAACGCCGGCCGCCATTGACAGGGCGTTATTGTTGAACGTTCCGGCGTGCGCGAAGGCATGAGGCTGAGTCGGATCGAACATCGACATGATGTCGCGTCGACCGCCAAATGCGCCGATGGACATGCCGCCCCCAAGGTATTTCCCAAGGGTCGTGATGTCAGGCTGGAGCTTGAGCAACTCTTGCCGGCCGCCGGCGCTGAGCCTGGATGTCATGACTTCGTCGAAGATAAGGACTGCGCCGACCGCTGTCGCCTCGCGACGTAGCATCGCAAGGAACGTGGGGTCCCCTGGAATGCAGCCACCGGATCCGAGCATAGGCTCGACCAGGATGGCGGCAAGCTCGGAACCGTGCGTGGCGATCAGGGCTTCTGTTCCACGCAGGTCGTTGTAGGTTGCGACCAGAAAGTCGTGAGGCACGTTGACCGGCGATCCGCCGCGGGCGAAGGCGAGCACGCCGCCGTGATAGGCGCCGCTGAAGACGAGGACCTTTCGTCTTTCGGTAAACGTCGTTGCGGCAGCCAGCGCCATGAGGTTGGCCTCGGTGCCGGAGTTCGTGAAGCGAACAAGCTCAATAGACGGAAATCTCTCGCAGATAATCCGACCCAGCTCTGCCTCCTTTCGTCCCGGCGCTCCCATGTTGATGCCCAGGCTGAGCGCTGATGTGATGGCGCCGCCGATGACTTCATTCGAGTGGCCGTAGAGGCCCGCAGTGAATTCACCGAGAAAATCCAGGTATTCGTGTCCGTCCACGTCCCACAGGCGACAGCCGTTGCCGCGTGCCATTACCAGCGGAAACGGAGCGTAATGCAGTACGCTGCGGGTGTTGCCGCCGGGCAGGTAGGCGCTTGCCTGAGCGATTTGCTCGCGGCTCGCCGGGTTTGCCTGCCAGTAGGTGGAGCGGGCGCGGTCCACGGCGGATACCAGAGCCGCTAGTGATTCGGCTGCCATTTCGCGCTTCATCGGGTCTTCCATGCTGCGTTGACTCGGTCGTTGCTTCGTATGCCGGTGCGGTGCTGTGCGCGACTGAGGTCGATTAGAAACCTCTACGGCGTTGAACGCGAGCGCTCGGCTTTCGTACTGGGCTTTTTAGGTATCGGCACAGCGATCCAGAGGGCAGCGCCGGTAAGTGCGCGCCTACCAGCATTGCACAGCGCGACCCCATGATATTACGGCATTACCCAAGTGGAGCGGTGCTTCGAAATCCTCTGCTGCACTGGCATCACGCTACTGCGCTTTCTATACGGCGGCTTGGGACTCGGCGACGCTAGTCGAAGGAGGGCGCGTCGCCTGCCTCCTGTATCACGATCCGTGTGCCGCGGCGTTGACGCCGGCTTCTGAACGCTTCCTGAGACGGGCGGCCCGCCGGCAACGGTCAAGTGACAGTGTTCACTCTCCTTTGTGAAGTTGTTCCATTTTTTCACATCGACATTGATGTTGTGTTCTCTGCGTCTGGCTGGTTCAGCGCTACTCCTGACGCGGCTGGGCCCGCACGGCGCGTCGAGTTGGTCATGGCGCCTTGTCGCGGGGGGAGCCTGCGCTCTGCTCGCCCAATGCGAACGGTGGCGGACACGACTCATAAAAATGCAGCGCTTCGCCTTATGTCTAGTGCGTTTGTCGACGAGTGGACAGGGAACACACCGGCAACGACAGGACCGGACGGGCGTACTTCCAGGCGGCTGGTGGGCTTGCGACCCGCGATTTCCAATGTGTAATAGCACTTGCAGACGGCTTCAAAGCGTAGGAACGACAATGCCCGGGACCTCCGGCGAAAAGCGAAGGGTATGTACGTATACAACCGGGGCCCTATGGCTGCGCATCATCGCGCGCTTGGCGGAACACCGCCCATGCCGACTTGCAGTGACCTACATGGGTCCTCGTCTGTGTGGGCAAAGACACAAAGTGGCAAAGATCGCCTTGATCTAACTCAAGCCACACGCGCGTGAGCAGCAGTAAAAGGCGTGAGTTTCACGGATCCGGCACATGTGTGCCGCTAGATAAAATGCGGGCGGGAACCGGTCCCTGGCTGAGCGCGATCGTGCGATGCCGGCGGAACTGGCAGGAAAACTCTTAGGGAGCGGTACAGTGCGAACTTATGCGCGAGTGTTCGGAACGTTGTTAATCGTCCTTGGCGTGACGGCGGCGGCCGGTATGGCCGTGTCAGCAGAGTCGCTGCAGGACGTGATGAAGCGACGCGAGTTGACGCAGCAGGATCTGCTTGCGGCAGCAAAGACCTATGTCCCAAGCGGCAAGCGGGACGAGTTTCTCGCATTCAGTTCTGGTGGCCAAAGCGGGCAGGTTATTGTCTACGGCATCCCGTCGATGCGAATCATGAAGTACATCGGCGTCTTCACACCCGAACCCTGGCAGGGGTACGGATTCGATGAGAGCTCGAAAGTGGTTCTTGACGGCGGCAAGGTTGATGGCAAGACCATCACCTGGGGCGACTCACATCATCCGGCGATCTCTGAGACGAATGGTCAGTACGACGGCCAGTTCTTGTTCATCAATGACAAGGGCAATTCGCGCATGGCGGTCATCGATCTGCGTGACTTCGAGACCAAGCAGATCGTAGCCAACCCGATCTTCAAGTCCGAGCACGGCGGCGCCTTCGTTACGCCGAACACCGACTATGTGATCGAGACTGCGCAGTACCCGACGCCGCTGGAGAACAAGAAGTTCTACCCGCTGGAGCAGTTCAACGACAAGTATCGCGGTGGTATCACTTACTGGAAGTTTGACCGGACCGCCGGCCGAATCCAGCCGCAGAACTCGTTTACGGTCGAACTTCCGCCGTACAGCCAGGACCTCTCGGATGCTGGCAAGGGTCCATCGGACGGTTGGTCGTTCACTAATTCTTTCTGCACTGAACGTTACGTCGGTGGCATCGAGAAGGGGCGTCCGCCGTACGAGGCCGGCTGCTCGGCTAAGGACACCGACTATCTGCACGTGATCAACTGGCGCAAGGCCGCCGAACTCGTCGCGCAAGGAAAGGCGCGGAAGATCAACGGCCATAACGTCATTCCCTTGGAGACGGCAGTCAAGGAAGGCATTCTCTTCCTGATTCCTGAGCCGAAAAGCCCGCACGGTGTAGACGTAACGCCAGATGGAAAGTTGATCATCATCGCCGGCAAGCTCGATACGCACGTGTCGGTGTTTAGCTTCGACAAGATTCAGGCCGCGATCCGTGCGCGCAAGTTTGAGTCGCGCGACGCCTACGGCATTCCTGTCATCGCGATGAGCGATGTGATGCAGCTGCAGGTTCAGCTGGGACTCGGGCCCTTGCACACCCAGTACGACTCAAAGCCCTGTATCGCCTACACCTCGCTGTACGTCGACTCGCAGGTAGCGAAGTGGAACTACTGTGACGGCAAAGTCCTCGACAAGATCAGCGTGCAGTACAACATCGGTCACCTGATGACGATGGAAGGCGATTCTGCGGATCCGAAGGGCCACTATCTGGTCGCCCTCAACAAGCTGGCAATCGACCGTTTCACGCCGGTCGGCCCGCTGCATCCCCAGAATCACCAGCTGATCGACATCAGTGGCGACAAGATGGAACTGCTGTATGACATGCCGCTGCCGCTTGGCGAGCCGCACTACGCTGTCGCGATCGCAGCTTCCAAGCTCAAACCTGCGATTCGCTACAAGGTCGGGACAGACAGTCGGACTGACAAGCCGCATCCTGGCGCAGTCAAGGCTGGCGAGGAGCACACCGTCCGCAAGGGAGCCCGCGTCGAGGTATTCGGCACGTTGATCCGTTCGCATATCACGCCGGAAACCATCGAAGTCGAAGTTGGCGACGAAGTCGTCATTAACCTGACCAGCCTCGAGCGCGCCGAAGACGAGACACACGGCTTCGCGGTCTCGACGTACAACATTCAGGCATCGATTGAGCCAGGCAAGACCGTGCAGGTGAAATTCAAGGCTGACAAGGAAGGCGTCTATCCGTACTACTGCACGGAGTTCTGCTCGCCGCT